>JAEEGH010027030.1_pt1 | contig 11382 bp, 7 predicted proteins | sample 9134181 | NCBI WGS metagenome assembly JAEEGH01 (sample SAMN16246544, study PRJNA631951) | gut metagenome | biome: gut microbiome; feature: rumen; material: DP-attached | host: Bos | place: Iran: Karaj | collected 2018-10 | reverse complement strand
CCCAAGGTGATCGCCGAGGCGCGCCGGTACGAACTGACGGGCTCGGAGGACTCCCGGACGGCCGTCACGTTCTTCTGGAACCAGATGCTCGCGCATCACATCTATGCGACGGGCAGCCTGTCCGACAAGGAGCATTTCTTCGATCCGGCCGACTTCCGGAACCACGTCACCGGCGTGACGGGGGAGAGCTGCTGCACGTACAACATGCTGCGGCTGGCCCGCCATATCCTCGCCTGGACCGGGGACGCTTCCGTGATGGACTATTACGAGCGGGCGCTCTGCAACCATATCCTGGGCTCGCAGAATCCCCGGACCGGGATGGCCGCCTATTTCCTGCCGCTCGCCAGCGGGACGCACAAGGTGTACAGCACGCCGTACGACTCTTTCTGGTGCTGCGTGGGCAGCAGCTTCGAGTCGCACGCCAAGTATGCGGAAAGCATCTATGCCCACGCGGGGAATAAGCTCTATGTGAACCTCTTCATCCCTTCCACCCTGGATTGGGACGGGTTCAAGGTCCGTCTGGAAACCGCTTTCCCGGCCGATGGGGAAGTGACGCTCACGGTGGAGACGCCGGGAATGCGGGAAATCGCGTTCCGTCGGCCTTCCTGGAGCGCCGCGCCGGTCGTGAAAGTGAATGGCCGTCGGGTGAAAGTGGCCGGAACGTCGTACCTGACGCTCCGCCGGAACTGGAAGGCGGGCGACCGGATCAGCGTTTCGTATCCAATGACCTACCACGTGGAACCTGCGTTGCAGGATCCCACGCTCGGGGTGGTGATGCGCGGCCCGCTGGTGCTGGCCCTTCCGCTGGGAACGGAGGGCTTCGTGCCTCCGCAGCCCGTATCGGACCCCGCCAAATACAACGATTATTACACTTACGATTATCATATTCCCGGTTCCATGCTGGGGTTCAAGGAATTGCCCCGTGATTTCACGGCGCTGAAACCCCTGTGGAGCCTGCATGAGGAGCGTTACGAAGTTTATTGGGAACTGCCATGAAAGGAATGATGAAACCGCTTTGTTTGGCTGCCGGCCTCCTGCTGGCTGCCGCCTGCGCCCGGCCGGCTTCCCTGGCCGACGAGGCGTTGGACTACTGCGTCAAGAAGGTGACCGGCGTCCAGGAACGGCTCGGCGCCGATTACGGCGAGTCGCCGCGCAACATCGCGCCGGGAGACTGCCGCTGGAACCTGACGCCCGTGTGCCAGGAGAACTGGACGATGGGCTTCTGGCCGGGCATCCTCTGGTATGCGTACGAGGCTTCCGGCGAAGCCGCGCTGGAGACCGCCGCGCGCGGTTACACGGAGGCGCTGGACTTCATCGCCCGGCAGCCGGCCTACGACCACGACATCGGCTTCATCATGTTCCCTTCCTTCGGCAACGGGTTCCGGCTGACCGGCGACCCGGCGTACAAGGAGGCGGTGCTCGCCACGGCGGAGCGCCTCGCCGCCCTGTTCAATCCGGCGGTGGGCACCATCCTGAGCTGGCCCCGCGAAGTGCCCAATTTCGGCGGGCACAACACCATCATGGACAACATGCTCAACCTGGAAACGCTGTTCTGGGCCGCCGAGAACGGGGGAGACCCCGCCTGGAAGGACATCGCGATCACGCACGCCGATACGACGATGCGCTACAACTTCCGACCGGACGGAACCTCCTACCACGTGGCGGTGTACGACGCGGAGACCGGCGCCCATCAGTACAGCTGCACCCACCAGGGCTATGCCGACGACTCGATGTGGGCCCGCGGCCAGGCCTGGGGCATCTACGGATACACGATGGTGTACCGCTTCACCCGGGAACCCCGCTTCCTGGAGTTCGCGCAGAAGATTGCCGACGTCTATCTGGCTCGCTTGCCGGAAGACAAGGTGCCTTACTGGGATTTCTGCGACCCGGAGATACCGAACGCCTCCAAAGACGCTTCCGCCGCGGCCGTTGTGGCATCGGCTTTGCTGGAACTTTCCACGTATACCGACGGAAAGTACCGTGCCGATGCCGAAGCCATGCTCCGCTCCCTGTATGAGAACTATCGCGCCCCGGAAGGGTGCGACAGCTTCCTCCTGCACTCCACCGGCCATCATCCGGCCGGCAAGGAGATCGACTACAGCATCGTCTATGCCGATTATTATTTCATCGAAGCGCTGCTCAGACTGAAGAACTTATGAGACGAATCCTCCTTCTTGCCCTGCTCGCGGCCGGCCTGCTGACGCCGGCCCTGGCCCAGGACGGCTCCTACAAGATGGCCGGCCCCTTCGAGGTCGTGGCCCGTGACGGACAGTACGCCAAGACCAAGGGCGGCAGCGAAAAGGACATGTGGCAGGCCTGGCAGTGCGCCAAGGCCGGCGAGGACGCCAAGGCGCTGGAAATCATCAACGCCTATGCCGGCACCCTGCAGCGTTTCGAAGGCCACGACGCACCGCTGTGCCTGATCCAGGCCTACTGGATGCTCCGTGGCATGATCATCCTGAAGGATCGGCAGACGCCGGCGTGGAGCGAGATGGTGCGCCGCGCCATCCTGCCCGTGATCGACCGCTTCGAGGCTTACAGTCCCTATGCCAACGGCAACTGGGGGCATATCGTGAACCGTTGCCGGATGGCCTGCGGCATCTTCCTGGACGACAAGGAGCTGTATCAGCACGCGGTCGATGTCTATCTCCACGCGAAGGACGACGGCTCGCTGCCGGGCTATGTGGCCGAGAGCGGCCAGTGCCAGGAGACGGGGCGCGACCAGGGCCACGCGCAGCTGGGCCTGGGGGCGATGTGCGAGATCTGCGAGATGGCGTGGGGGCAGGGCGACGACCTCTGGGGCGCCCTGGACAACCGCTTGATGAAGGGCATCGAGTATACGGCCAAGTACAACCTGGGAAATGACGTTCCCTTCGAGACCTGGACCGACTGGACCGGCCTGTACAATGACTGGACGGAGCCCGGCGAGATGGGCCGCGGCCGCATCCGTTGCATCTACGACCTTCCTTATGCCCATTATGTGGGCCGGAAGGGCCTGAAGATGCCCTATACCAAGAAAGTCCTGGCCCTGCAGGCCAAGGCGGAGAAGAACGGCGAGATGACGCGCAATCCCGAGGCCGACCAGTTCTCGGTGAAGGGCGTGAAGGAAGGGGCCAAGCTCCATTCGATCTTCACCTATCCCGCCCCGGAAGGCGCTCCCTTGAAGCACGATTACGAGGTGTACCTCCAGCCGCGCGGGCACCAGGAATGGACCCGGATCGACACCTATATGGCCAAGGTCAATGCGCCGGTGGGGGACAACAAGCACAAGGTCAGCGAGATTTCCTACTGCTTCTTCGATTTCACCGGCGATGTCAATGTGCGCGTGGTCACGAAGAACAAGAAGTTCACCACGGCCCGTGTCCGTCCGGACTACCGCGGCTGCATCGCCCAGGTGAAGAACGACTCCACCGTGCAGTTCCTCCTTTTCCAGCCGGAAAATGTGAGCGTCGAGTTCGACGGCGACATCACCGACAACCTGCTGGTGTTCACCTCCAAGCCGCCGGTGAGCCTGGAAGAAGCCCGGGAGGAGGCCGAGGCCACCGGCCGCAGCTTCCACTGCTATGGACCCGGTTTCTATCCCGACGAAACCATTCCCGTCCCCTCCAACACCGTCGTCTATCTGGCCGGCGGAAGCTATTTCGCGGGAACCTTCGCCATCGAGGATGCGGAAAATGTCAAAATCCTGGGACGCGGCGTCGCCCGGCCCGCGAACGGTTACGAGGGCTGCCACATCTACCGCTCGAAGAATGTCGTCGTCGACGGCCTCATCGTCAACACCTGCCCGATCGGCGAGTCGTCGAACGTGACCGTCCACGACGTCCGGAGCATCTCCCACCCGTCGTGGGGCGACGGCCTGAACGTGTTCGGCGGCTGCTCGGACATCCTCTTCGACCGCGTGTTCTGCCGCAATTCCGACGACTGCACCACGGTCTATGCCACCCGGAAAGGCTTCAGCGGCAGCGTCCGGAACGTCCGGATGACCAATTCCACGCTTTGGGCCGATGTCGCCCATCCGATCATGATCGGCATCCACGGCAACCCCGAAGTGGGGGATGTCATCGAAGGCCTCCGGTACGACAACCTGGACATCCTGGGCCAGTTCGAGCCGCAGGTGGAGTACCAGGGCTGCATGACCATCAACTGCGGGGACGGCAACCTCGTCCGCGACGTCGTCTTCGACAACATCCGCATCGAGCAGATCGGCACCGGATCCCTCTTCCAGGTGCGCGTGGGCTGGAACAGCAAGTATTGCACGGCTCCCGGAGGCGGCATCGAGAACATCCTGTTCCGGACCATCCGCTATTACGGGAACGGCACCGGGATGTCGGTCATCAGCGGGTATGACGCGGACCACAAGGTCCGGAATGTCACCTTCGAGGACTTGCGGATCAACGGGGTCAAGATCTATGACGGGATGCCCGGAAAGCCCGCGTGGTACGCCACCGGCGATTATGTGCCGATGTATGTGGGGTCGCATGTAGATGGCCTCAAGTTTCTTCCGTAACTGACCATGATTCGGAGAATTATCCTATTCCTGCTTGCTGTGCTCCCGCTCGCCGCGGGGGCGCAGCCGCATTTTGACTACGCCGCCGGCGAGCCGGGAAGCCGGGCGTACCTGCGGCTTCCGCAAGGCGCTTCCGAGGTCAAGGCGGTGCTCTACTGCCACCAGAACATGACGGAGGAAGTGCTGTTCCGGAGCGAGGCGTTCTGCCGGGAAATGGACCGGCTGGGCGTGGCGATGGCCTTCGTCCAGCGCGGCTCCCAGAACTGGGACCCGGCGACGGACTGCCAGCCGCGCTTCGAGGCGCTGATGGCCGATTTCGCCCGGGGGACGGGGCATCCGGAAATCGCATCGGCGCCCATCATTCCGTTCGGCCATTCCGCGCAGGCGACTTTCCCTTGGAACTTCGCCGCCTGGAATCCGGAGCGGACGCTGTGCATCATCTCCTACCACGGGGATGCGCCCCGCACGAACCTGTGCGGGTACGGGCGCGCCAACGTGGAATGGGGGAGGACCCGGAACATCGACAAGATTCCGGGCCTGATGATAATGGGCGAATATGAGTGGTGGGAGGCGCGCCTGCTGCCGGCCCTGGCCTTCCGGATGATGTATCCCGACAGCCGCATTTCCTTCCTTTGCGACGCTGGCAGGGGACATTTCGACCTGTGCCCCGAGACGCAGGATTATATCGCCAAGTTCATCGAAAAAGCCCTGCATAACCCGCGCCCGGAAGGCGGCGTGTACTTCTCGCGCTGGTATGAGGACGGCCACGAGACGACCGATCCGCACGAGCAGTTCTGGTATCCCGACGAGGAGATGGTCCGCCTGGCCCGCGCCAGGTACGCGGCCGTCCGGGGCAAGCGGATGCAGTATCTGTCCGCCCGCGTGAATGGGGAGATGCTGGTCTACGACCCCGACAAGCACATCAAGATGAATGCGACGGTCCAGGGGGACACCTTTACGGTGGAACCGGTCTTTGTCGATGAGACCCGGAACGCGCCGGGCGGCGACCACGCCGCCGTACGCCCCCGTGTCGTACTCGTTTCCGGCCCCGCCATCCAGACGGGGGAGTACACCTTCCGCATCGACCCGGATTACTTCGGGACGGATCCCGAGCGCCTGTGGTCGGGCATTACTTTATGCGTGGAGGCCGACGGCGACGCTTTCTTCAAGCCCGCCGTCCAGGAATTGAATCTGCAGGTGAGGAAGTGATAACTAGCAGGATTTTTCGTATCTTTGCCAAAATTTACTGAAAATGAAAAAGATTATCATTGCTCTTCTGGCGGTGATGGCGACCGTGGGGTGCGCCAACGATACCGCGAAGTATGTCATCAGCGGCACAGGCCTCGAGGACGGCGCCCAGGTGCTTCTGGTAGACCAGATTACCGGCGAGGCCATCGACACGGCCGTCGTCGCGAACGGCGCTTTCGCTTTCAAGGGCAAAGCTCCGAAGGATGCCTTCCTGAACATCACCTCCGACAAGTCCAATTGGAGTTTCATGCTCTTCAATGACGGCAAGCCCATCCAGGTGAACTATGCTGACAATACCCTCCAGGGTTCCGATCTCAACAACAAGCTCGCCGAATGCGATGCGAAGACCGATGCCTTGATGCAGGAATACAACGCCTTCGTGTCCGAGCTGATGAAGCTTCCCGAAGAGGAAATAGATGCGAAGGAGAAGGAGTATGACGCCTGGATTGAAAAGCTTCGCGACTGCTACCTCGGCGTTGTCGAGGAGAATCAGGACAACCTGATTCCGGTCGCTTTCATCCGCAATGTCCGCTCCCTCGCCGGACCGGACAAGTTCAATGAGCTGCTGGCGTCGGATGCGGTGTTCGCCAAGCATCCGTATGTGCTCGACCTCAAGCGCAAGATCGACGAATCCGTCGCCCGCCAGAAGGAAGCCGAGGAGAAGAAGCAGGCCATCATCGGCCAGAAGTTCCTTGACCTCGAGGAGGCCGATCCGGACGGCAACCTGCACAAGCTGAGCGAGTACGTGGGCCAGGGCAAGTGGGTCCTCGTCGATTTCTGGGCCTCCTGGTGCGGCCCCTGCAAGGCGGAGATGCCCAATGTGGTCAACGCCTATGCGAAGTATCACGACAAGGGTTTCGAGGTCGTGGGCCTTTCCTTCGACCGCGAGAAGGAGCCCTGGGTGGAAGCCATCAAGGAATGGGAAATGCCCTGGATCCACCTCTCCGACCTCAAGTACTGGGAGACCGTCGCCTCCGACGTGTACAACGTCAATTCCATCCCGGACAACCTGCTGATCGATCCGGAAGGAACCGTCGTGGCCCGCTGCCTCCGCGGCGATGCCCTCGAGGCCAAGCTCGCCGAGATTTTCAAGTAGTCTGATGATAGCCCGGCCGCCCGCCGGGCTTTTTTCGGAAAGTTTGTACAAACGTTTGTATTATTCCGGAATCTTCCCTATCTTTGCACCGCAATGGTGACGATCTCCGACATAGCCGCCGCCCTCGGGGTGACGCCGTCCACGGTTTCGCGGGCGCTTTCCGGCAGCCCGCGCGTGAAGGAGGAAACCCGCCTGGCCGTCGAAAAGATGGCGGCGGAAATGGGCTATGAACGCAATATCGTCGCGTCCAATCTCCGGAAGGGACGGTCCGACATCGTCGGCATCATCGTCCCGCGCATCCACCGCAACTTCTTCTCCAACGTCATCGGCGGGGCCGAGTCCATCCTGGAAGCGGCCGGCTACTGCGTCCTGATCTGCCAGACGCACGAGCGGTTCGAGGCGGAGGTGAAGGCGCTCCGGACGCTCCGGAACAACCAGGTGGCGGGCGTCCTGATGTCCCACGCCATCGGCTCGGACAACGGAAACCATATCCTGGAAGTGCTCGGGGACCGGATCCCGCTCGTGCAGTTCGACCGCGTTTTCAGCGAACTGCCCGGGGCAAAGGTCGTCAGCAACAACTTCGAGGGCGCCTATGCCGCCACGAAGCATCTGGTGGAGCAGGGATACCGCCGCATCGGCACGCTCGCGGGCTATATGAACTCCGAGGCGTATGCCGCCCGGCTCGAAGGGTACCGCCAGGCGCTCCGGGACAGCGGCCTTCCCGTGGACGAATCCCTCGTCCATTACGACACCATCGTCCGGGAAACCGGCTTCGAGGCGGGCCTCAAGGCCATCGACGCGGGCTGCGACGCGCTCTACAGTGCCGGCGACTTCTCCGCCCTCGGCGCCATCGAGGCCGCGCGGGAGCGGGGCCTCCGCATCCCGGAGGACTTCGGCATCGTGGGCACGGCCAACGAAGCCTTCACGGCCCTGATGACTCCGTCCATGAGCTCCCTCGCCCTGAATCCCTTCGAGATGGGCCGCCAGGCCGCCCAGGCCTTCCTGGCCGGGGAGGAGGGGACCGTCGTCGTGCCCATGGAACTGAAAGTGCGGGAATCCTCCTGCCGCAACAAGCAACAAAACCTATCGATATAATATGCCTAAAGTAGTTACCTTCGGCGAAGTGATGCTTCGCCTCTCCACCCCCGGTTACCTGCGCTTCTCGCAGGCCCATCAGTTCGACGCCACCTTCGGCGGCGGCGAGGCCAACGTGGCCGTCTCCCTCGCCAATTACGGCATCGACACCCAGTTCGTCACCCGTCTTCCCAAGAATGATATCGCCGACATGTGCGTCGCGGAGCTCCGCGGCCTCGGTGTCGGCACCGACGGCATCGTCTGGGGCGGTGACCGCGTGGGCATCTATTATCTGGAGACCGGCGCCGTGGCGCGCGGTTCCAAGGTCGTCTATGACCGGGCCCATTCCGCCATCTCCGAGATCCAGCCCGGCATGGTGGACTGGCACAAGGTCCTCGAAGGGGCTGACTGGTTCCATTGGACCGGCATCACCCCGGCGCTGAGCCAGGGCGCGGCCGACGCCTGCCTGGAGGCCATCCAGGTCGCCAATGAGATGGGCGTGAAGGTCTCCTGCGACCTCAACTACCGCAAGAAGCTGTGGAAATACGGCAAGTCCGCTTCCGAGGTCATGCCCGCCCTCGTGGAAGGCTGCGACCTCATCCTCGGCAACGAGGAGGACGCTGAGAAGGAGTTCGGCATCAAGCCGGAAGGCTTTGACGCCGAGAAGACGGGCGGCGAGATCGACCAGACCGCGTTCATCAGCGTCTGCCGCCAGCTCATGGACAAGTTCCCGCGCTGCAAGAAGGTCGCGGTGACCCTCCGCGGCTCCATCAACGCGAACCACAACACCTGGGGCGGCGTCCTCTATGACGGCAAGACCCTTTGGCAGAGCCGCCGGTATGACATTACCCACATCGTCGACCGCGTGGGCGGCGGCGACTCCTTCATGGGCGGTCTCCTCTACGGTCTCCTGGCTTACGACACGGACCAGCAGGCCATCGAGTTCGCTGCGGCGGCCTCCTGCCTCAAGCACACCATCATCGGCGACTACAACCGCGTCACCGTCGCCGAAGTCGAAGGTCTCATCGCCGGCGGCGGTTCCGGCCGGGTCAGCAGATAAATTTGAACTATGGCAAAATTCAAGAAATTCGATACCGTCGGTATCATCAAGGGCACTGGGATTGTGCCGGTGTTTTACAATGCGGATGTGGAATTGACCAAGAAGGTGGTCAAGGCGTGCTATGACGGCGGGATCCGCGCGTTTGAGTTCACGAACCGGGGTGATGGGGCCCATCGGGTGTTCAAGGAGGTCATCTCCTTCGTAAGGGCGGAGTGCCCGGAGATGGCGTTCGGTGCGGGTACGATCCTGGATGCGCCGACGGCTGCGCTGTATCTGCAGCTTGGTGCCGATTTCCTCGTGTCGCCGTGCCTCGTGGACGAGGTGGCGCCGCTGTGCAATCGCCGCGGCGTGCCTTACAGCCCCGGCTGCGGCACCGTGACGGAGATTGTCCATGCGATGGAGCTGGGCTGCGACCTCGTGAAGGTTTTCCCGGCCGGCACCGTGGGCGGTCCTGCGTTCGTGAAGAACGTCCTCGGCCCGCTGCCGTGGGCCATGATCATGTGCACCGGCGCGGTGGAACCCACCGAGGAGAACCTGACGGCCTGGGCCAAGTCCGGCGTCACCGCCGTGGGCATGGGCTCCAAGCTCTTCCCGAAGGAAGTCCTCAAGGCCGGCGACTGGGCCTCCGTCTCCGCCCTTTGCGCGAAGTGCCTCGACTGGTTTAAGGCGTAAGTATGAAAAGATTCCTCTCTCTCCTGGCTGCCGTGCTCGTAAGCGGCGGCCTTTTTGCCCAGTTCCGGTACCAGAATCCGGTGCTGCATGCCGATTATTCCGATCCGGACGTGTGCCGGGTGGGGGAGGACTACTGGATGACGGCGTCGTCGTTCAACTGCTTCCCGGGACTGCCCATCCTGCATTCGCGGGACCTGGTGCACTGGGAGCTCGTGGGTGCGGCGTTGACGGAGTATCCCGGCACCGGCTGGGAAGGTCCAGAGAACGATTTCCGGACGACGGTGCACCACGGCAAGGCTGTGTGGGCGCCGGCCATCCGGTACCACGAAGGCTGGTACTACATCTATGTGGGCGATCCGGACCGGGGCATCTTCATGGTGCGGACGCAGGATCCGACCGGACCGTGGGAACCGCCCGTATGGGTAGTCCGGGAGAAGGGGTTCATCGACCCTTGCCCTTTCTGGGACGACGATGGAAAGGCTTATCTGTCCCATGGTTGCGCTGGGTCCCGGGCAGGAGTCAAGAGCATCCTGTTCGTCGCGCCGATGGCATCGGACGGGACACATCTGCTGGGCCCTTCCAGAATTGTGTATGACGGGCATCTGAGCCAGCCGACCATCGAAGGAACCAAGTTCTACAAGCGGGACGGGAAGTATTACATCTTCTCGCCGGCCGGCGGCGTGGCCACGGGCTGGCAGACGGCCCTGCGGGCCGACAACCCGTTCGGTCCCTACGAGGAGCGCATCGTGATGGCCTGGGCGCCGGGCACCATCAACGGTCCCCATCAGGGAGCTTGGGTGAATACCCCCGACGGGGAGGACTGGTTCCTCCATTTCCAGGACAAGGGCGCCTACGGGCGCATCGTCCATCTGCAGCCGATGGACTGGCTGGCCGATGGCTGGCCGCTGATCGGCGTGGACCCCGACGGGGACGGCGTGGGGCAGCCGGTGGAGGAGTACCCTGTCATTCTGAGCGAAGCGAAAGAATCTAAAACCGCTTACAAACCCTACGGCATCGGCCTGGAATGGCAGTATCCGGCGTTGCCGTCGCCGTATTGGCACTTTGCGTTGCAGGATGGCGTTCGGCTGTATTCGGTGCAGCAGACTTGGCCGTACAAGAGCCTCTGGGACTGCCCGAATTTCCTGGCCCAGAAGTTCCCGGCCGAGCGGTTCACCGTCCGGGCGAAGCTTTGTTTCCGGCCGAACCCGCAGCTCAAGGAGCGCGGGGAGCAGGCCGGTTTCGCTGTCATGGGGAACGATTATGCCGGATTACGCCTCACCGATACTCCCAGTGGCGCGCGTCTCGATTTTGTTGAGTGCCTGCAAGCCGATAAGGGCGGTGTGGAAACCGCCCGGGAATTGGCCGTACTGCCGTACCGGCTTGAGCCCCTGCCGCATGACCGGGAGTCGAAGAATGTCCCGCTGGTCAACTATCCGGATGTGCCCGAAGCGGTGATCTGGGTGGAACTGGATGTCCGGGCGAAAGCCGTGGAGGGGAACGTTCCTGAAGCGGTGTGCCGGTTCAGCTACAGCCTTGACGGAAAGCGCTTTACGCGGGTGGAAGGAAGCTTTTCCGCGCAGCCCGAGCTGTGGGTGGGTGCGAAGTTCGGCTTCTGGTGCAACCGGTTCGCGACCAAGAACGATTCCGGCTGGGTGGACGTGACGGACCTCGTCGTGAAGCCGGCCTTCGACCCGCTGGAGGGATTCCTCTATGACGAGGAAAAGG
>JAEEGH010027028.1_pt1 | contig 11383 bp, 6 predicted proteins | sample 9134181 | NCBI WGS metagenome assembly JAEEGH01 (sample SAMN16246544, study PRJNA631951) | gut metagenome | biome: gut microbiome; feature: rumen; material: DP-attached | host: Bos | place: Iran: Karaj | collected 2018-10 | reverse complement strand
TGTAGTGCATCCGGTAAAGCGCCTGATCCTGCGGCCCGAGCGTGCCGAGGATCTCGGCGCCGAGCCGGAGCAGGGTCTCTTCGTCGATTGCGTCTTCCTCCAGCTGTTCGATCCGGAAGTCCAGTTCCTGCTCCGCGGCGTCCAGCTCCACTTCGTTCAGCAGCCGTTTTCGCTTTTCGCGGTGCAGCCGGAGGCTCAGGTTGTGCGCGGCTTTGAACAGCCACGCTTTCACGGCCCCGTCTTCAAGCGCGGGGGCCTTTTGCTGCAGCAGCAAAAAGGTTTCCTGCGTCAGCTCTGCAGCCGCTTCGCGTTCGCCGGTTTTATAAAGGCAAAACCGGAACACGTCGCCGTAGTACGCGTTGCAGATCTCTTCGATCCGCGCCTGTTTCAGCACCCCGCTCCCTCCTTTTTCTTTCCGTCTCATACAGTAATGTCGGTTTTTGCAAAAGCTTACATCTTTTTTTGCATTTTTTTCAAAAAAATTTTTTTCGCTTTCCCGTTCCGGCATACGCTGCCCTCCATTATACATCATCTGCCGCTTTTTTGCAATCGCCGTTCTTTTCGGCGGCCGGCGCCGCGTGCCGGAAAAGTTTCCGCTTCCGCCGCGGTTCGGCAAACTTTTTGCCCGCCATCGTCTAAGATGAACGGACAACTTCTTTTGAAAGAAAGGATGACGCTCATGAGTGCAAAACTGGAATACGGCGGCGGGGTCGTCCGCGTGCGGTTCAGCGGCGAAATCGACCACCACGCCGCGTCGCTGCTGCGCGCGTCGATCGACAGCGCCATTGCGCAAAAGCGGCCGAAGACGCTGATCCTCGATTTCGGCGCGGTCAGCTTCATGGACAGCAGCGGCATCGGCCTTGTGATGGGCCGCTACAAGCTGATGCAGGCGATCGGCGGCGCCATCCGGGTGGAAAACCTTTCGCCCGGGGCCTACAAGGTGATGCGTCTGGCCGGGCTGGACAGGCTGGGCGAGCTGAAGCAAAAGGAGGTGAGCTGAATGAAAAAGCTGAACGAAATGAAGCTGACGATGGAATCGCGCAGCGTGAACGAGGGCTTTTCGCGCGCGGTGGTGGCGGCGTTCGCCGCGCTGCTGGACCCCACGCTGGAGGAGCTCAGCGATATCAAGACCGCCGTGAGCGAGGCGGTCACCAACGCCATCGTCCACGGCTACCGCGAGCAAAGTGGCCCCGTGTTTCTCACTGCCACGCTGACGGACAAGCCCTCGGTGCGCATCCGCGTGCGCGACAGGGGCGTGGGCATCGCCGACGTTGCCGAGGCGCGGCGGCCGCTGTTCACCACCATGCAGGGCGAGCGCGCGGGGCTGGGCTTTGCCGTGATGGAAAGCTTCATGGACCGCGTGCAGGTGCGTTCCGCGCCGGGAAAGGGCACCACGGTCACGCTGGAAAAAACCATCGGCGGCAAGCGCCATGACGGCTGATACATCCGACCGCGACCGGCTCGTGACCGAAAACCTGCCGCTGGTCCACGCCTGCGCCAACCGTTTCCGCGGCCGCGGCGCCGATTATGAGGAGCTGTTTTCCGCGGGGTGCGTCGGGCTGTGCAAGGCGGCCGGACGGTTCGACGAAAGCCGCGGCTTTTCGTTTTCCACCTATGCCGTGCCGGTGATCCTCGGCGAGATCCGGCGCGTCTTCCGCGACGGCGGCGCGCTGAAGGTGGGCCGCACGCTCAAAGAAAAAGCCCGCCGCGCCATGCACGAAAAAGCGAAGCTTGAAAACGAGCTGCAGCGCGAATGCACGGTGGGGGAGCTGGCAAAGCGGCTCGGGGTTTCGCCGCCGGAGGCCGCCCAGCTTTTAGAGGTGTCGCAGCCGGTGCTCTCGCTGACAAGCGACGACGAGCGCGCCGAACGGCAGTTTGACATTCCGGTGCCGCCGCCCGACGGCCCGCTTTGCGATCTGCTCGCGCTGCGCACGGTTCTGGAAATGCTGCCGCAGCGCGACGCCGACCTGATCCGCCTGCGCTATTTTGAGGGTCTGACCCAAAGCAAAACGGCGGCAAGGCTCGGCATGTCGCAGGTGCAGGTTTCGCGGCGGGAAAAGGCCATCCTGCTGCATCTGCGGGAGCTGCTTTTGAAATAGCCGGCCGTGAGCCGCCCGCAAAGCGGCGTTTTTTCGCGGGAACAAAGCAAAACATCCGCGCAAGGCTGACGCCCCGGGCGGATGTTTCATGCAGCGATCGCGCTGCGTTATTCCGTTTTCATCGCTTCCATTGCGCGGTTCCAGCCCGTCTTCACGTCGGAGACAAAGTCGTCCCAGTCCTTTTCGCCGCGGGTATAACTGAGCAGGCCGCTCGCGGTGTCGCTGCGGAACGTGCCGCCGGGGTAGCCGTCGGAAAGGTCGGGCACCGACGTGACCCCGTCCTTGCCGATTTTGCGCAGGGCGTCGCTGCGCAGCGGATCGCCGGGCAGCTCGTTTTCTTCAAAGGTGGAAAGCGGCGAAGCGTAGCCGAGGTTCTCTTTCACAAAGCGCTTGCCGTCCCCGGCCGAAAACAGCCATTCCAAAAAGTCGACCGCCGCCTGCTTCTGCGCCTCGCTCGCGCGGTCGTTGACCGCAAGATAGCGGTTGACCCGCACCGTCAGGCCGTTTGCGTCCTCGCCGTCCGCGCCGAGATAGAGCGGCAAAAAGTGCAGCTTGTCTTTTTGCAGCGTGCTGCCCTCGGCCTTCTGCAGCGCCGAAAAGCTCTCGGAATCGCTGTAAAGGAACGCCGTTTTGCCCGCGGCGAACTCCTTTTGCGCGTCGGCCGTCGAAACGCTGTCGAGCCCTTTGCGGCCCGAAACGCTGCCGCCGAAGATCAGGTCAAGCGCATCCCGCACCCGGTCGCCCAGCGAGAAGGCAAAGTTCTTCATGCCGCGCACTGCCGCGGCAGCGGGCCCGTCGCTGTCTTTCACGTCGGCATAGACCGCCGGGGAAGCGGCGTGGCGCAGCCAGTCGGCGGAATCGGCGCGCAGGGCCAGATCGGCGAATACGGCGTCGATGCCCAGCTCCTTCTTGTGGGCGGCCATGTCTTCGCAAAGGGCCTTGAGCTTTTGGAAGTCGGTGATCTCGTCCATCGAAGCGTAGCTGGTCTTTTTGTCCTTCAGCGCAAAATAGCGGTCGGTGACGTCCTCGTTATAAAGCAGACCCCACGCCGTGACGTCCACGGGGATCGCCTTGAGCTTGCCCCCGTCGGTCAAAGCCAGCGAACGGTCGCTCAAAAAGGCGGCCAGCGACGTGCCGCCGAGGTCGGCGCAGCGGTCGCGCACGGCGTCAAAGTCGTCCCAGCCCGTGAGCGCAAAGAGCGCGGGCGCGCCGGCGGTTCTGTTCAGCGCGGTCGAAAGCGCGCCATGGTAGGTGGCCGCCGGTTCGCTCTGCACGCGCAGCGACACGCCGGTTTTGGCGCGGTAGGCGGCGGCAATCTCCTCCAGCGCGCCGGAGAGCGCGGGCGAGGCGGAAAGCACGGTCAGCGTGGTGGCCGCCGCGGGCGCGTCGGTGCCGGACGTGTCGCGTTCGCTGGCGTCGGGCGTCGGGTTCTTTTCGCCGCAGGCGGCAAGGCTCAAAAGCAGCAGCGCGGCAAGGAGCAGGGATAACAGTCGTTTCATCGGAAGACCTCCAGTGTTTTTGTGTTCTCCCATAGTGTTGCCGTTTTTTGCCGCGGTATGCATTTTTTTATTTCAGGGGACAGGGGACAGGGGACAGGGAACAGGGGACAGGGAACAGGGGCGCGGGGGAACGCGCGGCTGACCACCTCACCCGTCTTCGCGCAAAGCGCGAATCCACCCTCCCCGCCAGCGGGGAGGGCAAGGCTTTTCGCTTTTATGTTGGCTCTTTCAGCAAAATGGATTTGAACTGCACCGTTTTATAAGAGTTTAACCTATTTAAATAGGCGTTTTGAGTGAAGTGGCATAATCATTTTGAGGACACACAGAAAAGATTAAGTCCCTGCCTTCCCCGCTGGCGGGGAAGGTGGCATCGCGCGCTGGCCATTATGCCCTGTCAAAAGCTAGTGAGCGCGATGACGGATGAGGTGGCCAAGCTGCCGCTGCGGCACATCTCTCTCCCGCGTACCCGGGCAAGCAAAGAAAAAAACCGCCGCGGCACCGGTATCGGCAGCCGCGGCAGCGTAATTATCAATTATCCATTTTCGTTTTTCAATAATCAATCAGTCCTCTTCCGGCTCTTCCAGCAGCTTTTCCACCGCGGCGATCTTGACGCACAGGCACAAAAGCTTGGTCGCCGTCAAAAGCTCATCCACCGGCGGATAGGACGGCGCGATGCGCAGGTTCTTGTCTTCGGGGTCGATGCCGTAGGGATAGGTCGCGCCGGCGTTTGTCAGCGTGACGCCCGCGTCGCGGCAAAGCTCCCACACGCGCTTCGCCGTGCCGGGCAGCACGTCGAGGTTGATGAAGTAGCCGCCCTTGGGGTTGGACCAGCGGGCAATGTTGTAGCCGCCGAGCTTATGCTCAAACTCATAGAGCACGATCTTGAACTTCGGGCTCAGAATGTTGCGGTGCAGCCGCATATAGTTCTTGAGGCCGTCCACATTCTTATAGAACTTCACGTGGCGGTACTGGTTCAGCTTGTCATAGCCGATGGTCTGATATTTCAGGCGGTTCTTGATGATCGCGATGTTGCGGTCGGAGGCGGCCAGCGCCGCGACGCCCGCGCCCGGAAAACTGATCTTTGACGTGGAGGTGAACTCGATCACCATGTCGTCATGGCCGTAGCGGTGCAGCGATTCAAAGATATTGTCGAGCACGTCGCCCTTGCTCGTCAGGTCGTGGACGATGTAGGCGTTGTCCCAGATGATGCGGAAGTCCTTGGCCGCCGGTTCCATGGCCGCAATGCGCTCCACGGTCTCGTGAGAATAGGTCACGCCGGTGGGGTTGGAATACTTCGGCACGCAGAACATGCCCTTCACAAGGGGGTCCTTGATCAGCGTTTCCACGGCGTCCATGTCGGGGCCTTCGTCGGTCATCGCCACGGGGATCATTTTGATGCCGTAGTATTCGCAGATGGCAAAATGACGGTCGTAGCCCGGCGAGGGACAGATGAACTTGATCTCGCCCTGATCCTTCCACGGCGTGCCGTCGGAGCCGGTGAGCATGCACTGGGTGATATAGTCGAACATCTGGTTGAGGCTCGAATTGCCGCAGACGATCACGTTGTCCATCGGCACGTCCAGCAGCGCGGCAAAGATTTCCTTGCATTCGTCGATGCCGGTCAAAAGGCCGTAGTTGAGGTAACGCAGGGAGTGGTTGTTGTCGTCGTCCCAGTCGCGCGAGGTGATCGCGTCCAAAAGACCGTTGGACACCGAAAGCTGGTCGGTGCCGGGCTTGCCGCGCGACATGTCGAGCGTGAGGCCCATGGCCTGATAGTTGCGGTAAGCTTCCAGCAGCTCCTTCTGCTCCTGCAGAAGCTCTTCTTTGGAAAGCGCTTTGTAATCCGGCATGGCGGGTTGCTCCTTTTTCTGAGTGAATTAAAAATCGGCCGAACCGGTCGTGCGCGGGAAGGGCAGCACGTCGCGGATGTTGGAAATGCCGGTCAGGTACATCACGAGGCGTTCAAAGCCGAGGCCGAAGCCCGCGTGTTTCGTGCCGCCGTATTTGCGCAGATCAAGGTACCACCAGTAGTCCTCTTCCTTGAGGCCCAATTCCTTGATACGCTCCACGAGGACGTCGTAGCGTTCCTCTCTCTGGCTGCCGCCGATGATTTCGCCGATGCCCATCACCAGGCAGTCGCAGGCGGCCACGGTCTTGCCGTCGTCGTTGAGGCGCATATAGAACGCCTTGATCTCCTTCGGATAATCGGTGACAAATACGGGCTTCTTGAAGATCTGCTCGGTGAGGAATCTCTCGTGCTCGGTCTGGAGATCGCAGCCCCAGAATACCTTGTAGTCGAACTCATCGTTGTGCTTTGAAAGAACGTCTATAGCCTCTGTGTAGGTGATCCTTCCGAAGTCGGAGGTACGAACATTCTCAAGTCTCTCGAGGAGTCCCTTGTCGATGAATTCGTTGAAGAACTTCATCTCCTCAGGTGCATGCTCGAGCACGTAGTTGATGATGTACTTGATCATGCTCTCAGCGAGAACCATGTCATCCTCAAGATCGGCGAAAGCGATCTCGGGCTCGATCATCCAAAACTCTGCCGCATGGCGCGTCGTGTTGGAGTTCTCAGCTCTGAAAGTAGGTCCGAATGTATAGATGTTGCGGAATGCGCACGCAAATGTCTCACCGCAGAGCTGTCCGCTTACGGTAAGGTTGGTGGGCTTTCCGAAGAAATCCTTGCTGTAATCCACAGCGCCGTCCTCAGTCATGGGGATCTCGGCGGGATCAAAGGTCGTTACCCTGAACATCTCGCCTGCACCCTCGCAGTCACTGCCCGTGATGATGGGTGTGTGCACATAAACGAAATCACGCTCCTGGAAGAAGCAGTGGATCGCATGCGCGATGAGCGAACGAACCCTGAACACTGCCTGGAAGGTGTTCGTGCGGGGACGAAGGTGTGTGATGGTTCTGAGGAACTCAAGCGAATGTCTCTTCTTCTGAAGGGGATAATCGGGAGTTGAAAGTCCCTCGATATCAACAGTCTCAGCCTGGATCTCGAAGGGCTGCTTTGCTTCGGGTGTGGCAACAAGCTTACCCTTAACGATGACAGCCGCACCGACGTTGAGCTTGCAGATCTCGTCAAAGTTTGCCTGCTTGTCCGAGAACACCACCTGAAGTGTCTCGAAAAACGTTCCGTCGCTGATCACCATGAACCCGAAGGTCTTGGAATCACGCACACTTCTGACCCAACCGCCGACACTGATATCGCTGCCGATATACTTGTCTCTGTTTCTGAATATCTCTCTGATGCTAATAAGGTCCATATTCCCCTCCTAGTATTCCAAAAGATCATGATCACGTCTTGATCCTTTTTCGCATTTCAATAATTTAGTATATTAACAACTTTTTCCACATTATGCAAGGATTTCAACACATTATAGCATCCTATTTTTCACTATTCCTACCCCCATCATCAAGGTCACGCAGAAATGTTCTACGCAGCAGATTAATCATATCCAATTATTCTATATGTAAATAGGCTCCGACGCGCCATTCTGCTCCCTTTCTACCCCCATCATCAAGGTCACGCAGAAATATATCACGTAGCGGATTTTTCAGATCTAATTAATCGTATGTAAATAGGCTCCACCGCGCCAGCCTGTAACTTCCGGGCTCATATAAGACGTCAGCACTTAGCGCCGGTATTTTCGGCGCTTAGTACTGCTACGTCCGATCTGAAGTGAGAACGTGCCCGGACAGTTACACGGCTAGGCAGGTGGAGCCGTACGTACCAACTAATCAATTGAAAAATTACTGAACTGTGACCTTAATCTTCGCCGTCACTCCATTGAGGGAGTAAACACGTATATAACACGTTCCCTTCCCTACCGTCGTGATCTTACCGCTCGCGCTGACCTTCGCCACGCTCGTATCGGTGGACTCGTATCTGAGGTCAGCTGCGGAAGATGCAAGCATCTTCTTTTTCTCGTCCTCGAGCTTGACATCAGCCTTGATCTTGAAGGTCTTTCCGAGTGTCAGGGTCTTCTTGGTCTTGCTGAGCTTGATGAGCGCAACGTTCGTGTACTCTGCGTTCTTAGCTCCGGCAACGTAGAGCGTGAGGCTCTCACCGAGCATAACCGGCTTGCCGTCCTCGGTCTTCATCGCAACAACCTTGAACTTAAGGTTCTTGGTCTGATCGATCTTCTTTCCGCCGATCTTCTTGGTGCTGAACTTCGTTGCATCCTCAACCGTGACAGGCTCGGTCTTCTCGAAAGGATCGCCGTAATATGCCACATATACGTTATAGTACTCTGCGTCCTTAACCTTGCCCCATGTGAACGAAAGCTTGCCGTTCTTCTGGGTTGCGCCGATCTTCTTGTCGAGCTTCACTGCGTTGGCCTTGCGCTCTGCAGCAGGAGCCTTGACGGTCTTGACCTGCTCCTCTTTCTTCTCCTCGGGAGCGGGCAGAGCGGTCTCTTCCGTCTGCTCTGCAGGTGTTACGGCTGAGCCGCCGCCGGGGTTAGGTGAAGGGTTAGGACCGGGCTGAACGGGATCGACGTAGGTGATGTTGACAACATACTCTGCCGTCTTGCCGCTGTCGGCCGTTACTGTAACGGTCAGCTTCCTGATGAGGATCTGAGGCTCGGCCTGAACGGGCGTACTCTGGTGACCGAGGCTCACGTCACGCTTTGCAAGAGTAAACTTCTCGTTGATCAGGTTGCCGGTCTGCGAAGACGTTCCGTTGTCTGCAGTAACCTTAACAGTCGAGTAAGGGCTCTTAGCGGAAGCGATCACTGTCGAGACAATATCGCCGCCGATATCCTCCTTGTTGATCTTTGCTTCCGCAACAAACCTTCCGGTTCCGTCTGCCTTGAAGCTCTTCTCATTAATGCCTATCTCTGAGAAGCTTACGCTTCCGAGCTCGGTATTGTCGGAATCAAGCTTGAGGTTCGTGTATGCGACATCCACGGAATAACCGGTTTGGTTAAAGGTGAAGGTCTCGGTTGCGGTCTCCTCTCCACCGAGGGTGATGAGACCGTTTGCAGATCCGGTGAGCATCAGGTATGCGCCGTAGGGCGAAACATATCCGGTCTTCATAACCGCCGCTCCGGCATTCATACCGGTACGCGATGTGCTTCCTGTGTAGCTCTGCTTCTGCTCGATGACCTCACCTGCTTCGTTCTTGAGCGAAACGATCAGGTTACCTGTCGTTGTCGAAGCAAGGCTTGCGTTCTGAATGTCCACGGTGACGATGGTCTGTCCGTTACGGATCTCCATGTCGTTCGTGATAACGACGTCCTTGCCGGTACGTGCCTGAAGGTTATCGCACGAAACCATAGCCGAGTTGTTGCTTACATCCGGCTCGGGGCAGGACTCGTAATCGTGTGTAAACGCATTGTACTCGAGTACGTTTGCCGCAATGTAGATCGGGATGCCGGCCTCGGGGATCGTTGTGACGTTCTGACCCTGCAGATACGTTCTTACATCAAACTCTACGAGCTTGCTGTAGCCGCCGTTGTCGATCATCTCAAGTTCGGTTCCGTTATCGATAACAAAGGAAGAGATACCCTTGATCTCGTTCCGGAGCGTCGCATCGGTATAGAAGCTGATGCCGACCTGACGATTCCTGCTGTTACCGTATCCCTTGTAGAGGAGAGCGTCGGAAGCGTTGTTGAGCTTGATGAGGATCTTACGCTTGCCGTCCTTCTCCTCAACAACCTTGGCCGATGTAACCTCTATGTCGGGGTAGTCAAGCAGCAGCCTTCCGCTGACGCTCTTTTGCTCTCCGCTCTTATCAAACTCCGCTGTAACGGTCCAGTCAGCATCCGCGAGTGTTGAACCTGTGTTGTGGTCCGCACGGAGTACAAGTACGCCGCCGGGCATAAGGCCTATGTTGTTATAAGCAGTAACCTCGTTTCCGATCTTTATCGAAATGTTCTTTATCTTGTCGATACCGTCGTTTCTGAGTGCGTACTGTACCGACATCGAAGAATTGTTTCTTACCATACTCCTGTCGAAGTGTGCCGACGTCACGGTGAGCTTGTTCTCAAGAACCTCCGTTACACGGTAGAGGTTCGAAACAGCCGAAGGAACCGAGTAGGTTATGGTCTGACCGTTCTTCGTCATACCCGTCTTGCTTACGACACCGTTCGAACCGTAGGTTGTTCCGAGGACAACCGCCTCGATCTTGCCCGCGTCCGTTCCGATAACGGTATCAAAGCTGTCGATCAGCGTTCCGTCGGGCATCTCTGCCACATTCACAACGCTTGTCACACCGGTCGAGCCGTTCTGTGCGTCATAGAACATGACTGCCTTGAGGACATCGTACTCGGGAGCGTCCGCTGCGGTAACGGGAGTGGCTCCGGCCTCTCCGTTAATCTGCTTCGTATTGCCCTGTGCACGCTCAACCCACGCTATTCCGAGTGTTTCGAGAGTGTGACCTCCACCAACGAAACTGAAGTTCGAGGTAACGTTTACGCCGCTGCCGCCCGCTGTCTGCGAGAGCGAACCGGGGATCCTGCCGACGACTTCACCGCTTCCGTTAAAGTCAACCAGGCAGATATCGGCGCTCGATGACTTCGTTGCACCCGATTCCTGAGCCTGAGCCTGAACCTCGCTGCTGTACCAGGCGAGAACGAATTCTTCCTGTCTGTCGACTGTTACCGCTTCTATAGCGGGATTCTCGTCAAGCCTTGCATTGTTTGTTACACGGATATTCTTTACTACTGTACCGTCGGGTTTGATCACTGCGTAAACGATCTCTCTGTCATCGGTCGTAACATCACTTCCGTCAGTATCAAGGGTGTAAGCGATGGCTGCAGTTCCGTCTGTGAGCATTGCGGAATCGAGTCCCTTGACGTTACCCGACGAACCGTTGTAGACGGTGTAGGTTTCATTGCTCCATGCCGATCCGTCATAGAACCTGCACTTGATGGTATCCTTCTTGTTGAAGTCAGCAATGTTTATGGTTCCTTCAGCGCTCTCATCAACAGCCACGCTTCTCCATGCAACCATTGCCTTGCCGTTACGGGTTGCAGCCGCGGGAGCCACGTCGGCGCCCGTATTGTTTGTAAGTCTTGTTGTCGCAGGATCTCCCACTCCGTTAAAGACCGAAGCAAAGATCTCAGTACCGTTAAGACTTACCATCTGGTCGATGTTACTGAGTGTCTGACCCGCAACCTTGCCGTTGTCGACCATTCGGCGAACCCATGTCGCAACCGTGAGTGTTCCGTCATAGTCCGTGTCGAGCTGGGTATCACCGAAACCGTCGTCAACTCCCTGCGTTCCGGCATACAAAACCTTACCCGCGTGATTCTCACCTTCGTAGGTATCTACGTTCTTTGTCGCATAAACGGCACGTGTCGCGTTGATGTCGGCACTGTTCATGTCGGAGAGATAGATGATCCTGTCTCCGGAGTTAACGATCTTCGGGGTAGCGTAGGGGTAGGTATTTGTCTCGATGTCCCTGAGTGCGTTCGCCGAAGTAACCTTCGCGGTTCTTGCAACTGCTGCACCGGCATTATTGCCGCCCCATGTTCTCTTGGTCTCTGTGTTGTTTAAGTAATCTCTGCTCTCTGCTCTGGGTGCCAGATCGAGTGTCATGAAAGACTCGCTTCCGAATCTGTTCACCTGCATCGAACCTGTCTGTGCGAGGGCATCGATGGCATTTCTGAGATTCTTCTGATTCATCTCCCAGAGGTGCTCTATATTACTGTAATGTCCTGTCTTCTCATCCATCATGTTGAAGCCGACGGAGTAGAAGACCTTTTCATACTCTACGCAGGCGATGCTCGCCACGAACTCGATACCGATCAGTCCGTCGATCCTGAACCTCTGACC
>JAEEGH010027025.1_pt1 | contig 11383 bp, 2 predicted proteins | sample 9134181 | NCBI WGS metagenome assembly JAEEGH01 (sample SAMN16246544, study PRJNA631951) | gut metagenome | biome: gut microbiome; feature: rumen; material: DP-attached | host: Bos | place: Iran: Karaj | collected 2018-10 | reverse complement strand
AATTCTGAGCAAAGCGTTGGAGGCATCGTGGGCTATAACTACAGCACGGTGAGCGGCTGCATCAATACGGGCGCGGTCAGCAGCAGCGTCAGCAGCAGCGTCAGCGGCCATAACTATGCCGGCGGCATCGTGGGCAGTGCTGAGAGCGATGCCAGCGTCACGATAGAGAACTGCGCCAACGGCGGCGCGGTGACGGCTTCCGGTGTCACGAAGAACTGTGCCGGTGGCATCGTGGGATATCGTGCAAATAGTAGCCAGTACGTGCTGAAGGACAACTTCTACTTCGGCGCCTGCGCGACGGCGGGCGCGGCGAACGGTGGCGGCTCCTTCGACGTGACCGACAACAACGGCGCCGTGAGGGGCTACGCCGTGACGGCGGCCGATGGCGTGACGGGCGTAACGGTGGCACCGGCGGTGAGCGTGAAAACGGCCGGCGGCGGCACCATTACCTCGGGCCAGTACTACGGCGCGGGCATGAAGGTGACGCTGGGCGACTACACGGGCGCGACGGCCGAGGGATTCAACGGCTACACGGCGACGAAGGCCGGCGGCGGCAGCGTCGACGTGAGCTGCGCGGACGGCGCGTACTCGTTCGCCATGCCGGCGGAGGCCGTGACGGTGGAGCCGGCGTTCATGGCGACAATGACGGCCGTGAGCTATATCGACGGGACCGGCGAGGCTGTGACGACGCCGGAGGGCGTGAACGTATGGGTGCTCAGCGGCGCGACGACGGCACAGGCGAGCCTCGGCAAGAAGGGCGCGGAGACGTGGTACGTGGTGACGGACTCGAACACGGGCGGCGAGGACGCGGCGTTCACCTCGGTCAGCTTCAGAGGCAACGTACGCCTGATACTGGCCGACGGGGCCGAGATGCAGGTGCGCACCGACGCCGACGGTTATAATAATATGATAGGTGACGAAGGGGCCGTCCTGATCATCTTAGGACAGAAGGCTGGCACGGGCGCACTGCACGTGAAAAACCTTGAGGCACGCGGAGGGCTGGCCATCTGCGGCGGCAAGGTGACGGCGGACGAGGCCATCAGTGCCATGGGTAGCAGCCTGGAAATCACTGGCGGACAGGTGTATGCGGGCACGGCCATATATGCCGGAGACAGAAACGAGTCCATGTGGGTCACCATCAACCTGAACCGCGCGACGGACTATGTTTATGCCGGCAGCGAAGGATTTAAGTCAGGAGAATTCGAGGCCTGCGACGTGGCCATCCCCGGCACGCCGCTGATTGCGTTCGACAACGACGGCGAATACTGCGGTAGCGTGAGCGGGGGCGAAGACGGCGACGCCGAGATTTTCTGCGGCAAAACGCTGCGCTTGGACGTCTGGGGCATAGCCGACAAAAACAACGGCACGAAGGAGAAGCCGTACAAAATCACCACGGAGGCGGGGCTGCGCGCGCTGTCGGAGCTGTCGAAGGACAACGATTACGGCGATACGTACTTCGAGCTGGGCGGCAACATCGATATGAACGACGGCGTCGACGGCAATGAGATGGCGCCCATCGGCAGGAGCAGCGGCGGCGGCTTTAACGGCCACTTCGACGGCAAGGGCAAAACCATCAGCAACCTGCACATCAGCGGGAAAGTCGGTGTATGCGCCGGCCTCTTTGCGCTGAACGAAGGCGAAATCAGCGGCGTGACGTTGGACGGATGCACCGTGACGGGCAACGAGGCCGGGACCACATATACCGGCGGCATCGTGGGCTTGAACAACGGTGGCACGGTGAGCGGCTGCCACATCACCGGTACCAGCAGCGTCAGCTCGACGGGCTCCAGTGAATCCCTCGGCGGCATCGTGGGCATGAACGACGGCGGCACGGTGAGCGACTGCACCAGCGCGGCTACCGTCAGCGCGACGGCAAGCAATTCTGAGCAAAGCCTTGGCGGCATCGTGGGCTATAACGGCGGCGGCAAGGTGAGCGGCTGCGGCAACACGGGCGGCGTCGCCATCAGCGGCGAGGGCAGCGCCTTCTATGAGTGCGGCGGCATCGTGGGCTATATCTACAGCGGCACGGTGAGCGACTGCATCAATAAGGGCGCGGTCAGCATCGGCGTCAGCGGCGAAAACTATGCCGGAGGCATCGTGGGCATTGCTGAGAGCGATGAGAGCGTCACGATAGAGAACTGCGCCAACGGCGGCGCGGTGACGGCTACCAGTGGCACGAAGAACAGTGCCGGCGGCATCGTGGGATATTATGATGATAACTATGAGTTGTTCGTGCTGAAGGACAACTTCTACTTCGGCGACTGCAAGGCGAAGGGCGCGGCGGGATTTACATTGTCCGGCAACGCCCCGCAGAATGACGTGACCGACAACAACGGCGCCGTGGCGGGCTACGCCGTGACGGCGGCCCAGGGCGTGACGGTGGTACCGGCGGTGAGCGTGGCCACGGTCGGCGGCGGCGCCATTACCTCGGACAACTACTTCATGGAGGGCATGACGGTGACGCTGGGCGACTACTCGGGCACCGTGCCCGAGGGCAAGGGGCTGTACGGCTACACGGCGACGAAGGCCGGCGGCAGCGTCGAGGTGAGCTTCGCGGACGGCGCCTACTCGTTCGCCATGCCGGCGGAGGCCGTGACCGTGGCGCCGGACTTCTGGGACTGCATGAAGGAAGTGAGCTTTATCATCGGGTACGAACAGGAAGAGATGACGCCGGAGGACGAGCCCGTATGGGTGCTCAGGGGCGCGACGATGGCACAGGCGAGCCTCGGCAAGGAGGGCGCGGAGACGTGGTACATGGTGACGGAGTCGGACGCGACGTTCACCTCGGTAAGCTTCCGTGGCCACGTAAACCTGATACTGGCCGACGGGGCCGAGATGCAGGTGAGAAACGCCAACGGCGGTTATAATAATATGACAGGTGACGAAGGGGCCAGCCTGGCCGTCTTCAGACAGACGGCTGGCACGGGCGCACTGCACGTGAAAAACCTCGAGGCACGCGGCACGCTGGCCATCTGCGGCGGCAAGGTGACGGCGGACGAAGCCATCTGTGCCGTGGGCGGGGTGTACATCTACGGCGGACAGGTGACAGCGGGCTTGGGCATATATGCCAATAGTCAAGACACAGAACCGACGGTCTACATCGGCCTGAGCCTCCCGACGGACTATGTGTATGCCGGCGAAAATGGATTTGTGAGCAAGGGCAAGACAGACATCAGCCTGGTGGAAATCAATGGCACGCTGTTCTCCATCAACGGCGACGGCTCGTACTACGGTAGCGTGAGCGAGGACAACTACGACGGCAACGACGAAGCCTTCAAGGGCAAGACGCTGCGCGCGGCGAAATTCGCCGGCCAGGGCAATACTGTTCCGTGGTATATTAGCGACCGCGAGCATAAAGACGTGGTGAGGCTGGCGAACGTCCCGACGACGGTGCCCGCGCTGGACTACAGGGCCAAGGAAGAGCTGCGCGGAATGTACAAAGCCGGACAGATAAGGGGCGTGACGGTGGACGAGGCCAAAGAGGCTGCGGTACGCACGGCCTGGACGGAGCTGAGCGACATGGTGTACGCCGACAGGCTGACGCTGTTCGCCCCGGGCGCCACTAACACGTGGGGCACGTTCTGCGCCGACGGCGACTACCAGCTGCCCGACGGCTGCACGGCCTACACGCTGAGCGGCATAGGCGGCGGCACGGTGACCGTGAGCCCGATGGAGGGCGACCTGCTGCCGGCCTGCGTGCCGGTGATGATACACCGCACGGCCGACGTGCCCACCGGCGGACTCACCGCCAGCTTCGAGGCGGCATTGAAACTGGACGAGGCGCACGGATGGACGGAAAACGAGGAAACGGGGGGTTATGAGAAAACCATCGACGAAGACTATTATGTATATTACAGTACGGAACATTTAATGAACGACTTGGCGCAAGGCGCCTACGGGACCACGGAAACCAACGAGTATTGCGTCCTGATGGGCAACACGGGCGCAAATGGCGCGATCACGGCGAACTATATCAACAGCGAGCCGGGACAGGCTGACTACGCGCTCTACAACGACCGCCTCATCCGCATCGAGGGCAACCCGGCCATCAGCCGCCACCGCTGCATAGTGGGCGTGGACAGCAGTGACAACGGCGGCGACGACGGCGGCCAGTCCCGCCAGCTGAGCATCGTCATAGCCGACGGCGAGCCGACGGCCATCGACGCGGCACCGGCCACGGGCGACGACGCGGCGCCGGGCGCCACGGAGTGGTACACGCTGGACGGCCGCAAGGTGGAAGGCCGCCCCACCAAGAAGGGCGTCTACATCAGCGGCGGACGCAAAGTAGTGGTGAAATGAGGCGCGGGGGTCGCTTCGCTCAAAATCTAACAAAATCTTTAAGAAAATCTGGCAAAAAAGGAGACCGAGGAAAAGATGTTGAAGAAGATTTTTGGAAGATGTTGAGCGGAGCGACCACAGCGCAAGGTTGCGGTCGGCCTGCCGGCCTCAAAATCCAACAAAATCTTTAAGAAAATCTCGCACAAGGGAGACCGAGGAAAAGATTTTGAAAAAGATTTTGGAAGATTTTGAGCGGAGCGACCACAGCGCGGGGATGCGGTCGGCCTGCCGGCCTCAAAATCCAAAAAATCTTAAAAAAAATCTCGAACAAGGGAGACCGAGGAAAAGATTTTGACTAAGATTTTGGAAGATTTTGAGCGGAGCGACCACAGCGCAGGGATGCGGTCGGCCTGCCGGCCTCAAAAACGAACAAAATCATTAAGAAAATCTGGAAAAAGATGAATCTGATAGAGCAACACAACAAGAAGTACGAGTTCTTCCGTAAGATCACGGGAGTAGCGATGAAGGTGTACAACAAGTACCGTCCAGGGCTACTTGAGTCGGCCTACGAGGCAGCCATGAAGTACCTGCTGGAGATGGACGGCCACAAGGTGGAGCGTCAGGTGTACGTGCCCATCTACTGGGAGGACGTGCTGCTGGACCAGACATACCGCCTCGACCTGGTGGTGGACGATAACATCATCATCGAGCTGAAGGCGGTAAACTATGCCGACAAGGAGCACCGCCGCCAGTTGTGGAACTATATGAACCTGACGCACAAGCCGTACGGTATGCTCATCAACTTCGGCTCCGACCGTCTGTTCTCGGAATGGTATTACCGCGACGGAGCTACAGGTGAGATAGAAAAGATTCGTTTGATGTAAACAACAAAAGATTTGGTATGATTTTAAACAATATGATGTCAGATGTTGAGCGAAGCGACCACGGCGGAGGGTTGCGGTCGGCCTACCGGCCTCAAAATCTAACAAAATCTTTAAAAAAATCAAGCAAAAGGGAGACCGAGGAAAAGATTTTGAATAAGATTTTGGAAGATTTTGAGCGAAGCGACCACGGCGGAGGGTTGCGGTCGGCCTGCGCAGAGCCGGCGGCGGCCGGGACCATCCCCCCAAGGGTTCGACTCCCGCAGGGGGGAACGAAGAAACAGTAAACATTTAAAACAGTAATGATTATGAAGACAACATTGAAACTGATCATCGCCCTGGTGCTGGCCGGTGCCGGCATAGGGCAGGCGTGGGCCGATGCGGAGACGCACGACATCGGGCACATCACGTACACCACGGGTACGGACGACCACGGCACGCTATCCTTCCACAATTCCCAAGGACTTAATGGAGGACTGAGCACGGGCGCAGCCTTGGACGCCAACGGACTCGAAGCGGTGAAGGACGACAACGGGAACGTCGTGGGCTACCGCGTCTACATCTACGCCCAGCCCGAGGCGGGCTACACGGTGAAGGGCATGACGCTGGAGGCCGAGCTGACCACCACCGTCATGCAGTCGCGCCGCAACAAGGCGGCGGACAGCGACGCGAGCTTCGACATAGGGCAGAAGCTGACGATCACCCCCGTGCCGGACAAGCCCTACATCTACAAGATGGTGATGCCCGAAGACCCGAACCTGAGCGTCACCGTCACCGCCACGTTCGCGGCGAAGGCCACGAACGAGGAACCCATCAGCTACATCGACGCCGACGGCGAGACGCAGACAAAGGAGGCCGGCGAAGTGTATGTGCTCGACGGGACGGAGATAGAGCTCGCAGGCTGGTACGTCTGCAACAGCAGCTTCACTTACGATAGAATGCTCAAAGCCAAAGGCGACGTACACCTCATCCTGGCCGACGGGGAAATGATGAGAGTGGAGGTTGATGAGGGCAGTGCCATCGACCTCAACCAGAAATCCCTCACCATCTACGGCCAGAGCACGGGCTCGGGCAGCCTGACCGTCAACGGCAAACAAGATGGCATTGGTGCGAGAGGTAACGTCACCATCAACGGCGGCGAGGTCATAGTTATTGGCAGGAATACTGGAATCAGTGCACAAAACGTCACAATCAACGGCGGCAAACTGGACGTAACCGGCGACCAAAGTGGTAAAGGCATTGTTGCTGGAGGTACCTTCACCATCAACGGCGGCATGGTCAATGCCGCTGGCTGTCCTGGCATCAGGGCCGGAGAGGTAAACATCAACGGCGGAGTAGTCAGCAGCGGCGGTGGCATCGAAAGCGGCGGTGACATCACCCTGGGCTGGAACAGCGCCAACGACATCGTCTTCGCCACGAGCTACTACAGCGGAACGGGCAGCGTGAAAATCGCCGACGGAAAGGTGCTGAAGTACACCGACGACAACAGCCAGACCGTGACGCTCAGGGGCACGCTCGACGCCGCCACCATCGACGCCATCGCCGATAAGTGGCTGACGCCCTACGGCATCTACGGCTACTGCGGCAAGGCGGACGTGAACGGCGGCAAGAACGTCGTCTGGGAAATCCTCGCCAAGGACGACGCCGACACCACCATCGACGAGAGCAAGACGCTCAACATCAAGAAGAACGCTGACGTTAGCGGCCAGACCGACTACAGCATGGCGGACTACGATAACAAAAACGGCAACTTCGCCCCGTGGATTAAGCCCAGCGCCAACGGAAATTCCAGCGACGGACTGAAATACGAAAGCGTCACCGCCGTCACCATCGGAGAGGGCGTGACCTACATCGGCCAGAAAGCCTTCGACTGGTGCGGCGGCATCACCACCGTCACCATCGGAGAGGACGTGACCAGAATCGGCGAGTATGCCTTCTACTGCTGCGGCGGCCTAACCACCGTCAACATCCCCGCCAGCGTCACTACCATCGGGCTCTTAGCCTTCGGCGGTTGCGGCGGACTCACCACCGTCACCGTCAATCAATACTTGTCGGGTATCACCGCCCTCGGCGGCTATGTCTTCAACGACGGCGACTACCCGAAGCTCATCCTCGTGCCTAACGAGGCGGCCTACAACGCATACTACAAAGACAGCGGCTGGAACGGCTACAAGGACAAGCTCGCCCCGCAGACGCTGACGGTGGCGAAGAACGCCAGCGGATGGGGCACCTACTGCCACCGATTCCCCGTGAGCTACAGCCTGAGCGACGGCGCGATGGCCTACACCGTGACCGGACTGAGCGATGACGGCAATAGCGTCGAAATAGAGGAGGCCAAAGTCGAATTAGAAGGTGAAGCATTGAACCTCGCGAGACGCGCCACGCCCCTGCTGCTCAACTACAAGGGCGAGGGCGACGTGACCCTGACCGCCGAGCCCGCCACGGCCACGCCAATCAAAGAAGGCGACACCGACATCATGAAAGTCGGTCAATCAAACTGGATCTTCAGCGGCAACACCACCGGCAGCACCAAGAAGCACACCGCCGACACGGACGACGGCATACCCGCCCTGACCGGCGTAGCGGGCGAGACGAGCTACGCGCTGTACAACGGCAACTTCCTGCGCATCGACACCGACAACGGCATCGACGGCCACCGCTGCGTGCTCACCGTCAACGGAGCCGCCAGCCCCGACGTCATCGCCCTGTCCGGCGCTGCCACGCCCGGCTACGAGGGCACCACGCTCGGCCACATCATCACCAGCGCAACCAACGGCACGCTCGAGTTCTACAAGAACGAAGGACTTAGTCAGGCCAATAAATTGACCCCGGGCACAGCCTTGAGCAACGACGGACTCGGTGAGGTGAAGGACGGCGAGAACGTCGTGGGCTACCTCGTCTACGTCTACGCCAAGCCCGAAGGGGGCTACACCGTGAACGGCATGACGCTGCAGGCCGAGCTGACCACCAGCGTACAGCAGTCGCGCCGCTTCGACACCGCCGACACCCCCACCCTACAGATAGGCCGCGCCATCGAGCTGACGCCCGTAGAGGGCATGCCCTACATCTTCGAGATGGTGATGCCCAACGACCCGAATCTCAACGTCACCGTCACCGCCACGTTCGAGGCGAAGGCCAAGAACACCGCCGCCATCGAATACATCGACGCCGACGGCGTGAAGAAGACCAAGGCGGAAGGCACCGTGTACGTGCTGGACGGGACGGAGGAAGTCCTCGGTTTATATACAGCAGAAGAGGACGTCTGGTACGTCTGCAACAGCACGCTCGTCTACAAACATGTACTTGATGCCGCAAGTGACGTCCACCTCATCCTGGCCGACGGCGCAACGATGAGCGTGGAGGGTGAAAAGTATTCTTGTGCCTTCGACCTCCAAGACAAAGCACTCACCATCTACGGCCAGAGCACGGGCAAGGACATGGGTAGTCTGACCGTCACGGGTAGGACTGAAGGCATTGGTGCATCTGTGACAGGCTCCGTCACCATCAACGGCGGCGAGGTCACTGTCAGGGGCTATTATGGCATCAGATGTGGAAAAGACATTACCATCAACGGCGGAAAAGTCACCGCCACCGCCACCGGTGAAAACGGCTATGGCATCAGCAGCGGCGGTGACATCATCCTGGGCTGGAACAGCGCCACCGGCTACATCAAGGCCACGAACTACCACATCTACGGAACGGGCAGCGTGAAGACCGCCGACGGCAAGATGCTGAAGTACACCGACGGCGACAGCCAGAACGTGACGCTGATGGGCACGCTCAACGCTACCACCATCGCCGCCATCGCCGACAAGGAGCTGACGCCCTACGGCATCTTCGGCTACTGCGGCAAGGACGACACCGAGACCGCTGACGCGGACGAGAGCAAGGACGTGACGTGGGAAATTCCCCTCGTGGACGGCGCGCCGGGCAGCACGCTGACCATCAGCGGCACGGGCGACATGGCTGACTACGATGAGAACGGCGGCCCGTGGAAGAAGCTGAGCCCCGTCGTCGCCACCATCGGCAGCGGCGTGACCACCATTGGCGTGAACGCCTTCGCGGGTTGCGACGAGCTGGCGCTCATACTCGTGCCCGACATGACGGCCTACGACGATTTCGCCCAGAAGGTCAGCGACGCGGACAAGGCCAAGCTCGCCCCGAACGTCATGAGCGTGACGAAGAACGCCAGCGGGTGGAGCACCTACTGCCACCGCTTCCCCGTGAGCTACAGCGCCGAGGGCGCGACGGCCTACACCGTCAGCGGCCTCAGCACAAGCGGCGAGAACGTCAGCGTGACGGCCACCACCGGCAACCTCGTGGCTCCGGCCGTGCCCCTGCTGCTGGGCTACAGCGGCACCGAGGATATTACGCTGACCGCCGCCCCGGCCACGGCCACGACTCCCCCGGCTGATGCCATCGTCAGCTACAGCGGCACGGGATTCACGTACTATGGCAACCCGAGCGGCACGGAGAACCTGAGCACCGACGAAATAACCGACTATGTCTACGTCTACCCGAACACCGCCGGCCAGCAGAGCTACGTGCTGAGCGAAGGCGCGTTCATCATGGTGAACGGCACGACGGGCGGCATAGCCCCGCACCGCTGCTGGCTGAACATCGCCGGCAGCAACGCCGCCCGCGCACTGACCATCGGCGGCGACGAGACGACGGGTGTGAAGGAGCGCGAAGCGCACAAATATAGTCCCGACATCTATACGCTGGACGGCCGGAAGGTCAACGGCAAGCCGACGAAGAAGGGAATGTATATCAACGGAGACCGGAAGGTCGTAATTAAATAAAGAAAGGAGGAACGAGATATGAAAAAGTCGATAATGAAACAGACAATCAGATTATTCGTGCTCCTGGCACTGTTCTGCATCAGCGCAGAACAGGCCTGGGCGAGCGACGTGGCCTACAGCATCAGCACCGGCACCGTCGAGGGTGGCACGCTGCAGTTCTACAGCACAGCCGAGTGCGACGGTGATAAGATTACCAGCATCGGGAGCGGTAAGACCGTCTACATCAAGGCGACGCCGGAAAGCGGGTATTCGCTCGTGGGCTTCACCGCCGCAAACATCACAGTGGTGAGGGCCGGCGACACCGGCGCCGCCGAGTCGCGCCGTAACGCCGCGACCGACGGTCCCGAAGTGGGCGGCAAGGTTGCCGTCAGCGCCGAGAACGCCACGAACGGCATCTACAAGTTCACCATGCCTGCAAAGGATGTCGTCGTCAGCGCAACCTTCCCCCTGACCATGCCCATCACCATCACGGCGGACAATGGCTCGAAGACGTATGACGGCACGCCGCTGACGAAGACCACCTTCACCGTCAGCGGACAGGCGCAAGGCGATACGCACAAGTTCACCGTCACCATGACCGCCGCCAGTACCATCACCGACGCGGGCAGCACGCCCAACGTGATAGCCACCGTCGACGGAGTGACCGTGACCCCCGGCGAGCAAACGAGGGTGGGCAACTATTTGGTGACCACCCAGAGCGGTACGCTGACGGTGGGCAAGAAGACGGTGACAGTCGCCAGCGGTATCACCGCGAAGGAAAAGACCTACAACGGCAAAACTGGGGCTACGATTATCACAACCGGCGCTAAGTTCAGCGGCAAGGTGTCGGGCGACGTCCTGAGCATCAGTGGCGTAACTGGCAAATTTAAAAACAAGAACGTCGGCACGGGCAAGACCGTGACACTCAACTACACCAATGCCAAGCTCGGCGGCAAAAGCGCTGACAACTACGAGCTGGCTGCCTCGGGCAACCAGGCGACGGCCAAGGCCAACATCACGAAAAGGACGGTCACCGTGACCGGCGGAATCACCGTGAAAGACAAGTCAAAGGTCTACGACGGCACGAAGACGGCAACGACCGACTGCAGCGGCGCCACGTTCAGCGGCAAGGTGTCGAGCGACGTCCTGACCATCAATGGCGTAACTGGCACGTTCAACAGCAAGGACGTTGGCACGGGCAAGACCGTGACACTCAACTACACCAATGCGACCCTCGGCGGCGAAAGCGCTGACAACTACCAGCTGGATACCTCGGGCAACCAGGCGACGGCCACAGGTAACATCACGAAGGCCACACTGACCGTCACGGCCAATGCGAAAACCATCAGCTACGGCGACGACGCTGACAACAACGGCGTGACCTACAGCGGCTTTGTCAGTGGCGAGGACGAGTCGGTTCTGAACAACGCCCCCGTCTACGAG
>JAEEGH010027024.1_pt1 | contig 11383 bp, 10 predicted proteins | sample 9134181 | NCBI WGS metagenome assembly JAEEGH01 (sample SAMN16246544, study PRJNA631951) | gut metagenome | biome: gut microbiome; feature: rumen; material: DP-attached | host: Bos | place: Iran: Karaj | collected 2018-10 | reverse complement strand
CCTTATTGAGTTGTTCAGGGATGCCCTGGGCTAGGATTATTGCTATGGACCCGATGTAGAAAGGGTTTTTCGGTCTCCGTTTTACGATCCGGCGCTGGAAGATGCGATTCGCCGTATCAATCCGAAGGCAGATTCGTATGCCATCGCGGAAGCGTTGAACAAAATTCGGCATTTCGAAAACAATGACCTTGTAAAACAGAACGCCTTGTTCATGGATTATATCCAGAACGGCGTTGAGGTCACTTATTCAAAGAATGGCGAAACAAAGGCCGATATTATTTACCTGGTCGATTACAAGAATGTCGAGAACAATTCCTTCATTTTTGCGAACCAGTGGACGGTTATCGAGAAGTCCAACAAACGGCCCGATGTTCTGCTGTTTTTTGAACGGGCTGCCGATTTGTCTGTTTGAGCTCAAGTCTCCAAGCCGCGAAGAGACTGATGCAAGCGAAGCCTACTTGCAGATTCGTAATTACATGCAAGAAGTCCCGAGCCTGTTCATATGCAACTGCATTTGCGTGATGTCGGACCAGCTTGTTTCTAAGGCGGGTACGATTACGAGCGGTGATGACCGCTTTATGGAATGGAAGACGAAGGACGGCAATAAGGAAACGACTGCGCTTGCCGACTTCACTACATTCTTTGAAGGAATTTTCCAGAAAGAACGCTTGCTAGACATTATCAAAAATTTTATCTGCTTCAATAACGAAGGGCTAAAAAAATACAAGATTCTAGCGGGATATCACCAGTATTTCGCAGTCCGCAAGGCAATTGTCCGTACGGAACAGGCCGTGCAGGGCGATGTGAAAATCGGCGTTTTCTGGCATACGCAGGGCTCGGGCAAATCACTCAGCATGGTATTTTATGCACACCTGTTGCAGTCGACGATTGAAAGCCCGACGATTGTTGTGATTACTGACTGCAACGACCTTGACAATCAGCTTTACACGCAATTTGCCTGCTGCAAGGATTTTCTGCGACAGGTTCCCGTTCAGGCGGAATCGCGCGAGCATTTGAAATCGCTGCTGAATGGGCGCAAGGCGAATGGTATCATATTTACGACGATGCAGAAGTTCGAAGAATCGAACGAGCCGCTTTCCGATCGCCGCAATATTATTGTGATTGCAGATAAAGCACATCGTGGTCAATACGGCTTGACAGAGAAAATCAAGACGACAAAAGATGACCAGGGTAATATTCCGATTTGTTACGTTAGATAATTTTGCTATAGTGCATTTTATGCGCTATAATTCTCTAAAGATGATGTTTTACTTCAATGTTTGTTTCCGCAGTTTCAATGGCAAAATTGTTTACACAAGACCCCTGCCTAACTGCATAAACAGTCATGTATAACATCATCATTTAAAAATAAAGAGATCCGCTTCGCAGGTCTCTTTTTTTACAATACCGCAAAAACATGCTTTATTCTAACACGCGAACCATGCGCAAGCCTTGAAAACCGGGCATTTTAAAGGTAGCATTGTTTACAATTGTGTTACGACGGAGACACTTGTATCTAAGCAATTCACGACATGCTTTACCGGGATTCTTAAAGCCCGATATGCTGCAAGGATTCACCGCCAAATAGTCATTATCATCATAAAGTACAAAATACGTTTCATAAGCGTTTCCATAAGTATCATACAAACCATACTGATTTGGAGCATAACGCTTTACCGGATAAAGACCAGACACATTTTTTGCGCAATGGATATCGGCATATTTTTTCAATGAGTCCTCAACAAATTCATTTCCCCAAGAAAAAACTTTTGATTGTCCTGCATTTTGAAGAATATACCATTCATCATAGTAAGGAAGCCTATAGCCATTGGCAGATTTGTTATAGGAGCATTGAGTAAGTTTTGGGCAATTTAAGACACTTTCAAGTCCGTCTTTTTTTGAGCGGAAACTTAAATAATATTGATAATATTTAGAAGGATAATCCAGTACTTCCAAGGAATCCGATGATGGATAATAATCACTATTGAAAGCCAAAACAGATTGTTTTTCATTAACTTTTTCCCCTTTGCGCAACCAGAGTGCATCTCGGACTCGCAATTCTGTTTTATCCACGATTAAATCATATTTCATCTGGACTGTATATGAGGAGTCCTTCAACTTTTCATCATCGATACGTCCAAGCCCCTTATAAATAGTAAATTTTTTTCCCTTAAGATTTACAATGGTCTGATTAACAAGAATCCAACTTGTATCTGCATTTTTTAAATCATTTTCATTTTTAGCATATAAAACCAAAATACTTCTTGTATAAGGAGAACCGTCCACATAAACACAATTTAAGGAATCTACATGAGCAGGACCATTTACTATCCAAACGCCATCACTAACATTTATTTTTTTCTCAGGGCAAAGCTTTACACCCTGATTCCAATCAACCTCGTACCATTTTTTATGGCCTATAGACTTGGTCGGAAGAACGAATCCATAAGAGCGATTTCCCTCAATAGATTTTTCTTTCGTAGCTACATAATACTTTTTGAAACCATTTTTTGAGGAAATATCCCGTAACTCTTGCATATTATGCAGAACGGATACACAATTACCTTTTGCATCAAAAACACAAAAGTCATTACCAAATGAACAAGATAGATATATCAGCAGCAGCAAAAATATTTTTTTCATAATCATTTCTCCTAGAAATTTAGTAAACGATTACCCTTGTCAAGACATCCTTCTGCATTTTTTTCATCATGCAAACAATCCCACTGTCGTTCCCATCCTGAACCATACTTGTCTTCGTCACTTAACTTAGCCTTTAGAGGAATATTACCCAATTGCTTTCCACTTTCATTGGCTTCATACATTAAATTTTTCTCTGAATTCACCAAATCACTCAAGCCGCACAGATGACCTAATTCATGAACAAAAACAATTTCATCATCAGGAGGATTGAAAGATATTAGCCCAGTCTTGCCACCTACCGCCTGAGAGCGTTTCGTAATACCTAAAGAACTGGAAGGCATAAGCGTTCTATAGTATCTTTGCTCATTTTTCTTTTCGGAATTTTCCCAACTAGGGTGACCGAAACGATTTAAATCCACTAAAACATGACACTCGGGATCGATGTAAGAAGAAATTTTATCATCAATCAGCTCTCCATAATTGTTACGCCAATGCATTTTGTTATCAAATTGGTCATATTCATAATATACGTATTCAGATTCTGGATAATTCTGTTGACATTCTTCATATTTCTCATTATTCAATATACCTACAATATACCCAAAAAAAGTATCCTCTCGCGGCCGGTCCTCTAAATTTCTTGTACACGGAGTATAATTACTATTTATAGTCCAAAACTTAACTGTCGGACGATTTAATATCACAGCAGTTCTTCTTTCATTTACTCCATAACCAATATCAGACTCTACTTTACTTTTAAGCCAAAAAAGGTCATCACCGACATTATCATAACAATCTGTTCCCCCATCTTTTGAGCCAACTTCAACATACAAATAATCCGAAGGCAATTGACGTGTTCTAAATGCACTGTTTTCAAAAACATCTGGTATATTATATTCTAGCCCTTCTTTAAAATTAATTTCAACTCCGGCACGACCTAAAGTTTCTTTTATTCTATCCTCTATCTTTTGTTTTAATTTCACATCTATAGTTCCAACAGAAGTAAGAGTCACATCAAAAAGCTGCTTTGGATAGGCCTTGATTTCCAAGGCATCATACAGCACAGGCAAATAAGTAGCATATTGCATGCAGAGTCCAACTCTTATATTTTTATTATAGTTATTCAAATTCACTTTTAAAATTACATCTTTTTCTCCTTTAATCCATGCGCTTTGATCAATTGAACACATGCTTGATTCAAGCGAACAATTCAAGCCATTAACAGGATCATATTCTAAATTTTCAATAGGTTTATACTCCTCTCCGTGGTCTACATCACAGAGGAAGAACTTTAAATCCTCACGATTTGCGTAGTTCTCATTTGGATTCCACGAAACGTGAATATTAACCTCATTGTATTTATCGTACAAAGCAAATACTTGTGATGGAGTTCCTCCATAATTAACATATGCTGCAATCGATGTTTTCTCAATAGAAACATTTCCATTATCATCAGTATATTCCGAATCAAAATCATATGAGACGAGATTTACATCTTCGCGATGCCTATCAAAAAAGCCATCATAGAAATCATCATCTCCTTTGGGCTTTTGAATCAGTTCGGAAAAGCCGGGATAATTTCCTATATTTTTTTCTGTGGACGAGTTATTTTTTACATCAGACTCATCTGTTATCCTAAGACCATCTCCCCCACAATTCCAAAACACCACACATGCAAAAACACAAACAATCTTTTTCATATTATTCCCAATCAATTACTTCCCCATAAAGTTTGTCTGCAATTCCAATAATAGGAAAAACTTGTACGTTTTTATAAATTCCTGCTTTACGTGTCGCAAAAGTAAAAACAAGCAAACGACCATGTTTGTCAGGATTATAATCCTTGTTTGATGGATCCAATACTAATGTTTGGAATATCACTTTCTCATTTTCCTCACCAGCCTTATAGAAGACAACTTTTTGCTTTTCCATATTAGGGTATGGATTACCATATTCATCCAATAAAGTATATTCTATAGTAGCGCGTTTTACATTCTTAACTTGGCTTTTAGGCATTTTTTTGCGCATCACACGCCCTTTGGGGCTATTTCCGACAGCAAGGATATCATATTCATTGCCAAGAGTTTCAAAAATTGGGTAGGCAGGTTCTTTCTTCTTAAACGAGCCATAAGTAAATTCGCCTAATTCCAAATCAGCATTTAAATCGTACCACGCATATGCACCTAAATCAATTCTCTCGGACCGAACAATATTCATTATATCCGTTTCGAGAACGAAATCATCTTTTACACCAACTCCAATTGCGGGGGACTCATTCTGCAACGTCAATCCCGCTATCATACTCATATATTCATTATCCCCGGCAGGTTTACTTTCATTGAGAAACTTCGGGTCATTCACAAGATTTCCTATTCCATTATAAATAGTCTCGGTAATAGAATGATGTACCGATAATGAAGGAGACACTTCTTTTTTACATTTTTCTAAAGAGCAAGAAGATTTGATATTCTTCCATAGAATCGAATTATAAATTTGTCCTGTTGCGTTACCGCCAACAGCCGAAAAACCCTGTTTACCGTTATTGTCAAAAATCGTCGCATTGCTGACCTTTATTGATCCATTTTGAGCAAACCATGCTCCGCCTTCTCCATTAGACTCATTTTGGCTAAATATCGCATTTTGAACAAAAGCATTGTCACTTGAATAAGACGCTCCTCCATTACCAGCAGCTATATTTTTATCAAATATGACATTCTGCATTCTTATCAATCCCTCTGTATATATGGCTCCGCCATTTCCTTTTGACAGGCTGTTCTTGAAGTGAACATTATACATGTCAAGCGTATCGGCAGCAAACAGAGCTCCGCCATCCGTATCAGACTTATGAGCAGATAGAAGCATATTTCTTAATGTAATATGCTGGGATTCCGAAGCAATTGCTCCTCCGCGATTCTTGTTATATCCATTCCCAATCCAAAAACCTGTTAATGAACGTGGAGATTTCCCGTATATCTGTATATGAGAAGTTTCTCCTAGGAATATCGTTGGCATGCTGGAAGCGGACGATAAATCCCAAATATTTCCCGTATATCCCACAAGTTCAAAGCCAACATTCCAAGGAACGATCCCGTCAGTATAGTTTTGAGTTACGTCCCATATTCCACCAACCATGTTGATTTCGCGACCGGTTGACTTGGCTGTTTCGAGTACGGTCGCAAAGTCACCCACGGCTGTCGCCGCAGTAGTACCGTCACAGCCTTGCTTGCACTGGGTTTGCGGATTCCAGTAGATGCGGTAGTTTGCATTCTTTTTAAAACTGAATACATAGTTGCAACCGAAAGCTTGGGCGGGGAAACCTGAGATTTGCTTTTGTTTAAGTCTTATGTTGACCGTTCCGTTAGAAGAGGGCAGTTCAACGACTGGCGAAGTTCCGTCATTTATCTTGACTTGGGCGTTATCCGCATAGACAAACATTTCGATAGCAGATGCGGAAAGCGGCAGTTGAGAAACATAGCGGAATACTCCGGGCTCAAAGAAGGGGCCGAAATGTTCCTCACTGTGGGAGATTTCGGTTGCCCGGGGTTCCTGAGAAACGGTCGATTGCGGTTCTATCTGGAATTTGTTGGCGTACACGGCACCGACAAGGTGTGAACGCGACGGAATGCGCACAAATGCAGATGGAGCGACAAACTTTCCAAAATACAAGCCGTCCGTCCCCATATCAACATTTTCGCCGGCAACATTCCACAAAATTTCGCTGGGATTTCCTCCTGTAATGGAGAATGTGTTGCGGTCGCCAAAGCGGACATTTCCCAAGACATTAACTGTAATCGGGCCGGAAGTCAAGTCAAATGTAAACTCTGCATCAGGTTCCGTAAAGATATTCTGGAATGTATAAGAACCCGATGACAAATGAATTTTGGATCTTGCATTGGCATAGAACGTTCCGTATTTATTTGGCGATACTGTAATGTTCTGGTCAAGTCCAACGGAGATTGGTGTTATCCCTGCAACGATGTTCGGAATGTCGACAACAGGTTTTGAAAGCGTCGCTTTGCTCTTTGTCTTGGCGCCAACACCATTCTGTTCCTCGCATTGGCTAGTATAGCGCAAATCACCGCTGATATTCGCCCGTTCACGCAAGAAACAATGGTTCGAAGCATCAACATTACCGTAAATCTTGGAATCCACCCCCAGTTCAAGATTTTGACCGAATACATCGCCCAAGGACATGGAATTGTCACGGAAGTCGACCATGTCGGCAACAACCACATAACCCCAATCGCTTGCCGATGTTGCATAAGAATTGTTTCCGGTTGCATTTTGGCTAGAGCCACAGTCAAGGCAATTTAGGCTGACATCGGATAGATAAACCGTTCCAGAATATTTTCCAAGGTTAAATTCAAATCGGGCGTTGCTTACATTTCCCGACTGCATCGTGAAAGTTTTTGTTACGGTTCGTCCGTTTACGGTCGCCACAACTTCACCAAATTCGGCAAAGGCATCATAGGGGAAGCCATCACGCCCGATACGAACTTCTACATAGCGGCGAGCACTAACACCTTGTAGGTAAAACTTGACTTCGTATGTCTTGCCAGCCTGTAATTCAATATTGCTGCGAGTCAGTTGGACATGCCAATAGTCTGAGCCTCCGTTCGCCACAGCAACGAAACCATTATTGAATATAGCGTAGGCCCCATTGTAATTAGCAAGGTTCCATTCAGAATAAGGGAAATCAATGGCAAAAGCAGCCTCAAAAGACAACAACAGAGCCACGACACAATAAGAAAAGAGACGTTTCAAGAAGAGCTCCTTACAAAAAAGCTAAAGAAAAATACAATTGAATAATTTGTTTGTCAATAATTAAATTGTAAAAAAAGGCAAATAGAGACAAATGAATTTTGTGATATGCGTTAAGGATTACAACCCCGACCACACATCAAGGATGTATGGGAACACCCATATCTCTAACGACGTGTGGATTGGCATTCAGTACAGCATTATGTGCGCCATGATGCACCACGGATTCGCTGTGAGCCACAAAGTCCCAAGCGTTAAGTTGGGACGGTGGCGAGAGTGAGGCGATATCGTAGTCTCTTTTTGCGCATAAAAGCCGAATGGTCTTGTCTGCAGGCTGCCGACATGGGCGACTCCATGATCCGCAACCTCTACGAGGAAGCCCGAATCCCGTTCGCCGCACCGGAAGGATTCAACGGTTCCTGCCGCCTGCACCCGGAAGCACTCGTGAAGGCCTTCGGCCTTAGCGCTACCGCCGCCGACAAGATGCACAAGGAACTCCTGAAGAAGGGCGCCCTCCTTGCCGACAGCCGCATCAGCCCGAAACTCCCGCGCAACCTGCCCGCCTTTACGAAGGCATTCGGCAGCATCGCGAAGGCCAACAAGGTTGAAGCGAGTGCGCTGTTCATGCTGCTCCACAGCACGGCACTCAAGTACACCGCCGGTAAGTATTTTCGGCCTGGTATGGTGTTCGCTCTGCTGTACTAACAGTCATCCCTGACTTGGTCGGGAATCTCCATAAACCTTAAGAGATCTGCCATGCAGGTCTCTTTTTTATTGCACTAATTTATAAAGAAACTCTATAATTCGCTTTAGAACATTCGTTTTATATGGCTCTTTATCATAAAAGTTATGCCCAAGTCCATCAACAAAATATGTATCATGAACCACACGATTTTTGCTAAGAATAGAATCTATTACGAAACTACCAAAAAAAGTTGGACTTGAAAAAGCCAAATTAAATGCGGATGCAACCGCAGCATACCCCGGCATAAATAGATTTTGATTTTTAATTGAATCTAGATTTAGCATTTTACCTTTTGTGAATGGAATTATTTTATCATTTGTTCCATGAATAAACAAAATAGGGACCGTTATGTTCTTTATATGCACACTATCTATAGAGGCTCCCCATAAGGAAATTATTCCTTCTACTCGTTCTTCATTCTCTATTGCTGAGTGCAATGCTAAAATTGCTCCAGAACTATTCCCGACAACAAAAATTCTGTGTGGGTTGATTTTGTATTTTTCGGCATGGGCCTTAAAATAACGTATAGCGCCTTGTAAATCTTGAACACCCCATTGGATTGCTCGTTTGAAATCAAGGCTATCTATAAATAATTGATTTCCGAGATCCTTTAAAACAAGACCGACTCGATAGCCAATGGATGCAACTACAAAACCGCGAACTGCAAGAGAATCACAAAAGTCGATTATAGATTGATTATTATCACTTTTACTCCCAGATACAAATGCTCCACCATGAACAACAATAATCAAGGGCCGATTATTTGTCGTGTCGTTTTTAGGCTGATACAAGTCAAAATATAAATTCTCGTATATTATTTCATTTGCATTTTGATAAAAATAGAGACTTGGAACATCGTCAGAAGACAATCTTAAACCAGTCGCTAACGATGTTACAAAATGTTTTTTGGATAGGTGGGGAACATTTGAAGCGTAAATGATATTTGCTGTTTTTTCAACTTCAAATGTACGCTCTTTATATCGACCCGCGTAAACAGGGGATAATATAAGAAAAAGAAGATTACAAAATATTATCCAGAATTTTGACATTACCCATGATCAACCATAAAAAAATACGACATTCTGACTGAAAACATCTTTAATTTAAAAAGATGATGTTTTACTTCAATGTTTATTTCCGCAGTTTCAATGGCAAAATTGTTTACACAAGACCCCTGCCTAACCGCATAAACAGTCATGTATAACATCATCTTAGGTAAATTGTATCTTTATTGACGCGAATTTCTTTACCATATTTTTGAGGTAATTCGTTTACTTCTTTCCAAAAATCAATTGGATTAACATTAAAGTGTTTGAATATCGGATCCTGCATATATCCTGGCATCAAGGTTTTGTCAAAATCCCATATTACTGCTATAACATTTAACATGTTTTTAAACTCCAGATGATCCAAAGCCATTTGTTTGGCGTTCCGATTCACAGAGAGAATCGGATTCTATTAACTGAATTGTTTCGTATTTTGCGACAACTAATTGGGCTATTTTCATTCCTTGATTTATATGAAATGAAGTTTCCCCATGGTTAATTAAAATTACTCCAATTTCTCCGCGATAGCCAGAATCTATTGTTCCTGGAGCGTTAAGAACTGTAATGGAGTTGTTTAGAGCAAGGCCACTTCGAGGTCGAACTTGAATCTCATAGCCACTAGGAATTTCTAAAGCTATGCCGGTATTAATTAATGCTGTTTTTCTAGGTGCAATGATTGTGTCCATTGTTGAATAAACATCCATTCCTGCATCGCCTTCATGCGCATATTTGGGCAAAATGGCTTTGTCGTTTGTTTTTTTTATTTTTATATAGATTTTTTTCGTCATTTTATAAGCTTCCCTAAAAAAAATGTCACAATACCTACACTTAGCGGAATGATTAAATTAGATAAATCCTCTTGTTTTGTTACAAAAAGAATGTTTCCCGCAATAACGAGAATGCTGATTAAAGCAAACCAAAACTCGCGTTTCTTGAAAAAAATCTTTTTATAGGACTCGAGGTATTGTATGATTTCATTTTTTTGATCCTTATAGCATTTCTTTTTGAATTCTTCTAAATCACCGATGCCTTCTTCTCCTATTTCAACAGGAATATTTGCCATGCCAAGTTCATTTAGAATATCGGTTCTTCCTGAGTGATTGTCTAATGTAAATTTCTTTGATGGCTTATCTAAATAGTGAAATGTTAAAGAAACGAATGTTTCTTCACATTTCAAATCTATATCTTTATCGCTAACATTGTGAATTGCAATCAAAGAGTGTCCAAACCATGTTGGATCTAATGTTGTCCCGATGTGACTTAAACCTTTAGAAACTAATTTTACCTTGGAATGGTAAGTTCCCGCAATTTTTGATGTCACATGTAAGATTTCTTTTGTTGCTATCAATGCGGTGTCTCTTGCTGGTATTGTAATGATATTATCATTAACGATTTTTTGTTTCGTTTTCAATGACCAAGCATATTCACTAGCGGTTAAGTTGACTGTTGCCCCTTTAATATTTTTTAAGGTTAAAGGAGAAATAAAAATGTTTTTGTTTAACTCTTTTGCGATCGAAAAATTACTAAGCATTTTTTTCCTTTTTATAAGAATGTATAACATAAAAATGTCTTTTTCTTTTTATAAAGCCAATAGATTTTTCGGAAAAATATTTGTTGAGTGAGAATAATCACGAAATAATTGGAGAATATCATTTTGAATACGGATTGAATACAACTTGAATACGCTTTAAATACACGTCGTTTCATTGGCATGCAAAAACACAAATTGTGTCGGCGGGTAAGGCGACATTGACTGAATGGTTTTCATCTCCTGCAGAACCCTGCTACTTGACATCGCATAGCCTTTTACTTATTTTTATTTGAATAATAATGGCCTTGTTCTTTTGAAAGAATGTATATAAAAGAGGTTTTGGAATGAGTGAATCATTTGATTTTAACGTAATGGACGACTCTGCATCTGGCAGTGACTTGCTGAAGGATGGAACCCATCAGAGAATTGCCGACAGGCTTTTCGATTTGATAACGCAGTCGGGTGCCGAGGGATTGACCATTGGTCTTGAAGGAACTTGGGGCTCTGGAAAATCGACGGTTGTAAATCTATTAAGAAAAAAATTGGAAGAAGCGAATGAAGCGTTTGTTTTTTACATAGATTCGTGGGTTCACGAAGGCGATTATTTACGTAGGGCGTTTCTTGAAGGTTTTGCGGAACAATTACAAGAAAAAGGGG
>JAEEGH010027022.1_pt1 | contig 11384 bp, 6 predicted proteins | sample 9134181 | NCBI WGS metagenome assembly JAEEGH01 (sample SAMN16246544, study PRJNA631951) | gut metagenome | biome: gut microbiome; feature: rumen; material: DP-attached | host: Bos | place: Iran: Karaj | collected 2018-10 | reverse complement strand
AGTCCTAAGATTGCTCGCTTTGTATTACCTATATGTACTACCATTAACATGAATGGATGTGCCGCCTTTATTCTTGTAACATCGCTATTTGTGATGCAGAATGGTGGCATCCCACTTACATGGAGCACCATTCTGCTTTGGATACTTGTGTCGGTAGTATCGGCTATTGGTAATGCGGGTGTGCCAATGGGCTGCTATTTCCTCACCCTCTCGCTCATGTCGGGCATTGGAGCACCCATTGCTGTATTAGGTATTATACTGCCCATTTATACCATTATTGATATGATTGAGACGGCCGAGAACGTATGGAGCGACTCGTGCGTAGCAGCAATGGTAAACCGTGATTTAATTTGATACTTTTGTGGCGGATGTTGTTGCATCCACCACCTATTGAAATCCATCTGGCCATTACCCACTACCGCCGACTCAGGCGACAGCCCCCCTCTTAGGCCTAAAAACTATCAGCAACATGACAAAGAGTGTAACGAGTGTAGCGAGTTTTACTAACTTTCTCTATATAAATATATTCACCTCGAACCAAATGTATTTCTATAACAAAAGTTTGATATTCTCGTTACACTCGTTACACAAATATAATAAATTATATTTGAAAAATCAACTTAGTTTTACCTTGTAATCAAGTTACTTTTCACTCAAAATCAACTTACTTTTCAACCACAATCAATATGGTAAATTTCTACAATAAGCATCTTTTCATTATTGCAATATGCCTGAGCATCTTCTTTAAAATCATGTACAAATCTTAAATAAATCAAATTTGTTTGGGTTATTTGTAATTATTATATAATTTTGCGAAACAAAACTTTAATCCATAAATAAATGAAAAAAGTCTTATTATTACTAACATGCGCCATTTGGGGGGTTGCATGCTCAGATAATTCGAAAGAAGAAATTGTTGTTGACATGTTGCCAGAAACTCGTGCCATATCACTAACTGACGAGGAGAAATCCTTTGTCAACAAGAATAATGAGTTTTCGGCAAATCTCTTCAAGGAGATAGCATCTGCCGATAATAATTCTAGTAAAATTGTGTCGCCTTTGAGCGTTTCATTTATACTTGCGATGTTGAATAATGGAGCAGATGGGCAGACCTCAAAGGAAATATTATCGCTCATTGGTTTTGGAGATGCATCTACAAGTCTTGTTAATGATTATTGCAAGAAAATGATAGAAGAATCCCCAAATGTAGATGCGAATGTAAGTTTGGCTCTGTCGAATTTTGTTGCTGTAAATAGTAGTCTGGGGCTTGAGCTTGAGAGTCGTTTCAAGCAGGATTTACACAATTATTATCATGCAGAGGTTTCGTCATTGGATTTTTCGTCTTCTGAAGATAAGGAAAATATTAATGTCTGGTGTAAGAAACAAACCGATGGTGCAATATCTGACATGGCCACCTTAGTAAACCCCGCTTCTGTTATGGTATTATTAAATGCTGTTAGCTTTAGGGCTACATGGACTCATAAATTCGATCCGCAGAACACCCAGAAAGAACAATTTGTGTTGAGGAATGGCGAATCTGTAATATTGCCCACTATGCATCAGAAGGTTCTTGCTCAATATTCGGCAAACGATACCTATTCTATTGTACAATTGCCTTATGGTAGTGGTGACAAATGGAGTATGTTTGTGATATTACCTAACAAAGGGAATACTGTTGAAGATGTTATAAAGACTTTATGTAGTCAAGACTTGAGTGTAGAATCGTCATATTGGAATCTAGGAAAAGCTGTTGTTGATGTTAAAATACCAAGTTATACAACGGAATGCGATTTCGATTTAAAAGGTGCTATATCAAAAATGGGAGCTCCGACTATGTTTACAGATATGGCGGACTTTTCAAAGATGACAACCTCTTCTCGTAATCCTTATGTTTCCCTTTTGGAACAAAAAATCAAAGCCAACGTGGATGAAGAAGGGGCAAAAGCTTCTTCTGTAACAATTGCGGGGCTGTCACAATCACTGGCTGCAAGTTCAGATTATCCATCTGTCGATTTTCATGCTAATCGTCCGTTTGTGTATTTAATTCGCGAAGCCAGTAGTGGTGCCATCTTCTTTATTGGCACCTATCAGGGGGAGTAGGTCGCTCATCTGAAAAAGGTGAAATACTGATATATTTTATTAGTGTGATAGAGTATATACTATCAAGGGTGTGCCTGTTTTTGGCACACCCTTATTATCGTATACACAATAAATCGTGAAAAGAATCAAAGACTGTCCCTTTGATACCCCCTTTGATTCCACAGCGACAACCGCAGATAACGTGATGCCGAGTTGACACACGCCCCAATTTGAGACAAGTCTCCCCCCTTACAACATTTGCATTAAACAATTTATGGAACTACCTGCTGGGGCTTTCGCTTTCGCAGACTGTTTTTACCTAATTAATTTGGATAGGGGCACTTGTTGTTGGTGCGTTATTAGGTTTACTTGGGCTTAATTGGCTCGATGTAGTGATGAACTTGGTTGCAACGGTTTATACCCGATTGTTCCAATTGCTGGCTGTACCTACGATAGTGTTGGCAGTCATCACCACTTTTGCCACTTTTGGCTCAAAAGGGTCAAAGCGTATCTTCGGTCATACGCTCACCTATACGTTACTTACCACAATTGCTGCAGCTGCTGTGGGAGCCGTACTCTATTTGTTGTTAGCTCCAGATAATCTGCCTGCCGATGTGGTTAATAGTAGCTCAAAGGTATCAGACATCGGTCCGCAGATAACCTATACCGAGCATATCATCAGCATCATCCCTAACAATATCGTAAAGCCATTCTTTGATGGAAACGTACTTTCATTATTGTTGTTAGCCTTTGCCATAGGCTTTGGACTCTCGAAATTGTCAGAGTCAGAAAATAAGGCCGTGTTGATTAAAGGCTTGCAGGGGCTTCAGGAACTTTTGTTTTTGTTGATACGTGGACTGATCTGGACTTTGCCATTAGGCATTGTTGCTTTCTCGGCCCAGTTGTCGGCTCAGGTATCAGCAGGTATTGTAGCCGATTCTATTGGAAAGTATGTGCTGGTAGTGCTTGGTGGCAATGTTATTCAGTTCTTTGTGGTGCTGCCCTTGTTCCTGATGGCACGCGGGTTGAACCCTATTCATGTGCTCAGTAAGATGATGCCAGCTGTACTGATGGCACTCTTTACCAAGAGTAGTGCTGCAACCCTGCCTGTTACTATGGATACAGCCGAAAACCGTTTGGGTATCAGTCCTAAGATTGCTCGCTTTGTATTACCTATATGTACTACCATTAACATGAATGGATGTGCCGCCTTTATTCTTGTAACATCGCTATTTGTGATGCAGAATGGTGGCATCCCACTTACATGGAGTACCATTCTGCTTTGGATACTTGTGTCGGTTGTATCGGCCATTGGTAATGCTGGAGTGCCAATGGGGTGCTATTTTCTTACCCTATCGCTCATGTCGGGAATAGGTGCCCCAATTGCTGTCTTGGGTATTATTCTGCCTATCTATACCATTATTGATATGGTTGAGACAGCCGAGAACGTATGGTCAGACTCGTGCGTCTCTGCAATGGTAAACCATGATTTGAATAAAAATTGTTCATCTCTCCTATAATCTGCTGAAAAGCCTTTGTACACAGACGTTTCGAGGGGGAGAGATGCGAAAAATCTCTCATCTTCCAGATTCCCTGTGTTTATGCGGGTTTCGAGAGATTTTGTGAGAGATGAGAGATTTTTTTGCAAAAGCTGAAAAAAACGTCAGCTAAGATCGCAACTTTCGCCATCTAAAGTGCGAATTTTATTCCCAACTAGGGAACGTTTTGTCCCCAACGTGGGAATATTTTGTTCCCAACGTGGGAATATCACGTTCCAATAATGGGAATTTATTTTGATACTTTTGTGGCGGATGTAGTTGCATCCACTTTCTTGGGATTTTCTTTCACCTCTTTGGCCTCGTATTTGATCTTCTCGAAGCCTTTGATGATGTCGGCTACGGTCGTCTTGTCGGCATCGTACTCGATGGTGACAGTTTTTGTATCAAGATCGGTCTTGATGCTTTTAACGCCCTTTTCAAAACGGATATTTTCCTTAATCTTCTTCTCACAGTTGTTGCAGTGCATCTGTGGGTTGGTGGTGAGTACCACAGTTTTGATGTCCTTTGCAAAGCAAGCGCTTGCGAATGCTAATGCGACGAATAATACTTTTGTTCTCATAATGCTTTATATTTTAATCCAATTTAATCTTATACCTATATAATATATGGCTCCATGCATGGGGCCCCATACCATGGTGGCATCAAAGTCCTGCCCCCAGGGATCGCTGGCGGCAATGATAGGATTCTGCTGTTGGCGACCTGTGATGTTCTCGCCCCCAGCATAGATGCTCCAGTGACGGAAGAATCGGGTTACCTGTGCATTTAGTTGTTCGTAACCCTTATAACTGCTCTCCCATGCAGGCTGTCCGTTGGTGGTAGTGTAAGCGTCGGGCATACGTCCGCCACCATTCAGTTGTAGCGTAGCATCAAACTGCCACTTGCCTAAGCCTGGCTTAAACTGGGCTGTGATAAGCCCTTTGTAGCGGTTGGTGAGCGGCTTTTCGCGTAGCACACCGCTATATGTTGATTTTACGTTGTTGCGACGATAGGTGGCTGTCATAGTAAAGCCATCGAATAGCGGGTATGTAGCTTCTATCTGCCAGGTGTGTGAGTAGCTGTCGCCTGCCAGGTTGGTGAAGTGTATCGCATGGGGATTACTATCCATATCTACCAGCAACTGGTGCTGGAATGTGGTATAATAATACTCGGCATTAAGCTCCAGCTTGCGTTCGCCAATAGGGATGCTGAGTGCTGCACTCAAACCATAGTTCCATGCCTCTTCCTGGTCGAGATCGTTATCGATGATGATCTGTCGACTGCTGGCCAGCAGGTTGTTGTACTCGGCCATCACATGATTGGTGCGATAGCCTTTCCCGATAGAACCACGCAGCGTTAGAATATCGTTTGGTGAGTACTTCAGGTGCATGCGTGGTGTTAGGAAACCGCCATAAAGGTTGCTATGGTCCCAACGCAGTCCTCCCATCAACGTAAACTGCTCGCCTATCTTATAAGTATATTGGGCGTAGATGCCAGGTGTTGTTTCGTCGATATCAAAACGGTCGTGATTCAGACTAATACCAGTAGAAATACTATGATGCTCATCAAAATCTGTTTCAAACATCAACGAGGCATATCCATTGCGCTGGTCGGTATTGTATTGTTTATGACCATAGAGTGCATCCTGATGATGCAGCGAGCCCGAAAGAATCAGGGCGATGTTCGAACCATGTTCTGGGTCGATGATAAAGGCATTCTTGGTAAAAGCCTCGTAGCGTTCGTTGGTGATGTCGATAGTATAGGGGTGAGAGGTGTTAGTGTGATGACCGATCTGTCCTCCCTCACGATGTTCTTTCAGCCCCTTGATGGCTGCCTGGAAGATATAACCGTCGCTCATGTAGGCCCAACGGCTCATCAGCGAGCCTTGGCGTACTTTCGGCATATCCACAAAGCCATCGTTATTTTCGTCGTGTGCCTTGTCGAGTAGCTCGTAGTGCCCTAACAGGGCTGTGCTCCAGCGATTTGAGAGTTTGAGGTTTGCACCAAGGTTGGCTTCCACTTTTCCCTTGGTATTATAATATAGGTTCGCGTCGGCAAAAGGTGTGGCCTGCGGTTTCTTAAACTCTACGTTAATCTGACCGGTTATCGATTCGTAGCCGTTCTTTACCGACGAGGCTCCTTTTGATACCTGGATACTCTGCATCCAGGGGCCTGGGATATAACCTAACGAGTAGGGGGCTGCAGCACCGCGATAATTTGGTATGTTCTCCGTTAGCATCTGCACATAGGTGCCGCTCAGTCCCAACAGCTTAATCTGCTGCGCACCGGTTGCCGCATCGGCATAGTTCACATCTACCGATGGATTGGTTGTAAAACTCTCGCCTAAGTTACAGCAGGCAGCGCGTAGCAAATCGCCACTGCCAATAAAGTCTGTATTGGCTAATCCTCTTGTCTTGGCATGTTGATGACCATGGGCCATCACGTGCACCTCTTGCAGACGCTCGCCTTCGAGCATCTGCAGGGTGTCTGTGCTTATGGCGCTTTGTCCATAAACTCCACAAGTTGCCACAAATGTGGCTATCAGTCCAGTATAGTGTCGTTTATTCTTCATTTCGGCTGCAAAGTTATGTATAAAAAATGAATCAAATGCGCATTATATCTTTATTAACTATCGAAATACCTATATCATGGTATATGGAATGCCATAGGGTAGGGATTGTGGGGATGGAGAAAACGCCGTACCTTTGCACCCAGAAACATTAATTAATTATTTAAAGGGTTATAAAGGTATGAAAAGAACAATGCGAATGCGTATGCAAGATGTTTGTTGTTGTCGCCAGATGATGATGACAATGATGATGAAGGAGGGTATATATATAATAGGTATAAACAAAATTAAAAAGAAGCAATATGAAAAAGATAGCATTAACAATAGCAGTATTATTCAGTATCAGCATCAGCAATATTTGGGCTGAAGGTAACGGTGTGAACGATGTCAACGAAGTTAAGGGCACCAACAATACAACCGTACGCACCATTAAAGCACCACGCTTTGCGCGCCCATTGGTTGAAAAGTGGATTAAAGAATACGCAAAAACACAACCAGGCGTAGAGTTCCAGATTGCAAAGGGACAAGGTAATTCCGACCTGAATGTAGTACTTGATGATAAAAACTTTAGCCAGATTGTTTATTTCGGAGAGACAGCCGTGCTGCCTATCACCGCACGTAGCTCTGAGGCAGCCCGACTGCTCGAAGGTAAACACTTGAACAACAAGAAACTAAAGCAGCTTTATTTCCTGAATGAGGATTTTGACGAGGAAGTAAGGAAAAACAAGGTTTTCGAATCTATTACGGTCTATAGCGGTAGCAATGCCACCTCGGTAGCTTCGTCGTTCGCTCACAATTTTGGCGAGGAGAGCAGCAGTTTCCGTGGCAAGCGCATCTCGGGCGACGATTTGTTTCTGAATGCTGCCCTGCAGAAGGACCCCCTCGGCGTATCGTTCAACGCGCTGCCTAACATCTTCGATCTGGAGAGCCGCCATCTCAAGAGCGACATCTCGCTGGTGGGTCTGGATGTGAAGAAAGACGTGGCCGACAGTTTCAGCAATAACGGCACACTCGACGAACTGCTTGCTGCACTCGAGAATGGTAAGGAGTCGGAAGTGGCCATCGAGAGAGTCGGCATCAGCGTGAACACTGCCGACGACGAGGTGAACAAGTTTCTGGAGTGGGTGCTGGCACAGGGCACCAAGTACAACCACGAATATGGTTTGTTGAATCTTAAATAAATAGTAGTATTAGTCTTATGGGAAAAAGATTGTTAGTTGCAACGCTTGTTGCAATAGGGCCCTTAGTGGCCTTTGCGCAGAACCTGATTACCGGACACATCACCGATGTCCGTACTGGTGAGCCGTTGATAGGAGCTTCGGTGATTGTAAAATCGGAAAAGGGTAGAGGTGTAGTGACCGATGTGGATGGTAACTTTAAGCTTGAGACAAAGGTAGAAGCCCCACTGACCCTGAAAGTAGAATACGTAGGCTATCGTGCCCTCGATGTAGATGTTTACGATTTCGATGAGCCAGTAGAGATAGCCCTGATTGATAACTCGAACCGTCTGGACGAGGTGGTAGTAGTAGGTTATGGTGTACAGAAGCGTAAGCAGCTTACTGGTGCTGTAACTACCGTAAAGAATGATGAGTTGCTTAATACCTCAACCTCGTTCGATAACATCCTGGGTGGTGCCGTTGCCGGTCTTGATGCTACTGCATCTTCTGGTCAGCCAGGTGCTTCGGTTAACATCCGCATCCGTGGTGGTAACTCTATCAATGCCGGTAACGAGCCCCTTTATGTGATTGATGGTGTACTGCTGTATAACAGTAGTTCGGCCACTAATGCCGGCAATAGCGTGGCTGGTACAAACTTTAATCCTTTGGCCTCAATCAACCCATCCGACATCGAGTCGATCGAGGTGCTGAAGGATGTGTCAGCCTCGGCTATCTATGGTTCGCGTGGTGCCAATGGTGTAATAATCGTAACCACCAAGAGTGGTAAACATGGTAAGGTTAAGGTGGATTACGGTTATTCTATTGGCGTATCGTCGGTCCGTAAGCGTTTGGATGTGCTCAACGCTGAGCAGTGGGGCGAGTTGTATCTGGAACTGGCTACCGATGCCCAGAAGAAAGCTTCGGGTGTTACACCTGAGTTGGTTAAGACTTGGGGCGAGGGCACCGATTGGCAGGATGCTTTGTTCCGTACTGCTACCACCCAGCAGCATCAGGTGTCGGTAAGCGGTGGTTCGGATAATGAGCGCTTCCATATTTCGGGCAACTATACCAATCAGGATGGTGTGATTCGCGGCTCAGGATTTACCCGCTTGGGTGCACGCTTGAACTATGAACGTGACATTCTGAAGAACGTAACCGTTGGCCTGAAGTCGAGCTTCTCAAAGAGCACTCAGACCGGTTCTCAGTCGTTCCGCGGACAGTCGAACGGTGTGAGCGGCCTGCTGGAGTTGGCCTTGCGTACATCGCCTGCAGTACCTATTTATAATACTGATGGTACCTACAACTATGCTAATCCTTTTGAGGCAGGCGACTTTGTGCGCAATGGCCTGACTCCTAATGCCATTGCCGACCTGAGCGAGGTGGATGCACAGACGCGAGTGGACAACACGCTGGTGAGCGCTTTTGCACAGTGGGAAATCATCAAAGGGCTGAAATTGCGTACACAGGGTTCGGTTAACATCCTGAATACCCGTCAGAATGTGTTCGGTCCTGCCACCTCACAGATTGGTTTCAACTCTGATGGCTATGGTGCCGTGGGTTCAAAGCGCTGGGAGAGCGACCAGGTTGAGGTCACCCTGACATGGAACAAGAAAATTGGTAATATCCACGAGTTCGAGGTGCTGGGTGGTTATACCTATCAGCAGGAGAAAAGCGAGCGACTGCTTGGCAGTACTGCCGATTATGCCAATGATAACCTGAGTTACAAGAGTCTTCAGTCAGGTTCGCAGCTCATCGCTACCGAGACCGATTTTGTTACATCGGTACTCTACTCTGGTATCGGTCGTATCAACTACTCGCTGTTGGATCGCTACCATCTTACAGCCACCTTGCGTGCCGATGGTTCGAGTCGCTTTGCCAAGAATAAGAAATGGGGTTGGTTCCCCTCACTTGGATTTGCCTGGAATGTGAACGAAGAGAAGTTCCTGAAGAACATCAAGTGGATTGAAGACTTGAAACTGCGTGCCAGCATTGGTACTGTGGGTAACCAGGAGATTGGCGACTATACCTTCCTCTCAACTTATGCAGCTACCCATTATTTCCTTGGCGGTATTAAGAATACAGCCTATTACCGCTCGGCGCTAGGTAACGACGACCTGAAGTGGGAAACCACCACCTCGTACGATTTGGGTTTCGACTTTAATATCCTGAAGGGTAAACTGGGTTTTGTTTTCGATGTGTATCACAAGAAAACTTCCGACCTGCTGCTGAATATTCCTGTTGAGCAGACTACAGGTTTCAATAGTCAGCTTACAAACGTAGGCAACGTCACCAATGATGGTGTTGAGTTTGCTGTAAACGCCACCCTGTGGCAGGCTAAGGATCTGACATGGCAGGTGAGCGCCAATATCGCACACAACCACAATGAGGTGACAAGCATCGGTACCGGACAGAGTGAGATTATCAACGGCAACCAGACTATTATCCGTCCAGGCGAAGCACTCGGTACTTACTATGGCTGGCAGTTTGATGGCATCGTGCAGACATCCGAGGATTTGAAGTCGGTTCCTTCACCATCCAACAAACCTGTCGTAGAATATGGCGACGTGAAGTATGTCGATCAGAATGGTGATGGTGTGGTAGATCAGGAGAACGACCGTGTAGTACTTGGTTCAGCACAGCCCGATTTTACCTATGGTTTTGCTACTCAGCTGCGTTATAAGAGTTGGAACTTGAGTCTTAACTTCCAGGGTTCATATGGTAATAAGCTTTATAACCAGATGGAACAGGCACTCGAATCGCCCAATGCCAGCTATAATGCTTCCACCAAGCTACTCAACCGTTGGACAGCCGAGAATCCCAGTACAACCATCCCACGTGCCGTAGCTCAGAATAACTATAGCGCTTATCTGGATAGCCGCTTTATTGAAGATGCCAGTTATCTGCGCCTGAAGAATATTCAGATTGGCTACAATTTCCAGCCCAAAGTGGGTAACAATCAGAAACTGGGTGTTTACCTCTACGCTTCGGCCCAGAACCTGCTTACAATAACCAATTACAGTGGTTATGATCCTGAGTACAGCGGCTACGTAGATCGTGGAACCTATCCTGCATCTCGTACATTTACATTTGGTGTTAAACTGTCGTATTAATCTTTAAAGGTATAAGAAAAATGAAAAAGAATCAGATATATCATACAGCGCAATCTCTGTTGGCAGGCGTGGTGTTCGGCTTGACACTTGCATCGTGCGAGTCGTTGGATCAGGGTAACCTGAGCGAGCTGGCCGAAAGCAATCTTCCTCAGAGCGATGCAGATGCCAAGGCACTTGTTAATGCCGTATATTCGTCGGATATTGAACTGGCCACTACTTACATGTATCTTATCGACCTGACTACCGAGACAACTGTGAGCGGCGAGAATCCCAATGGTGGCGGTGGCATGTTAGGACTGCTCTCATGGGATGGAACCAACTCCTATGTGGTGAGCCTGTGGCGTGCTGTATATGCCTCGCTGGCACGTGCTAACGATACCATCGAGAAGTTGCAGACTAATCCTGCAGGCGTGTCACCCGAGATTGCATCGCAGGTGATAGGCGAAGCCAAGTTTCTGCGTGCTTACTATCTGAACTATGCCGTGCAGCTGTGGGGTCCAGTGCCTGTCATCACCAGTAGCAATGGTGGTACAAATGCAGTAAGAAACTCGGAGACGGAGGTTTATCAGCAGATAGTGGCCGACCTTGAGGATGCTGCAGCCCGACTGCCTGAGCGCAGTAAGCAGAGTCTGGGTGATATCGGTCGTGCCTCGCGTGGTGCAGCCTTGGCTGCCTTGGCAAAGGTTTACCTGACCTGGGCTCAGGTGGATGACGACCTGACCGATGCGCAACGTAAGGAGTATTTCGGCAAGTCGGCTCAGTATGCACAGCAGGTGATCGATTCGAACGAATATCGTCTGGAAGAGAATTTCTACGACAACTGGAACAACCAGAACCGCAACGGCAAAGAGAGCATATTTGCCATCCAGTTCTATTTGGGATCAAGCACACGCGATGGCGATGCTTCGGGCAATAACCACCTGTGCCACTGCTC
>JAEEGH010027020.1_pt1 | contig 11385 bp, 5 predicted proteins | sample 9134181 | NCBI WGS metagenome assembly JAEEGH01 (sample SAMN16246544, study PRJNA631951) | gut metagenome | biome: gut microbiome; feature: rumen; material: DP-attached | host: Bos | place: Iran: Karaj | collected 2018-10 | reverse complement strand
GAGATCCGCCTTCGCAACATCGCGTCGTTCGAGCGCAACCTCGCGGGCTTCGACATGGCCGGACAGTTCGCGGAGGACCGCGCGTGGGGGGCGGACTACACGGTGATCTTCATCGGCGAGAACTGCTCCATGCCGAAGACGGACGAGGAGAAAGCGCTCTTCAGGACGAAGATGCGGGACCTCTATCGGATGTTCAAGCCGAAGAACGGAGGCGACATGGTCGTCTGCAGCGTGTTCTCGCCCAGCATGGTCAAGGCGCAGCTGCAGCGCGAGGCGGCACAGGAAGCCGGCGTGAAATACATTAAGTTCTGGGATCTCGGCGTCTCCAAGGAATGCAAGGCCATCGGAAAGTTCTGGCATCCGGGCGTCGCGGGGCACCCGGGCGACAAGGGCATGGCCCTCATTGCCGAACGCATCCTCGACGCGTTTTTCCCGCCGCCCGGCCTGCCGATTGAATGGAAGGGCGATCGCCTCGCCGACTGGTGGAAGAACGAGGACATCGCCGAGATGCACGTGGAGGGCGACTCGCTCAAGGGTCTGGTCTCGGGACGCGACGCGCAGCTCCACGTCAAGCTCGCGCAGCCCCTTGAACCCAAAGGAAACCGTTTCTTCACGTTCCGCATGAAGACGACGCGCGGCGGAAAAGGACAGCTGTTCTGGATCCACCGTGGCGCAAAAGGGCCTTCCGAGACGTTCCAGAAGACATTCTGGGTCATCGGGGACGGCAAGTGGCACGACTACAAGATTCGTCCGGGATGGTGCGGCCCTGAGAAGATCGCCGTACTCAGGTTCGACTTCCCGGCCGGTTTCGCGGGCGGGACGCCGTTCGAGCTCGCCGACATCGCGGTCATCGAGGAAGGCGACGAGGTCGATTTCCTCGCGCAAGACGCCCGCGGCGTCGCGTTCTCCCTGAAGGCGCCGCCGGGAATCAACTACTACGCGCTTGAATGGAGCGGCAGCGAGACGGCATCCGGCTCGCTCCATTTCTCGACGCCGCCCGACGGCAGGGAACACGCGTACTGGTTCGACCTCGAAAACGCCAAGTCACGCGGCAAGAAGGGCTGGGCAGGACGGATCATGAACTTCGCCGTGCGCCAGCCGTTCGCAGACCGCGAGCTCAAGGTCGAGAACTTCAGGTTCCTCAAGGAACGTCCTTCGCTGCCGCCCGATCCCGTCATCACGAGCGCGATACCTTCCGAGGCGGTTCCCCGCGCGGGACGTCCGTTCGTCGTGGAGGCGGTCGTGCGCAACTTCGGCACGCTTCCCGCCGAGCACCTCCGCTTTTCGTTCGACGGGCTGCCGGACGGCGTGAAACCGCTGGACGCGGCTGTGCTCGCGCCCGCCGAGCCGCTTCCGGGATCAAATGGGGAAGAGTCGCTGAACCACGACTGCGGTCCGCAGCTTCCGCACGAGCGCGTGTTCAAGTTTCGGCTGGACGACCTGGGCGCGGGGCGGCACGTGTTCGGCCTGTCCGTCTCGGCCGACGGCGTCGCGCCGCGCCGAATTGAGGTGGTGGCCGACGTCAAGCCGTCGCTGAACCTTCCGCGTCTCGACTATCCGGCGGAGCCGAAGCCGGTCGACACCGCGCCCTACGAAATCGGCGCGCTGATGTTCCCCGGCTGGGTCAACCACAAGTGGCACGCGGTGTGGAGCCACGACCACGCGCGCAAGCCGGTCCTCGGCTGGTATGACGAAGAGTCGCCCGAGACGGTGGACTGGCAGATCAAGTTCCTCGTCGAGAACGGCATCTCTTTTGTCTCCGTGTGCTGGTACTGGCGCAACGGCGTCCCCTCGCGGAACCACTGGATGAAGGCCTTCCGACAGGCGCGCTACCGCAAGTACCTGAAGTGGCACGTGATGTGGGACAACGGCTACAACTCGCTCGCGGACCAGGAGAAGCTGGCGCACTACTGGTGCACGAACTGCTTTGACGACGTCCAGTACCACCGGATCGACGGCAAGCCCGTCGTGGCGATCTGCAGTCCCGCCGGGATGGAGCAGCGCACCAAGAACGAGGGCGGGGCGAAGCGGCTCCTGGAGCGGACGCGGGAGATCGCGCGCTCGTACGGCTTCCCCGGCGTGTACTTCGTGGCCATGCGGGGCATGGGGATGGATTACGAGGATCCGGCGTTCCTCAAGCAGTTCGCCGACTACGGCTTCGACGTCACGACCGTGTACGGCTTCCGCGGCGGCATCCCGGGAAGCGAGGAGTTCGCGTCGAGGCAGCGCACGTTCAAAAAGCTGGCGGATCTTTCGCCGGCACACTGGCGCGCGCTCCACAAGAACGGAACGCTTCCGTTCTGGCCGTCCATCTCGACGGGCTACGACGACCGCCCCTGGCGCGGCGAGCGCGTCCTGGAGATCCGCGGCTACAACGTGGCCGACTTCGCGCGCATCTGCCGCGAGGCGCGGAAGTTCGGGGACGAGTCGGGCGTGCGGACGTTCCTGCTGGGGCCGCTGGACGAATGGGGCGAGGGGTCGCTGGGCTATCCGAACCACGCGCAGGGCTTCGGCATCCTGGAGTCGGTACGCGAGGCGTTCGGACGCAAGCCCGCGGAAGGCTGGCCCGTCAACTACGCCCCCGAGGACGTCGGCCTACACTGTCCCCAACGCGTCGAATAGTCCACGCCGCCCCGCTTATCGGAATGAATACCACACGGGTGGTTCATGTGATATACTATCGGCATGAAGAAACTACTCATGTTGGTTGCGCTGGCCGTGACGGTCGTGGCGCAGGCTGAAGAACCGACCCGGCGGCAGGGAGACGCCTGCCCGCGCTGGATTGCCGTGCTGCCGCTCAACAAGGGCAACGCCGCGTCGATCGCCAAGGACGCCGCCGCGCTGGGCGAGGAGACGTTCATCGACGGCATCGCCTGGCTCTGCGCGCTGCACCCCGAGGGGACGCCCCCGACTGACAAGGCCGCCCTCTACGCCGAAATCTACCGCGAGACCGAGGCGAGCCTCCGGAAACTCTCGTCCGTCAAGCAGGGCGTTCTCCTGCAGTCGACCATGGGGCACGGCGGATCGCCCCCGGCGTCACCCGCGCCCTTCCAGCGCGCCGTTCCGCCGGACGACACCCCAAAGACATGGAGGGTCTGTCCCCTCGACCGCGAGTTCCTCGCCTACATCGCGCGCACCTGCCGCACGCTCAACGCGCTGAAGCCCGACTTCTTCATGGTGGACGACGACACGCGCCTCATCTGGTCGCCGACGGCGCCGGGCTGCTTCTGTCCGCTCCACCTCGCCGAACTCGCGAAGGCGACGGGGCGCACCTGGACGCGGCAGGAGGCCGTGGCGAAGCTGCGATCCGGCGACGCCGACTTCGCGCGCATCTGGGACCGCATCAAGTACGATTCCGTCGCGGCGCTCTTCAAGACGATCCGCGAGAACTTCGACGCGGAGATCCCCGGCATCCTCTGCGCGGTGCCCAACGACGCGCACATGCGGCACGGCGCCGAATACGCGGCGATCCTCGCGGCCCCCGGGCAGACGCCCATCATCCGCGGCGGCGGCGCGCCCTACCACAACCACGACGACCTGCACGTCCTGGAGATGCGGTGCGCATACGCGCAGCAGATGGAGAAGACGGGCCGCAAGGCGATCTTCATGCACGAGGCGGACACCTGTCCCCACACGCTCTGGTCGTGTTCGGCCGTACGCGAGGTCGACCACCTCGCGATGCTCGCGCTCGACGGCGTGAAGAGCGCGAAGATCTGGATCGCGCGCACCGGCAACAACCACGAGAAGCGGAGCTTCGAGGTCTACCGCCGCGAGTTCCGCGCGCAGCGCGGCATCGTGGAATGGGCCGCGCGGGACGACTTCCGCATGTCCGGCATCGCGCTGCCGATTCCCAAGAAGTCAGTCGGCAACATGTTCTTCCGCTACTTGGGGCAGACCGGCATTCCGTTCCGTTTCGGCACGGCGCGCGCGGGAGATGTGACGGCGCTCGACGGCCCCACGGTCCAGCAGATGGACGAGCAGGCGATCTGCCAGGCGCTCTCCGGTCCCGTGCTGCTCGACGCGGCGGCGGCGGTCTGGCTCGCGAACCACGGACATGCGGCCGACATCGGCGTGGACGCAAAGGCGTGGAGCGGACCATCCATCCAGCTCCACACCTTCGCCGACGGAAAGACGTCCTATGGCGGATGTCCGGGCGGTCCGACGGACCTCTCCGCGCTCCATCCCGGCGCAGAGCCGCTCTCCTGGCTCTTCAACCGTCCGCGCATGAGCGCCGAGCCGCGCAGGATCGCGCCGGGAAGCGTCCTGTTCAAGAACGCGCGCGGCGGCACGGTGCTGACGCTCGCGGCCACGCTGCCAGCGGCGGTGGAGCCGTACATGCGGGCCCAGTTCTACACCGAGACCTACAGGGACGAGCTCGTCAAGGGGTTGAAGCGGCTGTGCGGCGGACGCCTTCCCGGCGGCGCGTGCTACCGCGGCGTCGGCTCCGTCACGTGCATCACGGGAACGACGCCGGCGGACGGCGACGTGTTCGTGCTGAACATCCTCGGCGGCGACGAAGATCCCGCGCCCGAGATGGCGTTTGACGCGCCGCCGTCCGCAATCGAGCGGCTCGGCGGCGACGGCGTGTGGCGCGCGGTGCCGTTCACGCGCACCGAGGACGGCGCGCTCAGGCTGGACACGCTCGTTCAGTCCCAGCGCGCGGCAGTGTTCCGCTGGCGCCGTTAGTGCCACCGTCATTCCATGACATCGAAGAACATGCTGAAAGCAATCAGAAAGAGCGTGCTGGATGTTGCCGTGGCCGCATTCGCGTCTCTTGCGACACCGACGCTTGCTGGAGCCGGACCGGAGCGCGCAGGCGGCGTGTTCCCCTTCGGCGAAGCGCCGCGCGTGCAGTGCAGGCCCTCGGCCGGATGGACACTGGCCGACTGGCGCGGGAGAACGGTCCGGCACGGAACGGCGGCGACGGACGGATGCGTCGAGCTGAAGGATCTTCCATGCGGCTACTGGACGCTCGGCGTTGCCGACGAGACTTACACCGTCGTTGTAGTTCCAGATCCGACGACGCGAAATGACGATGCGGACGGCTGCCTTTGCGTCGACTCGGCGCTGAGCTGGATTTCCAAGCCGCAGTTCCTTGACTGTCCGTGGCAGGCCGGCGACACGTTCCGCTACGTTACCGACCTGATGCGCTTCGCCGGGATCCGCCGGACGCGCGAACGCCTCAGTTGGGGCGAGGTCCAGCCGGACGGCTCGCGCCCTCCAAGATGGTCCTACTACGGCGAAAACGCGCTACGGCTCAAGGAGAGGGGTATCGCGGTTTGCAACATGTTCCAGAGTGCGCCCGGATGGGCGAAGCCGATCGCAAAACTACCAAGCGACTTTGCCGCGCTTTTCACGTTCTGCAAGGCCGCCGCGGAAGATCTCGACGCGATGGAAGCGTGGGAGTTCTGGAACGAGGAAGTCGAGGGGTTCGCGCCGGAGCCTGCCTGGGACTATGCCGCCGCGATGAAAGCGGCCGCACTGGGCTTCCGAGCCGGACGTCCGTCCGTGAAGGTCCTCAACGGTTCGCTCTGCTTTCTGCCGAACGCGTACGACAGAGCGCTGTTCAAGAACGAGATCGGCAAGTACATCGACGTCGTGAACATCCACGCGTATCCATCGCTCGCAGACTACCCGAAGATACTGGGCGGACGCCGCGCATTCGCCGAGGAAGTGGGCGAAGGCGGGAAGGCCATCTGGACTACCGAATGCGGCACGATGGCGCTAGGCGAACCGGCTCTTCCCGGCCGCAACCGGAAAGAGCGGCGCTTTTCTCCGGAGCAGGAACTTCTTCTTGCGGAGTTCTACCCCAAGTCCCAGGCGCTGATGATGATGGAAGGCATAGCACGCAATTACTTCTTCGTGTTCGGGGCCTATTGCGAGAACGGCGGCAAGAAGGATTTCAGCGTCATCCGGCGCGACGGCGTCCCGGCTCCCGCCTTCGCGTCCATATCCACGGCGACGTGGAAACTTGCCGGACGGAAGCTCCTCGGCGAACTAGCCCGCGCCGGAAACGTGCACGCATTTCTTTTCGAGGCGGCGGACAAAAGCCAGACCGTCCTGTTCTGGACGGTCTCGCCGCTTGACACGGCGTCCAGCGCAAAGCCCGTTTCGAACATATCTTCTTTTTGCGAGGCAGACTTCGTCCTTCCTGCGGCGGCGGGCGCCTATACCGTCACCGACCTTTGCGGAACTCCGTCCACCGTGATAGCGGAGGATGGGAAGCTTCTGCTCGTCTCAACGCGTTTTCCGCAGTACGTGGAAGGCCTGCGCGGACTTTCCGCAGCAATCCCCGCGAAAGAGAAAGGTGTCGCACGGCGGTACGAGCCGGCGGCGGACGAGGACCTTTCGATTGTCATTCGTGCAGTCCCCGACAGCCGTGACTTCCAGATCGGCGGGATCAAGTCCATTGCGAAACTCATGCATCCCGAGGGGCGCGTCGCTTTCGAAGTCTGGAACCTGTCGCGTGTGTCCAAGCGCGGACACCTTGTTGCGGAAGCCGATGGCAACCTGACTTTCGAGCAGGAGGAAGTCGAGCTGCCGCCGATGGGTTGCGCGCGCCTTGCCGCGGTTTACCATCCCGGCAAGAAGGCGCTTGACCGGCTGGCAGTACGGGGCGTCTTCAACGGAAAGAAATCGACCGCGCTGTCAATCGACGTTGAACCGCTAGGGGATTTCCTGTGCCGTTGCGTGCGTATTCCGCTCGCGGTCGACGAGCCGAGGAACTGGCACCGCAACGACTCGGCGGATGAATACGCATGCAAGAAGGACGAGGAAGGCGTCAAGTTCACCGTGCGCTGGAACAAGGAGGCCGATCGTTGGTTCTATCCAAAGTATTCCCTTGCGCCCGGCGAAGACCCCACGGGTGCGCTCTTTCTCGTATTCGAGGCGAAAAGCGTCCAGGCGGGCGGCGGCAACAAGTATGTCTGCCAGAACTACTGGCTTGATTCCAAGTCGGGGTCCTTCTCGGTACGTCACGACCTGCCGCCGACAGGCACCGAATGGACGCGCTACTGCCTAGACCTCAGTGCCGTGGAGAACCCGAGGACGGGAAAAGTCGACATGCAGGTGGAGAAACTGGGCGGAATCCGCCTGGGCGGGAATCCTGCGGCGAAAGAACTTTCCTTCTGGGTGCGAAAGGCGTATCTCCTCAAACGCGGGAATTGAGGGAACGGCGAAAATGTGATACACTCGCCGCCATGAAAAACCACACATTCCTTTCCCTGCGCCGGTTCGCGCGCGCCCTGTGCGTTGCCGCAGTATTCTGTGCATGGGCGATCCGGGCCGCTGACGAAGTCCGTATCCCGGCCGTCTACACCGTCCCGCATGAACTCGACTGCCTGATCAAGGCCGGACACATCCAGGGGGCCTGCTGCTCCGAGAAGGCGATCTACCTGTCGCACCAGCTAGGCATCCTCAAGGTCGGCTGGGACGGCAAGCTCGTCAAAAGCATCGAGGTCCCTGCCCACCTCGGCGACTCCGCGTACGCGGACGGCAAGATATACGGCGCCTTCGTCATTCGGGAAAAAGCGAAACGCAAGAACGGGAAGCAAGGACTTGTCCGCGTCTGGGACGAAGACCTCAACGTCATCCGCGAGGCGTGGTTCGACGAGGCGCTCGACGGCATCGCCGTCATCGGCGACACGGTGTTCGTCGGCGTCGACAAGTGGGGACACAACAAGCACGACGGATGCTGCATAAAGCGACTGACGAAAGAGCTGGCCGATCTCGGCAACGTCGACCTCGACCTCGGCTACCAGATCTACTTCGGCGTGCAGACGATGGCATCAGATGGCAAGGACCTCTTCCTCGGCAACTACGGCGGCACGTCGCGCGTCTCGAAAGCTCTCAAGACAAACTCCAAGGTGACGCTGTACTGTGCAGAGGGATTCGACCTCGTGCCGAAGTCCGTCTCCAAATGCGACACGCCCGTGTTCTTCGTGGTCAAGGCCCTCGGCGGGAACATGCAGGGCTGGCGCAAGGACCCGGTGAACAACCCGCCGCGGATCCGCATCGACTTCCACGCCTACTCGAACGGCGCGTTCAAGGACGTTACGGTCCGGAAAGACAGCAAGAAGTAGGACTTTCGCTTACTCGCGGAAGATGCGGCGGAACTCCACGGCCTCTCCTGCAAGCGCGAAGACGGCGAGCGGGAGCGACGAAAGCCCCGATGTGAGGGACTGCACGTAGTCGGCATAAGACTCGGGCGTCTCGTCCTGGCCAGGGCCGCGCATGCCGACGAACGTAAGGTCGGCATCGCCCGACACCTCGCAGATCCTCTCGTTGAACGGCTTGCCGCTGTCCGGATCCAACACCAGGACCTCGGCCGCCACCCGCGCCTTCTCCACGAATTCGGCGAGCACGCGGCGCGCCTCCTCGACGTCCATGCCGGATTCGGCGATGTTGCATATCCGCAAGGTCGCCGAATGCCACGCGTCGGCCCGAAGCACCAGGCAGGCGAGAGCCAGCATGAATGCGCCGTTGTCTGTCTGGCCGCGCCACCAGATGTCGATCCGTTGCCCGACAGGCGCGGAAAAGTCGTGCCGCGTCATCAGCAGCGGCGACTGTCGCTTCCCCTCGCTGAGCAGCACGATGTTGCGCTGGCAGCGGGCGAGCGTGTGCAGGAGACCGCCAAACGGACGGTTGTCCTCCGCGCGCGCAGGCGTACCGATCAGGACGGTGTTGGGCGTCAGCGGCCCGAAGCCGTAGGCGCGCACCAGCTCGCGCAGGCCGGACCAGGTGTCGCCCGAAGGATAGATGCGTATCTGCGCCTCAAGCCTGACCTTGTTCAGGTGGCGTCGGATCGAATCGCGCAGCGCCGTCGCGTGCGAAACGTCGTCCGCCGCCTCTGGGACCACCGTCGCCAGCGTCACGAAGCTCCGTCCGCCGGAGACCGCGGCGGCAAGCGAGAGAAGATGCGGACGGTCTAGCGGCACGCTCGCGAGGACGAGCAGGTTTGGACGCCAGTTGCGCTCGTCAAGCTGCCGCTTGCCCAAAAGCCGCAGGGCCACCTGCACCGTGTACATCAGGAGACCGGTGCGCATGTCGCCCCACCGCGCGCGCAGGGCGCGCCGCTTCACGAGCCAGTAGATGAATCCTACGGCCACGAAGGCGCAGAACGTCCAGCCGGGGCTGATCATGAACATCACCGCGAAGCATCCGGCGAACCCGGCGAACGACAGGAACGGCCGCACACGGAAAGTTGGCCTCCAAGACGGGTTGCCCATCAGCTCCTCAAGCCCCGCCGAAAGGTTCAAGAGCCCGTACGTCGTGAGGTTGAACATCGTGAGGATAGGCGCGAGCGCGTTGATGTCGCCGAACCATAGACCTGCGCCGGCAATCAGGAAGCAGATCGCCGAGGCGATGCGCGGATCCTTGTTGTTCCCGTATCCGCGCCCGAGGAAGCCCGGCATCAGGCGGTCCTGCGCGAGGGCCTGGACCACGCGGGGCGCGCATAGGAGACCACCCAACGCGCTCGAAAGCGTAGCCGCCCACACGCCCAGCAGGATAAGAAACGGCCAGCGGGCGCACTTCTGCATCACCATCGTGTCCGTGCGCAGGATTGCCGCGTCGGACACGAACCAGCTGAGGACGATCGGCACCGACATGTACACGACCCACCCGGTCAGAACGGCGGCGATTGTACCTATGGGGATGGAGCGACTTGGGTTCTTCAGGTCGCCAGACATGCCCACGCCGGAAAGGATGCCTGTCACGGCCGGGAAGAAGACGGCGAACACGGTCCAGAAGTCGAGCGCTGGCGGCACGCTGGCGGGCGCGGACATTCCCTGCGGCGTCCCGCCGGCGAAGAAGGAGACGAGCGACAGCACTATCGCCCCCATGATGAAGAATTGCGCCTTGAGCGCGGCATCGGCAGAGACCGTGGCGAGGATCGCCAGCAGGGCGAGCGTCACGAGGCCTACCAATCGCGGGTCCCACGTCCCCACCATCGGCAGGCCAGACTCAACCAGCGCCTCTGCGAAGCCAGCCACATAGAACGAGATGCTCACCGCTTGCGCGAGCGCGAGCGGAATGCCGATGGCCGCGCCGGCCTCAAGACCGAACGAGCGCGAGAGCATGAAGTATGCTCCGCCGCCCTTCATCCGCATGTTGGTGGCGAGAGAGGAGATGGAGAGTCCGGTGAGGAACGTGATGGAGCTGGCCGCCGTGACTATGATCAGCGACGTGGTAAGGCCCACGTTACCGAGCATCCACCCGAAGCGCAGGTACATGACCACGCCGATGATCGTGAGAATGCTCGGCGTGAAGACGCCGGCAAACGTCCCGAACCCGTAACCGTGGCTCTCCTTGTCCTTCCTTGGCATGGGAAGATTATAGCATATCGCCCATGCAGCCATGAACCGCTGGCGGGGAAATGCCCCATGGACGGGGGCTACACGCCCATCTCTAGAGTTGTCACCGTGTCTTGTTCCGCCTTACGATTCTACTTCCAACTCAAAGATCTTGTGCTACACGGCCATCATCTTGACAAAAAGGAGATGTCCTGTCATAGGACATATATGCCTTTATCTGGCGCATGTCGTTCAGATCATATCGGATTTTCCATGTGCCGTCAACATTATCAAGGTAAAAGCTTTCCGACCCTCCGTTCTTCATGAAGCACACAACTTTTGCCCCTTTGTCGGTTTCTTCCTCGACTGCCATCTCGCTGAGGCCGTCGGCGGTTTGTTTTGCCTGAAAGAACGGGTTGCCGAGTGTCTTTTTCTTTCCCTCGATATACTCCACCTCTGCCTTGATCCAGGCGCGGATGAACGCGAGTTCCGTCACTCTGGAATCAGGATCCTTCACGCCCGCCCAATTGACAAGCTTCAGAACCGTCTCGATATCTCGGTCTTCCATTGCCTCAAGATAACGAGAAACAGTGTCCTTCGGCGAGTTACCGCCTCCACAACCTCCCGCCAACAGACATGCCACCGCTACGGCAAGACAAGAAAACGCCACGCTGAACTTTTTCATTTCGCTAATTCCTCTCATCTTTTTGCTCAACCGTTCAATTATTCGTACCCTCTGGCCTGCTATACTCATTATCAAGGACTTTCCAGTTTCCTTGATGCAACTTGAGTTCATATGCGCAGGTACCATGTTCGCCGCGATCAAGGATCACCCATGCCCGTTCGCCGCGTATGAACTCGCGAACCAAATCTCCGGATTTGGTGCAGCTCCAATAGTTCTTGACGGGTTCACGCTTTAGGCTCCGTTCCTCGCGCTCACGTTGCGCCTCGTTCTTCAAGTCAATCCTCGGCTTGAGCTGGTCTTGAAAGGAATAGTACATAACATCCTCTATATCCGCACTTTTGTGCGCGCCAGCCCACGCCTTGACAACCTCAGAAGGCGTCTTGGCGCCACATCCGGCAACCATTGCCG
>JAEEGH010027019.1_pt1 | contig 11386 bp, 10 predicted proteins | sample 9134181 | NCBI WGS metagenome assembly JAEEGH01 (sample SAMN16246544, study PRJNA631951) | gut metagenome | biome: gut microbiome; feature: rumen; material: DP-attached | host: Bos | place: Iran: Karaj | collected 2018-10 | reverse complement strand
GGCAAGTTCATGATTTCCATCAATGGTGATTTTGTTGCCTTCCACTTTTGTTACGTGAACAATTGAAAGTCCAGAAGGTGTCATCATCTGGAAAGGCATGCCAACCTGGATTTCTCCGTCAAACTCAAACTTATCGCGGTCAAGCTCAACAATCAGATTATTGTCATATTCTCCGTAGCCGTCTTTTGGTTCAATGTGTGCTGAAAATTTGTCGCCAGGCTCGTGTCCGGCAAGCTGATTTTCAAGACCAGAAATTAAATAGCCGCGTCCATGAACATAACCTAAAGGCTCATTTCCAATAGAAGAGTCCAGCTGTTCTCCGGCTTCGTTCTTAAGGGTATAGTGAATTTCTACCCACTTATCGTTATCAATCTTCATTAAAATCCCATTCCCATTTCATCAAGGTTCTGTGCATTGTCCTGAACAACTTCTTTGATTTCAGGGCATGCATCAATGAGGTAGCGCTCAATTCCCATTTTGAGAGTCATAACAGCCATCGGGCAGCCACCACAGGCACCTGTTAAATTAAGATGAACTTTGTAATCATCATCAATGCAAACAAACTCCATGTCTCCGCCGTCTGCCTGGAGCTGAGGACGGAACATTTCCAGTGCTTCTTTTACAGTTTCAAGCAATTTTGGATCTTCAATCATGTTTACCACCTTAGTACTAATAAGATAATAAAAAAATGGGTTTGGGGCAAGGTAAATTACTTTAATAGTTCTTCCACGGTCTGCTGGAAGCGGGCAGGGGAATCCAGCCAGTCGTAGGCGATACTTGCTGATATAAGCTTGCGGCCATATTCGCGGGTTTCGGCATAGGGAACGGTCTCAAGAAAAAGGTCTAAAGGCATATTGCTTTTCTTACCAAACTCAATAAGAGAGCTTTTCTGCCAGCGGCGCACACGGTTAATTCCCGCATTATATGAGAAAAAGCCCAGCAGGGCAGAATTGTCACAGCGGGAAATCAGATTTGCAAGATACCAGGTGCCAAAGCGGATATTTGTTTCCGGGTCTGTAAGCGAGTAGTCCTGCATTTTAAAACGGCGGGCAATGTCGCTTCCGGTAAATTCCATAAGCTGGGTAAGGCCAACAGCTCCGGCAGAACTCATAACATCTGCATCAAAAAAGCTTTCACTGCGAATCAGGGCAAACATTACCGGCTGGCTGACCTTATATTCATCACAGTACTTAGAAACAAATTCTTTGTAATTGCAGGGGTAAACCAGGGCAAGTTCATCTCTTGTAAGCTGACGTTTTGAAAGTCGCTGTGCCCGTGCTGCAATCCGCAAAGACTGAGTGTAATAGTCTGTGTTCTCATTCTCCTCGGCCTTTTCCAGGCTGGCACATTTTGCAAGAAAATCAGAAAGATAAAAATTGGTTTCTGGTGAAATTGTCTGGCCCTGGGTCTTCTGCCATTCAGGATAAATAAGTTCTGGAAAGCCGAAGTAGGCATAGCCAAGAAGCAGATTTTCAAGAGATTTGTCGTAAGCCTCAGATGCTTCCAAAGCAGAATCAGCCTGGCGAACTGCAGTTGGGGCACACATGATTTTTTTCAAGGCAGCAGGATTTTCCCAAAGGCCAAGTCTGTATGCTGCAAGAGATTTATAATAAACAGAACTTCCGCCGTAGCAGGCCCGCTTAAAGGCTTTTTCGGCCTCATCCGCACTTCCGGCTGCAAGGCCTTCCTGAATCAGACGGCCATACAGATAGGCAAACTGTGCCGTAGTTAAATCAGAAGCATACCCGTCTATTGCTTTATAAATCCTTCCAAACTCATTCCATTTTCCAGCCGCCAGTAAGGCAGAAACCAGCTGTTCAAAAAAATCTTCAAAATATTCGCAGTCATTCCACTGGCGGGAATATTCACCAATAGAATCAATAATTGAATCAACAGAAAAATTGAGGGAAGTATTTAAAAGATACCAGAGGGCATTGTCTTTTTGTTCCGGAGAAGTGGCAGTAGCCATTGCGGCTTCAAAGCATGAGCGGCTCTGGCGGTAATAAATGCCGGCCTTTTCGTAATAACGGCCCGCATAAAACCAGAAGTAAAATTCAGCAGGGCTTCCGGCATTGTCTCTTGCAAGCTTGCTGAAATAGCCTGCGTTTTTTACAAAATCCATGGTACCGTAAAGGTAGTTTTTTCCCAGGTCGGAAATCAGCTGGGGAGCGGGGTCCAGAATCTTGTCTGCAAAATATTTTTCCAGAATAGAAGAACACTGAGTTGTATAGGAATAATTGCGTTTATAAGATTCAATCCTGTAATGAATGGCAAACTGCTGGGGAGTGTAGGTCAGGTTTGCAGCAAGGTCTGAATCCGGATTTTGATAAGCAGTTTCAAAGTCCGGATGTTTATAATAATCGCGGTAAAACTGATAGTGCTCTGTAGAAAGGGGGCATTCGGTAAACCAGCGGTAAACTTCGGCTTCGTAGGAAGAGTCTCCGCGGCGGCCCATTGCCTCAAGCCTCAGGCGGATTACTTCGTTTTTCGCTTTAGAGAAATCCAGGCCGGTGGTAATGTCTATGAGCCGGTTGATTTCTCCAGAGGCAGAAAACTGACGGACAGCTATAAGAAGGCTTTCGTCTCCCGGATAGAGCTTTAAAAGATTTTCTGCGGCAGCGTTTTTTTCCTGGATATTTCCGAAAGTACAGAGGGCTTCTGCACTTTTCTGAGCGCAGGCTTTTGTTCCTTTTTTTATGCAGTATTTGAACTTTTCGCGGGCAGCTTTTTCATTTCCTTCCTGGAGAAAACGAAGGCCTATAAAATAATCTGAATCGTTACCAAACCTTTTCTGCCCTTCGCTCTGAGGCGGGGCTTTGCAGGAAACAGCATTCAGTAAAAAGAAAGTTGCGAGAAAATTTATTGTGAGGCGGCGAAAATTATGGAAAGAACGTGGAAGCACAGCAGGTTGCATTAGACTCCTACTCAGCCGGAATAACTATCTTTGTTCCAGAAATAATATAATCAGGATTTTTGATTCCGTTATAGCGTGCAATATACTTGTAGCGCCAAGGATTCTTATAGTAAGTATCTGCAATATCCCAGAGAGTATCACCCCATTTGATTTTATAAGTGATATCCTTAGGTTTTTCTTCTGCAACTGGTGGTTGAGAAGGAACAACCTCTTCTGCCTTTTCAATAATTACAATTTCGTCTTCCTTTGCTTCAGGAACAGCAGGCTCCGGCTCAGGTTCTGGTTCTGCTACAGGCTTTGGCTGTGGAGCCGGCTCTTCAATTGCAACGGTTGCAGCATTTTCTTTAGCATGCTTCTTTGTAATAAGATTGTATTTTGAAGGAATGATGAAAAGAACTACAACTGTGGCCAGAATACAGATTATTGCGCAGATAATGCAGATGATAACCGGAACCTTTGTTTTCTTCTTAACATCGTCGTCATCATTCTGGGAAGGAGTTCCGCGTTCTGTTTCTTCATCGTAAAGGCCGTCAAAGTTGAGGCCTCCCGAAACAGGGCTTTCTGAATCAAATGTTTGGTCTTTCATAGTTTCCTCTGTATTAAAGAAGTCATCCGGCATCTGCGGATTTTCATCTTCGCTTGAGTCTGTTGTATCATCAGGAAGGTCAAAATCCATATCCGGGAGTTCGTCAGAAATTGTCTCATCTGCGATGGTGTCGTCTGATGAAGTTTCCTCTGTAATCGTCTCGTCTGAAGCTGTGTCATCAAAGCTGATTTCGTCGCTTGATTCAGTGATTGTTTCATCAGCGACAGTCTCGTCACTTGTATCTTCAGAAACTGTATCATCCGGTAAATCAAAGTTCATATCATTCAGACTTTCAGATTCAGTAGTGATATCTTCAGATGAGGTATCATCCGGAAGGTCAAAGTTCATATCATCAAGATTTTCAGAAGTCTCTTCAACCGGCATATCATCAGATCTTTCTTCAACAGTCTCTTCTACTACCACCGGCTCTTCAACAAAGCTTTCGTCCTCTACAGGAGCATCTTCTTCAACTGTCTCAACCTCGTCTTCTGTTGCGTCTGATTCTTCGGTCTCTTCGCCAGAGTCTTTGTCTCTCATGGCAGCAGCGGCGGCAAGCAAACCACCAGCAGCAAGAGCACCTGCGGCCAGAGCCCCGGCACCACTTCCATTTTCTTCAGTATCATTAATGCCATATTCATCCGTAACAAGGCGTTCTTCCAGAGTGCGGGAAACAAGGGTTATAGTGGTATTACTTTCGTTACCGGTTTCGCTGTCTATAATTTTTGCAGAAAGCTGATTGTCTTCATCGAGGGAAACTGTAAATTTAATTTCTGCTTCGCCGTTTGGGTGGGCAACAAGATTTTCAATCTGGAGAGAATCAACATATTCAGCATCTTCCATAGAACAGGTAGCAGAACGATACAGATCAACCATAACTTTGGTCTGATTGTTATGGGCAGTAGTGAGTTCCAGCTGCTTTTCAGAAGGCGTATTATCCTCAAGAACAGGATAGAAAGAACCATCTGCCAGTTTGATACCAATAGTTTTCATACATTTCCTCTCTATAATATATCGTAAAACATTATATGTCAGTTTTCAAGTGGTTTTTGCCATTTTGCCATTTTGGGGGCTCCCGGCCGGCTTCGCTTCGCTCCGCCTGCCGGTCGGGCGTTCCGGGGCTCGGTACCCTCGGCGTCCTCGCTCACTGTGTTCGCTGCGGTCGCTGGCTTCGCCACCCCTCCATGCCCTAGCCTGACAGGTGTTCTAACAAATAACATTTTTTTTCATTTACAATATACATTTTCTAGATTATATTTTTAATAATATTATTTTAATAGGAGCAAAACTATGGATATCAAAGGAACCCAGACCGAAAAGAACCTGCAGACAGCTTTTGCAGGTGAATCACAGGCACGTAATAAGTACACTTATTTCGCAAGTCAGGCTAAGAAAGAAGGCTACGAGCAGATTGCAGCAATCTTCCTTGAGACTGCAGATAACGAAAAAGAGCACGCAAAAATGTGGTATAAGCTCTTGAACGGCGGTGTAGGAACTACAGAAGAAAACCTCAAGGCTGCAGCAGACGGCGAAAACTACGAATGGACAGATATGTATGACGGATTCGCAAAAACAGCCCGCGAAGAAGGTTTTGAATATATTGCAAAACTTTTTGAAGGTGTTGCTGCTATCGAAAAGCATCACGAAGAGCGCTACCGCAAGCTTCTTAAGAACATTGAAGATAAGCTTGTATTCTCAAGCGACGGCGATGCAATCTGGCAGTGCCGCAACTGCGGTCACATCGTAATCGGAAAAGAAGCTCCAAAGGTTTGCCCTGTTTGCGCACACCCACAGGCATACTTCCAGATTGAAGCTACAAATTACTAGGCTGAAATAAAAATCAGTTAAACAAAAAAACCGATGTTGTAAAACATCGGTTTTTTTTATTCGATTTTAGGCTTTTATTTAGCATCAGCGGCACTTGCTGAAGAATCTGTATACTCAAAAGTATATTCAGACATAGCTGTAAGCTCGTTTACTGTTGTTCCGAACTTTTCTGCAACATCATATTCAGAAACCTTGTTTACGTTTCCTTTAGCATCATATTTCAAAAGAGTTCTCTTAATTACCTGCTTGCTTGCATTGTAAGTAGTAATTTCGTTCAAAGAACCGTTTGTGCCATAGCGGAAAACAAGTGAAGTCTGTTTTCCATCAAAAGTGTCGAGTTTAGAAACAGAATCAATAGCACCAGATTCAGTATAGAAGTATTCGGTGAGGGCGCTTAATGATCCATCCGGATTATAATCATTTACAGAAGCAGTTCTGCCGTTTTCATCATATTTATAGATTGTCTTCCAGATTAAAGCACCTTCGCCATCATAGCTTGATTCATCAACAAGAAGGTTGTTTTCATAAGTGTAGATAGTACGGGCGCAAAGATTTCCTTTTCTGTCGAATTCAGAAGCATCAACCTTAAGGCCGTTTTTGTAGGCAAAAGTGTTCTTCCAGATAGTTTCGCCATCGTTGTTTGTGCAGTGCTGTTCAACAAGGTTTCCGGCAGTGTCATAAGTTGTAGAAATTGTATTTACAACTGCATCCTTTGGAGTAAGCTCAGAAGAAGAAGTTTCTTTTCCATTGGAATCATAAATGTGCATGATTTTCAGGCTTGGCGTTCTGTATAAAGTTCCAAATCGGGTAGCGATTGAGAAGTTTGTTTCTGTGTAGGCTTTTACGTTTCCAGAAATTGGAGCGTATTTAAAGATATCTGCTGCGAAAAGTGAAAGGCTAAGGCCGGCAGTAAGGGCGAAAGCAAGAATTTTTTTCATAAATCCTCCAGAGAGTAGTTAAAAAATCAGTGTTTGCTAATGCAATGTTTATATTTTATACTATAATCCTTGAAATGTAAAAGAAAAAGGTTTGCAGCTTATGACCAGGGAACAGTGGAAATATTTTTGTGATTTTAAAGATCAGTTTAAGGCCAAGGTAGAAGAGTGGAAAAAGGCATATCCGGCCCTTACAGAACTTCAGCGGGAGGCGGCCCTTCTTGCAAAAACTCCCGAATATCCCTTTGAAACCAGTGTTGTATACAATCGTGCCCTGGACGAAATTACTCCCCAGGACCAGATTAAACTGATTGTTATTGGCGATAACCCTGGAAAAGACGAGCAGCTTTCGAAAAACAATAAATACCTGGTAGGACAGGCCGGAAAAATTGCAGAAGGCTATTTCAGAAAAAATCCGGAACTTGGAGTTGATTTTCGTAAAAATGTAATAATCCTCAATAAAACTCCGGTGCACAGCGCAAAAACTGCCCAGCTGAAAACTATTGCAAAGCAGGGTGGGGCCGAAATTGCTTCCCTTATAGAAGAATCGCAGATCTGGATGGCTCAAAAAACTGCAGAGCTTCATGCTGCACTCAAAACAGAGCTATGGCTGGTAGGATATTCTGAATTAAAGGAAAAGGGCATTTTTGGAGCTTACCGGGACACTTTAAGAGACACACTAAAAACAAGCAGCGGGGCAGAGGCCTGGGGCAAAGTTTTTGTTTTTCAGCACTTTTCAATGAACCGCTTTTCTATAGACCTTTCCGACTTTGTAAAGGCCCAGAAAAAAGAAAAGGCCCCGCTGGAATCAAACATTCACGAGCTGGGCCTTCTTCACAGAAAAGAAATTTTCGGTTCTTAGAATTATTCTTTTTCTGCCGTTGGGTTTTCTTTTTCTTCTGTCTCTTTTTTCTGCTTTGCAATAATAGCACGGTTTGTGTAGTGAACAAAGCTGAAGAAAAGGGTAACAAAAGCAGTTGATTCAATCAAAAGAGCCATACCGCGTTTTGCACCAAGGAAATAAGAAATTACTACAGAAAGACACAAAAGAATCTGCAGGAAGCAGAGCAGGAAAAGGGCCTTTTTGGGAGTGTATCCCATATTCAAAAGCTTGTGGTGCAGATGTGAACGGTCTGGCGACATAATAGATTTTTTGTCGCGGATGCGTCTCCAGATTGCGGCAATTGTGTCGAAAACCGGGAAAGCAGTAATCACAATCATAATAAGGAACTTGTTGTATTCAAAAACATCATTTGATTCAAAGAGTGGGAATACAGCAATCATAAAACCAAGGAACTGGCTTCCTGCGTCACCCATAAAAAGCTTTGCCGGCGGCCAGTTAAAGCAGAGGAAGCCCAGAACTGCAGCGGCAAGAATAAAGCAGAGTGTAGATTCAGAATTGCCGCTCAAAGAATAAAGAATTCCGAGAGTGAGGATGGCAGAAATAGAAAAACTTCCGCAGAGGCCATCAAGTCCATCAATCAGATTGTAGGCATTAATAACACCCAGAATCCATCCAAAAGAAAGAATAAAGCTTACAGGAAGAGGAAGCACCCATCCAAAAATCTGCTTAAAGCGGAAACCATTAAAAACTACAACTGAAACAGCAATGAGCTGGACAATGAGCTTAATAAGGGCTGGAAGATTAAAAATATCATCAACTACAGCAAAAATAAAAACAATTGTTCCGGCTATAATAAGAGGAAGTAATCTTCCAAAATCATCAATTTTATTAATGAGAATAAAAGCCATAGAGGCAATTATAAATGCAAGGAAAATTCCAATTCCGCCAAGGCGGGGAATATTTCCGCTGTGAATTTTTCTGGCACTCTGATAATCGTACAAACAGTATTTTCTGCAGAGGAAGATTATAAGAGGCATGGATGCGAATGAAAGCACACCCGATAATGCAATAAATATACCAAGTGACATATTACAAAAGATTATATAGTAAAGGAATTAAAAGTCAAGGAAAGCAAAAGTAGCAGGCTGCTAATGTAGATTATAAGGGTAACCTGTGCTAAAATCACAATGTATGAGTAAAGTAGTTGTAATAGGGGCTGGAATTGCCGGCCTTTCTGCGGGAATTTATGCTGCCCGCGCTGGTTTTGATGTAACAATTCTGGAACAGCACAATATTTCCGGCGGACTTTCTACCAGCTGGAGCCGTAAAGGCTATTATTTTGAAGGCGGGATGCACTGGCTCACCGGTTCAAGCGAAAAAATGCCTTTGCACCGTATCTGGCTGGAAACAGGAGCCCTGCAGGAAAACAATCCGATAGAGAACAGAGATCCTCTTTATAATTTAATTGATGAAAATGGCAAGGTTTTAAGCCTTTACAGATATTTGCCGCAGATGCAGCAGGCTTTAATTGATTACGCGCCGGAAGATAAGGTTCAGATTAAAAAAATGTGCCGCGCAGTAAAAGATTTTACGAACTTCCATCTGCCGGTTTTAGACACACGTGGCTGTAAATGCAAAAATCCGGTTCCAGTTAATCCAATGGAATTTATTAAGATGCTGCCTGCAATTTTCCGCGTGCCTCATCTTATGAACGTTAGTTATATGGAATATATTTCTAAGTTCAAGAATAAAAACCTTCGCCATCTTTTGAGCAGTGTAATCGGCTACCGCTATAACGCCCTTTCTTTTATTTATACACTCGGCTCTTTTGCAAGCGGAGACTGCGGTTACCCTGCAGGTGGTTCTATCCGTATGGCGCAGAACATGCAGAAAACCTTTGAAAGTCTTGGCGGTAAAATCCTCTTCCGCACAAAAGCAGAAAATGTTCATGTAGAAGATTATGAAGTACGCGGTGTTCTTGTTAGTGGTCCTGGCTCTGGTGCACCTGCCGGTCAAAACCGTATGATTGAAGCAGATGCAGTTATTGTTACTCAGGATGCTCGTGCTGCAGTAGATAGTCTTTTTGATACTATGATTGATGAGCCGTGGGTTAACACAATGCGCCGCACAGCTGTTACAGAACAGAATATTTTTGTAGGCCTTGGTGTAAAAGCTGATTTGTCCCGCCTGCCATATAGCTGCGTATTCCCTCTTAAAAAGCCTTTTGAGTATGCCGGCTGCAAATGGACAGAGCTTCGTATTTACAACTATGCGGCTTACAAAGACCATGCGCCGGAAGGCGGCACAAGCCTTACATGTCTTTTGATTGGTGAAAGCTATTATTTCTGGAAGGCTGCAAAGGCCGACGGAACTTATAAAGAAAAGAAAAAGGAATTGGCTGATCTTTTTGTAAAACAGCTTGCAGAGTTTATTCCGGAAGTTGAGACTTCTCTTGAGGTAATTGATGTGGCTACGCCTTGTACCTACGAGCGCTACACCGGTTCTTACGAAGGCAGCTGGATGACTGTCTGGGAAAAGGGCGGAAAACAGATGGATTATCCAAATTCGCTTGATTCTGTATTCGGCGTTTACTTTGCCGGCCAGCGTGTCATGATGCCGGGCGGCCTCCCGATCGCCGTCTACACCGGCCGCCAGGCTATCCAGAGCCTCTGCCGCGACTTCGGCGAGACATTTGTGTAATGTGTCATCCCGACTAAAAAACTGTCACCCCGAACTTAGGTTCGGGGTCTCTTTTTCTTGCCAATCCCTAAAAGTGTGATAAAATAATATTATAAGTACAAAAACGTATTCGAAGAGAGTTGAAAACTATAACCCAATAAAAAAAGGAGTGATTTTATGGGAAAGAAAGTTAGCTTGCCACTTATCTATTTAATTGGTATGGCACTTGTTGTAATCGGATTCTGCTGCCCTATGTTCAGCGGATTCCTCGGAAGCGCAAATGGATTCAAATTCATCAATTTTGATAATTCTGGATTTGTTACAATTGGTGCTCTTCTTATTTTTGCTGGCGCAATTGCAGGCCTTGCAGCATGTTTTGTTAAACAGCTCAGTGGTCTCAAATTGATTTTTGCGCTTTGTGTACTTGCAGGAGCAATTGTTCTTGTAATCGGATTCACTACAAACGGTGGTATCTACAAAGCAATCGGTAAAAATATTATCAAGCACGCAACTATTGGTTTCTACCTTGTTGTAGTAGGAATCGTAGCAGGTGTTGCTGGTGCTGTTATGAATAAATAAGCCTAAAGCTTCACAATTAAGGCGCCGGATTTTTCGTCCTTCGGGAGAGAATCCGGCGTTTTTGTTTTAACCTTGATAAGGTCGCCGGATTTAGGACGGAAAGGCGGCTTTGGCAGGCGGGTGTTGTTTTCATCCGGAAGAGTAACCAGCACAAGACCATACTGGCTGCAGCCATAATAACCGCACATATAGTTTGGCAGGCGCAGCTTATCGGATGTGATGCGGATTTCGGTGAGGCCGGTGGTTGAGTAGCCCGAAGGGCGTATCGAAACCACCTCAGTTTCCGGCTCACAATGTGGTTTCGATACACCCGCTCCGCGGGCACTCAACCACCGTGTATTTTCCACCGCCATAAAACTCAGTGTTGCTCTTTCCTTCGGCAGCTTTGCCATATCAGAAAGCTTCTGCAGCTTGCGGGGAGCATCTTCAGTACTGAATGCAAAGTTACACCACTTGTTTTTGCTTCCGGTGTAGGCCTTAAAGCCGCTCATAGGGCAGTCGCCGGCATGAGGGCAAGGGGCTGCAATTGTGCGGCCGTCTTTTATGTAACGGGTGCGAAGCAGGCTGAGAGTTCGGGCCGCCTTTGGAACTCCAGGTTCCACGAGGATTACACCGGCGTCTTTGGTACAATAACGCTGCAGCTGCTCGTAATATTTTTTAGTCTGGAACTCAGGCGGCATGTCGCTTGTCTGGTCCAATTCGTTAAGCATATTTGCGCAGGTGAGGAAGCTTGCTTTTTGTTTAATAGCGGTTCCGAAAGGTCCCTTTACGCGGATAATCTGCCAGGGCTCAATAGACTCGTCTGTGGCCTTGGCCTTTGCAGCTACAGAAAGATAAATGTCTTCGCCCAGGGCAAGAGAATTTGCAGAAACATCCAGACAGTACCAGGTAAGGTGGAGTTTTCTCAGTTCCGGGCGGGCAAGCCAGAGGGCGGTAACAACTGTGAGAGGCCCGCTTCCCAGGTCCAGACATATGCAGTCTGCTGTCGGGAAAATCGAATCCGGCAGATTTGCAAAAAGGCGTGT
>JAEEGH010027016.1_pt1 | contig 11386 bp, 13 predicted proteins | sample 9134181 | NCBI WGS metagenome assembly JAEEGH01 (sample SAMN16246544, study PRJNA631951) | gut metagenome | biome: gut microbiome; feature: rumen; material: DP-attached | host: Bos | place: Iran: Karaj | collected 2018-10 | reverse complement strand
TTTCATATAACCAGCTAAGAGCTTTGTCTTCTTTGCTCTTTGATGCCAGAAATATTGATGTTGGTCCATCAGCACCACCAATTATATCTAAATTATCATCCTTCTTGGCACCACATCCAATAGCTGCTATGGCTATAAATAACGTTAGCGCCGCTATTACAGTTCTTTTCATAAGACCCTCCAACAAAAACACATAAGAATATTATATACTTTTACACCTGGGAAAAAAGCGGAATATTGCCATTTCACATAACCTAACGCAAAAGAGCACTCCCATTGAGGAATGCTCTTTAATCTATTCTTACCTTGCAGTGATGATTTCCTCAGCCATTTCGAAAAGCTCATCAGCTGTCATATCAATATCAAAACCAAGCAAGCAGTAAGAAACGCCGTCAATTTCAAAATTTACAGAACTAGTATAGTTAGTATATCGCTCATCGCTACCAATACTAATAAAGAAATTTCTTTCATTTGCTTCTCTTTCCCGTTCTTCTTGACTAGGTTCTTCATCTACCGGAAGGTTTAAATACTCGGAATAATTGTAGTAAACTGTTATCCCTTCAATTTCTTTAACAGCCGTATCTCCTTCCGGAGATTCCCCAAACATATCCGCTGGATCCATACCAATATAAATATCAGGTTGCCCCTCTTTTGTGTAAGTTAAATCAATCCCTTTAAAATTTCTAAGATCATTGCCCTGTGCATCCTGTGTTTTTGCCTCACTGACTTCCATATACTCAAATGTGTACCCATTACTGAATGCTTCAACAGCAGTGATATCCATGCCGGCCTTTTCTTCAATCTTGGGCAAATCCTCAAAATTTCTTGTTCTGGTATCTATCCTGTTCCAACCGACAATACCTGCTGCTTCTCCTGCAGCAAGGGCTGTAACACTAAATAGCATTAAACATGCTGCAACTGTTATTCCCAGTTTTTTAATATCAAGATTTCCTTTCATACGACCTCCATTTTGGGATCCATTCATTAACTGATGGACCATATGCTCTTTTTCATAATCAGAAAATTTGATACTCTCCATGGATTCTTTGTAGCTCTCTATTCTTTCATTTTCCATATTATTCACCTGCCTTATATCTGGATGCATATTCATCTGACAAAGTATCTTTTAGAATCTTCCTGCCCCTTGAGAGATATTTTGAAACTGCAGTTTTTCTTTTGCCCATGATATCTGCAATTTCTTCTGTGTTATATCCCTCGTAATAATACAGATAAATAGCTGTTCTGTAATTACCAGGGAGTTTCCATATCTCGTCAAGTAACTCTGAGTTTTTAGTCTGTGGCGCTTCCTTCTCAGTGACTTCATCCAATGCTACTGTTTTCCTAAAAAAAGCACTTTTCTTCAGATCATGGCAGGCATTTATTGTTGTTCTGACCATCCATGCCTTTTCATGTTCTCTGCTTTCAAATGAAATATTACCGGTTAAAAACTTTAAGAAAACAGTCTGGCAGATATCGTCGCAGTCGTAAGTGTGCTGAAGGTAGTTGTAACTGATTCTTTTGATCATGTCAGAATAATCCTTTACAACTCGCCTGACTTCCTTTTCATCCATGTGTGAGTAATCTCGCTTTCTGTTCCTTTTAGAAGGCCTTCTACTTATAATACGATTTATAACTTCAAAATTGGACACTAATTCTTTTATTTACAAAAAAAGAGCACTCCGCTTAAGGAATGCCCTTTAAGAATTCTCAATTTTTCATGATTTCAATATTTCCGAGCTTTAATCTTCCGCGTATGCCTATATCCATATGCTGCGGGTAAGCGTCCTTATACTTGTATATGCTGAGTATGATGCCTAAAAAGATATATGCCAAAACAATATTGCTTCCGCCAGCTGAAAAGAACGGCATAAACGAATCTGCATATGGGACCACTCCCATATTCTGGAACACGTTTATGATCAGATTTGCAAGTAGGACATTCATACATCCAACTCCCATTACAAGTCCTAGCTGATTTTTGCTTTTTGCTGATGCTATACATCCGGTTAGAATCATTGCTACCACAGCAGCAACTACAACTAACACGATGACAAGACCATATTTGTTAGCCAGATAAAGAAGAAGAAAGTCACTGTTAGGATTTGGCAGCGCACCCAAAAGCTCTTTTCCAGAATCCCCCACCATGTTTACTTCGTTAAACGAGCGTACAGTTCGTGTTAAAAATGCTGCATCATTATCAAGATAAAGAAACGCTCTGATCCTCTCCATCTGATAATTTGCCAGAGAGCCTGTTCTGTAGAGCAATGCAAGTATGGCTAATGGGAGCACAGTGATCGAAGCCCATAGCGCGGCAATCGTAATTTTCTTAGGCACTTTAAACCATCCTTTAGCAACAGCTATTGAGAGCTGAACTGCCATAGTCATTACAAGTACCAATGCTGTCATAAATCGTGGCCACTTTAATACAAATACTGCCGGAATAATCATCCAGATAAGTGCCTTAAAGAAAGCGCCCGCACTGCCTCCGCGATACTTGTAAACTATTGCCCCATAAAGCGGAACATATAAAAGCATAAACGCTGACGTAAGAAATCGCACTGGCCCCACTGTCAGATACATATGCACCCCATTGATTGTTAATCCCAGACTTCCAAGGAGCAAAGCCACGAACATGGCAATAGCTATAACCTTTGCATATTTAGCAATAACAGTATAGTCGATCATATATATAATGATCATTGCAATCAATCCTGCCAGGACATTAGTATAAAAAACATGGCTTCCAATGACGCTTATACTTGCATCATGTGCGGAGGCATCTAAAACCATGAGTTCGTGAACCACACTACTTGCTATTCCAATAAGAATCGCAATTGCAACTACGCTCCAGGCAATCCTTGGTCTGTGTATCCTGTCCATTGAAATTCCAACTTCAACTGGATCTCCCATATCAGCTACGGCTGCTTTTTCGGCTTCTTCCCTGTCCATTCCATCACTCATATTGTCATTGATCTGATCCTCAATATGAGAACGAATTTCCCCTTCAATGCTTTTGTGAGCCTTCTTAAATCTTACCTGCTCAAGAAGCTTTCTGATATACTCCTCCATTTTCACACCTCCAATGCCAGAACATTTGCTATAGCACCTGAATATTCATTCCATTCCTCTGTTTTGCTCTTGAGAAGTTTCTTTCCCTCTTTTGTAATGCTGTAATACTTTCTTGTTTTCCCCAAAAACTCCTGCTCATAAACAGTAAGCATACCCTTTTCTTCCAGGCCATGAAGAAGTGGATAAAGAGTACCAGCCTTTAGCTCAAATACATTCTGTGACTTCTTTCTGAGAGTATCAATCATCTCATATCCGTACATATCCTTCTCAGACAAGAGCTTTAAAACTAGCATTGTCATACTTCCAGTCAAAAGTGACTTATCGACTGCCATGATGTCCTCCTTTATATAGTTTGTCTATATATTGCTTATCTATATACTATATCGATATTCGATACATGTCAACACAAAAAAGAGAGCCACCCCTATTATGGTAACTCTCCACCTGAAAGTATTTCGTTGTTTTTCTTTATTCATAAGCTCTGCAACCATGTCCTACTGCAAGAGTTGTAAGATAATATTCAGATTTTCCGCTCTAAGTCCCTAGAAGGTGGAGCGTTATGCTGAAAGTTATAAATCTCTTTTTACCATCACAACTTCCTCATTTTGGTATTCGATTTCAAATCCATTCTTCAAAAATAGTTTATATGACGGATTATCAGCCGCAATATCATCATGTAATACAGAAATTCCATTAATTTTTGCAGCTTTGCATAATTGCTGAATTCCTTCAGTTCCATAACCTTGATTTCGATACTTGGAAAGAATAATAACATCGCAGATATAAATATCTCGTTGTCTATCATGGTGATAAGCAATCTCTCCGACATATTCATTATCAGAATTCATCAAATAACGATAGTATCTTCTGTTATCAGGATTCTTAACCCAGGCATCATACCAAGATTCCCATTCTTCTTTAGGAAAAGGAATCGTACCACCCCACTTGGCGTTATACGACATGGTATCTTCGTCAGCCATTAGTTTTTCTCTAAACCATAAATCATCTATATTGGGTTTGACCAATGTAAGCATTACTCATTCTCCTTCGTGCATAATTCTGGAATATAATTATTTCAGCAAACTGGAATTTGGCGAGCTGTTTTAGAGTTCCAAAACGGCAACGATCTCGTCTCCATCCATCTCGCCGTTTTCTATAAAACCGAAATCGTGATACAGCTTCGCAGCAACCTCATTTTCGGCTTCCCAGGAAGTGCTCCAAAGCGTATCCTCTCCGTCAGGAAAGCTGCGGATGTAGTCCAGCAGGAGCTTAAGTGCATCCCTGCCGTAGCCGCGCTTTTGATATCGCTGATCGATCATGAACCGCCACAGACAGTAATGCCTATAAGCCTCAGGCATTTTTTCGTATTCTTCGGAATTATGACCGATCATGGCGAAACCAACGGGAGTATCACCATCCCAGATGCCAAAGGCCTGTACAAATTTGCCGTCGGCCAAGGTATCATATGCCTGCGCCAGGCTGACTGCGTTCGAGGCCACGAAGTTCTCCTGGCCTTTTGCGACTCTAAGGTCCATCAGCGTCCAAAAGTTCTCTTTGTCTGTCTTCACTAAGTGAAGGCCCTTATTTTTGAGCTCGCAGTTTGTGTTATCCATTGTAATACCTCCGAGAATCCCGATTTTGGCAATATCCCGACAAATCCCGATTTGTCGTATTGATTCTATCATGATTTCCAATAAGATACAACGAAAAAAGTACAGACGACCGAAATCGACTGTACTTTTGAAAATCCACCTTGACAGAACGCCTGTGAGGAGCCTCTCTCCGAGGGCTGTTTTTTAACAGCCCTCCCGTCTTTTGCTTCGCAAAATCCACCCGATGGTCTCACATGGCCGCAGCGCGTCGCCATTGACTCCGCTTCGCTTCGTTACATAGGTGCCGTCGCGCGCTTCCATAAGCTCCTATCGCTTCGCTTCATTCCGCACAACGGAAAGGCTGCTTTGCTGCGAACCGGTCGACGGCTTTTGAAAAGCCCCTTTGATGCGGGAGAATCACAGAAGCTTTCGCAGGAGCTGATCCTTGTTGCGCGCAAAGCGGATCGCGGTATCGCGTTCGATCAGACCCTCGAGGTACAGATTGAGGATATACTGATCCATCGAGATCATCCCTTCGCCCGCGCTTGTGGCGATCGTATTGTCGACCTGATGCGTCTTGCGGTCGCGAATGAGGCTTTGTACGGCTTTGTTCATGTGCATGATCTCAAACGCGGGCACAAGTCCGCCGCCTTTTTTCGGCAGCAGCTGCTGGGAAATGACCGTGTGCAGCACGGAACAGAGCTGAATGCGGATCTGCTCCTGCTGTTCGGCGGGGAAGGTGTCGACGATGCGATCGATCGTACTCACGGCACTGCGCGTATGCAGCGTCGTCAGGAGAAGATGACCGGTCTCCGCTGCCGTCATTGCGGCGCGGATGGTTTCGAGATCGCGCATTTCTCCGAGCTGGATGACGTCCGGACTCTGTCTGAGACATGCGCGCAGCGCAGTCGGGAAGGTGGCGGTGTCGATCGCGACTTCACGTTGACTGACGATGCTCATATGATCGCGGTGCAGATACTCGATCGGATCCTCCAGCGTAATGATATGACAGGAACGCGTCCGGTTGATCCGGTCGACAATGCAGGCAAGCGTTGTGGATTTGCCGGAATCCGCCGTTCCCGTGACCAGAACCATGCCGCTGCGCAGCTTGGAAAGCTCGATCACCTGCTCCGGAATCCGCAGCTCTTTCCAGTCCGGGATGGAAAAGGACACGACACGGATGACCGCCGCCATCGAGCCGCGCTGCCGGTAGGTGTTCACACGGAATCGCGCCAGTCCCGCGACGGCGAAGGAAAAATCGTCGTCCCAGGTCCGGTAATACGCATCCATCTCCCGATTCGCAAGCGCATAGATCTCCGTGATCAGCGCCTTCGTATCGTCCGGCATCAGCTTTCTGTCGTCGAGCGGCGTCAGCTCTCTGCCCAGACGGATACAGCACGGAGCGCCGGCAAGAATGAAGAGATCCGCCGCGCCGCGCTGCGTTGCCGTTGTTACATAATCCATCAGGTTCATGGTTCTTTTCCTCCTTACGAGCCGGGTTCGAAGAATTCGTTCCAGAGATCGAACCCCGATTCCTCGATCATACTTTCGTCGATTGCCGCCTGCCAGCGCAGGATCGTGTAGTCCGAACCGTTCCGCTCGACCTCGACATACAGACTCTGCCGCTCATCGATCGGACAGCGATAGGAATAGAAGCTGCCGTCCTGCTCGACGCCGTCGGGCGCTTCGCCGCGCCGGATGCCGGCAAGGATGCGTTCCGCCTGCTCGTCCGCGCGGTAATACGCCTGCGTTGCGCGGATGCTGCTTTCGGACAGCGTGTCGCCCGCTTTCGCAGTGGAAAGGGAGAGGACGGCAAAGACCGTCAGGCAGAGGACCGCGAAGATCATCATCAGCGCGCAGCCGCCGATCGTGGAGATGGATCCGTTCTGTTTCATTCGTCCGCCTCCTGCCATGCGCATATGAGTGAAAACAGTTCGACGCCGTCCCGGTCGGTCACGCGGATCGCGGCGCTGCCGAGGCCGCGCTCTTCGTTCGGATCCGGCACGACGGTCAGCCGGAACGCGCCGTTCGCGCGTTCGTTCCATTTGGAGTCATAATCGACGGTCCAGACGTCCTCCGAAACGCTGCCGCCGAGCACGGCGCACGCGGACTGCAGATCGCCGTGCGTGCTCTTGAGCGTCTCTGCGGCGTTCTGCGCGCACAGCGCTGCGTGATCGCGATTCTCGCTGTTTCGGGAAATGGCTTCGGACTTTGCGAACGCCTGCAGACAGATCGCGGCCGCAAGCGCAAAGAACAGGACCATCAGAAGCTGTCCCATCAAAGCCAGAGGGGCCTTGCTGTTCATGGACGCACCTCCCCTCCGCGAAGCAGAATGCGTACGGTCTGCTCGCCTCCGTCGTCGGTGATCCGCAGCGTCAGCAATCCGTTTTCGAGCGATCCCGAAAGCGATTCGGCGGGCAGCAGCTTTTCGCTGTTCTCGGGATCGACTTCCGCGTCGGAAAACAGAAACAGCTCGCAAAGCCATCCGTCCCGGCAATAGAGCCAGGTCTCGAAGGATTCCGCCTCATAGGTTTCCGAAATGCAGACGACGGTCGTACCGCCCTCCGAACGGATCGAAACCGCATCGGGAGATTGCGCCTGGCGAATGCGCGTGGAAAGATACTGAGCGGCCGTGCGTCCGTCATATGCGGCCTTGTCGCGCGCGGCCAGACGGTCGTAGACATGCGTTCCGGAAATCAGCACGGAAAGGATGCATACCGCGAATACGCCGAACAGCAGAAGCACCATCAATCCGCTCAGATTCTTTTTTTGTGAAAACGTCCGGTCCTTCATTGTCCCTTCTCCAGTACGGTGATATCCGGCATCAGGTTTTGTGCGAAGATTTCGTAATGAACGATAAAGCGGTCCCCATCGACGGTGAGCCCGTAATGCGCGACCAGATAATCGACGTCGGGGGGATACGCGCCTTCCGCGGCATAGCAGGCGATTGCGGCCCGCCGCACCGCGTCTTCGAGCTTGGCGACGCCCTGTCGGGAGATTTCGCGGCTGACGTTACGCAGACCGGTGAAAAACATCGCAAGCACCGTGACGGCAAGCAGCGTCCACAGCAGGACTTTTATGACGGTTTGAGTCAACGCTTTGTTCATACGTTTACCCGATTGCAGACATGATGTTCATGAGCGGCAGCATGACCGAAAGCAGAATCATGCCGACGAGCAGCGACGCGATGACGACGAGCGTCGGCTCCACACGGCTGACCTTTTCGTGGATCGCAGTCTCGCTCCGTTCGCGCATCCGTTCGGCGATCTGTTCCATGGCCGTATCGCCGACGCCGCTTCTGAGTCCTGCGGCAAGCAGACGGCATTCCGCCTTCGGAAGCAGCTTGTTTTCCTCCAGCGCGGTTGTCAGCGGGGCGCCGTCTTCAAGCGCGCGGATACAGGCGTTCACGCGTTCCTTTGCGGAGGGGGTTTCCTGAAGGACCTCGCCGGAAAGCGTCAGGGCTTCCTCGATCGGCATGCCGCTGTGCAGTCCCATCGACAGCGCCATGGCAAACCGCGCGTCGCTGACCTGACGGGAAACGCCTTTGTCGCCCCGTCTGCGCTTCCAGAAGGAGAGAGCCTTTGAACGGAACCTGTCGGATACGGCAAGAAGCAGGCACAGAAGCGCAAGCACGACGAGCACGAGACAGAGGACCGGCATGATTCTGCCGAGCACGCTGCCGAATTTCAGGAGCGCTCCCGCGACGCCCGTCAGCGTCACGCCGAACTGCGCGTACACGCGGTCGAAGATCGGCAGCACGTACACCAGCAGCACCACGATGACGACAAGCATGATCAAAAGCAGGATCACGGGGTAGAGGAGCGAGGTGCGCAGCTGACGCGCGAGACGTTCGCGTCCCTCGTAATAATCGGCAAGCGCGTTGAGCGTTTCCTCCGTGCGGCCGGAACGGTCGCCGACGTTCAGAAGCCGGGACGTATACGGCGGAAACACGCCCGTGCGCTCGAATACCTCCGGCACGGACGCGCCGTCGTCCGCGGAGCGCGCCATTTCCTGCAGCAACGCGCGGTGCTTTCCGCCGTCGTCCGCCATTAATGTCAGCGCGTCCGCGACGCCCATGCCGGCATGCAGCAGATAGGCGAGCTCCCGGCAAAGGGTACTGACTTCATCATTGGACAATTGCTTCATGTTGTTCCCCCTCAATAGAAGTATTTCTCTGCGTAGTTGCTTCCGTTTCCGATAAAGCGTTCGATGTTGGCTTCACTCTTGCCCGCCGCCGCGAAGGTCGGATCCATGCGCACCCAGGAAGCGCCGTCGAAGTAGACGGCGTCCACCCAGCCTTCCTCATCCGACCAGACGCGGATCCATGCATGATATGCCTGCCCTACGTAACCGAACACAAGCTTGCACGGCACGCCGCGCAGACGCAGCATCGCCGTCATCAGAGACGCGTAATCGAAGCAGATCCCGCGTTTGCGTTTGAGCACGCGGTCAAGGTCCGGAATATAGCCGCTCTTGACCGTTGCGGCCTGCACATAGTCGTACGAAACGTTCTGGATCATGTAGGAATAGATCGCATCCACCTTGGCGAGCGCGTCCGTAAGCTGTCCGGCAAGCTCTTCGGAGGTTTGGATGGTGTTCGCTGCGTTCTGATAGTCGACATAGGTATTCGGGATCAAAAACGGTGCGAACTCGTCGATCAGGCTGACGTCGAACGAAATGCCGACGACGGTCGCATAGCGCGATCCGCCCGCGTTCTCATAGACGGATACGCCGTATCGTCCGCTGCCCTCCGACAGCGGAAAAGTCGTCCATTCTCCGAAAAAGAGATCATACGTATAGGTGACGCCGCCCTTTGTGATCTGAACCTTGAATTTCCTGTCGGTTTCGTCCAGCCGCCTGACCATCACATAGCCGTCGTCGGTATGCGAATAATCGATCTGCGCTTTCCTGCATTCCTTCAAAAGCGTTCCGCTTGCTTCCGGCACGCGAAACACAGCGGGTTCCGGTTCCTGCGTCAGCTGCGGGTTCACGGTCGCGGCGGCTTCTTTCGGTTCTTTCGTTGTCTCGGGAGATTCCGCTGCCGTCGGTTCGGGCGTCGGCGCGGCGGTCGGTTCGGGCGTCGGCGCGGCGGTCGGTGCGGACGTCGGCAACTGAGGCACGGCCGTTGCCTGCAGTGCGGTATCCGGCGGCAAGGTCTTTTGCACGGTCGGCTGCGCATCGGCGACGGCACCCGTTTCCGCAGGCGTACAGCAGAGGGAAAGCAGGATCATGCAGACAAGCAAAAGCGCCCATCCCCGAATTCCGCTGTAACGAGGCATCGTTTCTCCTTTCCAATGCTGCGCGCAGTCCGACCGCCGAAAAACATTCACATGATATACGATTATTATATGGAAGAACCGATTCCAATGCAAGAGTTTTTTGCTTCGGAACCGGTTATGTGTAATCTGTTGCTCCTCGCGCGCACAAAAATCCGCGGCGTGATCCCGTTCGAAATGAAAAAGGTGACGGCAGCATTTGCTGCCGTCACCTCAGCGTGTCAAAAAACCTTTTGACACGCTGATCAGACTGCCGTAAAGGTAGGCAGAATTCGCGTTTTCACGACGGAGCCATACTAACGTATGCGACCGAGTGGAAACGCGGATAGTTTGCGGCGAAATATCAAATAAAGAAAGGGCTTTCGAGCCCTTTCCTCCAACAAGTGTTTCTTTTCCATCCTCGCCGCAAACGGTCTGGCACCTTTTTCGACGGTCTGAGGTGACGGCAGCATTTGATGCCGTCACCTGAGAGATCCGTTTCGGTTCTGTTTATCTTCCCTGAATTTCGAGCCTGACGACCTCGTAGCCGCCGTTGTAGACGCCGGTGCCCTTGAGCTCGACGATGCGCTTCGAGAGCGCTTTGAGGATCGCCTTGTCGTTGATCAGCGTGTCGATCATGTCGCACAGTGCCGCGGGCGTCTCGCACTCGTAGGTCGAATCGCCCATTTCGCGCGCGTAGATCGCGCCGTAGACCTCGTGCCCGCCGATGTGCCGCATCATGAGCTTCGGCACCGGATAGAACGCGAGCTCGCTCGGCTTTGTCACGAGCACGTCGCACTTGCGCATCAGGAGGTTCGTCGAATACACCGCCTCGAAGATGTCGCTGTGGCAGAACACCGTGACGCCCCCGCGCGATGCGCCGTCGAGCGTCGCCGCCCAGTCGGACAGCCCCGCGTAGTCGTTGAAGTGCATCTTGCACTCCTTTTCAAGCTCCGGCATCTGCTTTTTGAACACGTCCCACATCGTGAGATGGTCGCCGAAATTGATCCACAGCTCCGCCTTGCCCGCCCTGACGTAGGGGAGGAGGTGCTTGGTCATCGCAAGATACAGGTCGCCGCCCGCGCCCGCGCCGCCGACGGTCATCAAAAACCGCACCGGCGCGCCGTTTTCGAGCCGCTCGATGCGCATTGCGCAGTCGTGCTCGATGTTCGCGACAAGCTCATGGTCGATGTAGTGACCGACGCGCACCAGCGCATCGTCGGGCATCGGCTTCAAGGCCTCCTTTGCGAAGCCGTTCATCTTTTTATAGCCGAGATAGGCGAACGGCGTCTGCACCGCGTGGATCGAGCCCTCGGCAAGATGCAGACCCATCGGCCAGTTGTCCGGGATCGCGTTGACGACGTGCGTCAGCCCCGCATGCACCGCGCCCTGACTCGGCCACACGTGCGTGCCGACGTAGGGGACGTCGTTCGGAAGATCGCCGTAGAGCGGCGCCAGAAGCTCGGAATT
>JAEEGH010027015.1_pt1 | contig 11386 bp, 13 predicted proteins | sample 9134181 | NCBI WGS metagenome assembly JAEEGH01 (sample SAMN16246544, study PRJNA631951) | gut metagenome | biome: gut microbiome; feature: rumen; material: DP-attached | host: Bos | place: Iran: Karaj | collected 2018-10 | reverse complement strand
GCATGATGAAACAAACTGTCTACCATGGCTTGAATATCACTATGGCTTCAACCAACGCATCTTTAAAGGTAAACGACACTCCACGAGACTTGTAGTTCAGGCCCATGACTTCTCCATTCACCCCTTCTACTTTGAACGAGTCCACCCCTTCAAGACTACTCCAACCCTCCCCCTGCCGAAATGTAACCTGACAATCACCATACTTACGGACAATCTCTTCAACAGACACTTCCCCACTCGAAAAATCCACTGTCTCATCCAGTTTTCCGCGAAACAAGGAAAACTCATTTGAAAAATCTGGCCGGTAACAAAGATCGGAAGGTTGGGTCACGCCATATTCAACTGGGCGAACCCGGAACACCATGGTGTCAACCCGCGCCCCAACTCCTCCTTTTACACCGAAAATGTCCAGTCCCCATTCGTACTTGGCATAGCAATCTCCTGAATCATGATATTTCGCATATCTGCCAATTCGCCTTAAGATCGTCGAAATCCGCATGCCCGGTTCGCAAACGGAACGTATGCCGACTCCGGAGGTGACAAACACCTTTTTACCCCAGCTATCAGGGCTTGTCGCATCGTCCGTCCTTTGCATCTTCCAAATGAAGCAACATGCGGCACCGATGGCAACCACCACAATCAATGTGATAGCCCTTAAGCAATTGCGTTTATTCATGATCATCAACTACCAAAGAATTCTAGTCTGCGGTTGCAAGCATGAACCCATTGTACAACATTCGGCGCATGCCGCGCACTTTCTTTGTGGGGCTTTGTGTTCTTTGTGGCTAAAACCTCCTACCCTCCTAAACTCCAATCTCACAGAAGCGGAAGCAACATGCAGCCAATGTTCGGCAGCCAGTTAGTTCGTCAAAGTGGAGATATCACGCGAAAAATAACACTTATCTCCACTTTGAGTTCATTAACTTGACAAATAAGTCCTAAATTTGGTAGGATATCTCCACTTTGAAGGAGCAGTATGATTGGAAGAATCGAAGAAATCAAAACCCTTGACGAAATCATGTCCCGCAAGGAAGGGCAGCTTGTCGCCGTGTACGGCCGCCGCCGCATTGGGAAGACATACTTGATTCGCAACTATTTCAAGGACAAGTTCACGTTCTACCATACCGGCGAGGCGAATGTGGGCTTCAGGGACCAACTCCTTGGCTTCCGCGATTCACTCCGCGACTACGGACGCGAATGCCAATTGCCAAAGACGTGGCGGGAGGCTTTCCGCGAGCTGCGTTCGCTCATCGAGGCAAGTGCGGACGCGAAGAAAGTCGTCTTCATTGACGAGATGCCGTGGATGGATACGCCCCGCTCGAAATTTCTGCCCGCGCTTGAACACTTCTGGAATTCATGGGGATCGTCAAGGCGGGATCTGGTCATGGTCGTCTGCGGTTCGGCATCCTCGTGGATCATCAAGAACGTTCTTCAGAATCGCGGAGGACTGCACAACCGCATTACCGACCAGATCCACCTGCTTCCGTTTACGCTCCGCGAATGCGAGGAGCTTGTTCAAGATGCCGGTCTTTCCATGTCGCGGCAGGAGATTTGCTCGCTCTACATGGTTTTCGGGGGCGTGGCCTACTATTGGAGTTTTCTGAGGAAGGGGGAAAGCGTGGCGCAAAGCGTTGACCGGCTGCTCTTCGCTTCAAACGGCAAGCTTCGCGGCGAATTCGACTCAATGGTCGCATCGCTCTTCAAAAAGGACATTGGATACCGCAAGGTGTTCGCCGCGTTGGCCTCCAGGGGAATCGGCATGTCGAGGGAGGAACTGTTGGAAAAGACCGGACTACCCGACGGCCGCGTTTTTAGCCAGATAATCGACTCGCTTGAAAAATGCGGCTTCGTGCGAAGATACACCGCTTACGGGAAAAAGCGCCGGGACGCCCTTTACCAGCTTCTTGATTCGTTTTCCCTGTTTCACCTGCGCTTCATTGAGCCCGAATCCAATCCCGACCCCAATGATTGGACCATCGGCGTCTCCTCCAAGGCGAAATCCGCCTGGGAGGGACTTGCCTTCGAGCGCGTATGCCTCATGCACATCCGCGAAATCAAACGTGCTCTTCAAATCGGCGGCGTGAGGACCGGCGTCTGTTCCTGGCGGCACATTGCGGACGGGAGATACGGGAAGGGGGCGCAGATCGACCTGTTGATTGACAGGGCGGACAACGTCATAGACATCTGCGAAATCAAGTATTCAACCGGGAAGTACACCCTGTCGAAACGGGATTGCGAGAACATAGACAACAAGATGGATGCCTTCAGGGCGGTTTCGGGCACGGCCAAATCCCTGCACCTTGCAATCATCACCGCTAACGGATTGGCGGAAAACGCCTACTCACGCAAGGCGCAGAACGTGCTTGTCTTGGACGATTTGTTCGCGTAATGGTGAAGGGGCGCAGGCTGCGCACTTTCTTTGCGTTCTTTGCGTTCTTTGTGGCTAAGTTCTCCCACCCTCCACAACTCCATCCTCCCAGAAGCGGAAGCAACCAAACAGCCCCGAAAGCGGCGCGGCAAGATGCCGCACCGGCGGTAAAAACGCAGATTTCCACACCGTGTTCTGGCGAATCGCCATGGTGTCAGGCACCCTCGTGCAAGAGGTGGTGGGGGTACGGGCTGGTTTTTGACAGGATTTACAGGATTAACAGGATTGAGGGGGGCTACGCAAAGGGAAGGAGGGCCTGCGGCGCTGAACGCGGAGGAAAGGGGGAAGAGGAGACGCGGAGAGTTCTAAGGAGTGCTTATCGGCATTAGGATGACTTCTGATGTGTCATCTGGGTCGCTCCAAGGGACAACGAATAACATCAATCCACTACGCTTGTTAACAAAATTAACGTGTAGTGCCTGCCGAGCGCTGCCTTCCGTCTGGATTGCCTCGACATTGCACCTGCTTTTGGATTTCAACAGTCCTGGGAAAACGAGAAAGCCAAGCCCTGGGCCTATGACAGTATTCGCATATTCCAGGCTGTTGCTTCCCCAACGCCACATCCACCCGCTTATGGTAATGCTGTTGGTCTGCGCCTCTCCACTCAACGATTGGCTAATGACCGTCATGTTGGTCATTCCGTACTGTGTGATGGTTACATGGGCGTTTGAATAGAACAAATAGTCTGGTACAAATGGATGGTCCATATCTACGGTGTATTGTCGTATCTTTTTCATCTCCGCCAAGTATTCACCCGAAAAGTCCAAAGTTTGATCATGCGGTATTCGATGATTTTCTATTCTGCCGCCAAGCCACCAGCAAAATCTGGCGACAAACATCCACAACACCGCAATAAAGCATGCTACAACAATTAGCAAGCACCCTGTCAGACAGCATCGTGGTTTCTTGGTGCACGTTCTAACTAGCAGCTTTTTGTTTGCGGTTGTCGCCATGGAACCATTGTACAACATTCGGCGCATGCCGCGCACTTTCTTTGTGTGACTTTGTGTTCTTTGTGGCTAGAATCTCCCGCCCTCCTAAACTCCAACACTCCCAGAAGCGGAAGCAACCAAACGACCCCCAAAGCGGCGCGGCAAGATGCCGAACCTCCGACAAAAACGCAGCTTTCCGCACTTTGCCCTGTCAGGATTGACAGGAATGTGGAGGGAAACGTTATGAAATTTTGGGTTTTTGGGGCGGGTAGGCTAGACTAGAAGGGAGCGAACGAGTGGGAGAGGTAGAGGGTGTCGGAGAGCTTCTCGCAGGAAGAGAGGAAGGGATGCGGCGCGGGTGCGGACGGAAAGATGAGTAGCCACGCATAGTTGGAGTGAGAGCCAAACCGCATCCAAATGAAAGCGGGGAGGTCCTTGGCGGGGTCTCTTGGAAGAACGACGAACTCGTGGACATTTGGTAGCTTTTCCGAAAAGGAGCGCAGGTCGGCCGTTTTGGCCCATTCAGGGAAATCTTCGAAAAAGTAGCTGTTAAGGCCTCGCTTACCACGGTCTACGCCCGCAGCGGCGGTTTGTGCCGCATCCACTAGAATGGCGCAATCACCAGCCAAGTTGGTCGGGGAGGAAACAGACGCAAGCGCGTTTGTCGCGATGTCGCGGAGCTGATTGTCCGTGTAGTTCGTAATGTCCGTGATGCCTATGGCATGGTTGATGAGTTGTCCGCAACCAACGAGGACTAAGGCGAGGATGCTGAGGGAAAGAAACTGAATAGGATTATGCTTCATGACCTTCATGGAACATATTATCGCCGTATTGCCTTGGGATGTCAAACTTTTACGGCGGGCGACCTCTGCGCCCCTGCGTTAAGAACTGCTGGCTCTGCCGCTTCCGGCGCACAATGTGCAAGTGTGCAAATGTGCAAGCGGTCAGTATCCAGCGGTCAGCACCAGTATCCAATGAGACTGGACACTGATACTGGATTTTGTTGATTTCCACACTTGCACACTTTCACATTTACACACTTCGACAATGCTCCGTCCGGGGACAAACACCCCGCTAGCTTTCCGCACCGTATTCTGGCGAACCGCCATGGTGTCAGACACCCTCATGTAAGAGGTGGTGGGGATACGGGCTGGTTTTTGACAGGATTTACAGGATTAACAGGATTGAGGGGCGGCAGAAGGAACGCGGAAGGCGGGGAAATCACGCGGAGAGCGCGGAGGGGAAGAGGAACTCCGATTGGTGGCAAGGCTACGCTAACGCTCCGCCGCGGTCATGGCGTCAGTTACTTGGAAGGACTTGCTGTGACGACTCGGGATTCCACTTGTAGTGGTGTGTTTTCCCTTCTTCTTCCAGTGTCGTAATGATGCCTTCGTTATTCATTTTCGATGAATAGCGAGACCATTTCCCAGATGGCGTGATAATCCACCCTGACTCAGAATATTCCTCGTCGGAATTGCTTGTTATGCAACTTGCGACATCATATATGATCCCTCGACCATTTCCATTGGAAAGCCCCGCATCTTCTCCATCACGATGAATCGCAAGGACACGAATGGCCGTTGTTCTCTCATTGCCATCCTTTGGACTTTTGTGTTGAACGGACTCCCCAACGTAAAAGAGTCGTTTGCCTTGCAAATCCGCCCGTGCATACAGAACATTATCTCGAATGTGGAATTTTACCTGGACCATGATGTTAAGATTTGTTTTTGCCATTATTCCCTTAATCTCTTCAGATTTGGAGCCAAAAACACCATAGGGCACATCGCCCTTGAAGTTGAACAATCCATTAGTGTTCAACAAGAGACACCCCCACCATTTGGAATGCGATTCGGTTAGAAAAATGTAGCGTGAGCGATCTGCGCAGGTGGTCTCTGCAACCGATATCTCATAGTTCAAATCACCCAATTCGACATGAAGCGAATAAAGACAAGGCGCGGCATTCGTGTGTACTGGGGAGACTTTCCACATTGATTCGGCCGTATGCATTTCCGCCCTTACCGGAATGGACGACGCGATAGACAGAACCCCCGCCAGAAAGATTGTCAAGCCGTTTGCATTCATGAAACCATTGTACAACATTCGGCGCATACCGCGCACTTTCTTTGCGTTTCTTTGCGTCCTTTGCGGCTAAGACCTCCCACCCTCCAAAACTCCGACACTCCCAGAAGCGGAAGCAACCAAGAAGCCCCAAAGCGGTGCGTCAAGAAGCCGCACCGGCGGCAAAAACGCAGATTTCCGCACCGTATTCTGTCGAACCGCCATGGTGTCAGACACCCGAAGCGCAAGGGGTGGTGGGGGTACGGCTGTTTTTTGACAGGATTTACAGGATTAACAGGATTGAGGGGCGACGGGAGGAACGCGGAAGGCGCGGAAATCACGCGGAGATCGCGGAGGAATGTTAAGAAATATCGTGGTCTTTAAGCACCATGTTGGCATAGCAAGTCGCTTCGCGAATACAGTCTTTGATAGGAAGTTTTTCTTTGTAATAGCACATATTTCGTTTCATCAGCCATGCGATGTCGTTTATGAAAAGCCTACGAATCTGGTTTTCATCATTAGTAGCCGGAGGGAAAAAGACAAAAGTGTTCCCAAGCAAAAAACTTCTTTCTCGCCTACCCCTAACAATGCATATTGCCTTAACAAAGTTTGTTCCGAATCTTTCGAGGATCCCGCTTTTGACTAACAAATCAATGGCCGAAAATGTCATTCCACAGTGCATAGATACCCAGTCTTTGAATCCTGGTTCTTCAGTTGCATCGGAGAAAAAAAGACGTATTGAGTTGTTCCGCTTGGAAATTGGCAATGTCATAGAATGGTGCCGTAGCACTTTCAAGAACAACACTAGGGAAAAACCTAGGATTCTGGCCAGTAGCAATTCAATGCTTCTCATTTTGGAGTTGTCCAAATTCGCCACACGCAAGAGGATTCTGAAAGAAGCTCGACTTCGGCCAACCATTCTTTATCAATGGCTCTGAAACGCCAATACCAAGTCTTATCGCAACTCCGTTGTCGTTTCGCCAACATTTTCAGGCGCAAACGGAAAAAAGGATATTTGTCCATACGCAACCTAGACAGAGCCTGGCTAATGGAGTTCCCTACGCGAAAGATGGGCATGTCGCCGCAGGAAGCTGGAACTACACACCCGTCTTCAGCAAACACAAAAGTGTATTGCCCGTTTTCAACAAATGTGTATATCGCCAAGTTGTACTTGCGCAATTCACAACGATCATTTTCTTTTGACATGGAACCATTGTACAACAATCGGCGCAGGCCGCGCACTTTCTTTGCGTTTCTTTGCGTCCTTTGCGGCTAAAACCTCCCACCCTCCTAAACTCCGACACTCCCAGAAGCGGAAGCAACCCAGCAGCCCCAAAAGCGGCGCGGCAAGATGCCGCACCTCCGGTGGCGGACGCGCAGGAGAGCGTCCCTCCCGAAGATTGGGCAACGCATTCGGCAACGGCCTTGAGGTAGGCGGGCGGGCCGCCCGCGCTCCGGCAAAAACGCAGATGTCCGCACCGTGTTCTGACGAACTGCCATGGTGTCAGACACCCGGTGCGCAAGAGGTGGTGGGGGGTGTACGGGCTGGTTTTTGACAGGATTATCAGGATTGAGGGGCGAGGGAAGGAACGCGGAAGGCGCGGAAATCACGCGGAGAGCGCGGAGGAGCTATAATGCTATATTCCTTTTACTGGCTTGGAAAATGGATCAACACCAGAATTCCATACGTCATTCGTGGAGCGTATTTCCACTCCTTTTGCAAAAGGGTCGCTCACTGTCTCGATGCCTTTCCTCGAAGAATTGACTTCGCCTCTCTGAAAAACGAACCCCTGTTTTGCGAACATCTGCTTGACCCAATTTGTCACACGAATATAACTGTCTGCGGTTAGACGGGCATTTCCATTTGGGAAACCATCCCAGCAAAGAAATTCTCCATATAGTGCCATTATCATTTTAGGCTCTTTTTCTGTCTTGTCCCCATAGAGAAAGAACACAGGACTCCCATACGAAAATAGCTCGTCCGACTCAAGTGGCCTGACTGGCTTTAACGAAGCCGCCAACTGGGCGATTTCCTGCGCATTGGTGACAACTATGCACATATTAGTAGGCGGAGTAGTTGGCTGCTCAATATAATACTGCTGCGATATGATTATTTGCCTAGCCTCGCTGACTATCATTTCGACATTTGCAGGTTTGTCGGCCATAAGAAAACATTCATGCATTGCACCGATGCCCGAGAGAAACAAAAAAGACAACTTAGTGTAAAGATGCATAATTGGCCTCTTCATGTTTACCATACTAGTCATTGTACACCATTCGGCAGGCGTTGCGCACTTTCTTTGTGGATCTTTGTGTCCTTTGTGGCTAAAACCTCCCGCCTTCCCAAACTCCGACACTCCCAGAAGCGGAAGCAACCAAACAGCCCCGAAAGCGGCGCGGCAAGATGCCGCACCGGCGGCAAACCGCAGATTTCCGCATCGTATTCTGACGGACGGCCATGGTGTCAGACACCCTCGTGCAAGCGGTGGTGGGGTACGGGCTGGTTTTTGACAGGATTAACAGGATTAACAGGATTGAGGGGCGACAGGAGGAACGCGGAAGGCGCGGAAATCACGCGGAGAGCGCGGAGGGAAATGGGAACTCTGATTGGTGGCAAGGCTACGCTAACGCTCCGCCAATTTCAAAAGTGGAATAACCCATCCAGTCGAATTAGTCAAACCACCAGTTGACGGCACCTTCAGGAAGGATGAGCATGGGTAGGAAAACGCCGAAAAAAGAAGAGGCGGAAAAAAGCGAAAATATACGGAACGCGGTGAGCCATGCGGCGCGGCGCCATCCTGCGAAGACGGGAATGGATGATACAATGGCCAGTAACCCAGTCATCACCGCGAACAGGAAAAGTAATGGCTCCCATCGTTCGAATACGCCCGTCCAAGGCTCCATTTCCTTGTAGAAGCGCCATACGGGCGGCCATCCTCCATAGCGGGCATGGGCGCAACAGGCGAAAACACAGAAAGAAAAGGCGTATAGAGCACCTGGGGCGCAAAGCAGAACAGCTATTGCATACCTCCTAGAGCGGCTAAACGGGTTAGCTGTAACTGGCCGCGAACTACGAACGAACACCTCGACGAAGAAGGCAAGCAACCCAAGGAAAAGCAGCCCCTTTAGGCACCAGCAGGACTCGCAAAGGCAGTCGACTGATTCTGGCCAGACACTTGAAAGATTGGCGAGAAATATTTTCAAGCTGTTTGCATTCATGAACCCATTGTACACTATTCGGCACATGCCGCGCACTTTCTTTGTGAAGCTTTGTGTTCTTTGCGGCTAAGTTCTCCTGCCCTCCTAAACTCCATCCTCCCAGAAGCGGAAGCAACAAGCAGCCCCAAAAGCGGCGCGGCAAGATGCCGCACCTCCGGCGGATGTAGATTTCCGCACTGTGTTCTGACGAACCGCCATGGTGTCAGACACCCATTGCGCAAGGGGGGGGGTGGAGTACGGGCTGGTTTTGACAGGATTTGCAGGATTAACAGGAGGGGCGAGGGGGAGCGGAGGGGGGAACGCGGAAGACGCGGAAATCACGCGGAGAGCGCGGAGGGGAAAGGGGAACTCCGATTGGTGGCAAGGCTACGCTAACGCTCCGCCCTTCTTAAGGCTTCCCGTCCTTTCCATGAAACCTTTGTACATCATTCGGCAATTATGGGCGGCAATGGCAGCAATTAATGACAATTGCCGCTATCACCGCTCATGTTCCCCTTCAATAAAACTGCCAATTTCAGGCGGTATAATCTTCTCGAAAGAGATTCTGACATTTGAAAACCCGTATAAACGGATAAGCGAGAGAAGCTCGCCGACAAATTCATTCTCAACATTGTCAGCAACATGAATGTCAAGCGAACAAAGGGCACCGAGTTTTTGTCGATTACTTAACATGGCAACAAAAGCTTTTCCCGGCACAAAACATTGGTTCACATAAAGCCGTGTGCCGTTCCCGTCATAAACAAGCCAAATCTCCCCCATGTTTCCGGCGGAACTTTTCTTTTGATTACCATGCAACAAGTTATAGCTAACACCAAAGACCATTAGCAAGCAGATGGTTATCAAGGAAATGAGAATTTGCCGTTTCGTAGCCATGGAACCATTGTACAGCAATCGGCGCATGCCGCGCACTTTCTTTGTGATGCTTTGTGTTCTTTGTGGCTAAAACCTCCCACCCTCCCAAACTCCGACACTCCCAGAAGCGGAAGCAACAAACAGCCCAAAAGCAGCCCGGCGGCAACAATCGCAGATTTCCGCATCGTGTTCTGACGAACCGCCATGGTGTCAGACACCCTCGTGCGCAAGAGGTGGTGGGGGTACGGGCTGGTTTTGACAGGATTACCAGAATTACCAGAATTGCGGAGCGACGGGAGGAACGCGGAAGGCGCGGAAATCACGCGGAAAGCGGAGGGAAATGGGAACAGCGCAGATAATCCTGCACATCCACTATTTTATGTGGTTGGATTAGGTCTGGTTCCATATCCAACTGAGACCATGCAAATCCAATCGACAAGAACAAGAGCGCTGATATTTTGCAAGGCATCCGCTGACTCCAGCACATATATTCTGCCAACCTTGCCGAATTGCGCAAAAGCGCTTTTCACTTGTTCAAGCTTTTCTCTTCGAATCCTTGCAACAGTGTTGCCGACAACAATCTTGCGTGTTATCGCAAAAGGCCAACCTCTCATACTGGCGATCAAACATCCATTGGCATCATGAATTGTGCTAGTGGAAAGAAAGGTGCCCCATTCCGAGTGTCCAACAAGATCATTCCCCCTCCAGAAAACAGGGCTTGAACCTTCTTTTTCGACTGTCGCTTTTATTGATTCTTTTCCCATTCCGCCCATGACCGACACTGTAACCGAAACGAATGGGAGAAGCCTTGATGGTTCATCATATTCCCAAGTGACTGCCGCACTGACAGTTGCAGGTTGGTTCTTGTCCTCGTCAAACAGTAAAAACCGCATTTCAGGCGGACGCGTCCAAAACCTCTTTACTGAAACGGCAATCCACAACGGCAACTGAATTGTCATCTTTTGTCAGCTCCTTATGGGGTCATAGATATGGAACCATTGTACAACATTCGGCGCATGCTGCGCACTTTCTTTGCGTTCCTTTGCGTTCTTTGCGGCTAAAAACTCCCTCCTCCAAAACTCCACTCTCCCAGAAGCGAAAGCAATCTAGCAGCCCAGAAAGCGGTGCGGCAAGATGCCGCACCCCCGGCAAACCGCAGATTTCCGCACCGTATTCTGGCGAACGGCCATGGTGTCAGACACCCATTGCGCAAGGGGTGGTGGGGCACGGGCTGGTTTTCGACAGGATTTACAGGATTAACAGGATTGAGGGGCGACGGGAGGAACGCGGAAGGCGCGGAAATCACGCGGAGATCGCGGAGGGGGAAACTCCGATTGGTGGCAAGGCTACGCTAACGCTCCGCCCTTCGAATAATGCTTGTTGAACTATCATAGGAGTTGCAATATATTTATGCGCAAAATACTTTGCATGGAAAAACCTATTGCGAAAAGGGCTAGAATCCCTATGGAAAAAGGCCAGAAAAGATTGTGGGTGAACAATTGTTTTTCTTCCCGAAGTTATTCGATTTGCCTAATAGCTTCAATACTTTCCCATAATTGTGAATACACCATGCTGACCATTACAATGGGAATACGAGGATGGTAAAACTCCGCGTTGTCAAAGATATTCAGCAACATCAAGCCGGTCATGACAATCACATAACCGAATAACCAAATCAAATTTGCACGCTCTCGCTGCTTGACATACAAGCGCCTCCAGTTGAGCGCATGAAGAAGCATTCCCATAGGTGGAAGTACGAAAAAGCCGTAAACAGCCGCCTTTTTCGGATTCCACAAGGCTGGTTCGGTTGATGTCGAAGTTTCAGTCATGAACCCATTGTACACCAATCGGCGCATGATGCGCACTATCTTTGTGGAGCCACATCGGCCTCTGTAGG
>JAEEGH010027014.1_pt1 | contig 11387 bp, 5 predicted proteins | sample 9134181 | NCBI WGS metagenome assembly JAEEGH01 (sample SAMN16246544, study PRJNA631951) | gut metagenome | biome: gut microbiome; feature: rumen; material: DP-attached | host: Bos | place: Iran: Karaj | collected 2018-10 | reverse complement strand
CTGACGTCCTATACCCCGTATCAGGCCGAGGTTTCCCAAGGCACGCTCCACTACATCTTCGAGTACCAGAGTATGATGGCCGAGCTCACGGGCATGGACATCAGCAACGCTTCCATGTACGACGGTGCCACAGCAACTGCCGAAGCCGTGATGATGGCATTCTCGAATGCCAAGAAGGCCACGAAGGTGCTCGTCTCTGAAACCGTAGACCCGAAGACCGTGCGCGTTGTCAACACCTATGCCAAGTTTCATGGCATCGACATTGTGATGGTAGCAGCCAAAGAGGGTGTCACCGACCGTGATGACCTGCGTGCCAAGCTCGCCGAGGGTGGTGTTGCAGGCGTTGTCGTGCAGGCTCCCAACTACTTCGGAATCATCGAGGACTTCACGGGCTTTGCCGATGCCGCTCATGAGCAGAAGGCACTCTTCATCATCAACAGCATCGCTGCCGACCTCGCCATCCTGAAGACTCCCGCCGAGTGGGGAGCCGACATCGCCGTTGGCGACGGACAGTCGCTGGGCATCCCCATGTCGTTCGGAGGCCCTGGCGTGGGCTACATGTGCTGCACCGAGAAGCTCATCCGCAAGATGCCGGGCCGCATCGTCGGCATGACCAAGGACAACCGCGGACAGCGGGCATTCGTCCTCACGCTGCAGGCACGCGAACAGCACATCCGCCGTCAGAAGGCCACGTCGAACATCTGTTCGAACCAGTCGCTCATGGCACTCTATGTCACCATCTATCTCTCCGTCATGGGACGTCAGGGACTGCGCGAAGTTGCCGAGCAGTCGTATGCCGCTGCCCACTATCTCGCTGACGAGCTGCTCGCCACGTGCCTCTGCCATCTGACCTTTGAGCAGCCGTTCTTCAATGAGTTCTGCGTCACCTTCGACGACCTGAAGGCCGACGACATCCTCGACACCTGTGCCGACTGGAACATCGCTGCCGGTGTGAAGATCGACGACAACACGCTGATGCTTGCCGTCACCGAACAGCGCACGCACGAGGAGATGGACGACTTAGTGAACATCATTAAACGTTTGAAGGAGGACAAGGAATGAACAACAAGCTATACGGAAACCTGATTTTCGAACTCTCGAAGACGGGACGTCGCGGCTACTCGCTGCCTAAAACCAACTATCAGCATTCAACAAGCGAACTGCCTGAAGCCCTCTGCCGTGCCAAAGAGGCCGAGCTGCCGGAGTGTGACGAGCTCACCGTGGTGCGCCACTACACAAACCTCAGCCACAACAACTTCGGTGTGAACGACGGGTTCTATCCGCTGGGCTCATGCACCATGAAGTACAATCCCATCATCAACGAGGAGATTGCCGCCATGAAGACGTTTGCAGGACTGCACCCGCTGCAGCATGCCGACACCTGCCAGCACGCGCTGGAACTCTACTACGTGCTTCAGGAATCGCTGGCCGAGCTCACGGGTCTGAGCGAGTTCACGCTGAATCCCTGCGCCGGTGCCCACGGCGAGCTCACGGGTCTGATGGTCATTCGTGCCTATCACATGAGCCGCCAGGACGAGCGTCGCACCAAGGTGCTCATCCCCGACTCTGCCCACGGCACCAATCCTGCTTCGGCAGCTGTCTGCGGACTCGACGTCGTGGAGGTGAAGAGCCTTGCCGACGGCACCGTCGATGTCGACGACCTGAAGCGCCTGCTCGCTGAGTGCGGACAGGAGGTGGCTGCCATGATGATGACAAATCCCAACACGCTGGGCATCTTCGAACATGCCATTCCCGAAATCACCAAGCTCGTGCACGAGTGCGGCGGACTGATGTACTACGACGGAGCCAACCTCAACCCCATGCTCGGCGCCTGCCGTCCTGGCGACATGGGCTTCGACGTGTGCCACATCAACCTGCACAAGACGTTCTCAACGCCTCACGGCGGCGGTGGTCCCGGCAGTGGACCGGTGGGTGTGCGCGAAGGACTCGAGCAGTTCCTCCCCACTCCACGTGTCATCGTGCGTGAAGACAGCGAAGAAGGCGTGTCCTTCCATGTCGAGACGGGCGACTACGAGAAGTCACTCGGCAGCGTGGGCAACTTCTTTGGCAACTTCGGTGTGATGCTGAAGGCCTACACCTACATCCTTTCGCTCGGACGCGAGAACATCAAGATGGTTGGTCCGCTGGCAACACTCAATGCCACCTACATCAAGGAAGCGCTGAAAGACGTCTACGAGCTGCCCATCGACGGCCTGTGCAAGCACGAGTTCGTGTTCGACGGCCTGAAGGACAAATCCACCGGTGTCACCACCATGGACGTGGCCAAGCGCCTGCTCGACTACGGCTACCATGCTCCCACCATCTACTTCCCGCTGCTCTTCCACGAGAGTCTGATGATTGAGCCCACGGAGAACGAGTCGAAGGAGACGCTCGATGCCTTCATCAGTGTGATGCGCCGCATTGCTGAGGAAGCCAAGACCGATCCCGAGATGGTGAAGTCAGCACCCCACAACACGCCCATCGGACGTGTCGACGACGTGCTGGCAGCCAAGCATCCTATTGTGACCTGGCGACAGCTCAAGGCTGAAGCCGAGGGTTAACTCAAAGAGAGCCACTTCCGGTGAACGCTTTCGTGAGGGGGCACGCATGTGTTGTCCCCCTCATTCCGAAAACCTCGAGTGGCAGAGAAACGTTTTTTCACCAATTATTTCACGAATCAATGAAGAGCGATTTACTGATCATCGGCAGCGGCCCCGGAGGCTATCGTGCTGCCGAGTATGCAGCCAAGCAGGGCTTGCAGGTGGTCATCGTGGAAAGTGCCTTCGCAGGTGGCACCTGCCTGAACTGCGGATGCATCCCCACGAAAGCATTCTGCCACGATGCTGAGCTCACAGCGCTGGGACAGCCTCTCGACTTCGCCAAGGTGGCAGAGCGCAAGCAACTCGTTGTTGAGCAACTGCGCTCGGGTGTTGAACTGCTCATGAAGCAGCCCGGCATCACCTTCGTGCATGGCCATGCCCACTTCGTCGATGCACAAACCGTCGAGGTGGTGTCTACCTCCATGCCCTCTGCCGATGAGGATGGCTGGGGAGAGCCGGAGACCATCGTTGAGCGCTACGAGGCATCGAACATCATCATTGCCTCGGGTTCACGCACAAAGATTCTTCCCATTCCAGGCATCACCGGACCGAACTGCATCACCTCCACCGAACTCCTCGACATACAGGAAGTTCCCAAGACCCTTTGCATCATCGGTGCAGGCGTCATCGGCATGGAGTTTGCCAGTGCCTTCGCCAGCTTTGGCAGCGAAGTGACGGTAGTGGAATACCTCAAGGAATGCCTGCCCGCCATGGACAGCGACATCGCCAAGCGTCTGCGCAAGCAGCTCGAGAAGCGCGGCGTGAAGTTCTTCATGGGTACTGGCGTGAAGCAGGTAGACGGACGCGTGGTGTCCTTCGAGCGCAAGGGCAAGACGGAAAGCGTGGAGGCCGATGTCATCCTCGTGGCTACAGGTCGCACACCCAACGTCGAGAACCTCGGATTGGAGAAGGCCGGCATCGCCTACGACCGCCTTGGCATCAAGGTGAACGCCGATACCTTCGAGGTGGAGAAAGCAGAAGGACAGCCTGCCACCGACACCCGCATCTTCGCCATCGGCGATGTCAACGGACGCCAGCTGCTCGCCCATGCCGCCACGATGCAGGGACGCCGTGTGGTGAACCACATCCTCGGCCACGCCGACACCATCCGACTCGACATCATGCCTGCAGCCGTCTTCACCTATCCTGAAGCAGCCAGCGTTGGCCCCACCGAAGACCAGTTGAAGGCCGACGGATGCGCCTACACCTGCCACAAAGGCTACTACCGCTCCAACGGCAAGGCCCTCGCCATGGACGAAACCGAAGGACTCGTCAAGCTGCTCACCGATGCCGACGACCGCATCATCGGCTGTCACATCCTCGGTGCCCATGCTGCCGACCTCGTCCAGGAAGTTTCTGCCCTGATGTGTCGCGACACCACCCTGCAGCAGCTTCGTGACATCGTACACATCCACCCCACCCTCAGCGAAATCCTGCAGGACATCGGCTGATGATTGGCAGAAGATCATGGCGACATTCGCTGGACAGCATTCACAAATTTGCTAACAGCATTCACAACATCGCTGAACATCGGCTGATATGCCATGTATAGCATCCTAAATTGTCCCCTTTGGTTCCCGCAAAAGGTCCAGAGGGGATTTTTGTATACCCCCACGTGTAGGGGCAGACCCCTGTGTCTGCCCGAATCCCCATACAAACCCTACACAACCACGCATATTCAATGTGCGAACACACGGGCGGGCAGACACAGGAGTCTGCCCCTACGCACGGAGAACATTGCTCCTGTACTCCAAAAGCATTGCTCCCATAGCCCAAAAGCATTGACTTTAGACGCCAAAAGCATTGACTTTAGAGCCTCAAAGCATTGACTTTAGAGCCCAAAAGCATTGACTTTAGAAGTAAAGAGCATTGCTTTCAGAAAACAAGCTGTTTTCCGTTGACACAAACAATGAGGGCCCTCCCTTTCGGGAGAGCCCTTGCTGTGTTCAGAGATTCAAAAGGGGAATGGATTAGCGGACCATCACCTTGCGCACGGTACCATCGCTCATGCGCACGATGTTCAAGCCCTTCTGGGCATGGCTGATGCGCTTGCCGTCGGCTGTGAAGCGGGCCACTTCGACGAGTTCGCCAGCCTTCATGTCGGCGGTGTTGATGCCCACGGTGCTGCTCACCACTTCCTTCACGTCGGCATTGATGAAGCACTTGCGGTCGCGATCGTAGACCATGGCGGCAACATAGAGCTTCGTGGCCTTCTTGGCCAGCGTTTGGTTCTTGATGTTGAACTGGGTGCTGTGGCTCTGCACCTGACCTTCTTCAACGCGATTCTTCAAGCTACCCGTCAGTCCCGACGCGATGCCAAGGGCATTCAGGGCTACATGGTCGTAGACGAGGCCTTCCACATAGACGGGCCACTCGGTGATTTCCTTCATGTATGGGTCGTCGTCGTAGCTGCCGGCATAGATGGAATAAGCGTTCACCTGTGTCCAGTCGCTGGTGGTGCCTGTGAGTCCGTCGCCGATGAGCACGTAGCTCAGCAGGTAGGGAGCATTGCGGCGATTAATCTGGAACGTGACGTCGGTGGTGAAGTTGATGACACCCGTCGCTTCATCGAGAATGGGCGTAGAGAGGTTGACGCCAGCTTCGGCCAGCTTCTTTTGCTCGTCTTCAATGACCTTGCCAAGACCCCAGCCCTCGGTGCCTTCACCGATGTAAGGATCAACGGCGCGATAGCGGTTCACATCGGCTGAGGGGAAGTTGTGGCCGCTGATGACGGTGTTGAACACGCTGTTCTGCATTGGGTCGGAAGAGTTGCCGCTACCGCTATGGATCGCCATAAGGACGATGTCGTTGGGATATTCGTCGTGAGCACGCTTCAGGCCTGCAATGCCACGGCAGCACCACATGCACCACGTGCCGGTGTACTCCTCGATGACGGTCTTGCGCGGCGACTCCTTGGCAATGGTCATGAGTTTGCCAGAGGCACTCGTACTCTGCTTCGACTCGTTCTCCTCGCCATTGATCTTCTTCAGCAAGACGGAGCGTGTGACGATGCCCGTGATGGTGTCGGCAGGAATCTGGAAGTCAACGTAGCGCGACACGCCAATGCCTTTGATAGGCTCGGCCAGTTCCAGGTGCATCAGCTCACTCTCGTTGGCACCTGCACGCACGGTGTAGTCGATGCTCTTCACACCTGCACGGCCCACACTCTTCATCGGCACGCTGACGGTGGTGGTGCCACCCAGCACGGCAGTAGCCATGTCGAAGGCTCCGATGGTGGCGCTGTTCACGGGGAAGTTATCCACCACCTTCACGGCACGCTTGTCGGCATTCACCACGGCACCCGTGGTCTTATTGATGAGCATAGCCACCACGCTGAGCTGGTCGAGATTCGTCGTGAGGGCGTTGCCCGACACGTTGATATAGTTCGAATAGGTCTTCGTTTCACCTTCAACGATGGGAGCCTTCACGCTGCCCGTGAGACCATTGGCAATGCCCTTGCCGGCAATGGCCACGTGGTTGTAGACCTGCTTCATGTAGGAGGAACCCTCGTACCACTCCTTCAGGTCAGCATAGCCAGCCCATTCGGCAGCGTTCGAATAGTAGTTGGCCTGAGCCCACTTCTTCGTGTTGCCCGTCAGACCATCGGTGAGCACGGCAAATGCCAGGGCGTAGGGAGCCGTGTCGCTGCTGTAGTTGAACACGAGGTCGGTGCTGAAGGTAATCTTTCCATTGGCATCCATCTGCGGCTCTGAGAGTGCAATAGACGCCTCGGCAGGTATCTGCAGCTGCTCGGCAACGAGGTCGCCAATGCCAAACGGCGCGCCGTTGATTCCCAAATAAGGATCGGCAGGCGTGGTACGGTTCACAAAGGCATACGGGAAGCTCGGGGCTTCGATGCCATACTGGATAGCCATCGGGTCGTCGTTATGTATGGCCACCGTCACCACCTCATCGGGATATTTCTCGTTGAGTTTGTTGAGACCAACAATGCCACGCGGACACCAGCCACACCACGTGCCGGTGAACTCCTCGACGAGGACTTTCTTCTTGGCAGCCTGCGTCAGCGAGACGATATAGCCCTTGGAGACGGCCACGCCATTCTCGTTGGGCACGCCGTTCACCTTGTGTATCTTGATGGTGCGCTGTGTGCGACCCGACTGAGCATCAGCCGTGAGCGGAATGTTCACCACGCGCTGTGCACCCATGCCCTCGAAAGGCACGAAGTCGAGATGGCGTTCCTCGCTCGTTCCCTCGGGAGTGGTCTCGGTGTAGTCGATGTTCTCCACCTTGCCCAAGCCGCGGCTGGTGAGGGTGATCTGAGCATTGGCGGTACCGCCCACGAGTGAGTAGACATCGATGAAGCTGCTGTTTGCCGAGACGGCGTTGTGGTCGAAATCACCGTCGAGCAACACCTGCAGAAGCAGCTCGCCATAGCCCGACTCCGTGTCGGCAGGGTCTGTCCAGTCGGGTATCTTCGACGTGGTGCGAATGAGAATGGCTTCCGGCGTGTTCGTACCGTCGTAATTAATGAGAACGGGGAAGTTCGACACCTCGTTGGCCTGGGTGATGGTGAAGGTATAGCCCACGTAGAACTTTCTCGTCGGAACCGTGTAAGGCTCGGGCAACTCCACCTCAATCATCTTGTTGTCCTTGATGAGCGACATGTCGACGGGAATCTTCATGTAGTTGGAGGGACCATCGCCAGGCAACGTCTCCGAAATCCAAAGGGAGAAGTCCTTCATGAACTGCGAGCCGGCAACCATGAAACGCACGGCCTTGATGACCTTATCCTGGCAGATGTCCTGCGACACGGGCACACCCATGCCGACCCAGTAGGTTTCGGCCTCGCTCGTTCCCAGACCGACGATTCTGCTTTCCGACTGGTAGTAGCCCCACCACATCTGCCGCTCGCCGTCTACCTCAATGGTGCGACGCTGGGGTGACGCATGCCTCGGAGCCGAGAACATCGACTTCGACAATGCTGATTCCTGAGGAATGGGCTGCAGACGGAGCGGACCTCCGATGCCGTATTCCTGAGCACTTGCCACACATGCAATGAGCAAAGTGGCCATGAGTAAGTGTAGTCTTTTCTTCATGATTCTTTGTATTAATGATTTATGGATATTCGTGTTATGGTAACGGATTCGCATGCAAAGTTCGCAAAAATTCTTCAAACGGCAAAATGAATGACTTGCAAAAATCACATTTATACGGCATTTTGTTGCATATACCGAAGGTTTTTTGTAAATTTGCAAACACAAGAAATCAAACTAAACCTATTTACATGATGAAAAAGCAATTATTTACTATCGCTATGGGCACCATGATGGCCTTCACGGCAAGTGCCCAGGATGCCACCGTGAGCATTCGCACAGACAATGCCACGCAGAAAATCCACAAGGAAATCTACGGACAGTTTGCCGAACACCTCGGCACATGCATCTACGGAGGTCTGTGGGTAGGACCGGAGTCGCCCATTCCCAACACACAGGGCTACCGCAACGACGTGCTGCAGGCTCTGCGCGACCTGCAAGTGCCGGTGCTACGCTGGCCCGGCGGATGCTTTGCCGACGAATATCACTGGCGCGACGGCATCGGACCGCGCTCGGAGCGTCCGAAGATGCAGAACAACAACTGGGGCGGAACCATCGAGGACAACTCGTTCGGTACGCATGAATTCCTGAACCTTTGCGAGCTGCTTGGCTGTGAACCCTACATCAGCGGTAACGTGGGCAGCGGCACGGTGGAAGAGATGGCCAAGTGGGTGGAATACATGACGAGCGACGGCGACACGCCTATGGCGAAGCTGCGCCGACAGAACGGACGCGACAAGGCCTGGAAGGTGAAATATCTGGGTGTGGGCAACGAGTCGTGGGGATGTGGTGGCAACATGCGGCCGGAGTATTATTCCGACCTCTATCGCCGCTACCAGACCTACTGCCGCAACTACGATGGCAACCAGCTTTATAAGATTGCATCGGGTGCCAGCGACTACGACTACAACTGGACGCGCGTACTGATGGATCGTGTGGGCAACCAGATGAATGGTCTGTCGCTGCACTACTACACCTGCAGCGGATGGGATGGCTCGAAGGGCTCGGCTCTTGTCTACGACGACGATGAGTACTACTGGACGCTCGGCAAGTGCCTGGAGATTGAGGACGTCATCAAGAAGCATTGCGACATCATGGACGAGAAAGACCCGCAGAAGCGCATCGGACTCTTGGTAGACGAATGGGGAACCTGGTGGGACGAGGAGCCTGGCACCGTGCGCGGACACCTCTATCAGCAGAACACCATGCGCGATGCTCTCGTGGCAGCCATCTCGCTGAACGTCTTCCAACGCCATTGCGACCGTGTGCGCATGGCCAACATCGCACAAATCGTGAACGTGCTGCAGTCGATGATTCTCACCGACACGAAGGACGGAGGCCACATGGTGTTAACTCCCACCTACCACGTGTTCCGCATGTACACCCCGTTCCAAGAGGCCACCTATCTGCCACTCGACCTGAAGTGCAACGAGATGAAAGTGCGCCACGAGATGCGTAAGCAGATGGACGTAAACAAAGATGATGGATTCCGCCGTTTGCCGCTCATTAGCGCTTCGGCAGCCAAGACGAAAGATGGGAAAACAGTGGTTTCGCTTTCCAATGTATCGCTCGACAAAGCACAAGAAGTAGCACTCGAAGGAATCAGTGGCAAGTCGTTGAAGGGCAGTATGTTATGCACAGCAGACATTCGAGCCTATAACGACTTTGAGAACCCTGCACGCGTAGCACCCATAGAGTTTGCTAATAGCAAGCCCGGCAAGGACATCAGCGTGCCTACTGCCAACAAGAAGCAGCCCCTGAAGATTGACTTCGGCAAGGGAAAGAATGGCAAGATGACCATTCAGCTACCGCCCAAGAGCATCGTCGTGTTCACGGTGGAATAATCAATTTCATCCAAATGTAGGGACGAGGCGTGTCTGAAAGTAGTCCCCTCCTCTTGGGAGGAGGGGTCAGGGGTGGTAGAGAAAAATACTGTCATAACCTATTATATCCCAATTACATAAAATTGGTCAAGCATTGTTTGTCTCTACCACCCCTAACCCCTCCTTCCAGAAGGAGGGGACTTTAACTACCTGCGTCGTTTCTTTTTCTTTGAGAGTTGCTGATAAAACGACTGGAGTGCCGCGCGAGGTGTTCCAAGTGCAACCAGACGCTCAAGGTCTTCGCGGGCATCATCATCGTGCTTCATGTTGATGCGCACCTGTGCTCGTGCCAGCAACCAATCTTTTTGGTCGGGTTGCAGGCGCAGGGCTTGAGTCAGGTCGTATTCGGCAGGCTCATACTGCTCACGCTGCATCTCTAAATCGGCTCGTGCGGCATAGACAACGGCACTATCGGGATGCTGACTGATGAGGAGACTCAGCTGGTCGTAGGCCTCGGTGTAGCGCTGCATCTGCTGATTGAGCAGGGCTAGTCCAAGCCTTGCCTCGAAGTGTGCGGGCACGATGCGCAGGAGTTGCTCGTAGTCGAGACGTGCAAACTGATAGCGCCGCAGCTGCTGGTTGGCATAGGCACGGAAATAGAGCGCTGCCAGATGCCCGGGCTGCTGTTGCAGGACGATGTCGTACTCATCCTTTGCCAGTTGCCATTGCTCCATCTGCATGTTGATGGCAGCCTTCTTCAAGCGGAGGGCGACGGAATCGGGATGATACTCCATGGCATCGATGGCAGCCTGAAGTGAGTCTTGAAGCGTCTGGGAATGTGCCACCGACAACGGCGCAAGCCAAACCGCCAGGGCGAAAAGGCACCAGCCCCCTACCCTGGCAAGCATTTTACAATGAAAAACACGTTTCATGTCAGCACCTTACTTACCGCTTTTGATGTAATCGATGATCCACTGGCCCACCTCCTTCGTGCCATAGTGAGGTGCACCTTCCACCTGTATCTCGGGTGTACGCACGTTCTGTTCGAGCGAAGCATCGACGGCCTGGCGGATGACAAGTCCTTCTTCCGTTAAGCCAAAGTGCTCGAGCAACATGGCGGCGGAAAGAATCTGTGCAAGTGGATTGGCGAGATTCTGTCCAGCTGCTTGTGGCCACGAACCATGAACAGGCTCAAACAACGGCGTGTACAAACCCAGACTCGACGATGGCTGCAGGCCCATCGAACCGGTGATGCACGATGTTTCGTCGGTAAGAATGTCGCCGAAGGTGTTTTCGGTAACGATGACATCGAAGAAACGGGGTTCGGTGAGCACACGCATCGAGGCATTGTCGATAAACATATAATCGGTAGTGACATCGGGATACTGCGGTTCCATCTCCTTGGCAATCTGACGCCACAGACGCGAAGAGGCCAGCACGTTGGCCTTATCGACCACGGTAAGGTGCTTGCGGCGCTTCTGAGCCATCTCAAAGGCGACCTTCAGGATGCGCTCAATCTCTGGACGCGTATAGATATCGGTGTCGTAAGCTTTGTCGTTGTCCTGATATTTCTCGCCAAAATACATGCCGCCCGTGAGCTCACGGATGACCACGAAGTCGGCACCACGCAGCAACTCGTCCTTTAAAGGCGACTTGTGAAGCAGACAGTCGAAGGTGGCTACAGGACGCACGTTGGCAAATAGTCCGAGCTTCTTGCGCATGGCCAAAAGACCCTGTTCAGGACGCACAGGCGAGGTGGGATTGTTGTCATACTTCAGGTCACCCACGGCAGCAAAGAGCACAGCATCGGCCTGCATACAAACCTCGTGGGTGGACTCGGGATAAGGGTCGCCAACAGCATCAATGGCGCAGGCACCGACAAGAGCCTCCTCGTAGGTGAACTCGTGATG
>JAEEGH010027010.1_pt1 | contig 11387 bp, 9 predicted proteins | sample 9134181 | NCBI WGS metagenome assembly JAEEGH01 (sample SAMN16246544, study PRJNA631951) | gut metagenome | biome: gut microbiome; feature: rumen; material: DP-attached | host: Bos | place: Iran: Karaj | collected 2018-10 | reverse complement strand
TTACCGGAACAGCCATATCACGGATATTGTTGCGGCGGAAGGGGAAGAAAAAACAGAAGAGGAACTTGTTGCCAAATTGGCAACAAGTGGCATGGAAGACGAGGAACTCGATGAAGAGGAGACCCCGTCTTTTTGTTTGTCGTAACCAAGGCATATGTGCCTGAGAATAAACATCTGGGGTAACCCAAGAAGGAGGAAGCTTATGAAAAACTTTGCAGCATTACCGGTGTTTCTGGATATCAGCGGCGCCATCAACAGCGCGATCGGGGATGTAAAGTCCCAGATCAAATCCATCATGCAGGTTGTATTCCCGTTCCTGACCGGAATCCTCGGCATTGTCTTTGTGGTGGTGCTGATCTGGCAGGGGATCCAGTACCGGAGACAGCAGGATATCAACTGGACACTTCTTATCATCCTGCTGATCTGTCTTGTCATCTGCGGCGGCGGGGCAACGCTCGCGTTCTCGCTCGGTGGGTGGTAAGCAACTTTTGGACATTATGTCCAAAAGTCGGACTTGTGGACAAATTGTCCACAAGTGGAAATGAAAACAGAAAGGAGGCGATGCCGTCATGATCGGATGGCTCTTAAACCAGCTGATTGAAGCTGTCGCCGGCTATGTCGCGCAGTTCTGTACCTGGGTGGTATCGCAGATCGCAAGCGAGGGGCTGGTCATCTTTGACCAGCCGGTCATCCAGGGAATCATCAATAAGATCTATACCATCGGACTGGGACTCTGGGGCATCGGCTGTATTCTGGCGGTCTTTGACCTTGCCATCCAGTATACGAAGGGATCCACTGGGGGCGTGATGGATTACTGCATGAACTTCGTGAAAGGCTTTCTTGCGGCAAACCTGTTCTATGCACTTCCGGTTCCCGTCTATCGACTGTTTGTAAAGATGGGAGAGAACATCGGCTATGCCATCACAGGAAGTTCGCTGTTCTACTCAGACATGTGGGGATCGGATGCATTTACCGGAAACCTACTGACTGGAGCCGTCCGCGCATTGCTCGTCCTGATCGTCCATCTGATCATGCTCATCTGCCTGATCATCGTGTACTTCAAGTTCCTTAAGAGAGGCTTCGAACTCTTCGTCATGATTGTTATGGGATGTCTCTACATGATTTCCATCCCCAGGGGCTACATGGACGGATTTGTGGACTGGTCCAAACAGACCATCGGCATTGGCTTATCGGCCTGCCTCCAGATCATCGCGGTGGCACTCGGCAGCAAGATGTGCGTGGACCATCTGTTCTTAGGCCTTGCCATCTTTATGGCATCGGGAAATGTGGACCGGTTAATGCAGCGCTTCGGAATTGTACAGAGCGCGAACGTCAACATCTTCTCTATCATCCATGCCGCAGGCAGTATGCGGATGATGTTAGGCGGAAGAGCAGGCATGAGAGCAGCCGCAGCCGGAGCAGGAAGGGCAGCCGCGTCTGCCAATACAGGAAAGCGAGGTTAATCATGAAAGAATACATTTATCCGAAGAACTTAAGCGCAACACCGATCCAGTGGTTCTGGAGCCTGCCGGCCGTGGCGGGGATTTCCCTGTCCGCAGTCGGCAGTATCTTTTCCATCCTGTTTCTTAAGTGGTGGTTCCCCTTGTATGTAACGATAGCCCTTGCGGTCATGACGGTCCGAATCGGGGAAAATACCATCCTTAAGAGACTCATTCAATCATTTCGCTTTTTCTTCGGAAAGCAGAAGTACGGAGGTATACCACAATGATTTTTATAGCAATAACGGGCGGAATCTGTATTCTTTCCATACTTGGATTCCTTCTTCTAATCAGGAAATCCGGTGCAAAGCCCGCAAAGGTTGTCCCGGTGCGGGAGCAGGAGTTTCTGAACCTGTTCGGGATCAAAGGCTTCCGCAGGGATTTTGTGGAAGCCGAGGGAGGCACCATTGCTTTCTTCCGGATCATGCCAAACAACCTTACGGTCCTTCCCGAAGCCGTGATTGAGTACCAGATCGAGCAGATGAAGCAGCTCCTGCAGAATGAGGATGACCTTTCCGTCTTCTGTACCGACGGATCCGAAATCGGAGAAGAGAATATCCGGTTCTTCCAGAAACGGATCAAAGAAGAAAAACGCCCGGAAATAAAACAGATTCTCCAACGAGATATGGAAAGCTTTGAAGCGAGACACCGGCAGACCACATCCTTAAAGCAGTTCTTTGTGCTTCTCACCATGGATTCTTCCTGGACCGATGAGATGCTCTACACCAGAGCCTCGGAGATCGGGAAGAAGCTACATGAACATGGTTTTGCCAACTCCATGCTAGAACAATCCGGGATCCGTCACCTTCTCGGTATCTACTTCTCCGGTTCCATGTATGCAGAACAATGGAGGGAAGAAGACTTCTATGAGTATGTAACCAGGGACAGGATAGAGGAACGGAAAAGGAAGGGATTGGAAAAGGAAAACGAATCCATCGAGATGGATAAACCCTGCCGCGGCGCATGGAATTATCCGCCGGTCCCGACGGAAGCAAAACAGGCCGTGGCAGAGAAGGCTCTTTCCGAGGTAGAGCAGCGTGTCCGTGGGAAACTCACGAAAAAAGAACAGAAACGGATCCGGAAGTCGGAGAAAAAGGAACAAAAGCGGAAGGAAAGAATCCGTAAGGAAGCGGAAGCAAAAAACGAACTTGACCGGAAGAAACGGGAGAAGGAACGCAGGAAAGAAGAGTATGAGTTTTCTCTCTTCTGGAAACGCGTCATGCCCGGAGTTATTTCCTTCCGTCTGGATGAAGCCATCGTCGGGGATACCTTCCGGCACTACATGGCCATCCGGGAGTACCAGCCTTCCACGACATCCCAGGCCATCCTGAAGGATATCGCGGGGATGCAGGGAGTGTCTCTGAAGATCTTTTATAAGCGGATTACGATGCTCGAAGAGGAGAAACTGATTACAAGAGGAAGCCGCAGCACGGTGTATGAGAGTAACCGGGCGGAAAGCTTATCAGATGTGGTGGATGCAGGGGAAAACTTAAGCGATGTATCGGAGATGTTTCGTACGATGCGGAAGGAACGGGAACGGATCCTTTACTGTTCGGTATTCCTTGAAACAAAGGCTTCTACTCGTGTAGAATTAGAGAACATCAAAGCCGATGTCCGCGCTGCGCTTATGGCGGATAAGATCATGGCGGATGAACTGACCCTGCAGCAGAAGGAAGGCATGCAGACGGTCAATCCGCTTGGAAGAAATCACTTCGGACTGGATTATTGCAGACCATTGCCGGCAGGGAGCGTCGCCAATCTTTACCCGTTTTCCTACTCCGGAAGACTGGATCCGCACGGTATCCGGATCGGACGGGCGGAAAACGGAACCGATGTCTACCTGGATCCTGACCGGAGAACTTTTGATGTCACCAACGGAAACATCGTCATCCTCGGATCCCCAGGACAGGGCAAGAGCTTCCTCACAAAGTTTCTTGCAACCAACGTCATCGAACAGGGCAAGAGACTGTTCCTTCTCGATCCGGAAGAGGAATACGAGAGTATCGTAAAGAACATGGGCGGTACCTACATCGATTTCCTGAGCGGACGGTACCACATCAACATCCTGGAGCCGAAGCGATGGTCGTTGGAGGAAGATACCGCAAAGGATGCGCCTGAGAGTTTCAACCAGGTCGGAAAGCCTCTTTCGATGCACATCTCTTTCCTGAAGGACTTCTTCCGGATCTATAAGCATTTTTCGCGAAAGGAACTGGATGTGCTGGAAGTGTTGTTTATGAGTTTCTATGACAGCAAGGACATCTCTGACGCAAATGCGGACCGGTTACCCCAAGAAGCTTTTCCGACAATGTGCGAGTTTTACAAGTATGTTTACGAGATCTTCGACCGGCTCCGGTATGCGGAGCAGAAGGAATACGAGCAGGGCAATGCCTTGACGGAAGAAGGCCTGTTCCGTGTGGACGAGTTGCAGAGCATCCTGATCGGCATCTGCTCCATGTCGCAAGGACCGGACTCTGTATTTTTCAACGGAGTCACAAACCTTCCTCAGGACGGTATTGTGGCATTCGGTGTGAAGGGTCTGATGGAATCCAACGCGGATGTAAAAGATGCCGTGTTGTTCCATCTGCTTTCCTACATCTCGGACCAGCTTCTTGTACAGAAGAATGCTGTCGGCGTGTTGGATGAGTTCTATCTTTTCCTCACTAGCCCGGTTGTTGTGGAGTACGTAAGAAACATGATGAAGAGAAACCGAAAGAGGGACAGCTTTCTAATTCTTACCAGCCAGAACGTGGAGGACTTCCTCCTGCCCGGCATCAAGGAATACACGAAACCGCTTCTTTCAATTCCTTCTCACCGCTTCCTGTTTTATCCGGGAAATGTCGAGGCAAACGAGTACAAGGACCTTCTTCAGCTCGAGGACTGTGAGTTCGAAGTCATCCGTACCGCGTCCAAGGGAAGGTGCCTCTTCCAGTGCGGTAACGAGCGATACAAGCTTCTCGTGCAGGCACCAGAGTATAAGGAGGCACTGTTTGGAACGGAGGGTGGACGGTAGAAGGCAAAGATGCATCCGGCGTCCGCTATACTACGCTTAGCGGGTATTGGCATCCCTTGACAGGGATACCAATAAAAACCCTCTTGATTCTTACAATGCAAGTGTGATACAGGAGGTAAGAGATATGATAGATAACAACACTGAAGTCGAGATTATGAATTCGGAAGAGAGAGGCAAACAACAAAAAAAACACAAGAAAAGACTCTGGATAATCATATCAGGTGTTCTTGGCCTAGCATGTATAATAGGCCTCATGGTTTGGCTGCTTAACTCATTTATTCCGAATCAACACAAAAAGAAAGCTATTGAACTTCTGAAAGAAGGAAAATATGAGGAAGCGGATAAGCATATTAGAAAAAGTGGCCATGTTAGAGAGTGGTTTGCAAATGAAATGTTATTAGAACGGGAATACGATGCGGTAATTGGCATTATAGATTATACTTCTCCCGTCGAGGAACAGACCAGAATCATTGATGGCCTTGTTACATTTATTTATCCTTTAACAGAAATGGGTAGAAACCGAAGCAAGATTAAAGATGATAACGAAAGAAAAGAAATCGTTCGTGGCATGACCGAAGCATGGTTGAACAATGGAGTATATGAAGTCTCCATGCGCTTTTTGGAACAGTTAGCGAGGGAAAAGTGCGGGGATGAAGATATGCAATATGATCTGTACAAAAGAGCATGTCAAATGAAATATGGTGAGGAAGCGGTCAAGCTGTTTCTCGAAGATAAGGATGCAGAAACCATTAGATTTGGTGCTTATGAGCAAGATAATGATTTAGCTAATGGTAAAGAAACAATAGAGTGGAGAGTGCTAAGCAGAGAGAATCTTGGCGCTAATGGAATTACGATTCTTCTTATTGCTGATCAAGCTTTGGACGTTTGTCCTGAAAGTGAAAACGCGGATTTATGGCTGAATAGTGTGTTTATTAACTCGGCATTTAGCGAGAAAGAACAAAAAATCATAGGTGATACAGATGACTGGCGAGGACAAAAGGAAGTTGTTAACGAAGCATATAAGCAATACCATGATAGTACTAAAAAAGTGTTTTGCATTACAAGGAGCATGCTTGATCAATATTTTCCAGAAGAAAGTGATCGAAGATGTAGAGCCACGAATTATGTGAGGCTTTCTCGAATAATACAAGAAGATGCAGAAGGATACTGTTCATGGCGTGCATGGAATGATGAGTATAGCTTTGATTATGTAATTGAGAGTAACGGAGGATCGTACAAAGTTTCCGTTTCAAAAGAGGGCCTTGCAAAATCAGGGGTTCGACCGGCCTTGATTGTTTGGTTTCATTGCTTCTCAGATTAGGATTAAAAAAGACAAAAAAACAAATATATAGTCCATAGCAAGGAGCGAATCTACGGATTGGCTCCTTTTTCATACAAAAAAATAAAGGAGGAATGCCTGTTGAAACGACGGATCATCCTGTTTCTTCTTAACCTTATCGGTGGGAAGAAGAACCAGGAGACGGAAGAAGAGACCCATTCGAGGAGGCTGGGATGCGGCTGCCTTTTCGCTATTGCATTTGCCCCGTTCCTGCCGATCCTTCTTTTCATCATCATAATCGTCTGGGTGTCATCCTCGCTGATGTCCTGTATGGCGCCGGTGGTGCTGTCGGATGTCTTCGGGGTGGAGATCACCGAGGAGGATGAGAAGATGCTCCGCGGGGAGTATCAGGAGCAGAAGGAACGATACGGGGGAGTGCAGGAGTATTTCGAAAAGAAGAAGCTGCATGATACCGCAGGACTCGCACAGTCATTTTATATCCTCTACATGGGCCAGGTGCTGGCAAGACCAGATACCTATCTTGCTGACCTTGCATACTGCTTTGAGGATGCCGTGAAGCTTAGGAACATTTCCCGTATCCGCGAACGCTTCGGGCTTAACCTGACGGAAGAGGATATGAACGTGATCATCGAGTATGCGAGAGATACCCATATCCCGACGGAGAACTACAGGACATACAAGAACAACAATGATCTTGCAAAGTTCGCCAGGTATACCGTCGACAAATGGAAGTACCGTGAGAATACCGCAGGGGATATTCTGACCGTGGACCAGATCTATAAATCCACAAACATGGAGGACTGGTTTGCCCTCGGGAGCCGAACGGCCGATAATACCGGCATCTATAAGGCATATCTCTGGCTGAACCACCGAACAGGCAATATCGAACTGACCAGCGCGAACACCCAGACCGTGCAGCGCTATTCCACGCCGGAACAGATCCTGAAGGCAAGCGACGACCAGCTGCCTATCGAGGACCTTCAGTACATCCGGTGTCCGGGACTCGGGTTATACCGGAAGAAGGACGGACAGATCGGGATCCTGACCGATGAAGGAGTCGTTATCGCAACGAAGGACGGACTTGAGGAAATCGCATTTGCTGAGAAGGACTGGGATACGGTTTTCTTCTTTCCGGATGTTGTCTATGAGAATCCCAACCTGCTTCAGTTCTGTACCATCCATGTGACGGTGTATTCGAAGAAATACAGCAGGGCAAACCTGGAATTCTTCGGATATCGTAACCACATGATCTTCCCGTTGTATTTTGTGGACGGCGTTGCAGAGGTGGAAGGGCAGTTTGAAGTCCCGGACCAAAGGATCATCGCGGAACTCTTCTGGGAGAGCAGCGGACTCCGGTATCCTTTCTATGATCCGGATCCGGAATACGGGAACTACAAGGAGTTCAGTATCACCCGGAAAGATGATTACATCAACATCACATATGTGCTGGATTAAGGTCTAGGGAGGAGGTAAAAACATTATGAATCGAACCAGATATGGATGAAAAACTGACGAGAATCAGATTCTGCTTCGCTAAAAGGAAAATGGTCAAAAACAGACAAAAACTAGGTCTTTCGAGAGAGCAGGATAAAATTGACTCGACTTTACCGTCGACTCAATAGGCTCACATCTATCGGCAGAGCCGATAGAATAAGGACTTTTCGAGGTCGACCGATTTGTCGACTAAGAGACGGTATGTGTCGACCGGACGGTCGATTTACCGTCACAAAAGATATAAAAACAAACGAGAAAGGAGAGGTCGACAATGACTGAAAAACACGCTTTTTTCATCGAGAAGGAAACCTATGACACCATCATGGTCATGTACAAGAGAAAAAACTATTCCTGCGTCAGCGACCTTGTCAACGTGGCTCTGAATGAGTACCTTGCAAGAGAACACGGACAGGCTGCTATCCGTATTTTGAGCAAGGAGGCAGTCTCGGTCATCGAGAATGCAATCCTTCTTTCGGAGCGCCGGATTAACCGTTTCCTGTTTAAGATTGCTGTTTCCGATACGGAGATGAAGCATGTGCTTGTTAACGGTTATAAGAAAATTGCACCGGACTTCCTTGACAAGGTTCGTGACAGGAGCGAAAGGGAGGTCCGGCTGAAGAACGGCATTCTTGATTTACGGACGGTTGTGGAAGAAGTTCAGGAGGAGCGGGAAAGGGAAACTGATGAAGAATAGAAAGCGTTGGACCTTGAATGTCATTCTGATTATTTCAGTCGTGTCGCTTTCGGTCTGTGTCCTGCTTCTGGCACAGTATTACTATGCCGGCTACCGGTATCGGAAGAAGCAGAAACAAATCGCGGATATGATTCACGGAAGCATTGTCTCAAATCCAATCAAAGCGGATGTTAGCAGAAGTGCTTTGAAGACCGAGAAGAAAGAGTTTCCGCAGGCGGTGACGACAGAAGCTGTGGGGATGTCAGAGCAACCGGAAACCCAACTTGAACCGACTCCATCCTTGTGGCAGGAGCAATATCAGACGCTTGTATCCGCGAATCCGGATTGTGCCGGTTTTCTTGAGATCCCGGGAACAGCAATCCAGTTTCCGATAATGTTTACACCAACGGAGCCGGAGAAATACCTTTACCAGGACTTCTTTGGAAAGAACGAGAAGCGCGGAACTCCATTTCTTGATAAAGCAACGGTACTTGGTGAAAGTCAGAACTATATCATATATGGTCATAACATGAAGGACGGCAGTGTTTTCGGAACGCTCCCGTCCTTTCTTGATAAGAACTTTTGTGAGACACACCGGCTTATCTATTTCAATACGGCTGTCAGCGAAGGTGTCTATGAGGTTGTCGCTGTCTGTAAGACAGAAGTGCTGGCGAGAGTATCGGAAGAGTTCAAGTATTACCAGTATGGGGGACCACTTAGCCAGACTGACTTTGAAATCTATGTAGAAAGTATAAGAGATATGGCAAATCTGCTGTTTGATTATGATGTCAAGTGGGAAGATGAACTGCTGACTCTTTCAACCTGTTACCACAGAAGATCCGGTGATGACGGGAGACTGATTGTCGTGGCAAAACGGATTCGCTGAAAGGAGGCGAGGCTCATGGCACGTTTGATTCTACATGCCCGCTACTTTGCGCCGAATGCAAAGAAGCGTGTAAGTAAGCTGTCTTATCTGATGAAGTACTATGGCACCCGCGAAGGCGTAGAGAAGCCGACGCAGGAGGCTTGGAAGAAGGAACCGGTGTCAGAAGCTCAGACGAAAAGCCTTGACCGGATCGTGAAAGAACTTCCGGAAGTAAAGGATACCCATGAGTGGGAAGACTATGAAAAGGAACCTAACCAGGGCAATGCTTCAGAGGTTATTCGCTGGGCAACGGAGTACCAGTACCAAAGTGGTAATGCGGATAAATACCTGCAATACATCGCAGAACGTCCCCGCGTGGAGAAGATAGGAGATCACGGCCTTTTCTCCCAGTCTGATGATGTTATCGACCTGAACCAGGTTACGAAGACTGTCGCGGAGCATCCGGGAAATGTATGGACGATGGTATATTCTCTTCGACGAGAGGATGCTGAGAGGCTCGGATACAATAACGCGGCAGCGTGGCAAACCTTATGCCGTGCAAAATCCTCAACCATCGCGCAGGCGATGAAAATCCCGGAGCAGGATTTCCACTGGTACGCGGCATTTCATAACGAGAGTCATCATCCGCATATCCATATGGTGGCATACAGCACTGGAGAGGAAGGATTCCTAACAAAGTACGGGATTGACGATATCAAGAGCGCATTTGCCACAGAAATCTTCCAACTTGACCTGCAGGAAATCTATCAGGCACAGACACAGTATCGGAATGATCTGCGGCAGATGGCAAAGGATTACATGCAGCAGCTCCGTGCCCTTCCGCAGGTTGCAGGTGAATTAACTCAGCTGGTTCCACTACTCATGGAGATAAAGCGTCGACTTCCTGAGAAAGGGAAACTTAAGTACGGCTATATGCCGAAAGATGTAAAGAACCTTGTTGACGAGGTTGTAGACAAACTCGAGAGAAATCCAAAAGTCGCGGAACTATATGATTTATGGTACCGGCAGAAGTGCGCCATTATCGCCACATATACGAGCAACTTCCCATCCAAAGAGCCGTTATCGGAAAATGAGGCATTTCGACCTATCAAGAATGCTGTATTGGAAGCGGCAAAAGAGATGCCATTAGCGATGATGGAGGGGACGATAGTATCTAAAATCGAGGGACGGAGTCAACCTGGAAATCAGATATTAGAAGAGACACTTGCAAGAATCGAACGAGAGCACCAAGTTACGCAAGAGACTTCGGAAGCATCGCATGAGGAGTACGTGCCATCCTTCCGCAGCATCGAAAGTTTTTTGTATCGTGTAAGCAAGGTGTTTGAGGATAAGCGTCCAGTCGGTGATCAAGGACAGGCGATGGACAAAAAGATGTATGTTCGGCAAGAGGCGCGAAAGAGAGAACTGGGGATGCAATAGCCTCGTTGTTACGAAAGGAACTTATGAATTACATACCATTTATCTGCGCCGGCTTACTGCTGGCGCTTTTTCTTGTCACCAAACTGCTTGGCGGCAAATCGCTAAACCGTATCAAAGCCCGTACTGTCGGGCATGGTCAGCACGGTTCCGCCCGATGGGCGACCCACCGTGAGATCAAGTCCTATTACACGATGGTTCCGTATGAACCGCAGAAGTGGCGTACGCAGCCGGAACTTCGCCCGCAGAAACCAGGCTTTGTCCTCGGGTCCTTTCAACACGGTCGCCACGGAAAGAAGATTACCGCTTGGGTCGATGCCGGTGATTCCCACGCTATGATGATTGCATCCCCAGGCGGAGGCAAGACCGCGTATTTTTTGTACCCGAACATCGAGTATGCTCTGGCCTGTGGGGTTTCCTTTGTAACCCTCGATACCAAGGGCGATCTTTACCGAAACATGGCTACCATCGGCGAGAAATACTACGGTTACCATACCGTGGTCTATGACTTCCGAAAGCCAATGGAGAGTGATACCTACAACCTAATGAGCCTCGTCAACAAATACATGGACCAGTATCGTAATACTGGAAGCGTGGACGATAAGGCAAGAGCAGAGAAACAGGCTCGAATGGTCGCCAAATCCATCATCACCGGTGGTGTGGATATGGCAAACATGGGTGCCAATTCATTTTTCTATGAGGCATCAGAGTCGCTGCTTACCTCCGCCATTATGATTCTTTCGGAATTCGGAGATCCGGAAACTCGGCATATCAGCTCCGCCCATAAGCTAATTGATGCCGTATCCGTGAAGAAAAAGGGAGAGCCGAACCTCTATGCGCAGCTTCTTTCAGTCCTTCCTCCGTACCATAAGGCGGCAATGTTAGCCAGTTCTGCGGTGAATTCCGCAGAGCAGACTACGGCAAGCATTGTATCCACAGCCCATAGTCGCCTGAACGAGCTAATCGACAGCGAGTTGGAGCAGATGATCTGTTTTGATACCAAGTTCCAGGTGGAAGAATTTGTTGAACATCCCACCGGAGTCTATATCGTCCTTCCGGAAGAGGATACCACAAAGTACTTTATTGTTTCTCTGGTTATCCAGCAGATC
>JAEEGH010027007.1_pt1 | contig 11390 bp, 8 predicted proteins | sample 9134181 | NCBI WGS metagenome assembly JAEEGH01 (sample SAMN16246544, study PRJNA631951) | gut metagenome | biome: gut microbiome; feature: rumen; material: DP-attached | host: Bos | place: Iran: Karaj | collected 2018-10 | reverse complement strand
TACTACAGGTGTTCTGTTTACATCTGTAGGACGGATAGCTTCGTGAGCATCCTGTATCTTCTGAGCATTCTTAGCTTTAGCTTCGCCTTCTGCAAGGTACTCTTTGCCAAAGTTCTCTTCGATATATCCTGATGCTGCTGCGATAGCTTCGTCAGAGATACGTGTAGAATCGGTACGAAGGTATGTGATTAAACCTACAGTACCACTACCCTTAATATCAATTCCTTCATAGAGCTGCTGTGCAACGCGCATTGTCTTCTGAGTACTGAAGTTAAGCGCCTTGGAAGCTTCCTGCTGAAGTGTTGATGTTGTAAATGGAAGCGGAGCTTTCTTTGATCTCTCGCTCTTCTTGATCTGTGTGATCTTATAATCTGCACCTTCCAAAGACTTTACAAGTGCTTCAAGCTCTTCTTTGGATGCTATCTCTTTTTTCTCATCACCTTCACCATAGTAGTGGGCAACGAGAGGTTTCTTCTCGCCTGAAACTCCGAGATTTACATCAAGGCTCCAGTATTCCTTAGGAATGAAGGCGCCTATCTCATCCTCTCTGTCGCAGATGATTCGAAGTGCTACTGACTGAACACGGCCTGCAGAAAGACCACGCTTGATCTTATTCCAAAGAAGCGGGCTTATGCTATAACCAACGATACGGTCAAGGACACGTCTTGCCTGCTGAGCATCAACAAGATTCATGTCGATATCTCTTGGGTGCTTTAATGCTTCCTTAACAGCATTCTTAGTGATCTCGTTGAAAGTTACACGAGATACCTTCTTGCTGCCCTCTCCAAGTTTAAGTGCTGATATAAGATGCCAGCTGATAGCCTCACCTTCACGGTCAGGGTCAGTTGCGAGATATATGTGATCTGCTTTTTTAACTTTCTTACGAAGATCTGCCAGAAGGTCTCCCTTACCGCGGATAGTTATATATTTTGGCTCATAACCATGCTCAATATCTATTCCCATCTGTGACTTGGGAAGATCTCTTACATGTCCGTTGCTCGCCGCAACGTCATAACCGCTTCCAAGGAACTTCTTGATTGCCTTGACCTTGGTTGGTGACTCAACGATGAGTAATTTATTTCCTGCCATTAAATAACCTTTCTGCAGCCACGTGCTACAATGTATTTTTAGTAAAAAGATGTGTCCGAAGTCATAAATAATCCGTCAATTTAAGATTTAATCTATAACACGAACAAATACAATGATGTGTTTCTTCTATAATAAAGCGAATTGCTTCATACAAGTCAGAACTATACTCTAATTTTTTTCATTTGGCAACTTATAAAAAAAATTCTTCTAAAATTCCTTATATATCGTTAATTTTTCACATATACAAAAATGCCGCAATATTCAGTGTTTGAACAAAATCATACTGCATCTGTGCTTAACAATTTTCAGCAAAATCATGAGAATCTGTAATTAGAATCTTTTCACACTCCCCAAGGCTCTTAGGTTATCTCTTTGTTATTTATATTGTTAGCATTATTTTTGCTTGTCATGCACAAATAAACGCAGGCTATTTTCCTCTTTTTGCTTGCTAAATGCTTTTCTATACTGTATGATAGTTTTAGCATTTCAACTTCATCACTTGGATGATACTTTGATAATATGCTATTTTCAACATTTCCAGTATTTATAGTTTTCCAATTAACCATCTATGGAATCCGCAGTTAATTTGTATATGAGCTGATCTATCAGCTGTTAAACTAATTTGGAGGAGATATACTCATGTCATTTGGTCAAAAACTTAAATCAATCAGAAAAGAAAGAAAAATATCTCAGACAGAACTCGCAGAGGCTTCAGGTGTAGCTCAGAGAACTATCTCATCTTACGAGACAGACCTTAGCATCCCCCGTACATCCAATCAGCTGCGCAGGATCGCAGACGTACTGGGCGTAACTCCTGCTGACCTTGTAGCAGACGATGACAGATTTTTAATAAGCTCTGAAGAAGTTGAAGAGAAAGTTGAAGCAAAGCGCCTTGTAGCTGAACTCACAAGTCTTTTTGCAGGCGGTAAGATGGATGAGGACGATATGGATGTTCTCATGCTCTCTATGCAGCAGGCTTATGTTGAAGCTAAGAAGAAACACCGCAGCAATTGATAATATTCTTGCCAATAATACTAATAACTGATTCATAAACTAAAGATCACATCGATAATAACAATTTGCTATGTACTACGATAACGATCATATAATAAAAGAGGCACGAGGCCTTATCAAAGAAGCCGGGACATCAGATCCCTCCTTACTTGCAGATTATCTTGGAATAATCATAAAGCCCGTACCTTTTAAGAAGCAAAAAGGGGTATATCAGGTTATTGAAGATATACCTTTTATATTCATAAAAGAAGACCTCCCTCCAGAAATCTACAACATCGTCATCCTGCACGAGATCGGCCACGACCGTCTCCACAGAGACATTGCCAAGGCTTTTGCAGAGTACAATCTCTTCGATATGCAGACTAGCCGCATGGAGTACGAGGCCAATCTTTTTGCTGCAGAAATTTCCCTCCCTGATGACGAGCTCCTTGATTATATCTATCAGGGAATGGATGCATGTACGATCGCAAAGTGCATGGATTCTGATATCAATCTTGTAGCCTTAAAGGTTTCAGATATGATAAGACGCGGGTACAATTTTAATCCCGTAGATCATAGGAATGATTTTCTAAAATAAACCAGCCTCATAGAGACTGGTTTTCTTGTTTTGTAAGTTTTAATTTGTCCGCTCTTCGTCACTAATGAAGACCCCCTATAGTCCATCTATCAAATACAAGTTCTCCATTCATGTCAATGTAATTATACAATGTCAATCCATCAACAGCTTCTTTAGATACTTCGATCAGCTTATAATCACTATTATACGCTTCGTACCGATACCCTGTTTCGATAAGTTCCCCATCACAATGCATGATCGAAACATTATTTGATCCTGCTTCTACAGCGATCACAACAGGATTTTCATATAGTTCAAAACCATCCAGTACCTGAATTTCGCTATATTCTCCGCCTATTTTATCAAGTCCGTCTCTAGTCAGAAAAACCCAGTTATTATTATAGGTATAGTTATCCCTCGCCAAAACATATTTAATACTACCGGTAGAATCCTCATAACCATAGAATTCATCATATCCTTCACATTCAAATAGCTCATTGCCATTTCTATCGATAACTACAGCATTATAAACATGCCTGTCTGAGGAATTGCTTTTTCCAATTACTACAATATCGCCATGATATTTATAGCTTCCAGATTCAGGATAAAAGCTATCTTCATTCAATCTATTGCCTTCAAAATCAAATAGCTCAATTTCATTAGGCTTTTTTGCAAAAAGAAGCTTATTATGAGAATCGATAATTATATAATCAAAGCTTCCCCATCTGCCAAGAATATACTCTCCTTTATAGTTCACAATGGTCTTCGAACCTGAAAACTTTCTGGTAAGCGTAATAAGCTCATAATCAGAATTGTAATCATCATATGAGATATAATTAGGGCTTACTATGATTTTGCCCTTGTCATTTATAAATCCATAGGCCCCCGTAGCTTCAGAATAAAACGGCGCGATATGATTCTCAAAATATGAGCTTTCATGATCGTTAAAATCGCTTCGGCGGTACATACGGATATTACCATCTAATACAGACTTCTCCTGCCATGTAATATTTGAATGATATTCCAAATACGATTCATAATTACTATAACTTTGGCGCTCATTTAAGTATTCATCAAATGCGTATATAAGCAGATTCATCCTGCCCGATCTTCTTTCCATTACAAAAGGAGATACTGTAATCACGTTTTTTCCATTCGTGTCTATAAAGTGACCTGAATAGTCCCATGCAATCCCGTAGTCATCAAAGATCAGGTCATTCCCATAAACAGCACCTGTCTTATCACCGGTTTCAGAATCCACAATGCCGTACCACTCCATGTGAAAACCAGTCCATTCAGGAAGCCAGTTGGTCAGCGAATACTCTTCCCTGTTATCTGAAATTATTCCTAAACGCTCTGAAGAAGATCTAACTGTCTGTTTACCACTTTGAGTTGTAAGTTCATATTGACCAGGAACTCTTCCATATCTTAGAAACAAGAATACACATGCTAATAAAACTGTAACCGCAAGCGCAATCTTATTCCATGTATTGGATAGCTTAGCCTCTGCCTTCATATCAGTTTCTGCTTTATCTGCGCTTGCACTCTCTAACGTAAGCATTTGAGGCTTCCTAAGTACATATACCTTTATGAGCAGTCGCAGTACTATAAGTGTATATAAAAGAGCCAAATGTCCAATCTTGAGATAAAAAGCAAATAAAACAACGCATCCAACGTTTCCAAAATACCATAAAAATCCTCTTTGCGTATATCTGCTGATCCTTGCATAGACTGTCCAGTCTAGTACAAATTTGATCACTAAAAGACCTATCAACATCCACAGTGCAAGACCCGTGAGACTTGTCATGGTAAAAGAAACAAACATCTCAAAAAGATCGCATGCTATTATCAGCCTGAATAACAAATCCACCTTGGATTTTGCATTATCATCAGGTTTTTCTCCAGATCTTAGGACAAAGATACATATAGCAATCTTAGCTATGTAAAGAAGATAATCCAGATATTCGCCAAATATTCCTCGCTGGTAATTTATCAAATGAATCAAAAGATTAAAAGAAGTAAAGCATGCATATGCATACAAAGGTCTTATTTTTGCAAAAAAAGATTTTATTCTGTCCACGTCAATTCTCCAATGTTATCTTAATTCGATCAAACTTCTCTTTTTCTACATGAAACGCATAAGAAGCTGTCCGATAAGAAGCGGAGGTAAAAATGCAATAGCTATATACTTAGCTAGAATTGGGTATTCCACTTCACGCGAAATAGCACTCATCTGCTCTATGTTAACTTTCACCCATTCTACGCTCTCGCAATATGGACAGGGACATTTTCTCTGCACTTTATATACATGAGTCTTTGGAGTATTGATTCTTACCCTCTTCTGTAAACGTGACGTAGTTATAAGATCTTTTACTGTCGCCTGAAAAGTCCTGTCACACTTCGTGCAGGTAACTTCTATAGTATCAGTACGCTCGCACATTGCCTTTTTGGCAAGTATCATTCCTTTTATTGAAAAGAAAAGAAGCCATCCAAGCATACATGCTGAAAATATAGCGCCAAATATTATATTAGACATATAATCCTTTCCTTAGGTTTAAACACTTCCTAATCATTGTCAAGATTGTATGACATAGTAAATAGCTTCATAAATGAGCGTTTTGGTCAATTTCAAATAAAACAGCACACTATATATTTCGGCGATTTTGCAAGCTTATAAAAGCATAAAAACCGCTTTCCCTACAGCAGGGAATTCATCCTCTATATCTGCCATATAGGTTATAAGGTAGTCCTTGATACCATCAATATCCATGCCACTTCCCATGGTATCGCCCCTGTCAAGCTTTCTGCCTATCAGCTTTATGCACATAAGTAATGTATCTACGTCTGCTTCTGTGTGTAAAATATGATCAACAACCTCAAAAAATCTCTTATGCCTGATACCTGCAAGTGCCTCTATCAGGAACTGAAGTTCTGTCAGATATGACATTCTATAAGGTTTAGAAACAATTTTACCATCGTGAGTTCCCCCATAAACAAGCCTGTCAATAAGCTCATCATCTATTTGGTCAAAATAGTCGATGCACCCTGCTTCAAATACTGTCGGGTACTGGCTTGCAAGCGTTTTGGTATCAAAAGAAAATGCTGTATCATCAGTGTTAGTGATAGGTATATACCTTTCACTCCTTATATATTTGTTCCAAAGCCTATCATAGATCACATCATATTCAATACTATCAATATTTATATTCTTTTCTGAAAAGCTTATGTCATTAACAGAAAGTTGTTTTTCAAATGTACCATCTGACTTTTTTCTCTTGCTGTAGTGGCATCTGGATATAACCACAGCACTAACTTCTCTATGTTCCATAGCTGCTGCCATAGCCTTGTGATGACCATCTATAAGAGCAGTAAGATTCCCATCCATATAATAGGCAATTGCTCTGCTGCCTTCTTTATCCCTGTAATACTCCGCTCTCTCAGGATTATATAATCTCTTTGGCTGCGTAGCTATAGTAAAGCGAGGTGTCATCTTTGCATAATGACAGTCTCCAAGATAACAAACGCATGAACCAGGTAGTTCCTTATCTTCATTAGGATAATCCCAGAACAGATTCCCATTACCATCTGTCGGATAAAGTTTGGTATCCCAAAGACAGTAAAAACCTTCTTCCAAAAGCCCCAGCAAAGGCTTCATCTGCTCTACTACATCTCCAAAGGCGGCTCCATCTTCGTTTATCACATCACAAGAAAACAGTTCAGTTTTCTCCAGGTTATAACCACTTTTTACAATCTTCTCGCATGTCGGGCAGAAATACTCACTCCCCTGAAACTGAAAAAGAGGCATCTCTCCAAACATTAAAGAAAGAAAACTTTCTTTAGCATAATCATCGTAATATTCTTCATGAAGAAGCCCTTTGCCATTTTCAACATACAAAAGAACTCCCGGTGCAAAAAGATCACCACCCTTATCCCATTTGTGGAGGATATGGATCTTGGGTACTTCGCAAGAAATATCCTTAGCTTCTGCTGGGATTATGCCTTTACTGCATTCTATATTGTTTTCTTTATTACTTTCTTTACTGTCTTCTTTTTTGTTTATGTCATTCTTATTCGTCTTTTCGGCGCTTGCATTGTATGCGCCGATACTGCTTTTGTCAGGCTTATATTCTGCTGCCATTTTTACAAGGGATATAATACCTTTTATATATTTATCTAATCTCATTATTGCTCCATCTAAATAGCAGATAGCTAATTATCCAGGCCACTATTATAGCATTTATTCAAGCTTATTTGGCATTTTTCGGCACTTTCATTTGGTGTTTTTCGGCATTTTCATTTGGTGTTTGTACTAGTCAATAAAAATAGCAGTGGACACTTTCTTTTTAACAGTATAAAAAGCTCTTGGAACCTTTATTCCAAGAGCTTTCGCATTGTTTGTTATACTTCTTTCTTCCTACCTGCAAACATCCTCTCAATCTTAGGCGCCACATATAGCCATGCGACAAAGGTAAATATTCCCGTTGTAAGCCACGCTGCCGGGTCGCAGGCACTTGCAAGCTCGTAGATCATAAACTTCATAGACAAAGCCGCCATTATAGCTCGTGATACCAGCTCTACCACTCCGCCCATCATAGGAAGGAATCCGAATCCGCAGCCCTGCATCATATTTCTGAATATAAAGATAGCTGATAATGGTATATAGCAAATAGCGCAGAATCTTATATATGGTATAGCCCATGGAAGCTGGATAGCAACGTTCTCTGCGGAGCCAAAGAACAGATACATGGCCGGCTCAAGCAATGAAGTAGAAAGTATAGCAGCTACAACAGAATAAACAGTCATAATGATAAGCGCGTTCTTAACACCGCCCTTAAGTCTGTCATATTTACCTGCACCAAAGTTTTGTCCTGCATAAGCTGCCATTGTCTGGCCAATTGATGGCATTCCCTGTGTGATCAGACTCTGCAATTTACTTGCCGCAGAAAATGATGCAACTGCCACAGAACCATACAGATTGATCGCAGCCTGCATTATCATAGTGCCTGACGCCGTGATAGCAAACTGAAGTGCCATAGGTATTCCCACTCTTAGCTGGTGGCTTGTATCCCTTGCTTCAAGATGCCAGTCACTTTTTTCCGGCCAGATAGAATGCTGCTTTTTATAGATATATACAAAGCAAAGAATAGCTGATATTCCCTGAGACACAACAGTTGCAAGCGCCGCGCCAAATGTCTTAAGATCTAGTCCTACTATACATACAAGGTCCAGAATGATATTTAAACCAGCAGAAAGCATCAGGAAATAAAGCGGCACCTTACTATTACCAATAGCCCTCAAAATAGATGCCCCCAGGTTATAGAACACACTGGCACAGATACCATAAGCTATAGTAATAATATACGCATATGAATAATCAAATATATTGTCAGGCGTGTTCATGATACGAAGAATCCCCTTCATACTGACAACACTTATAAAAGTCGTGATAACAGTCACTATAACAGCAAGTATTATCGCATTAGCCACACTATGACGAAGCCTGTTCTCATCATGCGCCCCATAACTCTGACTAGTCAGAACCGTAAAACCAGTAGCGAGTCCATTAGCAAACCCAAGGATCAGAAACATAATAGTACCCGTAGCCCCAACAGCAGCCATCGCATCAGCCCCGACAAATCTGCTAACTATAAGCGTATCCACCATGTTATAAAACTGCTGAAACAAATTTCCTATAAATAGCGGAATCATAAACTTTATCAATATAGGCGCTATGTTCCCCTTTGTCATATCTGACTTCATATATCATCTCTCCATAATCCAAAAGCTTATTGCCAATGCAATATACATTACTTCACACATAATAAATATCTATCACTTGCGAGTTCCTGAGGATGGTAGTAAATAAATGATTTTGTTGGCTTTGAAAAATATATCAAAATCATTTATTAACTACCATCCTCAGGAACCCCAAAAGATACGATTCAATTATGCACCGTCACTGTGCCCTTGCCTGCATTTTTACTTGCATAAAGGCCTTCATCCGCTCTTTCTATGGCAGCTTCTATTGTTTCTCCATGATGTACATTGGTCACACCGCCGCTTATCCTTACAGGCATCTTGGTATCTTCTTTATCGAGGTCCGACTGGATCTGCCCCAGAATATCAGCTGCTCTTTTCGATTCCATGTACATGAGCCCAATGAACTCATCACCCCCCCAGCGCCCGACTATACCGCAATTGGCTGTAGCCTGCTGCAGGAGCGATGCCACCATCTTAAGAACACCATTACCGTACAGATGTCCCATCTGATCATTAAACTGCTTAAAATCATCAACGTCAATCATGAAAAGAGATAAATTTCCGCGATGTTTTCTTAAACTTTCGGTATATTTCACCCTAAAGATCCTGTTATTAAAAAGACCTGTAAGATCATCAGTATTCTCATGCTCTATTGACAGCCTGTTCATCTTTGTAAGAAGTATAGTCGATGCAGTAATAAAGATTGCAAGAACAATCACAAGAAGTACAACAGCATACGCTATGATCCTGTTGTACTCTGACAGAACATCAGAAATATCCTTAACTACGATTACATTCCAGTTAAGATCTGTATTGTGCTTTATTGTCATACAATGAATGCTGTCAAGCCAGATATAATCGTCTTTTCCCAGGTCGGTAGAAGTAATGACAGTCTCCGTAAGCCCCAGGGCGTTTGCAGCTTCTTCCGGAGTCTTGTAATAGTCAGTGCTTCCGCTAAAAGAGTTCATGGCATTACCAGTGTTGACGATCATAATGTCAACATCCATGGTATCCTTCATAGTTGTTATATACTCTTCTATCTCACTAACTTCCTGAGCCGTTCCTGCTACTCCAAGGAAATTCCCGTCATCATCTTCCACGCGGCAGTTAACAAAGAGATTTGTAGTAAATCCCATAGTCTCGTCGTGGTCTATCTGGATATCATAGGATTTATCAAGTTCTACGAAATTGTAGTACCAGCTGTCAAAATCATCAGCGGGGGATATCGTCTTGTTAAGACCATCCTGATAATAGTAATTACCTGTTTTTTCTGATACAAAAAATACTGTGTCGTATCCAAGGACTTCTTGATATTCTTTGAGATAATCATAGAGCTGGTCTATATTTTCGTTATTTTCAGGGATCGCCGTCTCTGATTCTGTCCATTTCTTCAGGAAAATATCTGAAGCAATCATCTGGGATGCGACTCTTTGAGTGGTGGAAACATTTGAAATCTGCGACGATACATCAATGCCCGTTACTATGACATCATTCTGGGCCTGATTCTTGGCATTTTGATTGAAAAAATTCACCAGCCCAAACTCAATTGCCGCAAATCCTGCGACCACCACGACGATTATAAGGATATTAGTTATCAGAACTATGTGTTTACGCATACCAAAGACCTTTCAAAAGTACCTAAAGAACACTTTAAAAATATTTGTAGAACGGAATTCAAAATCTGTTTAAAGATCAAGGACACAAAAAAGCCGAAACAAAGAATAAACCTGATAGTCCATTCTTTATTTCGGCATTAAATACATCAGTCTTTAGCTAATGCCCCAACTACAGGATGTAGTTAGTACATGCTTAAAAATGCATGGATGCATTTTTATGTACCAATTACAGGATGTAGTTAGTACATGTTTAGAATTAGGGAGTTCATTATGAACTCCGGATGTAATTCTATGTACTTTAGAGAGCCGCAAGCTGGTCGCGAACTGCACCCTCTTTTGCTATAAGCTTTGCAAAGTCAGCTACTACTGTATCTGCAAGGCCTGCTTCTTCAAGATCTACAGCAAAGATCTCTTTTCTCTTAAGGATAGGAAGAAGAACTGCCTTGAGTTCATCTACGCTTCTTGTATCGCCAAGCTTAATAGTACGTGTGATCGCTGCTACTTCATCAAGAAGTGGATCTGAGCTACACTCAAACTCTGCGCCCTTATCATCGATTCCCATTGTGTATCTAAGCCAACCTGCAAGTACAAAAGGAATAGCCTTAAGAGCATGAACATCAAGATCACTTGATGCAATATAGCTCTTAATAGTCTCACCGAAACGAATTGCAAGCTTCTGAGAAGTATCTGTTGCAATTCTCTGAGGTGCGTCAGGCATGAATGGGTTAGGAAGACGAACCTTGGTTACAGTATCGATGAAGTCCTTAGGATTGATAACGCCTGGATCTACTACAACAGGAAGGCCTTCTACATAACCAACTGTGTTTATGAGCTTAACAAGATCAGCGTCCTTCATCTCTTCTGAGATCCTTGTATATCCAAGAAGGCATCCGTATACAGCAAGTGCTGTGTGAAGAGGGTTAAGGCATGTTGTAACCTTCATGCGCTCTACATTATTAACTGTATCTCTGTCTGTGAAAATAACTCCAGCTTTCTCAAGGACCGGTCTTCCATTAGGGAAGTCGTCTTCTACTACAAGATATTCACTCTCTTCTGCGTTAACAAAAGGAGCAACATATGTATGGAAACCTGTGATAACAGGCTCAAGACCTTCAACGCCGTCTTCTGCAAGCATAGCTTTAACGCTGTCATCAGGTCTTGGTGTGATCTTATCGATCATAGACCATGGGAATGATACAAGGCTCTTATCATTTATATAGTCAACAAATCCAGCATCAGCCTTGCCGTTGTCAGCCCATGCCTTAGCAAATTCATAGATAGCTGCATAGAGCTTCTCACCATTGTGTGAGCAGTTATCTGTACTTACCATGGCAATCTTCTTTTTGCCTGCTGTA
>JAEEGH010027006.1_pt1 | contig 11391 bp, 4 predicted proteins | sample 9134181 | NCBI WGS metagenome assembly JAEEGH01 (sample SAMN16246544, study PRJNA631951) | gut metagenome | biome: gut microbiome; feature: rumen; material: DP-attached | host: Bos | place: Iran: Karaj | collected 2018-10 | reverse complement strand
ATGCGCCGCGAATAGCCGTGGCGGCCACAGGAAAGAAGCCGGGGAAGGTCGGCGCCAAGGCGGGTTAGCGACTATGCGCCACAAATGGCCGTGGCGGGCACAAGGAAGAAACCAAGGAAGGTCGGCACCAAGGCGGGTTAGCCGCCATTATGCTTCGCATAGGTTTTCAAGTCAACCACCCCTCAGATGCCGCCAATAGCGTTCTGGAGCATCAAGTATGCCTTTTGTTATCTGGTAGTGTGCTGTCTCGCATAGGGAGATCTCATGGATCACGCCTCCATCCAACGAAAGTATCGTAGCGCCGGGGAATGTCATAAGGATAGGGGAATGCGTCGCGATGACAAACTGCGTATCACGATCTTCAACCATATCGTATATGAGCGTAAGAAGCGTAAGCTGCCTCTGTGGAGAAAGCGCGCTTTCAGGTTCGTCCATGAACAGTATGCCAGGATACATCCATGCCTTCATCATGTGAAGAAACGCCTCGCCATGAGACCGTTCATGAAGGGATCGGCCACCATATCGCTGATAAGGATCGCCATTGAAGTAAACATCATCCTTACGGCTGTCCAGCAACGACGCAAACCGTTCCTCAAACTCCGCGCGGAAGAAAAATCCGTGCCCGGGGCGTTGCGCCCAGCCAGACCTTAGATACGGCGCCAATTCGCTTTCCCCTCCATGATCCATGATATCCTGTCTGCCGCCGCCTCGCACCGGCAATCCTGCAATATCAACCAACGCCTCGAGCAACGTTGATTTCCCTGACCCGTTCTCGCCTATAAGAAATGTGACCGGAGTCTTAAAATCCAAATCAAGATCCCTCACAAAAGGGAGCGTCAAAGGGAAGCTGCCCATATCAGCGTCTGGAGGAATCTCACTATGGACGTTCGTCAAATATAGCTGCGCATCTTTCAATGACCCTTGCCCACCTTTCTACATCCTACATTCCATTCACTTCTGCCCCTGTCCTTGACTCAGAGGAAGCGCAGGATGCCGAACATGGCGCGGTTGTGGTTCGAGCCGAGCGTGAGCGAATTGCCCGTGACCTCGCGCGGCGCGGAGAGCTTGTTTCGCACGAAGTTGAAATTCCATTCGTCGCCGGCCTTCGGGACGGGATTGCCCTCGAACCCAGCGAACGGGACGAAGAAGTCGCACGTCCAGCCGTCGGGGGCGGCCTTCGCCTTCGCGGAATACGCCGGCGGACGCCACGAGCCGTCTATGGGCTGAGGGATAGGGAGCCAGCGCTGCTTGTGAGTGTACAGACGGCCGAGGACGTCGAACACCATCTGATACTCCACCTCCTTCTTGAGGCCAGGCATGAAGAACATCTCGCAGGAGTCCACGGCCCAGATGTCGCGCTTGGGGTCAGCGGCTGGCGGATATGCGGCGCGGAAGCGTCCATAGACGCCATCATCGCGCCAGGCGAGCTTGACGGAGGCGGGGAACTGGACGTCGGCCCGCTTTCCCTGCGGGTCGAAAAGCGGGAGGTCGGGCACGCCGCCCCAAAAGGCGTCATCGAGAACAGCTACGGCTCGCGGCGCACAGTAGACAGGCACCTTATACGCAGCTCGCGCGCGCATCATGCGGAACGCCGTCGGCCAATATTCCGTGAAGAGGCGGATGCGATGGCCCTCTGGCGTGGCGGGGTCGAGCGCGTCCGCCGCCGCGTTCATCTCCCTTTCCAGCGAATCCACCACCTCGACGGGATAGAGCGGCGCGCCTTCGTCCGATTCGAGATAATGGTCGAGATACGCCTTCTTCAGGATGCGGTGGAACTCCCTGAGGTGCGGGCCGGCGACGGGGCCGTAAAAGAGGTCCCAGTGCTCGTCGATCGCGGCGTCAACATCGAGATGCCAGTTCCACTGCGCGCGGTAGTTGACATACATGGCCCAATAGTAGTTCCACATGTCGTGTCCGCCGTCGCAGTCGAAGAACACGCCGCCCTCGCCGAGGAGTCCGCCGAGGACCTTGGGCACCTCGCCGACAAACTCGGGGATCACGGCGCGCGCGAACGGGTTGGTCCTGTTCGTGTAGAGCCAGGCGCGGCGGACCGCGCGTCCGCCAAGCGCATCGCGCCATTCGCCGAAGAGCCGCCGCGTCTTCTCCATCCCCTTCGCGCTGCGCACGCGGGCGGGGAGGCGGGAGTCGCAGAGCATCACCTCCACGTTGTCGGGCAGGCGCCAGCGCGAATCGTCAGGCGCGCATTTGCAGTTGTAGTAGGCGAGGAGCGAGAGCTTCTTGCCGGGGAAGGTCTCCTTCACACGAGTGCCGAGATACTGGAAGAAGCGGCCGTAGACGTTCGCCATGGCGGCGTCCTTGTCGCGGGCGATGTCCTTGGGGGTAACGAGGCCGAGGCGCTTGACTGTGGGGTCGTCGACGATGTCCGAGACCGGCATGTAAGTGTCGCAGCAGCCGAACGTGGCGTTGGCGGACGAGATGTAGTCCGAATAGCCGCCGGGATCGTCCTTGCCGCCGGAGGCGTAGACGCGGCGGAGGTCGTCGATCATGATGTCGGCGAAGCCGAGGTCCATGACGTTCCAGAAGTTGCCGACGTGTCCGCCGGGGTTCATCCAGAATTTGCCGTATGGGGAGGTGTAGAAGATGGTCTTGAGCTTGTCGGGATGGCTCTTCATCATGCGCTCGGGGCGGGGACAGTGGGTGCCGTCGGTGCCCGGCAGGGAGCGTCCGCCGCGCCATCTCTCCACGAACGAGCGGTCGTACTTCTTGATGCCGCCGCCGAGGGCGCGCGTCCATTTTGCGACCAGCGCATCGCTGTTGACGGCGGTCCAGGGGTAGAACATGTCGCCGCGCGCCTTGAAGAGCGGGGCGTCCTCGTACCAGACCGGCTCGACCACGAGGTCGGATATTTTCGGCCAGTAGGTACCGTATTCTCCTGGGGCGAGATACCTCACACCGAGGAAGCGCTCGGCGAAGTCGAGCGCGGCGATCTTCGTGCCGCAACTTGTGCCGTTGCGCTCGAGCGGCCCCATGTTCCAGCCCTCCACAAGCGAGGTGTCGCGGCCGACGAGCAGCACGCCGCCCGGGAAGGTCTTCACGGCGAATCCCTCCATGGGAAGCGACTTGGGATCCATCCCGAGCGCGGATGCTGTCTTGCACGCGCCCACGACGATCTTGTATGGATACGCCGCGATCTTCGCGGTCTCCGTCTCGTCCAGCACCTCCGGCTTCTGCCCGACGGTCTTCTCGAAGGCCTCCACGAGGAAGCGTATGGCGGGCTCTATGGACTTCGGGGACTTGCACTTCTTGGCGAGCCTCGACTCTGCCGCCTTGTCGGCCACTATCGCGAAGTTAAGCCTTCCGCCCTTCACTAGCGCCATCGGCCCGCCCGCCGGGCGCGGCTTCTCGAATATCGGCGTAAGGGCCTTCGTGTGTATGTCGCGGCCGGGCGCGACCGCGTGGACGAGCGGACGAATGATCACCGGCCCCAGCAGGCCCGACGGCAGCAGCGGCTCGTCCTTGGCCCAATGCCTCCATGTGGTGAACGTGTGGCGGCCAGTGGGCGAGCGCTTGCCCTCCTTCACCCACTGCGGGATCTCCTTGACGCCGATCTCCTTTATGCCCTTATTGACCGAGCCCCTCCAGTCGCAGTCCTCGGGCATCGCGTCGTCGCCGATCAGGCGGTTGGGCCAGAGGTTCGTCACCTTCACCTCGAGCGAGAAGGAATCGGCCTTGGGGTCGAGCGCGTCCGTGATGTCAACTCGATATGGAGGCTTCCAGAGGACCGGGAAGGCCTTGCCGTTCACGGCCACGACGGCGAAGTTCTTCACCGTGCCCAGGTCGAGAATCGTCCGCTCGCCGGCGGAGGGGGAGTAGGGAATGCGTTTGGTGTAGGTGGCGGTACCGGAGAAGAAGCGGATGTCGGGGTCCTTGTTGCCAGCCCAGTCTGCGAGCGACGGGAACGCCACGACCTTCTTCGCCGTGCCGCCGGTGTACCAGTCCACAGGGAACGCCACACTCCATTCACCGGCCACGGCCGTCGCCGGCGGCGGCTCGGCCGCCACGCGCATGATCGCGCCGGAGGCGGTCTTGAGCGTCCCAGAAAGCGGCTGGGCGGCGTAGAGGCGCCCGCCGAGCCAGGTCCAGTCCGGCATCGGATCTGCCGACATCCTGTCGGACGGAATGACCACATCGTAGTTCTCCTTCACGACGAGCTTCTTGCGCACGCCGTCGTAGATGTATGTAATGCGCGCCTCCTTGTGCTGCATCGGCGCGGGGTCGCCCTTGGCGAGACGGTTGTTGATGTTGGCCAGTAGCGAGCCGTCCTTCACGAGCTCCGAGAGGGCGGCCGTGATATCGGACGCGATCTCCGACCTCGGTCTCCACGCGGGGTCGATCACGCCGTACCAGGCGGACTCCACCTCGGCGCCGGCCGGGATCTCGATCGTTCCATGCTCCTTCACGCATACCTTGTTCGTCTTGCCCGCGAGCCGATAGACCACCTCCAGCTCCTTCACGCGAAGGTTCGCGGGATCGCCGCCCATCGTCGTGTTGGTCACCTTCATCCTCTCGCCGGGCTTCAACATCCTGCGCACGTCGGCGCAGTCGGGCCGGGTGGACTCAGGGAACACGCCATACACGGCATTCTCGATGACTAGAGTGTGCGGCGGCGAGGGCGGAGTGGGGTCGGGCCGGCGCGACACATCCACGAACATCTTCGAGACATGGTCGTCCGCCACCGGGCGGCGGAACACGACGAACGCGGAGCCGCTCGGCGGGAAGTCCAGCGTCACGACCGTCCGCCCGTTCTCCTCGTGCCACTGCGGCGCGTCGGTGATCGTCCCCTTCTCGGCATCCCATATCTCGGGCTGGCGGCCCGTCGCGCGGAAGGATGCCTCGAACGACTTGGACTGGACGTTGTTGAGCGCCACGAAATACCAGTCGGCGGCGGCATTGCGACGGTGGATGTAGACAGCGCCTTCTTGGCGGTCGGTCTCGGTCGATGTGAAGTCTGGCGCGACGCCGAGCCGTTCCAGGGCCTCCGCCGGGCGGCATTCCATCACGCCCTTCGCCCACACCTTCTCCGCGCGCGCGGCGAGGCGCGCGTCCGCGAGCGGATACCCCTTGAGGCCCGGCGAGCGCGTGGGCTTCACGAGGCAGCACACCTTCGCGCCGGCGTCCAAAAGACGCTCCACCGTCGCGAGCATGCGCTCGCTCATCGTCTTGCGCGGCGGCAGGACCAGGAGCGCGTAGCTCACGCCGCCAGGCGCCACCACGCGTCCGTCCTTGACCTTGAGAAGCTCCATCGCCTTCGTGGCGCAGATGTCCCAGTCGTAGCCGGCGGGGAGCGTCATGTCGCTCGCACCGGCGCCGTCTGTGTTGCCGCCCTGATTGGGGGCCTGCTCGCCGCAGAAAAATAGCGCGTCCGCGACGAACGTCCCCTCCTGCAGCATCCACTGGCAGCGCGACTGGTAGCGGAACCAGTCGCCCGCGAGGTCCCACCATGTCTGCGTGCGGTCGAGGTGCATGCCCCAGCGCCCCATCGTCATGCCGGGCAGATACTTGTTGCCAGGCCAGGGCTGGTGCGTGAAGCGGTGGTAGATGATGCGGTTTATGCCCTGCGCGAAGACGCGGTCGCCCTGCGCCTTGATCGTGAACGGAGTCGTCTGCCAGCGTCCGCCCCCGCCGGGATCAGCTGTGAAGGACTCCGTGGCGGCGTAGCGGCGGCCCCACACGTGCGCGAGATACGACGGGAACTTCGCGTTGCCGGTGCCGACGCAATGGTCGCCGATGGCGGCCGAGGACCAGAACTCGCCCATCGGGATGTCCACGTCCTGGCCATATTGGAGGTTGTCCGACGGCGAATTGCCGTATGGCTCGATGGACAGCAGTAGCCCGTGCCTGTGGCACAGCTCCGCTAGGCGCCCAGCGTAGTTCTCGGCGAAGAGGTCGGCCACGACGCGGCGGAAGTCCTCCAGGAAGCGCTCGCTCTCGTCCACGCTCCCCACCACACGACCCGTGAACACGGGAAGATATGGCTTGAGCGAATAGCCCATGCGTCTCTCGAAAGTCCTGTCGAAGCCCTGCGTCCAGTTCTGCGATCCCACCTCATAGCTGTCCACGAGGATGTTGTTGAAGCCACTCTCGACGTTGCCGGCGAGCGGACCGAGATGTTTGCAGAGGCGCGTCACATACTGGTCGAAGTGATAGTCCATGGCGGAGGCGGAAAGCTTGTCCACCTCGAGGCCCCTGCCGTGGTCGGATGCCGGATGGTTGCATCGTCCGTTGCAGACGTAGCCGATGCGCAGGATCGTCCAGTCACCCGCCGGCACGTCCCACGCGAGCGTGCCGTCCGCCGCGAGACGGGACGTCAGGTCCACGGTCCGGTCCCTGCGGACTATCTGCCCGTCCGACGCCGCGGCCTCGTCGCGCTTCACGCGGCTGCGGATCGCGAACGTTTTGGGGCCGATGTCGGAGATGCGGAACTTGGCCTCGGGCTTCAGCTCGGCGATCCTGAGCGGATGCGCGGACGTGAACGTGAGGCGGATCGCGCGCGCCGTCAAGGGCTTGGCGAACGGACGGTAGCGGAGCGTCAAGTCGCACACTCCCGACTGCGCGAGCTGCGCCGTGAACGACTCGAGCGCCTTGAACGCCTTGCCGTCGTCGGAGACCTCCACCTCGACCTTGGCGGCGGCGGACCAAGTGGTCCTGTATTCGAGGCGATACGAGAGCCCCTGCACGGTGAACGGCCTGTCCGACGATAAGGTCGCGGTCTTCCCGGAGAGGTCCGCCTTCACGTCGGGGAACTCCGTGAGATCCGCGGGCGGCGTGGGGAACGCAAGGACCGCTATGTCTTCGTAGAATCCGTTGTCGGCCTTGGTGCGCGGCAATTGCGCCTTGAACGCCGCCGGACCTTTCACGGGCGTCTCGGTGAACACCACCTTCTTCATGCCGTTGGACGGCATGTTCCACGGTCCGCCGGACGACGACCACCCCGAGCAGTTTGGGATGCAAATCTCGAGGCCAAGCCGGCGCGCCTCCTGGGCGGCGTGGCGGAACATGTCGAACCATTCCGGCGAGTTGAAGTCCAGTTTGCCGGGCGGGATGGCGCATCCGGCGTCAAACATCTGCACGCCGCCGATGCCGGCCCGGGCGAGCGCCTCGAAGTCACAGGTGATGCCCTCCTTGGTGACGTTGCCGTTCATCATGTGGTACCACGTGTGCGGCTTCGCCGAGTTTGGCGGCGTCTTGAAGCCCTCCTCGAGCGTCAGCGCACACGCCGACATCGCGGCCGCCGCAGCCACCGCCGCGAATATCCACTTTCCATTATCTTTCATTCTTTCCTCCAATCAATTTTTCCAGTAGTTCAGAAGCGCGGGAGCTTGGCGAGGGAATCCAGGCGGCCGCCCTCGCGGTTCCTGAGCCGCCATACGCGCCCGTGCTCCTCGCGCAGCAGCCGAAGGCGCTTCTCGTCGCGCCTGTTGCAGGCGGCGTCCACGAGATTCGCCATGTAGATTATCTCCTGCGCCCACACTGAGCCCTCCCCGTAGAGCGTGGAGGAGGCGAAGCGCGCGGCATCGTGCCGGCAGCCCTCCGCGAAGGCGGAGATCTCTGCGAGAACGGACTCCGTGAGGCCGGGATGTCGCGAATAGCCGCGGTCGTTCGCAAGTATGCGGAAAAGCTCTGACGCGTTACCGCGCAGGGCGCCTCCGCGCAAGTAGAGCGTCCCCAGGCGCAGTAGAGTGCCGCCAAGCGGCACGCCCATGACGGCGTTGAGGGCGTCCTCGAGATCCATCTTGGCGGCCTTGGGGCCCTCCGTGGCGAAGAGCCCTCCAAGCACCAGCCCGGGGAGGGACGCGGCGAGCGGCTGCCAGTGCCCGCCGCCGCCCCAGTCGGTGACCAGGAGCCCCTTCGCACCGTAGTTGCGCCCGGCCTTCTCGGCGGCGGCCATGTTCTCGCGCATGTTCTCAACGCGTCCGGCGAGCGAGTTCCACGAGCTGGTTCCGGGGCAGACGTAGAACTCCAGCCCCGCGTCGCGGAACCTGCGCGCCTCGTCCGCGAACGGATGGTTGCCCTCGTAGCCCCAGTCGAGCGCTATGAGATCGCGCGGCAGCTCGGGCACGAGCTCCGGATGGCGCAGTATCACGTCGCCCCAGAACATCGGCCGCTTCCCGTGCGCGCGCACGAGCTCGGCCACCTTCAGGAGGAACTCCAGATACACGCGCCCCGCGCCCTTCTCAGAGACGACGGCGGCGCTGCGCCCGTTGCCGCCGAGGAGGTCGAACGTCTCGTCGCAGCCGATGTTGAAGAGGCCGGAGGTGAAGTTGGGCAGCAGCTCGTCGTAGAGCGAGGCGAGGAATTCGAGCGACTTTGGATCGGTCGGGCAGAGCGTCGTGGGGTCCTTCTTAACCGTTCCCCACGGCGTGACGGCACCGCCCTGGGGCAGTTCGGCGAGGGGCCTGTATTCGTCAAGGGCCAGCCACCGCTCGAGATGGCCGAAGGAGTTCTGGTTGGGGACGAGCTCGATGCCCTTGAAGGAGCAGTAGGCGTCCAGTTCGCGGACCTCGTCGGCTGTGAGGGGCGAGGCATCCTTCCACACGGCTTTGTGCCGCGAATAGGCGAAGGTGTGCTCCGTGTAGAGCTGGAACTGGTTGTAGCCGAACCGCTCGAGCAGATCCACTATCCGCTTGAGCGTGGCGAGCGTGGGCACCTTGTCCCGGCTCACATCGAGCATGTATCCGCGTACGTCGAACATGGCTTCACAATGTCACGTCCAGGCGCCCCAGGTCGGCGCGCCTCGCCACAGTCCTGCCGTCCACCTCCACGGAGAGGCCCTTCCCGCGGAGGTAGCGGACGGCGACGTCGTGCCCGCGGTAGCGTAGGTTGTCGAGGACGAAGTAGTCCCACGCCGGATCGGCCAGGGGATCGACCGCGAAGCCCTTCGCGCCGTTCGGGACGAACCCCGCGACGCCGGTGATCACGAGGTCGCAGAACGTCGAATGGTTGTAGTCCTTGCCGCGCTCGCGCGGACGGCACTTGCGGATGCCCTTCGCCTCCCAGTCGATCAGGATCTTCCGCGCGAGCCACTCGCCCGTGAACGGGTGCAGGTTCTCGTCGATCCACGGCACCTTCCGCCCGTCCGGCAGCGTGCGCACCTGCTGCGCCGCGTACTGCTTCACGAGCGCGGCGAAGTCCCCGGCGTTCACCGGCAGCGCGGACGCGTCCGCCCCCTGCAGCGTCTCGTAAAGCGCGGTGAGCGCCACGGACGTGGCGTACGGCCAGCTCGGACCGTTCCAAAGGCATTCATGCCGCGAGAGGTCGTAGGACACGTCGAACCCGGGCGTGTCGCGCGTCGGGAACGTGAGACCCTTCGGCGCCGAGAAGCCCGTCTCCTTCATGAGCGGCTTCCACGCGGCGGCGTACGCGGCGCCGAGCGGCATTCCGAAGTAGAACGGCGCGTAGCCGTGCAGCTCGCACACGTCGTCCAGTTCACCCTTGACGGACCGCGCGCAGAAGAACGCCTTCTTCGCGTTCCAGAGGCGGTCCTGGATGTTCTTTTCAAGCACGCGCGCGCGCGAGTCGAACTTCTCCGCGAGGGCCTTCTCGCCCGACGCGCGCGCCAGCTCGGCGATGGCCGTCGCCTCCGCCCACATCGCGGCGTTCACCATCGGACGCGCCCCGTCGCTCGAGAGCGCGAACTCGCTCCCCTCGCGGTCGCCCGCGAAGTCGAAGAGCCCGCGTTCCTCGCGGAAGCCGGTCTGGATCGGCACGCCCTTCGCGCCCTGCTTGTTCTCCACGTCCTTCAGGCTGAGCCCCGTGACGGTCCAGCCCTTCGCCCACGTCTCCCAGTTCTGCGCGAACTCCGCGAGATGCTTCAGCGGGAAGGCGAAGTCGCCCGTCACCTTCGCGCGCTCCCACGCGCTCCACGCCGGCCAGTTGGCGTAGGCGCGCGGACCGCTGATGTTCCCCTTCGCGAGCATGTGCGCGATGTAGCCGTCCACGTACGCCCGGTTGCGCAGCCAGCGCCCCTCGCGCACGTGGTGGCCGAAGGGGCACGCGATCGTGTTGTCCGCGCCCGCCCAGCCGACGTTCGGCAGGAACTCGGTCACGACCCAGCCGCCGTCCTTCGTGCGGCGCAGGTGCTTGCGGTACGTCCACCAGCGGAAGTAGTAGGTCCGCTCGATGTCCTCGTCGGGACACTCGAAGAGCGGAATCTCGCGCCCGATCGACCACAGCGCCGACTTGTTGGAGAACGCGTTCGTGTAGACTTCCTCGTCGTCGAGGTTGAAGCGGTCGAAGCGGCGGCGCACGAGCTCGTCCTTCAGCACGCACGTGGCGGGACGTCCCGTCGGCCCGAGGTCGAGCCCCTTGTGCTCGACGAGGCCGATGTACTCGCGCCCGCCCGTGCGGCCGTTGTACCAGAGGAGCCAGCGGTCGTTCGCCTCGTCGCGCACGACGGACGGCTTGTAGACGGCCGCCGAGTCCCACGCGCCGGGCGTCGGCTCCACGAGCGGGTTCGACGCGAGGCGCTTCCACTGCGTGATGCCGTCCGGCGAGATGGCGCAGCCGATCCGCGCCGTGTGGATGTCCGAATAGCCGATGTAGAACATCGCCCAGCTCCCGTCGGGGAGCGGGTGCACCTCGCAGCCGCCGATGCGGTCCTTCTCCCAGCCGCTCCCCTTCACGAAGATCGGGTTGAGGGGCGACTTCTCCCACACGAGGCCGTCCTTCGACTCGGCATAGCACAGCACGTTCGGCTCGTACGTCTCGCCGCTCGCGTACCACATCCGCCACACGCCGCGCGCGTCGTCCCAGCGCACGTAGGGGTTCATCACGGAGAAGCCCTCGTGGGGGCGCTCGGGGATCAGCACCGGCATCCGCGAGACGCGCGTGAAGCGCACGCCGTCGCGCGAGGTGGCGTAGCCGATCTTCGAGTAGCCGCGCGCCTGGCCCGTGTACCACATGTGGTAGACGCCGTCCTTGAACCACACGGACGCGCGGTTGATGTTGTCCTCCCAGCCCGACGTCTCGTCCACCTCCAGGCACTTGACGGGCGCCGTCCAGTGGATGCCGTCCTCGCTCCGCGAGAACGCAATGCAGCTCTGCGGACGCCAGGAGAAGTAGTTGTTGTACTTCGCGGGACCCCACGGCACCACGTTCAGGTCGAAGCACGTGCCGAGCTCGGGGCTCCCCATCACGGGGTTGCCCGGATACTTCACCCAGCCGCCGCCCGCGACGGCGGACGCGGCGGCGAGGAGGGCTGCGGCGAGCAGGACGCGCTTCATGACGCGGTCTCCGGGGGGACAGTTTCGGACGCGCAGCAGCGCGTCCCTCCCGGGGCGATGCGCACGCGGCGGCCCTCGACGGAGAGGCGGCCGGCCGCGAGGAGGCGCAGCGCCTCCGGGAACGCGAGGTGCTCCTGCACCTGGATGC
>JAEEGH010027005.1_pt1 | contig 11392 bp, 11 predicted proteins | sample 9134181 | NCBI WGS metagenome assembly JAEEGH01 (sample SAMN16246544, study PRJNA631951) | gut metagenome | biome: gut microbiome; feature: rumen; material: DP-attached | host: Bos | place: Iran: Karaj | collected 2018-10 | reverse complement strand
GGTGGAGGTTGGGTTGCGGATTCCCATACTTCCGGCTGCTTGCAGGAGGCGGAGTTGTGGGGAAACGTTGCCGGTGCGATTTTTTTGCCCTGCTTCACAGCGGATGGGGGCCTATGCTTTGCATGTCGGTCAGTGGCGGATTCCGGAGCGGTGGGAAGGGAGGCGTCCATGAATAGGATTCTGCTTATGTCATTTTTTCTCTTCCCTTGTCTGCTGTTTGGCCAATGGAGTGACACTTCGGATTATACGGAAGAGGACGGTTATATGGGACAATGGCAGGTTGAGGAGCGTTTGGAGCAGTATGCCGAGTCGGGCGGTGAGGTGCCTGATGGCAGCGACCTGCAGGAGGCTTTGGAGGAGTTGAGGGCACATCCGGTCAACCTGCATTTGGCGGATGACGCCTGCCTTGGCGGTTTGTTGGGGCTTACCGAATATCAGCGGTACCAATTGCGCCGCTATATCTTTCTGCATGGTAATGTGCAGACTCCGCAGGAACTGGCGGCTGTGGATGGCTTTTCGGAGGCGGTGGTGCGCAAGATTATGCCCTATGTCACCTTCGGAAAACCTCCGGAAAGGAAACCTGTTCGGTTTAAACGCCTTGTGTCCGGAAAATCATCCTGCCTGATGCGTTGGGGCAGGGTGCTTGAGCCGCAGCAGGGATACAGACGGATACCGGATTCCATCCGTGCGCTTTCTCCGGGGAGCCTTTATGAGGGGAGTGCGGATGCCCTGCTGCTGAAATACAGTTATCGTTGCACCGAAGGCATCAATGCCGGTTTTGTGGCGGAAAAGGATGCGGGTGAATCCTTTTTCCGCGCCTCCAATCCGCATGGTTTCGACTATTTTTCAGGTTATGTGCAGTATCAGGGAAAGGGTAGGGTCAGACAGGTTGTTGCCGGAGACTATCAGCTGCAGTTCGGGCAGGCTTTGGCAATGGGTATGGGTTTCCGGCCGCGCAATGCGGATCCTGGGACGGTTTGCGATGCCGCCTACGGCTTAAAGGCTCATACAGCAGCGAACGAAAGCCAGTTCTTTCGTGGCGCCGCTCTGACATTCGGATGCTGGAAATGGATGGAAGCCACTCTGTTCCTATCCATGCGCCATGCGGATGCAGTCTTGTCTGATTCCGCATACACATCGAGGAGCGTTACGGGTTATCACCGTACCGCTTCGGAAATCGCAAAGGAGGATGCGGCAAGGGAGTTTTCTGCTGGCTGCTATTTGGTTAGGAACGGCAGATCCATGCATGTCGGAGCCGGTTGCTATCTTTTGCGCGAGGCGATGCCGTTGCTGCCTTCGGACAAGACTTATGCCCGTTTTCGCTTCAGTGGTGGGAGCCTTTGGAACGGCAGTACGGATTTCACTTGGAATTTGGGGCATACGACATTGTTCGGAGAACTGGCCTGCAGTGGGAACGGAAGTGCCGCATTTGTAGGCGGAGCGGTTTGTGAAGCGTATGATCTCTTTTCTTTTGCCCTGCTGATGCAGATGCTGCCTAAGGATTATCAGGGAATTCCGGACGTTTTGAACGGCACTTCAGACCTGTCTGGCAAACAAGGTGTCCGGTTGTGCTGCCGGATGCTGCCGGGGACACGTGGCACGTTGGATGCGGACTGGAACTTTTGCAGTTACCTGTGGCTCAGATACCAGACGGATGCCCCTTCGCAGGGCTCCGCATTGCGGCTCCGTTTCTGCACCACCGACCGTGCCGGAGGGGCGTGGCTCCTCCTTTACCGCTGGAGCAGGAGGGAAGGTAACTGTAAGGATGATGTGTTGCGCATCATCCAACCGAATGACCTGCATACCTCCAGAGTGCGGTGGGAATGGAAGCCGGTGGAGCGGTGGCGCATCAGGTTGCAGTGGGACGGAGCACTCTATGGCGGGGCGGACAGCTGGTCGAAGGGCGGGATGTGGTCGCAGCAGCTCACCTGTTCGTTGCGGAAAATCCGCTACAGCCTCTCTTTTGCCTGTTTCGACACCGATTCCTATCAGGCGGCCCTCTATCTGTCTGAGCAGGATGTGCGGTATGCCACTTCGGTCGTTTCGTGCAGCGGCAGGGGCGTGCGGTTGTATGGCCTTGTCACATGGCGATTGTCGGCGGCATGGAGCATGCAGGCGAAGCTATCCTGCTGCCGTTATGCCGACCGTGATGCGGTTGGCAGCGGTGCGACGCAGATTGACAAACCGCATAAAACGGAAATAAGGCTGCAATGGATATGGAAAGGATAATAAACCGGAACAAATTCCGTTATACAGTATATAATTTGGAGGCAATATGTCAGAACTGGATTTGGGAGTTATAAGCCAATTTGGGAATATTGAACTGATTGCAAAGCAGTTGGTGGAGGGCTTCATTACGGGGCTTCACCAAAGTCCGTTTCACGGCTTTTCGGTCGAGTTTGCCGAATACCGGCCATACAATGCGGGCGAATCCACCCGCAACATCGACTGGAAACTATATGGGAGGACAGACAAGCTCTTTGTCAAGCAGTATGAGGAGGAGACAAACCTGCGCTGCCAGCTGCTGATAGATGTCTCATCCTCCATGTCTTTTCCCAAGCGGGAGAGGTATTCACTGGAGCACCCCAACAAATTGTGGTTTTCGATATACGCTGCCGCTGCAATCATCCAGATGTTGCGCCAGCAGCGAGATGCTGTCGGGCTGACTTTGTTCGACAATAACATCCGCTTCCATTCAAGGGCAAAATCCAGTCCTGTCCATATCAAGCAGCTGTTCGCCGAAATGGAAAAGATGCTTGAGCCCCAGCCGGAAGCGGAACGCCATGCCACCGGAGTGGTCGATACCCTGCACGAAATAGCGGAGCGTATCCACCGGCGGTCGCTTGTCGTGCTGTTCAGCGACATGTTCGATTTCCAGCAGGATCCGGAGGCGTTGTATCTGGCTTTGCAGCATCTGCGGCACAGCCGTCACGAGGTGATACTGTTTGAGGTCTGCGACCATTCTATGGAGGTCGATTTCGCGCTTGACAACAGGCCCTATCGTCTGATTGATATGGAAAGTGGTCGGGAAATGAAACTCAATGCATCGGAAATTAAGGAGATATATCGTAAACGGATGCAGGCATACCGCGATGAGCTGAAGGTCCGGTGCGGCCAATACCAGATTGACCTTGTGGAGGCTGATATCAATGAGGGGTTCCAGAAGGTTCTGATGACATATTTCCTGAAGCGGAAACGAATGCCATGACAATAAAAAAACACTAACCTTATGCACAAAAACAAACTGATTGATTCTGGCCACCCTGCCGATGAACTGCCAAGGGAGAAGATGCAACGGTCCGGCCCTGAAACCCTGACTGATGCGGAGTTGCTTGCCATCCTGCTCCGTTCCGGAACGGTCCGGGAGAATGTGTTGGAACTTTCTCAGCGCATTTTGGCGGATTGTGACGATAATCTTGTCACCTTGTCACAAAAAAGTATAGAGGATTTTCTCCGCTATGGCGGTGTGGGTGAGGCCAAGGCGGTCACACTGATGGCCGCGCTTGAACTGGGCAAGCGGCGGCGTGCTTCGGAGGTGGTGCTCCGGAAAGTGATTCTGAACAGCGCCGATGCGTATGAATATATTCAGGACAGGCTTACCGATTTGGACCATGAGGAGTTCTGGCTTATCCTGCTGAAAGGCAGCCATGAAATAATCGGTAAGGTCCGTGTGAGCACGGGAGGTTCGGATGCGACTGTTGTGGATTGCAAGATGGTAATCAAACATCTCATAATGAAAAATGCGGCGGCGTTCATCGTCTGCCACAACCATCCCTCGGACTCCCTGTCGCCAAGTTCACAGGACAGGCAACTTACACAAAACATGCGTAGTGCAGCCAATTTGTTTGAAATCCGGATGCTTGACCATATTATAGTCGGCAACCATGGATACTACAGTTTCAAGGATGAGGGGCTGTTATGAAGAAAAATATTATTTGATTTTTAGTGATTGAGTATATTTTTTTTTTCTATTTTTGCAGATTCGTTCCGTCTGTTTGAGATAGTCGGAGTTTGTTAATTTAAATATTTGATTATGATATATTTAGATAATTCAGCCACTACCTTTCCAAAACCCGATGTGGTTTACGATTTCATGACCGGTTTCTACCGCAAGCATGGGGTCAATCCGGGACGCTCCGGCTTTGACGCGGCGTTGGAGACGGAGGAGATTGTGTTGAACACAAGGAAACTGCTCACCAATCTGTTTAACGGTGGTGGCGATCCCAATCGTTTGACATTCAGTTATAATGCGACGGATTCGCTGAACATTATCCTGCAAGGGCTGTCGGAGAAGGGCGACCATGTGGTCACCACGATGCTGGAGCACAATTCGGTGCTGCGTCCGCTCTACTGCATGCAGGACCAGGGTATTATCGAAGTGACTCACGTGCCGTTCAATGCGGCGGGCTACGTTGATCCGGACGATATCCGCAAGGCTATCCGCAAAAACACCAAGTTTGTTGTGGTGACCCATTGCTCCAATGTGATAGGCACAATCCAGCCGCTGGCCGAAATCGGTAAAATTTGCCACGAGGCCGGTGTGCTGTTTGTGGTTGACGGCAGCCAGGGCGCCGGTTCCGTACCGATGGACATGGTGGCCAACAATGTTGACGTATATTGCTTTACCGGCCACAAGTGCCTGATGGGACCGACCGGTATCGGCGGCTCCTACGTGCGCGAGGGGGTGACGGTGCGCCAGACCCGTTTCGGCGGCACAGGTGTCCGTTCCGCCTACCCCAAGCATCTGGAGGAGTATCCGTGGAGGCTGGAGGCCGGAACCCTGAACCTGATCGGTGTGGCCGGGCTGAATGCCGGTGTGAAATGGATTACCGGGCAGGGGATTGAAAACATACATGACCGTGAGATGGCCCTTTGGAAAAAGCTCCGCGACGGCCTTCGTGAAATCGATGGCGTGACGGTATATTGCGCCACTTCGGTCGAGAACCAGAATCCGGTGCTGAGCTTCAACATCCGCGGCTTTGAGGCTGGTGATGTTGGTACAATGCTGGATGTCGACTACGACATAGCATGCCGCACCGGCCTGCAGTGCGCCCCGAAGGTGCATGAGGGTCTGGGCACCATCGATATCCACGGTACGGTCCGCCTGAGCATCGGTGCGTTCAATACTGAAAAGGAGATTGACACGGCGATAGGGGCGGTGCGCGAAATTGCGGCCATCAAAAACTAACTGCAGCCTGAACAATGCTGGTCGTTGACCATACAATACTGCCGGAAGCACTGTTTTCACAGTGCTTCTGCTGTGATTTGCAGCGGTGCCGGGGAGCCTGCTGCGTTGAAGGGGATGCCGGCGCTCCGTTGGAGGAGGAGGAGGTCGGCGAACTGGAGGATCTTCTGCCCGACATCCTGCCATTCATGACGGCGGCGGGGCGTGAGGTTGTGGAAAAGGGCGGCGTGTTCGACTACGATATGGACGGCTGCTTGGTGACGCCTTTGGTGAACGACCGCGAGTGCGCCTTTATGTATGAGGAGGAGGGCTGCGCCTTATGTGCCATCGAAAAGGCCTTTCTGGAGCGGCGCATCCCATTCCGCAAGCCCGTTTCCTGCCATTTGTATCCTATCCGGATTGAGCGGAAGAACTGGTACGATGTGCTGCAATACCACAGGTGGGACATCTGCGAACCGGCGCGTGCCTGCGGCGCTGAAAAGGGGATTCCGCTTATCGATTATCTGAAGGAGCCGCTTGTGCGCAAGTACGGGGAGGAGTGGTACCGAAAGGTTCAGGATGCACTGGCGAGCCGGAAAGCTGGTGCAGCCGGCTTGAAAAAATGACAGGGTGACACCTGGCGGCGCCAACCCTGTCTGTAAAACTAAACTAATCTTTCAATTGTTTTTTACTGTTTGTGTATGATTCCTTCGTAAACTTTCCTGTCGCGGCTGTCGTAGATGATCAGGTAGCAGCCGCCCTTTGGGATGTTGTTGATTCGGAACGAATTGTCCACATCGCATTCGCAGTTTGCCGTATTGTTCGGGATGTCCCTTTCGGTGACGATGATTGTGTCGCCTGAGAAGTGTCCTGTCACGGCAATGCTGTCAAAACCGCAGTTCACCTCCAGATTGTAGTGCCAGACATATGTGGTCCTGTTGGCGGTGAACACAACGACTGAATCCGGTTCGTGGAATCCCTTCTGCATGGTATTCCGGTGATTTTTGCAGCTGGTGAATAAAACATGTGAGATGGTTGTATTCTTTTCCACTACTGATTGGGGTGAATATAAATCCCCCTTTTTGCAGTTGGCAAAAAGCAGGGTCCCTGCGAGGATTACTGCTGTGGCCGTGAGGCCTGCAAGTTGTCTTTTCATAATGTGTTGTTTTATTTGTTATTGGAAATTAATTGGTTATAATGACAAGAAGAGTCCTATCCGCACCGGATAAATGGAACTTCCGTAGTCGGTGTAGATAGGCAGGAGCGAGGGCTGCAGGTATATGCTGAAATCCGGTGTGCCGATGGAGAGCCGCACATCAAATTTCCATTGTTCCATCCGGTTGTTCACATTCTGCTTGAAGGTATATTTGGCGTTGGTGGAGCCCCAGCTTGTTTTGAGCATGGCCTTCATCAGTATTCCAGGAACTGCCTCGACAGAAAAGCTGACCTTGCGGTTGTCGAAGGTGTAGCCGACCGGCAACTGCAGGTAGCCGAAACGGATTTTGCCTTTGTCGTAGATGCTGCGGCCGCCATCGGAATATGCGACTTTGGAACTTTCATCCACTATATTATCAAGATGGTTGTTCTCCGGCGAGGGCAGCCGGTAGTTGTCGTAGGAGATGCCGATGCCGATGCTCAGGTTGTTGCACCAGTTGAGCCAGTATTTCTCCTTAATTTCCCAGGCGATGCTGGAGAGAGACCAGTGCATTTCGTCGGATGCGGGATATTCCAGGTATCCCGAAAAATAGCTGGCGTTCCCTTTCCAGAACAGGAAGCCCCAGTAGAGGTCCGATTCGGTCTCCCACCTGTGGCGGAGGGCTTTCGCTTTTCCGGTAGGGGCGGCGGCAACGGTGTCGCCACTCTTTTTCGTGGTGGTTGCGGGGCTCTCGCTTTTCTTTTCGGGAGATGAGAATATGTCATACAGTTTGCTGCCGGCATCGTTCCATGCTTCACGGAATTTCAACTTGTTCGAATCGCTTTCGGACTGCTCCATGTTCTCCGACAGTTCTGCTGGGAGCTGGTTCGGCAGTGCCGTGTTGAACTGTGACCCTCCGACGATTTGGTAGGCAAGCACATCGTAGGCCTTGGTCTCCACCAGATACTTGGCGTTGGTGGAGACAATCTGGTACAGTTTGTCAATGTACATGGGGCTTTTTATCTGCATGACGGAATTGTTATGTAAAAAGATGGATACCGCATTCACCCTCAGCGTGTCCTGGTTCTGCACCGTGAATCTGGAGGCGTCCAAGGCTTTCAATTCGCGGATTGGCCATGCTGTAAGTGCGGTGGCTGTCACGCAGGCGGAATCTTTCAAGTTGAAGTGGAGATTGCTGCTGCAGGTGTCTGTCAGTGTCAGCACATACTGGCAGGGCTGGTCCAGTACCAGCGTTTTGCCCGTAAGGTTGCCTGAGGTGACATCCTTTTTGTCCGATTTCACATCCAGTTTGTTCTGGGTTCCGCTCCGCAGCTCGACCTGTGCGTTGCCGCCCACTTCAACCTTTTTGATTTCCGGCAGCATTTGGTGGTAGACCCTTACCGTGTCTGTGCGCTGTGCCGAAAGTGGGGCGCAGCACCCGCCGAGAATTAGTCCGGCGAGTAAAATCTTTTTCATATTCATTGTGTTGGATTTTAATGTTTTCATGTGATCAGATATTGGATTAGTTAAATAAATTAGATACATTGTCATAAGCTTTAATAACATTTTCCGTGCGGGCAAGCAGCTTCTCCACCACCTCTCCGCCTTTTTCTTCTGGAGCCAGCCAGTTTGCGATGCCCTTAGCTATCCGGTAGAGCCTGCCGTGCTTTTCGGGCGTTTTTTCCGAGGAATTCTCCTCCGGTGTTATGGAGACCAAGCAGTCCGTGTAAATGTCAATCTGAACAATCACCACGCTGTCGTCCGTTGTTGCGGCATCGGGCAGGGGCGTGGCGGCGTTGTTGGCACTCTCCGCATTCTCCGGTGCCGTTGCAATGGCGGACGGCTGCACTCCGGCATCGGCCATCAGATTGGTTCCGGTTGTTGCAGGAGCCTTTGCGACGGCATCATTGCCTTTTGCATGAATGGTGTTGGCCGGTTGCATGGCGGCGGTGGTGTCGGCAGGTTGCGCCGGTTCCGGATTTGCCGCAGGTTGCGTCTGTTGCTCCCCACCGTTTTGTGCGGTAAACTCGTTGCCGTCAGTCTGGTGCAGGTGCCGTAGGGCCGTGGGGATGGCGAGGCAGAGCAGCAGTATGACCGCGGCGGCGGAGAGGCTCCGTACAATCCAGCGCGGCATGGGTATTGTCTTAAGCAGCGTCCCTTTGTCAGGGAATTCGGGTGCGGGAGGCGCCGGCAGCCGGAACGCAGGGTCGTATTCCTCCAGCATCCGGAGGTATTCGGGATGTGCCGCAAGTAGGGCCTCCACCTCCGCGCGGGCGGCGTCGTCCAGCTCGTTTTCCGCATATTGCAGCAGCAGGGCCTCAATGTCTTCAGTTGTCATATTGTTCATAATTGCTCCTTTCTTTGTTTTTTGTCAGAGGAGGGGAGGGAATAGCCTTCCGCCTCAAGGTGCTTCCGCATGGCAACGCGGGCGCGGAACAGGTAGCTCATCACCTGCTGCTCGCTTACATTTGCGATTTCTGCAATCTCCTTGTAGGCGAAACCCTCCCAGTCGCGCAGCAGCAGGATCTCCTTCTGGATTGCGGGCAGCTTGGCAAGCGTCTTCCGCAGCACATCCTTCAGCTCCATCTGCCGGTATCCGGTGGTTTGCCCCTCCGGCTCCGGCATCGCGCTCATGTACTGCATCTTCACCTGCTCATGCCGGATTTGGTCGATCATCCGGTTCCGCGTTACGGTGAAAAGAAAGCTTTTTGCCTGTTCCATCTCCACTTTGTCAATTTTGTCCCATAACATCACAAAGGATTCCTGTACGGTGTCTTCGGCGGAGGCTGTGTCGGGTACGAACTGTAGGGCAAAGCGATACAGCGAATCCGAATAGTGTCTGACACAGTTGTTGTACTCCTTTGTGGTCATGTTTTGTTTTACGTCCACTGATAAATCGTTTGAAGGGGGCCAAATATTACAGCCCCCTAAAAAAAATCTTCACTTTTTTTTGCTGCTCCGCCACGTGGCGGAAAAAAAGCACGGCGTGGCTACATTGATTCCAGAATCTCCATAAATTCCTGACGTGTCATTCCAAGATCCCGAATGGCATTTCTGACGACAAATTCAGGAATGGGTTCCACATGTGTCTGGAAAACAACGGTACGGTGAGACCCTGGTTTCAGCCAGATCTCATGTCCTCCGGAAATTCTCATCTGTCGCAGACCTAAGCGGGTTAATATGCTGCGGAATTCCTTGGTTGAGATATTTGAAAGTTTCTTCATGCCATTGCGGGTATGCGCATGGGAACCGATACCTTTTCATAGTTGGTGTGTCCGCCGAGGAGACGTGAGACTTCTGGCTTGCGGAGCAGACGGCTGAATGTTGGAGGAATTAGTTTTTTCTCCGTAACTGTCCATCCGTGTTCCTTGAGATCGTCCCAAAGAGTGCCCATTTCAAGACAGGTTTCCACGTAAATCTGAAACCGTTCGTAGAAGTTTTTGACGGCATCGCCATAATCCTTGCCCGATGTGCTGATGTCAAGCGACGGGCAGTAGGCGATGAGGTTGTCACCTTCACGGAAGATGTAGTACTCTATTGCAAAACGGTATTCTTCGTTGATGTTTTTAGCCATAAATTTTTTTTTCAATTTGCAAAATTAGCCATTTTTCAAACACGGAATGCCGCACTGGCGGAAAAAAATCATTTCTCTTTCGCCTCACCCTCCGGAAATCCCTTCCCGTTCCTGTATTCCATCGGCGTCTGGCCGGTGTGCTTCTTGAAGAATCGGGTGAAGGAATTTTGTTCCACGAAACCCATTTTATGGGCCAGTTCGCTGATGGACAGTTTCTTTTCCTTCAAATGGATTTTTGACAGGTCTATGGTGACCTTGTTTATCCATTCCATGGCGGAGAAGCCGCTTGTCTCCTTTACGGCACCGCTCAAATAATCCACCGACACATTCAACTGTTCCGCATAATGGGCAACGCTCCTGACAAGGGAGTCCTGCTCCCGGATCAGCATGGAAATGAAATCATAATAAATCACTTCCTTTTTCGAATGGTTAACCAGCATGTTTCTGCTTGTCTCGTCGGTGATTGCGTTTATGTCGTAAAGCAACGCGTGGACAATGCAGTTGATGGATTTCTCCAGTTTTTCCTTTTCCTGCAGGCTTTGGTTGAGCAGCATGAAAAAGTTGTTGATTCTTTTGTAGTCTTTTGAACCAAGTTCGATAATCCCGACACTGTAGATGAAAAAGTCAGGTTTCATAGCTGAAGGGATGTCATAATCAAGGATGTGCATTTGCAGGCGGCCTTTCCTCGCTTTTATGGAAAACAGTGTGCCCATGGGCATTACCAGCAGCGCTCCCCTCTTCAGCTTGTAGTCTTTAAAATTTATGTTGACACTTGCCTCACCATCGTATATCATGACGATTTGCGTGTGCAATGTTCTGAACATCTGTTTGAGTGGAATGTTATGTGCGATTTGCGAAGAGTCCATCACCAATGTGATCCACTCGCTGAAGGTTCTGGAGCCGTCGTTGAAGTTGCCGTCATTCACTATTCCTTTTATTACAGAAGATGTTAGTGAAATCTGTTTTGATATAGTCTCAGCCATAAATACATTTTTTGTTCGTATGTGCAAAGGTAGTGCTTTTTCCAATGCCAATCCAAATTGGGATGAAAAAAATTGTAATAGGATGAAAAAAAACTTTTTTTGGAATAATTGCCTGTTTGTCGTCGGACTATCTTTGCAATAAAGGGAAACGAGATTGACGAAAACATATAATAGATATGAAATTAAATTGTTTACATAATAACGACCATACGATGGAAAAGAAGATTTTACAAGGTTTGGGGAAGTACGGTTCATGTGTTTTGAGCCGGAAATGGAATAAAGGGTTCCTTTCCATCATCATCATGGTTGGGGAGATACTTGTTTATGGATTGCGTTTGCTGTTCCGGCAAAACAAGGCAATACCTTTACATGAAACTGAAATGATTTTTGCATCAAAAGAAGAATATCATTTGCAAACGGCACATTCAGCTGTGTCACTCAAAACCGACCCGCCCGTAGGCTGAGCCGCCTCTGCATTTAAAGGGTGCCATCGCGCGGACTTCTTCTGCAGCAAAAATGCCTACAGATTTTAAAGA
>JAEEGH010027004.1_pt1 | contig 11392 bp, 8 predicted proteins | sample 9134181 | NCBI WGS metagenome assembly JAEEGH01 (sample SAMN16246544, study PRJNA631951) | gut metagenome | biome: gut microbiome; feature: rumen; material: DP-attached | host: Bos | place: Iran: Karaj | collected 2018-10 | reverse complement strand
GGCAGTACTGATGATCTGGCTGGGATTTTTTTCAGACCGGGTTTCCACCGGCTAACTATCTTGCCCTTTGCTGGGCGCACGGGAAGTTTGAGTTATAACAAATCACCGGGCGGAAGAAAAGAAAAGATATATCGTTTACCAGGGATAGGGTTCCCCCGTATACGTGATAAAAACGGGGCCGTCTTTATCATGCCGCTTTGTCTCAAACAGAAGCCGCAGCGTTTCCGAGTGCTCATAGGGATCCAGGGGTGCTTCCGTATTATCCGGATTGGTTCTGATCCAACCGGGATGGACGCAGATGATGTTGAAATCCGGATCGTTTTTGAAATAATTGTGCAGCGTCATGGTGAGCATATTCAGGGCGGCTTTTTCCGTGCCGTAATCCAGATAGCAGGTGCGGTAGCACTTGCCGATGCTTCCGGCCTCCGAGGAAATATTCACCACAAGCGCGCCCATCTCGCTTTTTTTCAGCAGCGGCAGAAACGCTTTCACCACCCGAATGGGTCCCACCGCGCCGACGTTCACCGCCGGAGCGATCAGATCCAGATCGAAATCCGGCAGGTCCTTTAGGGTGTCGGCGGAGGCCGTGGTCGCGTTGTTGATGATCAGGTCGATGCGGTCCGTCTGCCGGGCCGCCTCTGCGGCCGCCGCCTGGACGGACGCGGTATCGGAGATGTCCATGGTAAGGATGATGAGCTGATCCGGGTATTCCCGCTGCAGTTTTTCGAGCGCTTCGGACGGGCGGCGGATGCTGGCGAGCACCCGGCTGCCCGCTTCCAGATATCGCCTGACCAGATTGAATCCCAGGGCATAGGGTCGGCCTGTGCCGGTAATCAGAACGGTTTGCTGCATCAGTTTTTTCCTCCTTCTTCAACTTTCAAGCATTTCAGGTCTGTATGGAAACGTTGACCTCCGCCGCGGCGAGCCCCTCCGCGGTAAAGGACGCCCGCAGCGCGGAAGCTTCCTTTCCGGCCCGGAGGATCGCCAAAGCCCGCCCGCGGAATGTGCTGCGGGTCGGGAAGGTGTACAGCGTATGATCCGCCGGATTTCCGTTATCCAGGCCCAGCAGCGTGCCTCCCTCCACCGACACGGTAACAGGCACATCCTGCCCGGTCACGGTCTTCCCTTCCCGATCGGTCAGGGTAATCTCGATCTGCACCACGCCGTCGGCGGGAGCCGCTTCGCGGTTCGCCTGCGCTGTCAGGGCCGCAGGTTTCCCAGATGCCTGCAGCACCTGCCGGGCAATTTCCTTTCCCTCACAATCATAGGCCACCACGGTAACCGGCTCCCCTGTGCAGGGCACATCCCACGCCAGGTGCAAATCGTTAGTCGTGATGGGGCTCTGCTTCCGGTCGAAATGCGCCCAATGCTGGGTCATGCCCTGGTTCGGGAATTCATAGGCCTTGACGCCGTAGCTTTGCTCTCCCACAAACAGTTCCGCGCAGAAGGCGTTGGTATAGGCAATCACCGGAATCACCTTGCCCTTCCCGTACACAGCCGGGTCGGGATACGGCGCGGCGAACAGGGTCGTCACATCCTTTCGCCAGAGGGACCGGTAAAACCAGAAGCCGTCCTTTTCGAACCCGCAGGTATCCAGAACGCCGGCGGAAGCATTCTTATCGGGCCAGAAGCATTCTCCCAGATAGTCGATGCCGGTCCACATAAAGGATCCGATCATGAAAGGCCGGGTCCGCAGGAATTTCCACAGCTTTTCCGCCTTCAGCATCTTGGCATAGTAAGGCGTCCTTCCCCACACGCTTTCTTCGGTTTCCAGCCGGTAATCCCCCCGGACGCCGTTCACCGCAATGTCTTCCGTGCCCAGCAGCTTCCACTGCGGATGTTCGAGCTTTTCTTCCATGAAGAAGGTTTCCGTCCGCTCGCGCCACCGGTCCGCATAATTCACGCCCACCAGATCCATCGCCTGCAGGAAATCCTCCCCCGCGGGGCGCGGTTCTGCTTTCATCTGGTCACATGCGGCGGTGATCGGGCGGGTCGGATCCATGGCGTGGCAAAGCCCGGCCAGCTCTTTCAGTACCCGGGCTCCGCCCTCCGTGGTCTGTTCGCCGATCTCGTTCCCTACGCTCCACATGATGATGGAGGGATGATTCCGATCCCGCCGGAGCATGGAGGTCATATCCTCCTTCCAGCAGGAATCAAACCACTCCGAATATCCCCGGCTGTCATGGGTGTTGGATCCAAACTCCTTCCCCTTCAGCACCTGCCATTCGTCGAACGCTTCATCCATCACCAGGAAGCCCATCCGGTCAGTCAGGTCCAGCAGCGCCGGGTCCGGCGGGTTGTGGCTGCAGCGGATGGCGTTGCAGCCCATATCCCGCAGCTTTTCCAGCCGCCGTTCCCAGATTTCCGGCGGAACCGCCGCGCCGACGCAGCCCCCGTCATGGTGCAGGCAGACGCCCTTGAGGATGACCTTGCGTCCATTGAGGAGGAACCCCTGCTCCGCGGAATACTCAACAGTGCGGATTCCAAAGCGGGTTTCCGTACAGTCCAGGATCTCCGTTCCCCGGATCAGCGCGGTTTCGGCGGTATACAGGTTCGGCTGCTCCACGTCCCACAGCATCGGATCCGGAAGCAGCGCTTCCTGCCGGAGAATCTGAAATTCCCTTTCCGAAACGGGGCTTTCCATTTCCGCCGCGATCTCCCCCGCTGGTCCCAGAATCCGGCTGCGAAGCGTCAGTCCGCTTTCCCGCGCGGGATTCACCACTTCGGTCTGCAGTTGGATTTGCGCGCCGTGTTCCCGGACTTCCGACAGAATCTGCACGCCCCAGGTGGGAATATGCGCCGGATTCCGCGCAATCCAGGTGACGCCCCGGGTGATGCCGCTGCCGGAATACCACCGGCTGTTGGGCTGATGGCTGTTATCCACCCGGATCAGGATCCGGTTTTCCCCATTCCGCAGCAGGGATGTGACCGGAACCTCAAAGGAGGTATAGCCATAGGCGTGATGCGCCGCGTGCACGCCGTTCAGCCAGATGTCGCAGTTCATGTACACGCCGCCGAACAGCAGGGTCACTTCCCGCTCCTCCGGCTGCCAGGCAAAGCGCTTGCGGTACCATCCGATGCCTGTGCGCGCGTATCCTCCAGAGCCGCACGCGGGTGCGTCCTCCGCCACCGGCCATTCCACAGACCAGTCGTGGGGCAGTCGCACGCCGTGGAAGGCGGTATCCTCCGCGGGGAAATCCCTGCTGTCCGTCAGTGCAAACTCCCATTCTTCTCCAAAGTTTTTGATCATCCGGAATGTGTTCATACGCTTCCCTCCTCGCTTTGCTTCATGCCGCATTGAATGTGCTTCTGTCATAATTCGAATTCCACTACGGTTCTTCCCGGGGTATCGTCCCGCAGGTGGAGCGCTTCGTCCCGTCCAAAGTAAAGGCACAGCCTGCGCTCTACGTTCTTCAGCCCGTAGCTTTTGCCTTCCGTCCGGATTTCGCCGGACATGATCCTCTCCCATGTTTCCCTGTCCAGGCAGCCGCCGGAATCCTCTACAGAGAGGATGCGGCGGTTCCCTTCCACCCTGCCTTGAATCCGGATGCATCCCTCCGTCTTCCCGGATTCCATCAGCCCGTGCACGATCGCGTTCTCCACCAGGGGCTGCAGGGTAATTTTGGGCAGCGTCCTTTCCAGAATCTCCTCCGGCGCGGAAATTTCCAGCCTGTCTGAGCGATGGCTGCGGAGCACCATAATGTTAAAATAGTGTCGGCAAATTTCCAGCTCTTTTTCCACCGTCAGATAATCCTTTCCTCCGGAAAGGCACAGCCGATAGAAGTCGGACAGATTGCGGATCAGCGTTTCAACCTGCTCCGGCAGGTCCATTTTCGCCATCCAGTTGACCGCGTCCAGCGTGTTGTAAAGGAAATGGGGATTGATCTGATTCTGCAGCGCGTTGATCTCCAGCCGGCGGGCTTCCTCCTTCTGCGCTTCCTGCTCCCGCATTAGCTGGCCTACCTTCGCGACCATGCCGTTGTAGGCTTCAATCAGCTGGCCCACCTCGTCGTCCACGCCCGGTTCCATATAATCGAAGGTCTCCTCCGCCAGGCCGGATCGGGCATCATATGCCTGCACATGGCGGTGAAATAGGGCAATCCGGTTCACCACGTTCCACAGAATCGACCCCGCCAGCAGCATGCCGGCCGTAACCAGCAGCCAGGCAGCGCCCATCACCGTCAAAAGCCGCCATAGCAGCGGTTCGCGCACCTGATCCAGGGGCACCGTCATGGACAGAAGCCATCCAGATTTGTCCAGCCGGCGATAAAAGATGAGGGCATCTTTTTCCTGCAGGGTATTCCATGCATATGCGCCCAAGGACAGATCGTCCAGGCCGCCGGTGATCTCCGTTTTTGCCTGACCGGCTGCAGCTAAAAGTTCACCCGTTTCCGTCCACAGCCGGCATTGAACGTACTCGCTGCTGCGCACGGGATTCATCCGGGAAGCCAGGGCCTCGGGGGCAACATCGATTCGCAGCAGGGCGACCTGCTCTGTTTTTCGTTCCAGGTTGCGGATCGGCACCAGATATGCGGGACTTTCCCCCTGAATCTCCTTTTCCGATACCCACTGCCATTGGCCAAACCCGTCCATCACCTGGTGGGCCCAGACGGTATCCTCGATATCGCTGAGCAGCAGCACGTGGGATGACAGATCCAGAAAAGGAAGCGTGGAGCGAATGTACAGCCGGCAGGTATATTCCCCGGATCCGTCCTCCAACGAGTAGATCATCGGGATCAGATCCAGCCGGGCCAGCTGGTATTCTTCCATCGTGTAATCCTTGGCCGCCATCAGCATATCAACCAGGGACGAATTGTACTGGACAAGGTTGGCAAGCCCCGCAATGCGGTTTGTAAAGGTATTCAGCTCCCGCCATGAGGTTTCAAAATCGTTTCGGGATGCCTCAATCCGCTCGTCCCACGAGGCACGGTAAGACCGGACGCCGATCAGGGAAATTGCCGCCAGCATGGCCGCCAGGAACACGCCCATGGTCAAAAGGTACCTGCCCCGGATGGACAGTGCGTGATGTTCTCGCCTTTTGCGCATCAGGATCATTCCTCCCCGGATTCCCGGTATTCCGTAGGCGTCATCCCCGTTTCCCTCCGAAAGGTTTTTGCAAAGTAATGATTGCTGCTGTATCCGGTGCGTTCCGCAATTTCAGCCACGGAGAACTGCCGCTTTCGAAGCAGACGCTTTGCCTCCGCCATCCGCACATCCGTGATATAGCGTTTCAGGTTCTTTCCCGTCTCCTCCTTAAAGCAGGCGGAAAAGTAGTCCGGCGTCAGATGCACCAGCCCGGATAGGGTTTCCAGGCTGAGCCCCGGCTCCTGATAATGCGCATGGATATAGTCGGTAATCGTTCGCGCCATCCCGGACAGGGACGGTTCCGCTTCTTTTTCCCTACCCTGGCGGTCCCGCAAATCCAGTTCCCGAAGCCGTGCCTTCTTCCGTCTGCGCTCCGCGGCCTGCAGGATTGCGTCCTGAAGCTGTTCCATCCTCACCGGTTTTTCAAGATAGGCAACCGCGGAGAAGGAGATCGCCGCCCGCAGATATTCCTTGTCAGAATAGCTGGACAGAATGATGATTTCACAATCCTCATCCCTGCGGCGGGCCTCCTGGGCCAGTTCGATGCCGGAACGGAAGGGCATCCGGATATCGGTCAGCAGGATATCCGGTCGCTCGCTGAGCAGTTCCCAAGCCTGGGCGCCGTCCTCAGCGGTCATCACCCGGTTTACACCCAGCTCCTCCCATTTAGTCGAGGTCAGGATGCCCATTCTCGTATAATATTCATCTTCCGCGAAAAGCAGTTTCATGGGGATCCCTTCCTTCCTGCGGCTGCCGCGTTATTTTTGTTCCGTTCTTTTTTTAAAAAGGGGCTGCCGACAAGGCAGCCCCAGTGTTCTTCCGCCGTACCTATTTATCGGGAAGCGTACCAGGCATCGTACTGAGCAAAGAGCTCATCATAGACCTGCTGCAGGCCATTATCATAGCACTTTTGAATCATTTCCGCCAGTGTCGCGTCCACATCTTCCACCAGGCCCAGCTCCAGCATGGGAACATACGCATCCAGCTGCGCCTTCACCGCCGCGTAGTAGGCGGAAATGGAATCGCTGTCAAACACGAAGGACACGGTGGGATTGTTCATCACGCGGGCCTGCCAGGCATCCGCAATCGCCTGCTCCCGCTCGGGGGCACCGGCCTGCTCCAGGTCGCCGTTCTTGATGGCCCAGGATACCGCCACACCCAGCGGCGGATAGTTTCCGCTGTTCTCCGCGATCACTTCATAGTGTCCCTTATCGTCCACCATGTTGTAATGCTCGCCTTCGATGCCCAGCAGAATCAGATGATTCAGATAGGTGTCATACTTCATCAGGTCCAGCACCATGCCCGCGCGTTCCGGGTTCTGAGAACCGGCCGCGATGGCCATGTCATTGTTGGAATAAGCTTCCGCGCCCACAAAGTGGTCGGAGATGATGTCGCAGGCCGTGCAGACGACGCCCTCGGTTTTCTCCGCCTGCTTCATGTAGTTGAACACGGAGGCGTTCCAGGCGATGGATGCGCCCTGCAGGTTGGCAAAGGCATCATCGTCCGTAATCGTGTTGGTCAGAGCGCTGCGGCTCCAGCAGCCCGCGTCCGCCATTTCCTTCATGTCATAAGCATACTGCCGGAACCAGTCCGTTTCATACACCAGTTTCACATCATCCTTCGTGGGAAGGGTGCTTCCGTCATACGCATAAATGAAGTCCAGGAAATCCGCGTCCAGCAGCAGCATGGTGTCAAACTGCTCCCGGTACACATCCCACAGCTCGTTGTTATCCCCGGCGGAAGCCATGGCGTAGACACCGGTTTCCGGCGTTTCCTTTTCGGCGACCGCCAGCATGAATTCCTTGTATTCCGCCCAGTTTTCGGGAGTCTTCACGCCGATCTTGTCCGCGATGTCCTGCCGGATGGCAACCATCTTGCCCATGGGCTGCGCCACATTGGAGCTGACGGCGATGACATTGCCCGCCATGGTGGTTTCGGACCAGGAAGCTTCCGCCTGATACTGCTTGGTCAGCGGCATGGCCTTTTCGATAAATTCATCCGTCAGAATGTAGAAGCTGCCCTTCGCGGCTTCCGTATACATCATCGCCCAGGGGGCCGTGAAGATCAGATCCACGTCGTTGCCCGTCAGGCTCAGGGAATACATGGTCGCATAATCCCAGCTCAGGAACGTGGTGGTAATCGCCGTGTTATAGGGCTGAAGATACTCGTTGATCTTCTCCTCAATCCGGTCCCAATCCGTGGGCTTGTCGCCCACCAGGTACATTTTGACCGTGTAAGCCTTGCTCAGGTCAATGCCGGAATACAGTTCCGGCGTTGCCTCGATGACGGTTCCGCCTTCAATTTCCGCACCGGCCACAGACAGCATGGACAGCGCCAGGCACAGGGTCAGAACCATTGCCAACAGTTTCTTCATGTGGGTATTCCTCCTTTTGCTTTATGTTTCAGCCCCTTCGGGCCAAATACCTTGGTTTATCCTTTCACCGCGCCAATGGTGAGCCCCTTCACGAAATACCGCTGCACAAAGGGATACAGCAGCACAATCGGTCCGGTCGCGATGACGGTCATGGACATTTTCATCCCTTCCAGGGGCACGCTGGGCAGGTCGATCCCGGACTTTTCAGCAATCAGGCGCATCGCCTGGGCATTCCCCAGCATGCGCTGCAGGAAGTACTGCAGGTTAAACATGTTCTCATCGGTGATGAACACCATACAGTCATACCAGTCATTCCAGTAAGCCAGCGCCGAGAAAAGCCCCAGCGTCGCGATCAGCGGCGTGCTCAGCGGCAGGATCAGCTTAATGTAGATCGTCATGTCGTTGGCGCCGTCGATCTTCGCGCTTTCGCTGATCGCCTGCGGGATCCCGCTCATAAAGCTTTTGGAAATGATCATGTTCCACACGCTGAACATCAGCGGCAGCAGCAGCCCCAGGTAGCTGTTCTTCATGTTCAGATACCGCACGCAGATGCTGTACCAGGGCACCAGGCCCCCGCCGAAGAGCGTCGTGAAGAAAAAGAAGAAGCTGAATTTGTTTCTCCAGGGGAAATCCTGCCGGCTGAGCACGTATCCGGTCATCGTGCACATCAGGATGGACAGGAAGGTACCCAGCACGGTGATTCCCACCGTGACCCCGTAGGCAGTCAGCACCGCGGTGGGATCCTTCAGGCACAGCGCATAGCTCTCCAGGCTGAATTCTCTGGGTACCACGGGATATCCGTTCTGAATCAGGCTGCTTTCCGGCGTGAAGGACGCGATAATGATCAGATAGAACGGAATCAGGCAGGCCAGGGCAAACAGGCCAATCAGCAAATACCCCAGCACGTTCACCGCGATGGCATCTCCGGTCCAGACCCGGGTATCGCGATGCCGGCGGCGGGACAAGGTTACATCCGACATCCCTGCTCCTCCTTCCTCAGTAAAGCGCATAGTCCGGCTGCGCTTTCTTCACCAGGAAATTACACAGATTGATGGTCACGAAGCACAGCACCGACTGATAAAGCCCCGCAGCCGCGGACATGCCGTAATCCCCGTTGGTCATCAGCAGCCGGAAAACATAGGTGTCAATCACGTCGGTTGTGGGCTGAAGGAGCGCGCTGGTCTTGACCGTCTGATAAAACAGACCGAAGTCTCCTCGGAAGATATTGCCGATCGCCAGCAGTACCAGCACCATCATCGTCGGCACCAGCGACGGTATCGTGATGTAGCGGATCCGCTGCCAGGCATTGGCGCCGTCGATGGTGGCCGCCTCGAACATTTCCTGGTCCATCCCCGTGATCGCGGCCAGGTACACCACCGATCCGTACCCCGTCTGCTTCCACAGCTTCAGGAAGACCAGTACCGGCGGCCAGGCACCCGGGGTGTTGTAAAGGTCAAAGGCATTGCCTCCCAGGGCGAGGATCAGGTTGTTCGAGATGCCGCGCTCATAGTTGAAAATGTTGTACATGATGGCGCCGACCACAACCCAGCTGATGAAGTAAGGCAGGAACATACATGTCTGCGCGGCCTTTTTAAACCGCTTGCTCAGAAGCTCATTCAGCAGGATGGCGCTGCCCATCTCACATACAACCCCCAGCAGAATGAAGGCCAGGTTGTACAGCATGGTGTTTCGGGTCACGGTCCACAGCTGTCCGCCAATCATCAGAAAGTTGAAATTATCCAACCCCACCCAGGGAGATCCGTAAATACCCCCGGCATAGCGATACTTCTTGAACGCCATGACGATGCCGGTCATCGGCCAGTAGTGAAAAACCAGCACATAGATGACCGCCGGCAGCAGCATCAGCAGCAGAATTTTGTGTTTCCGGGCCGTCTTCCACACCGACATTTTCCGGTTGTGATTTGGAACAGGCTTCACCGGATTCACTGTCATCGGGCATCTACTCCTTCCGATCTGTCCCCTGATTATATTGCACCTTTCCGAACATACTTCTGACTGGATTCAGATTATCATGTCCTATTTGGTCAATAAAGTGCGATTTTTTGAGATTTGTTGCCATTTTCCGGGATGTTCGGCATCGCATATATGGCGAGGGACAACTTGGGATTGTAAAATAACGATGTTGCTTACTGGCTGAAAAGGGGCTATAATTGTTGAATCTGACGTTGACATGCTATACGGTACCACGAAGGGGCAGACGAAGACTGACGGAACTGTATGGAGTTTGAAAAAGCGGATGATGACTGTATCATCAAATGGGATGATGGTTTGGAAATTGCGTGTTCTTTTGCAAGGATTCGTGAGCAATTACGCCCATACCTGTGGGAGGAAGCTCAATACTGTGTTCAGAATGCCCGGCCCATGATGGCTCATTTATGCTTGGATTATCCCGGGGATTCAAAAGCGCTGGGTTGCAATGACCAGTATATGCTTGGCAGAAAATACATGGTTGCTCCGATCACTGAAAAAGGAATCCTGGGAAGAGAAGTGTATTTTCCCGAAGGCAGCTGGAAACATTACTTTACTCAGGAGATCATCCCGGGCGGAACCACACGTTATTGCAGCTGCCCTCTTACGGAAGCTCTTGTTTTTGAAAAGGTGGAAGTCAGTCCGTAAACCTGCAGAATATGGCCGTTCCGGCAGAAATGAAAGCGGAGGATTCTATGCTTAACAGGAAATACCAGGACTTTTTACGCTGGGTCGTATATCAGATTTACCCCCGCAGCTTTATGGATTCCAACGGTGACGGGATCGGTGATCTGAACGGAATTATCGAAAAACTTGACTATATCAGACAGCTTGGAATCAATGCAGTCTGGCTTTGCCCATGCTATCAGAGCCCGAATGATGATAACGGCTATGATATTTCTGATTATGAGAATATCATGACAGAATTCGGAACTATGAAGGATATGGAGCGCCTTATATCTGAACTGCACAAAAGAGACATGAAGCTGATTATGGACCTGGTGCCCAACCATACTTCTACAGCGCACCGCTGGTTCCGGGAGTCCAGGAAGGGAAAGGATAATCCTTACAGCGATTTCTATTACTGGTATGATGAAAAACCGAACGACTGGCAGTCGGTATTCCGGGGAAGCGCCTGGGAATATGACCCGGTCCGGGGGCAGTACTATCTGCATTCCTTTGCCGTCAGCCAGGCGGATCTGAACTGGGAGAATCCCGCGGTGGTCAGGGCCATGCAGGAGGTCGTGGACTTCTGGATCGACAAAGGGGTGGACGGTTTCCGCATCGACGTGATTGATCTGATTTCCAAGGACATTGCGCATAACAAGATGGGATTCGGCCCCCGCCTGCATGAATTCATTCATGCGCTTTTCGGCCGGGAGAAAACGAAAGCCCTGTTCACGGTCGGAGAAAGCTGGGTACAGGACATCGACGAGATGATCCGCCACTGCGCCGCGGACCGTCACGAGCTCAGTACACTCTTTCTGTTCGACCACATGGACTGCGGCCGGACGGACAAGTTCACGCCCCGGAAGGACAGCCTGAAGTCCCTGCGGGATATTCTGGCCCGCTGGCAGGAGGAAACCGCCCGGCATGATCTGCTCCATACCTTATTTACCGATAACCATGACCAGCCGGCGATGCTCTCCCGGATTGCGGATGACGGCCGGCTCCGGTATGAATCCGCGACCGACCTGGCAGCCATGCTCTATCTCCTGAAGGGCGTTCCGTTCATTTATCAGGGGCAGGAGATCGGCCAGACGGCAGCGCATTATGACAGCATTGATGATTTTGACGACGTCGAAAGCATCAACGCGTACCGGGAATTCGTGCAGACCATGCCCGAAAAGGACGCCCTGGAGAAGATCAATTTCGGGAGCCGCGACAACGCCCGCCATCCCATGCCGTGGAACGGGGGCGCCCAGGGTGGATTTACCGCAGGGG
>JAEEGH010027002.1_pt1 | contig 11392 bp, 8 predicted proteins | sample 9134181 | NCBI WGS metagenome assembly JAEEGH01 (sample SAMN16246544, study PRJNA631951) | gut metagenome | biome: gut microbiome; feature: rumen; material: DP-attached | host: Bos | place: Iran: Karaj | collected 2018-10 | reverse complement strand
GGCTCGCCAACCCGGTGCTTCTCATCTTTGCCGCCTATGGGGCCATGCTCTCCGCCGGCATTCAGGTGATGTGCGGCAAGACCATGGGCGCCGGAGACCGGAAGGGCACCGACGCCTGCTACTCCGCCGCCGCGGTCCTGGCCCTTACGGTGTCGGTCATAGGCATGATCCTGATCCTGCTGTTCGTATCTCCCCTCTGCACCCTGTTGGGCGCAGGAAAAAGCGCGCCGGACAACCAGGTCTTCTTCCTGACCCGGGACTATCTTCGCGGGTTCATCGTTGGCGCGCCGGCGTTCATCGTGGCGCAGATCATGGTGCCATTTCTGCAGCTATCCGGGAATCGTGTCCGGCTCGCTTCCGCTGTGGTGCTCATGACCGTGTCGGATATCGTCTTTGACCTTCTCAACGTGTTCGTATTCCACGGCGGGACCCTGGGCATGGGGCTTGCATCCAGCCTGAGCTATTATTTTGCCCTGGTCGTGGGCCTTGCGTACTTCTTCAAAAAGGATTGCCTGTTCCGTTTGGATCTGAAAGCGGTGACCAGAAAGGTGTGCGCCAGGCTCTTTGCCTATGGGGTGCCCACCATCATCAACTCTCTGGCCATGGTGGTGCTGGTCTTCACCCTGAACAAGATCCTGCTTTCATCCGGAGGAAATCTGGCCGTGGCCGCCTACTCGGTGATTTCCACCGTGGGTAACATCTGCTACTGCTTCGGTTCGGGCGTCGCCTCGGTGTCGCTGCTCCTGGCGGCGATCTTCTACAGCGACAGGGACAGGACCGCCATCTACACTCTGGTCAGGACCCAAACCCGGTACGCCGTCATTTTGGATGTGGCGCTCATCGTTCTCGTGCTGCTCCTGGCCCCGGCGTTGACGGGCCTGTTTTTGACCGATCCGGCGGCCCGGGCCATGACGGTCAAGGGGCTGCGGCTGTTCTCTCTTTCGCTGTTGCCCTGTTCCTTGAACACCACATTCAAAAACTATTATCAGGGTGTGAACCGGACTCGTTTCACGGAGCTCATCTCCCTTCTGCAAAACGTGACCTTCCCGGTGCTCATGGCCCTGATCCTCAGCCGAATGCTGGGGACCACCGGCGTGTGGCTCTCCTTCCTGGGCGGAGAATTGCTGACCATCAGCGTCATCTGCGCCGTGGTCTGGCGACGGTATAAAAAGGTCGCCCTCAATGAGGAAGCCTTCGCGATGCTGCCGCGGCTCTTCGGCGTGAAGCCTGAGGACATGATCGAGATGACGGTCCGCTCCCAGGCGGAGGCTGCCGAAGCTTCCGTGCAGGCGGCGGCCTTCTGTCGGCAGCACGGAGAGAACGCCCGCAACAGCACGCTCATCTCCCTGTGCGTGGAGGAGATGGTCAACAACATCGTGACCCACGGCTTCAAAAAGGAGCGGAAGGATCAGTGCGTGGAGGTGCGCATCCTTTTCAAGGACGGCAGCCGGATCATCCGTATACGGGACAACTGTGTCAACTTCGATCCGGTGAATTATCTGCAGCTTCACGCGTCGGACGATCCCGCAGCCCATATCGGCATTCGCATGGTCATGAAGATGGTCAAAAGCGCCGATTATGTAAACTCCCTGGGCCTCAACAACCTGACCCTGGTTTTGTAAGAGCGGGACGAGGGCCCGGAATACAACAGCAGAAACACCAAAGTTGCCCTACATAGCGGCAGGAAAGGAAAGGATAATCATGAAAACGGACGTGATCGTGATCAGCCCCACAGGCGAAGGCATGGCGGAGGCGCTGAAGGAGACCGAGCGGGCGGCGGCCTATCGGGGCCTGACCCCCAAGGAGAGCCTGCGGCTCCAGCTCCTGGGCGAGGAGATGATGGGGATGCTGCGCACCATCGTGGGCGAGGGCAAATCCAGCTTCTGGGTGGAGGCGGAGGGGAAGACCTTCTCGCTCCACCTGCGGGCCGGGGTGCGGATGAACGCGGATCTGAGGGACGACCTCTTGAAGGCCGCCACCTCGGGGAAGAACGCCGCCGTGAAGGGCTTCATGGGCCGGATACGGGACATCTTCACCCAGCTTTCCGAGCCGGACGGCGCCACCATGGACCCCAAGGAGTACGGCTTCTCCTATGTGGACGTGTCCAGCTTCGACGCCTCCATGGGCGTCACCACCCACGGCATGCTCTACGGCTGGTCCATGAAGGAGTATCGCAGCGCGGTGGAGGAGCATCGGGCGGAGGAGCCGGAGAAGTGGGACGAGCTGGAAAAATCCATCACCGCCCGCCTCGCCGACGAAGTCAAGGTATTCATCCGCGGGAACACCGTGGAGATGGTCGTTGAAAAAGCATTCTGAAAGGAGATATACGAACATGACGATCGAGCAAAAGAAGAACGGCAGCGCCCTGCTGATTGCCCTGGAGGGCCGTTTGGACACCATGACCGCGCCTCAGCTGGAGGCAGCCCTGAAGGAAGCCCTGCCCGGGGTGGAGGCGCTGACCTTCGATCTTAGCAAGCTGGACTATATCTCCTCCGCGGGCCTCCGGGTGCTGCTGAGCGCCCAGAAGACCATGAACCAGCAGGGGACCATGAAGGTGAAGAACGCCAACGAGATGATCCTGGAGATCTTCGAGGTCACCGGCTTCTGCGACATCCTGACCATCGAATAAGGTCCTCGCGCCTCGGAAGGAGAGGAATGATCCCATGAAGCGGCTGCGCCAACACGTGACCTTCAAGAGCATAGCGGGCATCGTGCTGCTGCTGGTGCTGTTTTCGACTATCGTCAGCATCATCGGCTATCGGACCTTCACCAACGCGCTGCTGGACCAGTACGCGGAGGGCGCCTTTCTCACGGCCCAGACGGCTGCCGAGCTGGTGGACGCGGACCGGCTGGACGAATACGCCCAAAGCGGCGGGACCACCCCGGCGTATATGGACGTTTGGAACCGGATGGACCATCTGTGCAACACCTCCGGGTCCACCTTCATCTATGTGATCGTGCCCGACCGGTCGGATTACGGCCACATCACCTTCCTCTTCTCCACCATCGACCATGACAGCTCCTATACCAAGTACGATTTCGGCTTCGTGCGGGAGACCACCAACGACGAGTACCGGGAGAAGTACAGGGCCCTCTACGACCTCGCGGCGGATCGGGAGCTGGTGATCCGGGACAAGGGCAACATCGAGACCGACTCCCACATCACCGCCATGATCGGCCTGAAGGGGTCCGACGGCCAGGTGAAGGGGATCCTCTGCGTCCAGCGGCAGATGGACGTGCTGGCCGCGGAGCGCAACACCTTCCTCAACAAGGTCGCTCTCGCTCTGGTGGGCCTGCTGCTCCTGGTTATCGCGGGCCAGGGGGTGTACCTGCATCGGGTGCTGCTCCGGCCCCTCAACCTGGTCACGGAGGAGGCGGCCCGCTTCCCCCGGGAGAACAGGGCCGCGGCCCAAAAGCTTAGGGAGGTCATCCGCAACAAGGACGAGATCGGTCAGCTGGCCGACTCCATCGACCGCATGGAGGAGCAGATCGAGACCTACATCACCGACATCACCCGGATCACCGCCGAACGGGAGCGCATCAGCACGGAGCTCTCCTTGGCCACCCGCATCCAGGCGGCCTTCGTGCCCCACATCTTCCCGCCCTTCCCCAACCGGCCTGAGTTCGACCTCTACGCGTCCATGGACCCGGCCAAGGAGGTGGGGGGCGACTTCTACGATTTCTTCCTCATCGACGAGGACCATCTGTGCCTGGTCATGGCGGACGTGTCCGGCAAGGGCGTGCCCGCGGCCCTGTTCATGATGGTGTCCAAGATCATCCTGCAGAGCTGCGCCATGCTGGGCCAGAGCCCGGCGGAGATACTGACCAAGACCAACGAGGCCATCTGCTCCAACAACCAGGAGGGCATGTTCGTCACCGTGTGGCTGGGCATATTGGAGATCTCCACCGGCAAGCTCACGGCGGCCAACGCCGGCCACGAGTACCCGGTGCTCAAGGCTGCGGACGGGAGCTTCGCCCTCTACAAGGACAGGCACGGCCTGGTCATCGGCGGCATGAGCGGCGTGCGGTACCGGCCCTACGAGCTGCAGCTGACCCCCGGCGCCAAGCTGTTCGTGTATACGGACGGCGTGCCGGAGGCCACCAACGCCCAGAATGAGCTCTTCGGCACCGACCGGATGATCGCCGCCCTGAACGAGGACGCGAGCGCCGGGCCCGAGGACATCCTGAAGAACGTGCGCCGTTCCGTGGACGATTTCGTGCAGGAGGCGGAGCAGTTCGACGACCTCACCATGCTGTGCCTCGAATACAAGGGGCCCCAGGCTCAGCCCGCCCGGGAGCTGACGGTGGAGGCCGCGGTGGAGAACATCCCCGCCGTGACCGAGTTCCTGGAAGCGGAGCTGGACGCCGTGGGCTGCCCCATGAAGGCGAAGATGCAGCTCACCATGGCCGTGGACGAGATCATGGCCAACATCGCCCAGTACGCCTATGCGCCGGGGACCGGCCCCGTCACCCTGCGGTTCGCCTTCGAGGAGGCGACCAGGACGGCGACGCTGACCTTCCTCGACAAGGGCATGCCCTACGATCCCCTCCAAAGGGAGGACCCGGACGTGAGCTTGAGCGCCGAGGACCGGCCCATCGGAGGCCTGGGCATCTATCTCGTGAAGAAGACCATGGACCATGTGGCGTATGAATACAAATACAGCCAAAACGTCCTGACGATACAGAAAACGGTGTAAAGGAGACCTGGCTATGAAAAAACTGTTGACCGTCCTGCTGGCCGCCCTGCTGATCCTGGGCGGCGTCGCCGGCGTCAGGAACGCTGCGGCGGAGGGTTCGGATTGGAAGACCCTGGGCGATATCTGGGACTTCGAATCCCCCGGCTACGGCTGCGAGAACAACCAATACGTCCGGCTCTTCCAGGCGGACGGCGTCTACTATCGGGCGGACGTCACGCTGACGGAGGAGCAGTTCCAGCAGCTGATGGATATCGACATCTTCGATCCTCAGGCGGGCGAGAAGGAAAAGGCGCTGCTGGCGGAGCTGCCCATCGAGCATCTCTACGACCTGTCCGCGGTCCTTCTTCCCCAGGAGGCCCTGGATTCCCTGGCGGGCATCACCGGCCAGGAGCTGCTGGACATGGGCTTCGTGCCCCAGGGCAGCTACGGCTTCAGCGAGGCGGAGAAGCTCTCCTGGGCCAGTTTGGACAAGGGGCCCTTCGAGTATCAGGTCGAATTCGTGGAATACGTGGACGCCGACGAAGATCCCAACGTGGCGGAGGTCATCCGGCCTTTGACCGTGAAGACCGTCAAATGGGAGGGGAACCTGTCCCAGTACGCCATGGCCGCGGACTTCGACATCCAGGGCGGCCCGTCCCTGGAGGACTATGAGGCCATGTTCGCGACGCCGGAGCGGGTCTTCTATCCCATCCCCCAGATCCCCCTGGCGGACAGCCCCTTTGCGACCCTGGCCGACGTCTTCGCCGTGCTGAACAAGGCGAACGACGAGGGCGCCACCCCCCGCTACAGCTCCAGCCTCACCGACACCATGTACGTGGTCGCCTTCGAGAAGGAGGACGCCAGCTACCGGGTGGAGGCGGAGGTCCCCGCGGACGTGGCGGCGCAGCTGGACGCCATCGACTTCTTCGACGAGCAGCGGGACGAGAAGCAGGAAGCCTTGCTGGGCCCCCTGCCCGTCGTCCGGGTGGGGGACCTGTCCGCCATCATCCCTGCCCAGGAGGAGCTGGACGCCCTCATCGGCATGACCGGCCAGGACCTGCTGGATTTGGGCTTCGAGTACGGCATGGGGTACAGCTTCTGGGAGGCCACGGACTTCTATCTCACCCGGGGCCTGGTGGAGTACGTGGTGACCTTCAACGAAAAGGTGCCGGAGATGGAGGACTACGACGCCGTACTGGACGAGCTGTTCCGGTCCATGACCGTCAAAAAGGTGGTGGTCGACGGGCTGTCCTCCCTCTGCTCTGACCCGGATCTATTCTGGATCCCCGGGGCCGACGAGGCGCAGCCGGTGGGGGAGGACGGCTTGATCCTCTAGGATTTCACCGTCACGTGCATCGACGGGTCCGCCTTCACCCTGTCCGAGGCCCTGAAGGACCACGAGCTGGTGCTCATCAACCTGTTCTTCACCAACTGTCCCCCCTGCAAGCTGGAGTTCCCCTTCCTGCAAGAGGCCTGGTCCCAGAACCAGGACAAGGTGGCCGTCGTCGCCCTGAGCCCGGACGCCGCCGATACCGACGAGGTGCTGCAGGCCTACGCCCAGGAGCTGGGCCTCACCTTCCCCATCGCCCACGAGGAGGGGACGGGGCTGTATGATCGGTACGTCACCGAGGGCTTCCCCACCACCATGCTGGTGGACCGGACCGGCAGGATCGCCATGATCGAGTGCGGCGCCTATACGGCGACCCAGGACTTCCTGGACCTGTTCGACGAGTACACCGGTGAGGACTACGATCCCAGCCTCAGCACCTATACCGTATACTGCTACGGCGCGGAGGGCTACGAGGACGTGACGGGCGTGGTCGTCACCTTCTGCACCGACACCACCTGCGTCCCCGTCACCTCGGCGGACCAGGGCGCCGCCATATTCCGCGGCACCCCCGCCAAGTACCACGTCAAGATCATGACGGTGCCGGAGGGCTGGCAGCTGAGCGGGAGCGCGGAATGGGACACCGAGCTCTACGGCCAGATCTTCTGGGTGCCCTTCACGAAGGTCGGCCAATAGGACAGCAAGGACAGACACCAAGGAGCGTTTGAGAAATGAACGAAGCACCGAAACCTAAAAACAACTGGAAGATCATAACCATCGTGGCCCTGGCCATCGCTTTCATCGCCTGCACGGCCATGGTGTACATGATGAACCGGCCCCCCGTGAAGGAGATCGTGAAGGAGACCGTCACGGTGGAGATCACCCCGGCGCCCACCGCGGCGCCGGCGCCTACGCCGGAACCCACCGCGCCCCTGTCCCTGTGGACCGAGGGGGCCCTGGCTAAGGACGCCCTGACGGCCTATATGGACATGGTCACCTCCCAGGGCGTGGGGTATATCCCGCCGGAGGATAGGATCGCGGTGTTCGATCTGGACGGCACGCTGTTCTGCGAGACGGACCCGGTCTACTTCGACTACAGCCTCCTCCTCTATCGGGTGACCCAGGACCCGGATTACGTCGACAAGGCCAGCGATTTTGAGCGGGAGACCGCCCGGAAGATCCAGGACATGATCCTCACCGGCAAGTCCGCCAAGGGCCTGGAGGTGGACCACGGCAGGTCCGTGGCCTCCGCCTTCGCAGGCATGACCGTGCCGGAGTTCGAGGCCTACTGCAAGATGTTCCGTGACCTGCCCGCCCGGGGGTACGAGGGCATGACCATCGGCGAGGGCTTCTATCGGCCCATGCTCCAGGTGGTGGACTACCTCGTGGCCAACGATTTCAAGGTCTACGTGGTCAGCGGCACGGACCGGCTCATCGTCCGGGGCATCGTGAAGGATTCCCTGCTTCCCGTGCCCGCGGAGCAGATCATCGGCTCCGACGAGACGCTGGTGGCCCGGCAGCAGGGGGAGGCGGACGGCCTCGACTACGTGTTCACCGACGGGGACGACGTGGTGCTGGGCGGCGAGTTCATCGTGAAGAACCTGAAGATGAACAAGGTCACCGTGATCCTCCAGGAGATCGGCAAGCAGCCGGTCCTGTCCTTCGGCAACAGCACCGGGGACGCCAGCATGGCCGAGTTCGTCACCAGCAACAACCCCTACCCCAGCATGGCCTTCATGCTCTGCTGCGACGACGAGGTCCGGGAGAACGGCAGCGCGTCGAAGGCGGAGAAGATGGAGAAGCTCTGCGCCGAATACGACTGGGTGCCCGTCTCCATGAAGGACGACTGGACCACCATCTACGGGGACGGCGTCACTCGCAAGGCCACCCCCGACAACGTGATCTTCGACATCCCCCAGCGGGTGGCGGAGGACGGGGTGAAGCTCTCCGACGACAGCTCCGACTTCGTGCTTTTGAGCGAGGCGGTGCCCGACGCCATCCTGGAGATCCGGTACTACTCCACCTACAACTTCATCGGCGACCGCATCGACGGCTACGAGGAGCCCCTGGCCTTCCTGACCAAGGAAGCCGCCGCGGCCCTCAAGGAGGTCAGCGACGAGCTGGTGGGCATGGGCTATCGGCTGAAGATATTCGACGCCTATCGGCCCCAGAAGGCGGTGACCCACTTCATGAACTGGGCTCTCGATCCGGACGACGCCCGCATGAAGGAATACTTCTATCCTGAACTCGAGAAGGACGTGCTGTTCCCCCAGGGCTATATCGCCGAGCATTCCGGCCACAGCCGGGGCAGCACCGTGGATCTGACCCTCTTCGACATGAAGACGGAGCGGGAGGTGGACATGGGCGGCACCTTCGACTACTTCGGGCAGCTGAGCCATCCGGACTATACCGACATCACCGAGGAGCAGTACGCCCTGCGGATGCTCCTTCGGGAGGTCATGGTCAAGCACGGGTTCAAGCCCCTGGAGGAGGAGTGGTGGCACTTCACGCTGGAAAACGAGCCTTTCCCCGACACCTACTTCACCTTCCCCGTCAACAGCGAATCCGTAGCCCCGGCGGCGTAACCAGAGCATGATCTCCCTGTTGATCTCTTTCGGCGTGCTGATCGTAGGGTACGCGGTGTACGGACGGGTGGTCGAGAAGGTGTTCTCGCCGGACGACCGCCAGACCCCTGCCGTCGCCATCCACGACGGGGTGGACTGCGTGCCCTTGAAGACGGACCCGGCCACCCTGTCCTTCGAGACCCACGAAAAGTTCTTCGACATCCAGTACCTGGTGGAGGGCGTCGAGCTTCTGGGCGCATGCACCCGGCAGGGGCTGGTGGTGAAGACCCCCTACGACACGGCCAACGACGTGACCTTCTATGAGGACCCGGACTATGCCGGGCAGGTGCTGCTGCGGGGCGGCGATTACGTGATCTTCGCGCCGGAGGACGCCCACAAGCCCCGCTGCCAGGCAGGCGCACCTCTGCCGGTGAAAAAGATCGTGGTCAAGGTACCGGTCTAAACGATGCGTTTGGGCACGGCTGATCCGTGCATCAGCAAACAAACAGCAGGCACTTTCCAGTGCCTGCTTTTCTATGGTCGCGGGGGTGCTTTTTTGCCGTCGCTTATACCGGAAGCGGTTTAAGCTGCTGTAACAGGATCGTCACTGGGCCCTTTCCACGTTCCGGGAGGCCAGGAGGGTGAGGCCGATGGCCGGGTCCTGGTAGATGAGGTCGCCGATGTGGACCGGGGCGTCTACGACCAGGTCCTTCAGGGCCGCCACCGCGGGGAGCAGGGCCGCCCGGGGGATGGGAGCGGTGCTGCGGACGCTGACCAGGGGCAGCACGCCGCCCTTCACCGCCACGCTGGTGGTCAACACCCGCCTGGGGTCCGTCAGCTCCGTCCGGCCATAGGCGATGCCGTTCTTGCAGGCCGCGCCCTCCACCTTGGTCTCCCCGTTCTCCTGCCACACGGTGAGCAAACACCCGTTGGGGCAGACCACGCAGGTCAATTCCATCTTCTTCATACGAGGCTCACCTCCACCTGTTCGCATGCGGGCACGTCCTTCACCTTCAGGCGGATCATCTCCGAGGGCATGACCCGCTTCATCTTCTTGCTGACCAGGGTCTTGCCGCCCGCCGTGACGGTCAGCTTCTGGTCCCGGCCCGGGAGCATGACCCGCATGGACAGGTACCCGTCCTCGCCGGCGGTCAGCTGCCGGGGCAGCACGTAGCGGATGCCGCCGGAGACGGTCACGGGGACCATGGGCTTGTTGGCCGCGCCCTCCAGATAGGCCGCCGCGTGCTCCGCCGCCCGCTCGCCCTCCTCGGACACCAGGTCCACGAGATCGTGGACGTGGAGGCCGTTGCCGCAGGAGAAGACGCCGGGCACCGAGGTCATGAGGTCCCCGTCCACCAGCGCGCCGCCGGTGACCGGGTCCATCTCTATGCCGCAGGCCTTGGCGAGCTCGTTCTCCGGGATCAGGCCCACGGACAGCACCAGCACGTCGCAGGGGATGGTCCGCTCGCTCCCGGGGATGAATCGGCCCTTTTCGTCCACCTTGGCGGTGATCACGTGGGTGATGTGGTCGTCCCCGTGGATCTCCTTCACGGTCTCTGCGAGGCACAGGGGAATGTCGAAATCTTCAAGGCACTGCCGCACGTTCCTCGGGAGGCCCGAGCAGAAGGGGAGCTTTTCGAGGACGCAGTGGACACGGGCCCCCTCCAGCGTCATGCGCCGGGCCATGATGAGGCCGATGTCGCCGGAGCCCATGATGACCACGTTCTTGCCGAAGGCGATGTTGCGCATGTTCATGAGGTACTGGACCACGCCCGCCGTGTACACGCCGGCGGGCCGGTTCCCGGGCACCGCCAGGGCGCCCCGCGTCCGCTCCCGGCAGCCCGTGGACAGGATGACGGCCTTGGCCTGGACCTCGAAGAGGCCCTGGGGGGTGATATAGGTCACCTTTTTATCGGGGGAAAGCTCCACCACCATGGCGCCGGTGACGGTTTCCACCCCGGCGTCCCGAGCCATCTGGATGAACCGGGCCGCGTACTCCGGGCCGGACATGGCGCTGCCGAAGCGCAGCACGCCGAAGCCGTCATGGATGCACTGATTGAGGATGCCGCCCAGCACCGGGTTCCGCTCCAGCAGGAGCACCCGGTCCACGCCTTTTTCCTTGGCCCGGACCGCCGCGGCCAGCCCCGCGGGGCCGCCGCCGATGACCACAAGATCAGCTCGTTCCATGGTCACGCCTGACCTCCTTTCACATAGCCCAGCAGGGGACGATCCCCCCGCCGCTTCAGGTCGATATCCTGGGGAGACTTGCCCTCAGAAAGCAGCAGCTCCACGATCCGCTGGAAGCAGTAGCCCCCGTTGCAGCGGCCCATGGTGGACCGGGTCCGGTTCTTCACGGCGATGACGCCGGTGGCGCCGATGGGGTTGTGCAGGGCCCGCTTCACCTGGGCCCGAGTCACGGTCTCGCAGCGGCAGACCACGTCCCCGTAGTCCGGGTCCTGTTCGATGAGCGCCCGCTGCTCCGCCCGGGAGAGCTCCGCGAAGGGCGGGATGCCCCGGTAGGTGGGGACGAAACCGGGTTTTTCGACGAGCTCCGTATCCTCCGACAGGATGTCCAGCACCATCCGGGCGATGGGCATGGAGGCGGTGATGCCGGGGGATTCGATGCCGATGAGGTTGATGAGGTGCTTCGCTTTGGGGCTCCGCTCGATGACGAAGTCGCCGAAGTTGGCCTCTCCCTTCTTCACCAGCTTGGGCCGGACCCCGGCGTAGGTGCCGATGACGGTCCGCATGTTCAGCGTGGGCAGTAGGATCATGGCCTCCCGCCGGAGCTGATCGAGGATCGGCTCCGTGGTGCTGTAGTCCTC
>JAEEGH010027001.1_pt1 | contig 11392 bp, 9 predicted proteins | sample 9134181 | NCBI WGS metagenome assembly JAEEGH01 (sample SAMN16246544, study PRJNA631951) | gut metagenome | biome: gut microbiome; feature: rumen; material: DP-attached | host: Bos | place: Iran: Karaj | collected 2018-10 | reverse complement strand
CAAAAATGAGAAAAGAACTGAAAAAGGTGTTGGTACTCGGATCGGGTGCCTTGAAAATCGGACAAGCAGGAGAGTTTGACTACTCAGGTTCACAAGCATTAAAGGCACTTCGCGAAGAAGGCATCAAGAGTGTACTCGTTAACCCTAACATCGCTACCATCCAAACAAGTGAAGGTATTGCAGACAAAGTGTATTTCCAACCCGTGAATACACATTTCGTCACCGAAATCATCAAGAAGGAACGCCCCGATGGTATCCTCTTGGCATTCGGAGGACAGACCGCGCTGAACTGCGGAACAGAACTTTACCAAAATGGTACCCTGAAAGAATACGGAGTTGAAGTCTTAGGAACAAGTGTCGAGGCCATCATGAATACTGAGGACCGCGATCTTTTTGTTAAAAAGCTGGCCGAGGTCGACTTGAAGGTGCCTGTATCCCACGCCGTCGAGTCGATGGAGGATGCCCTGAAGGCAGCCCACGAGATCGGCTTCCCCATCATGATCCGTTCTGCCTACGCCCTCGGTGGTCTCGGCTCAGGCATCTGCCCTGACGAGAAGCGTTTCATCGAACTGGCAGAGTCGGCCTTCACATTCGCACCCCAGATCCTCGTCGAGGAAAGCCTCAAGGGCTGGAAGGAGATTGAGTTCGAGTGCATCCGCGATGCTAACGACCGTTGCTTCACGGTGGCCTCTATGGAGAACTTCGATCCCCTCGGCATCCATACCGGTGAGTCCATCGTCGTAGCACCTACCTGTTCACTCCGCGAGGACCAGGTGAAGATGCTGCAGGAACTCACCATCAAGTGCGTCAAGCACCTCGGCATCGTCGGCGAGTGCAATATTCAGTTCGCTTTCAACGCAGAGACCAACGATTATCGTATCATCGAGATCAACGCCCGTCTCTCGCGTTCTTCTGCCCTCGCCTCGAAGGCCACCGGTTATCCCCTCGCCTTCGTCGCTGCCAAGATCGCCCTTGGCTACACCCTCGACCAGATCGGTGAGATGGGCACCACTTCATCAGCATATGTGGCTCCGAGCCTCGACTATATGATCTGTAAGATCCCCCGCTGGGACCTCACCAAGTTTGCTGGTGTGAGCCGTCAGATCGGTTCTTCCATGAAGTCCGTGGGTGAAATCATGTCTATCGGACGTTCATTCGAGGAGATGATGCAGAAAGGTCTGCGTATGATCGGTCAGGGCATGCACGGCTTCGTTGGCAACGACCACACGAAGTTCGAGAACCTTGACGAGGAGTTGGCTAATCCTACCGACCTGCGTATCTTCGCCATCGCCCAGGCGCTCGAAGAGGGCTACACCGTTGAGCGCATCGAGCAATTGACGAAGATCGACGTATGGTTCCTGGAGCGTCTGAAGCACATCGTCGACCTGAAGCACGAGCTGCAGCAATATAACGCGCTCGAGGAACTGCCCGACGAGCTGCTGCTCGAGGTGAAGCGTTGCGGATTCAGCGACTTCCAGATTGCCCGCTTCGTACTGAAACCCGAGGGAGGAAACATGGAGAAGGAGAATCTGGCCGTTCGTAAGTACCGTAAGGAGAAGGGCATCATGCCGAGCGTGAAGCGCATCCCAACGGTGGCTTCCGAGCATCCCGAACTCACCAACTACCTCTATTTCACCTACACCCACACACCCGCATTCGGCAATCCTCAGGGTGAGCAGTATAAGCCTGCACACGACATCAACTATTACAATAACGAAAAGTCAGTAGTCGTCTTAGGTTCAGGTGCTTACCGCATCGGATCTTCTGTAGAGTTCGACTGGTGTTCGGTGAATGCCATCAACACCGCCCGCAAGCTGGGTTACAAGTCTATCATGATCAACTACAACCCCGAGACCGTATCTACCGACTACGATATGTGTGACCGTCTCTACTTCGACGAGCTCTCACTGGAGCGCGTGCTCGACGTCATCGACCTGGAGCAGCCCCGTGGTGTGATCGTCTCTGTGGGTGGTCAGATTCCAAACAACCTCGCCATGAAGCTCTACCGTCAGGGTGTGCCCGTATTGGGAACATCGCCTGTGAATATCGACCGTGCAGAGAACCGCGACAAGTTCTCAGCCATGCTCGACAAGCTGGGCATCGACCAGCCCGCATGGCGTGCGCTGACGAGCTTTGAGGATGTCAAGGAGTTCGTTGAGCAGGTAGGCTATCCCGTGCTCGTACGTCCTTCGTATGTGCTCTCGGGTGCTGCCATGAACGTGTGCTACGATGAAGAGGAGCTGCATCGCTTCCTCAACATGGCCACCGAGGTGTCGAAGGAGTTCCCCGTAGTGGTATCCAAGTTCATGACCGATACCAAGGAGATCGAGTTCGATGCTGTTGCCGACAAGGGTGAGGTCATCGAGTATGCTATCTCCGAGCATGTAGAGTATGCCGGTGTACACTCTGGCGATGCCACGATGGTGTTCCCCGCACAGCACATCTACTTCTCTACCATCCGTCAGATTAAGAAGATTGCCCATAAGATCGCTGCCGAGCTGAACATCAGCGGTCCGTTCAATATCCAGTTCCTGGCCAAGAACCGCGAGGTGAAGGTCATCGAGTGTAACCTCCGCGCCTCTCGTTCGTTCCCCTTCGTATCGAAGATCTTGAAGCGTAACTTCATCGAGACCGCTACGAAGATCATGCTCGACGCTCCTTATCAGAAGCCCGAGAAGAGCGAGTTCGACATCGACCGCATCGGTGTGAAGGCCTCACAGTTCTCGTTTGCCCGTCTGCAGAATGCCGACCCCGTACTCGGTGTCGACATGAGCTCTACAGGTGAGGTAGGCTGTCTGGGTGATGACCTCAACGAGGCTATGCTCAACTCGCTGATCGCTACCGGCTACTCTATTCCTAAGGATGCCGTGCTGATCAGTTCTGGTGGTGCCAAGGGTAAAGTCTCTCTGCTCGAGCCTGCTCAGCAGCTGGCCAAGAAGGGCTACACCATCTATGCTACCGCAGGAACCGCCAAGTTCTTCAACGACAACGGTGTGAAGGCCATCAGCGTGGCTTGGCCCGATGAGGAAGGTGGTGAGAACAATGTCATGAATCTGATCTCTCAGCACAAGGTTGGTCTCGTGATCAATGTGCCTAAGAACCACACCTCTCGCGAGCTCACCAACGGTTATAAGATCCGTCGTGGTGCCATCGATCACAACATTCCTCTGATGACCAACGTCCGTCTGGCCAAGGCCTTCATCGAGGCCTTCACCGCCATGAACCTCGACGACGTGAAGATCAAGTCCTGGCAGGAATATAATAATTAAGGCTTTCCCCCGTGGCGCGGGGGAAACCTCATCGTTATGACCGACGAATACAAGACACTGAAGACCGGAGGCGAGGGCTACTACACCGATAAGCGTAGCAAGTTCCTCGCCTTCGCTCATCATGTGTCTACCGTCGACGAGATCAAAGACATCCTGGCCGGCTATCGCAAGAAATACTTCGATGCCCGCCACGTCTGTTATGCCTACATGCTCGGGCCTGAAAGACTTGAATTCAGGGCCAACGATGATGGCGAGCCCTCCTCTACTGCGGGCAAACCCATCCTCGGACAAATCAACAGTAACGAACTCACCGACATCCTCATCGTCGTGGTTCGCTACTACGGTGGTGTGAATCTTGGCACCAGCGGACTCATCGTGGCCTATCGCGAAGCCGCTGCCGATGCCATCGCCAACTCAGAGATTGAGACGCGTCAGGTGGAGGAGGTCATCACCTACTCTTTCGCCTACCCCATGATGAACGATGTGATGCGCATCGTCAAGGAGATGCAGCCCCGCATTATCTCGCAGACCTACGACAACACCTGCGAAATAAAACTCAGCATCCGCAAATCCGAGGCCGAACAACTCCGCAACCGTCTGCAGAAGCTCTCCTTCGAATAGAGTGCGATTGTTAATTATTTCAAAAAGTATTCATCATTTCTCATTTCTCATTTCTCATTTCTCATTTTTTTCGTACCTTTGCAGCCGATTTCAAGGAAAGTTGGCAGAGTGATCGAATGCGCTGGACTCGAAATCCGGTATACCCCTTTCGGGTATCGGGGGTTTGAATCCCTCACTTTCCGCACTAAACAAAAGAGAACCCTGAGGGTTCTCTTTTTTTATGCTTTAATCAACTTACAGATCTCCTCCAGATATTTGCGGTCAACATCATCGAATGTAGCCAACTGATCGCTGTCAATGTCAAGCACAGCCATTACCTTACCATCGTTGCCAAACACAGGAACCACGATTTCAGAACGCGACGCACTGCTACATGCAATATGTCCAGGAAACTGTTCTACGTCCGGCACGATGACTGTCTCTGCCCGTTGCCAGGCAGTGCCACACACACCCTTACAGTAGGGAATATGCATACATGCAACGGGGCCTTGGAAGGGTCCAAGCACCAACTTATCGCCCATTACCCGATAGAACCCCGTCCACCAGAATCCCATCGTCTGGTGAATCGCCGCTGCCACATTACTCATAACAGCTATCAAATCACTCTCACCCTCAATCAGCGATGCAATCTGACTGACCAATAACTTATATTGTTCTTCTTTCATATCTCAATATACTATAATCTTGTGCAAAGTTAATAAATAATGGTGAAATAATCAAACATTCATCAAAAAATCGTGCTATAATCCCAAAGGTTCACCTGCAATCAAAGAGGATCTTCCTCCTGTTTTCCTTCGGACGCACCGCGAAGTGAATCCAATACGTCGTACCCCGCTTCTCCAGAATCAGCTCATCGAAGTCGCGCTTCGTACCATCCGCGATATCCAGCAATATCCCCGCCATCCTGATCATGTGCTCCGGGCCATAACATTTGATATCCACCGCACACCCTGTCAAATGATTACTTCCCTTCGCACCCCCACACTTCCGATTCACCTCCTCACTCCGATACCCGCTCGAAATGACCAGGGGGACTTCCCCTCCTGAGTAGGAAAGGCTACGGGTAGGCGAGCTTTGCTCGGGAATGGGGTTAGGGGTGGTCTGATCGTTTGGGGGAGAAACGGTATGACCGTACAGCGTATTATAACTATACCTCAAATCCTCCAGCCAATTCTCACAGATATTCTTCAAGTTTTCAATCGCTTTATGACTCGGGATATTCCCATCAGCCGTAATATAACTTGTCTTTGTCAACTCCCCGAGCGAGAAATGCTCGGAGAGTTTCATCTTTTCATTGATACTTACTTCTTTCATTAATTATGAATTATGCATTATGAATTATGAATTGCTAATGTTATCGTGTAATCGTGTTATCGCGTTACCGCGCTAAAGCAGGATATATGGCGCTTTTTTGTATTTGGCTTTGGTGGTGCCATTCTCCTTAAACTCGCCAATCTTTTCAACCAGATGATCCTTCTGTAATCTGAATATCCTGACCTTTGACGAATCAACGCTAAGCCCGAAGCAACGCATCACATCATCGATTGTAAACTCCTCAGGCAGGCGATTGAACGCCTCGATGGTTCTGGACTTCCGCTGCACATTCACTGAGGCATCCTTCAACTTATTGTCGAAATAAGCCTCCGCCATAGCTCCGAAGTAGTGGCGCTGACAGGCATACTGGATATTGGTGATCAACTCAGCCAGACGCCAATCGACCTCGTCCGTCTCGAACTCCCCGCACCAGAAGTCACCCTCCTGATGCATTTTGTCCCAATGGCGCATCACGATGAAGGGCGCAGAGAAATTCAGCCCGTGATAGGCGCACCGTTTCAACAACATCTCATCCGCTTTGGAGTCGTTCTCCTTGGCATCCATCATCCTTCGCGCCGTCCAGTCATAAAGTTCATCCACAATCTTCTGCACGCTCAGCTCGCCCTTCATTCGATCCAGTTTTACAGCCCATTCTTTCAGGCGTTCATCGCTCTCGAAATCCACCTGCGACTCACGCTCCATCATCTCGAAGTTCGTGGCTGGCAGAGGAATACAGGTCAAGCGCGTTGCCAATCCTGAACCAAAATTCTGCTCATTCACTTTCTTCTTCAAGGCGATGGGAGTACCCGTGTAGATGAAGTTCCAGAACACATAGAAGTCCTGAATGATCGAGTCGTTGTTCGAATACGCCTGACCATCTTCCTCGTTGTGGAAGGCCTTCAGTTCCAGCGACTGCTTGTCGATCCACGATCCACCCTTCTGCACCGTCACGGTGTTGTCCAGCTCCGTATCAAACGTCAGCATGTGCAGCTGCATGGGCTGACCATCCACCTCCTCCACCGAGTTCACCATGTCCTGAATAAACTGTGCGTTAGAGGTTCGGGCAGGATGGACGCGAACGATGACCTTTGGTTTCTTGGGCTTCTCCTTGTTAGCGCCCTTGGTGCGCATCTGCTCACGATAGGCATTGATCGCATCCTTGCCCACCTTATCAGCAGCGACGATAGGAGCCGCCAGCAATTTAAAGAGTCTGGTCGCAAACGACTTACCTGATGCAGGATCGCCAATAATCAGCGTCGAATTATTCAGTCTACGCAACTCTTCCGGGCGGTGGTAGAATCTATAAGTACATCTCGTCATCAGCGTCATCAACAAACCACCTGCCACAAACATCGCTGCTGTATACTGGTTCTTCTTCAGTCCCTTACACACATCCTTCAATAGCGGAAAGTCCTTAGCCATCTCCTCAATCTTCTCGCCCCAATCCCACAGCCACCGACTGATGTCTTCCTCCGACCTATCGCACAAAGGGGACGGTCCCTTTTGTGAGATTATCTCTTGATAAGATAAGCCAGTAGCAGCTTTTACCGCTTCGAGCATGGCCTTGGATGGCAGCGAGCTCGCATACTTCTTTTCCTTCTCCGCGATACAGCCCTGGGCCGATTCCACTGTCTGCGCCACGTCCTCAACGCGTTCTCTGACGATCTCTTTAACCCATTCCTGTGCTGCCACGATACGCAACACCAGCTTGGCATCTCCGTCGAGCATGAGTAAGAGATCAGTGGCGAGCTTAAGACTCTCCTTGTGCCTGTTGTGGTCGTCAGCGCAAGGCAGCTTAGCAGCATAACGGGCATCAATAATCTTCTGTACGTCATAGCCATGCCATTTTACGTCCACCGGGCTATCATCCACTGTCCCGACATTCTCAAGCCCTTGTCCAGAAGTCTTATTGGCTTGAGCGCCACCCTTAGTACCACCACTATTACCAGCCCGATAAACAGGCTCATACTTTTTAATGAATTCACTATCCGCATCATCATCATACATTTCTTTTAAATTGTCAAACAAAAAATTCTCTGCTGAGGTAAGGAAATACCCTCTACTGGCATCCTTACAGCTCTCGTCAGGCTCCACCCCAAGCTTTTCACACATCCACATCTGGTTGTCGATGAGGTTACCCCTCGACACGTTGCAGCGGAACACTACTCTCAAACCATTACCTCTCGGGGTGATATAGATGAGGTAGATCTTCAGCGCTTTAAAGTCCAGCGTCTTCTGCCAGCCCTCAAACATGGCCTTGGGATTCTTCACCCCGTCGATATCGATGGCCACGATACCCGACAGACGGACAAACTTCTGCTTGCGCCAGGGACCCTTCTTCATCTTCCCCGTTTTCTTATCCTTCACGTCCGACTCATCATAACCCCGGGCACAGAAGTTGATAAAGGGATGTTCGCCTTTCTCATACTCCGCAAAGAGCAGCAGCTTCTGATCTTCTGTCTTTTTCTGGAAAGCCTCACCTTTCTCCTTGGCCATGTCCTTGCAGAACTTGGTATACCTTTTTGTAAACCAGTCAGGCATCGACAGTGGCGTTTCTTCTGCATAGCGGAGTGCCAGGCGACAACAGTCTGTCAGCAGCTTCGTCTCAGGAGCGTTGGCCAGTGCCCTGAGTTTCACCTCAGGGCAGGCCTCCGTAAAGATCACCTGTTTCTTTTTCTGAAAACAAATCTCCATGGGCTAGAGCGTTTGAATGTCCGTGATGTAGAAGACGTTCTCATGGCGATCATGGTTGTCGCCCCATGTCTTCACCTTCCAGAATCCCTTCACGATATAGGGTACCTGCTGCTCATACTGCGTGTCGCGGTTCTTGCTCGCAGCCTCGCCTGTGAGCTCTCCATAGAAAGCGTCACCTCCTCTTTTGAGGACAAATCCCCTACTCTTGAAATACTCCGCAGTTCCATCCTGCTTCTGATACTGGCGCTCAGAGTATGCGCCCACCTCTACAATTGTTACTAATGCTTCCATCCTTTCAATTTTCAATTTTCAATCTTCAATCTTCAATGCCTTTAAGTAGTCCGTCAACTCGCGCGCCTGCGCCAGAATCTCAATAGCCCCTCGGATATTTCCCAGCTTACGCTTGACGCTGACCACGATCTTGTTCCGCTGAGCAGTCTGGCGCAGCGACCCGTTAGACGTCTCGTACAGCGTCACTGATGGCGGAACATACCCCGGTTCCCTCGACAATCGGTTGTATGGTCTGAACACGATGCAACCCGTTTCTTGATCGAGCGACATACCACCCTCAACACTCTTACCTTGCTCCAGTCTCTCCATGACTGCGAGCGCATTCAACAATAAAACCTCCTTTTTCATTTTTCCTCCTTTACTTTTTTACCTTTTTACTTTTTTACCCTTTCATTAGCCTTGTTTTAATCTCTTCATAATTTCTGAATTCTTTAATTCTCTAATTCTTGATTACATCATAACTCACCTCCTTTCTCATCTTCAATCCATTTGTAGCAGGCGTCGAGGATCATGTCCGCACTCGTGCAGCCCGTGTATTTCAACGTGCCCTCGTTGACAAAGTCCAGCAGATTGTCCGCTATCTCCACCTGCATGTCACCCGCGAACGCTGGCAACTGCATCATCAGCATGTCAAAGAGAGTCGTCGACACATGCGCCCTGATACACTCCATGATGACCAGCGCCTCGATATCCACACCATACTCATCCTGCAAATCCTCTACAATCACCCTCACCAGGCGCTTGTTCTTTCTCACTACTGTTACCTTTACCGATTCCATAACTCTAAACTATAAACTCTAAACTATAAACTTTCAACTCTCTCAAAAAGTCCATACTTCTTCATCAGTCTCACCATCATCGAGTGCACTGGCAGCGTCACTGCATCCTCGTCAATCTTGTCGCAGATAATCCTGAAATGCCACCCCTGCACAGGCTTGTGAAAACTCGTTTTCTTATCAAAAATCAGATAACTCAGCAGGGCATAGATCATGCGTGTCTGGTCGTAGTAATCGTAGAACTTAAATACTCGATTCACAAACGCCTGGTTATCCTTCGTGAGCCACTTAAACAAGAATTCTTTCAGAATCCCCGCGCAGTTCTTGGCCACCTCACGCTCCCTACCATACTCCTCCTGCAGATCCTCAATGTGGTATTTCATCTCCACGATTTTCTTTCTGGCTACCTTCAGTTCTTTCCTCAGATAGTCCACCTCGACAATCAGGCCCTTCTCCTTCTCATCCTTGGCGATGCCCATCCTTCTCAGGCGATACACCTCATCAATGAGTTCATCTTTCTTCATACCCTCTGGAATAGGTAGCTCCTCCATTTCAGGCTCCTCCACCAAAGGATCATCCAACACCAGTTCTTCCTCTTCGGGCTCCATCGCCTCCAGATCTTCCGTTCCAAGATCCAACAGATCAATAACATTTTCTTCTTCCATACATTTTTAAATTTTTAATTCACGAAATTGTTTACTTTCAAATCAGTTTTGTTTCTGATTTCCGAGTGCAAAGTTAGGAAGGATTATAAGCCATATCAAGTTCTATCATCCCCAAAAACAATCCCTCTGAAAATGCCTTATTTCAGAGGGATTCCAAGAGACTCAGGATTTTGCACCCACAAGAAAATTGTAAAATCCTTTTATTATCCTTATATCAATCCTTCGAACGGATTATAAGGTTTAGCCTTCAAGTCAGCTATGTTTTTCCTCATCCAGTCATAGAGAGCGCCACTTCTCGCGCTCTGGAATTTCTTGATATAATCTTCCACTGAGCCACAGCTCACCGACTCCATCTTCTCGCTGAGCACCTTCGCCAGTTTCTTTCTAGAGACATCCGACTTGAAGATACAGTCACAATCCAAGGCAGCGATGATCTCGCAAAGGTATTTGTTGCGCGTCTTGATACTGCACAACTTGGTACGGGCCTCCTCTCTGATGCTGCTATCATCCAACAATCTCCAGATGACATCCCCTAAGAGACCATCCCTGATACCAGACTTCAAAAGAGGCTGGCATACATTGACCATCTCTATGCATTCCTTTCTGGTACGCTCCAGCTGGTGTTCTTCAAAGTCTTTCAGGTAAGGAGCCAACTGCGGTTTGATCACAGCCATATCCTCATGAATGAGTTCCAAGATAGCTTCGAAATAATAGAACTTAGAAAAATCATCTTCCGTTAGAAACGCCTGATTCTTCGTCATATACTTATTCAACCTGTCATAACGAAGCGTCAGCAGTTCATTCTTAGGCCCTGTCCAACTGACGAAATAAGACAACTTGGCACATTCCACATCCAGATTTGTATTGAAAACCTGATCCACTTCCAGCGATATGTCATCGATCACCACTGAACGTTCACTTATTTCGCGCCCTGTTGGTGTAGGAGCAAGGAGAAAATAGCTGGATCTGAGAAAATCTACTATCTCGTTGCTGACCTTATCTACCAGCCCTTGGAACGTGAAGTCCTCATGCCACTCCTTCCATTCTGCATAATCTAACTCTGCCTGATGGCGTGCATTCTCGCGACAAATGTTCTCGTCATTTACTTGTTTCATTTTCTTCCGATTTTTGTGAGACGTTGTGGTCGGTGTCCGGACTTTCCTCATGAGACCTCACAAATCTCGGGTTCAACATAAATTTATCGGGGACAAAATTACAGCTTAGCGCTGAAAGACGTGCAAAAAAAATCTGGTCATTTCTGAACGACCAGAAATGACCAGAAAACAACGTGTATTATGATATTATCTGTTGCGAATCATCCGCCTGAAATCATCGACCATCTCCAAAAACTGTGGATCATCGCCAAATTTATCCTTCGTTGGATCGGTATATCCGCTGAGCGATGATTTCGAGGCTAATTTGCTACCGAATTCCGAAATAAACTCTGCCCAGGTGGGGCGACGGATGGCACCTGCCTCTATCGCAGCACACAATGGCATCAGCACGTCCCGGGGCTTATTCTTGCACTCCATCAGTACATGCAGACGTGAAATCACCTTGTCAGCACATTCCGGACTGTACGCCAATATCCTGAAATCCTCAGACTTCGCACGTCCAGTTTCCATCAGCGCCCTCTCCTGTTCGATACTCTCCACGATATGCTCTAAAGGATCGTGGGGAGAACGTCGCAGATGCTGCTTCAGTCTTCCACGGAAAATGACAGTCTTGCTGCCATCGAGCTTGATGGCGTGATATTTCTTAT
>JAEEGH010027000.1_pt1 | contig 11393 bp, 14 predicted proteins | sample 9134181 | NCBI WGS metagenome assembly JAEEGH01 (sample SAMN16246544, study PRJNA631951) | gut metagenome | biome: gut microbiome; feature: rumen; material: DP-attached | host: Bos | place: Iran: Karaj | collected 2018-10 | reverse complement strand
TTAAGTCTGTCATAATCGTCATGTTTTAAAGGGTTAATACTTCTGTTAATCGACATGTCTTTATCTCTTTAAAGAAGAATTCAGGAAAAAATTAAGCAGAAATGAATTTTTTTCGTAAATTTGCATCATAAAACGGAAAATATGTACTACGGACGACTATCTGACAAGGAGATTCTGAAAGGCTTTCGCCAAGGCGATGGCGACATTATCCGTGACTATTTCTACGGGTATTGTCAGATAGGCTATAATATATTCGACCAGCGCTACCAACTGAGGGATAAACAGAACCTTGACTTTATGTCACTCGCTCATCAGTATATTATATACTTGATGGAACATGACTGGAAACCATTGGAGGATCATTCGCCCAATGTTTCCTTGAAGACGTGGCTTATCAACGGCTTTCGCTTTATAGTACTCGATGCGCTGAAATGGTACCACAAGGAATACGGCAGCATCACCTTTGAGGACTATCTCCAGTCATTCGATGTCACAAGCGACCTTCGTCTGCAGTTCAATCACATGGTACAGGATGTCTGCGACCATGTTCCTATGGGCCGACAGGAGCGTGTTATCATTGACATGATTCTCCTGCAGGGCTTCAAATCAAAGGATGTTGCTGCCCAGATGGGTATGACTCCTGCAGCCATTTCACAGAAATACAAGAAAATCAAGGAAGACATTATTGTGCCGTATTTCCGTCAATACTTTGATATGGACCTCGATATGCCTGAGATCATGCCGGACTTCGGATATGTTGGCGAGGCTATAATGGAAGAGGCAGCAACATGTGCAGTACCGATGGATTTCACGGAAAGAAGAAAAATGGATTATATGGAACAGAAAAGAACGACTCCGGAACGTATCACCTCGCTCCAACCAAACGAGATTTTCGTCTTCGGCTCAAACCTTCGTGGTATGCATGGTGGTGGAGCTGCCTATATTGCCCACCGCAAGTTTGGCGCCATTATGGGCCAAGGCGTGGGACTGCAAGGTCAGAGCTATGCAATCCCGACCATGCAGGGCGGAGTGGAAACTATCAAGCCCTACGTGGAAGAATTCATCGAATTTGCCAAGGCGCATCAGAACCTGACGTTCCTGGTCACTCGTATTGGATGTGGCATAGCAGGCTTCACAGATGATGAAATATCCCCACTGTTTGAAAAGGCCCACGACGTGGAGAATATTGTATTACCCCCAGGTTGGTAAATGATTATTTTGTAAGCGTATGATACTACCAACATATACAGAAGATGAAATACTTCAAGAATTGATTGAAGATTTCCAAACCATAAAACGCGTAGCAAAAGGGATTGCGGACGATTTTTATGCCAAAGCCAAAAAAGGTGGTCGCTTTATTCGCGAAACTGTATCTGAAGGTCACTATAGAACAACACGTTTGAACAATAAATGGTTTATTAATATTGAATATAACCAAAAGTATAGGACTCCCTGGCTATACCGAGCATGTTGTATCACCGAAGGAAGCAATAAAAGTAAAGACTACTATTTAATAAGAGGCCTGAGTTCGGAACAGCCATACTTCATTAAAATAACTACACATGCTCTTAAACGATCTATGGAAAGGAATAATATGTTAATGGAAAATGCCGATCATCTGGAGTTATATGCCTGTCGTGCTTTTGATTATGGAGAAACTGGTGTGGGGGTGAAGTATCTTAATTGGGAGCTGATAGATAAAATGATGGATAATAATATCGATATTAAAGAAACAATGTCGGATATTTCATATATGGTTATGACATTACATGGGTTATTTTTTGCCTATAGAACTCCAAAAGGCAACTATATTTTTAAGACATTTGTTTCTCCGGAGATGAGTTATACAGAATTAAGGAATATAAAAGCTGATATAAAAACGAAATATCATAAAGAAGGAGAACATCTTGATAATTTACTCATCATTCATCAATATTATAATAAGAGATTGTATCCATTGGATATATTAAAGGGTATGCTTTATAAACATATTGATGAATCAGCTGAACTAGTACCAGAAGAAAACTCTCCTTATGTTATATTAAATAGCTAACAATATAACAAATAATCGCCTTCGCAAAGAGCAGACTGCAAAGGCGGTTATCATTTCTATACAAGTGCTATTAGCTTCTGGCTTCCAGAATCTAAAGAAACTTTCTGCCTGAATGATATGCTAGTGCCATCATACACAGCAGAGACATCAACGCCTTTATTGATGAAGGCATCGATGAGGGCTGCATCAAAGGAACTACGTTCTGAAGTCCAGCCTCTATTGCCGACCTCTTTATTGAAAAGTTCTACTAAATGGGAAACGGGCATAGACGAGAGTCTGGCCACATGAAATTTGTAACTTGAATTGTTCTCTTTCATAATTAGGATCTTTTGAAGTGAATAAACTGCTTCCGCATCGTACCTTGGCCACCGTGGCTCCTAAAGCTCGGTTGGCGAGTCAGCCGTCTGGCTGCTGCTCTTGATGCTTTCGGCTACAAAGGTAACACTTTTCCACAAATTGCACAAGGTTTTCATCACTTTTCTTGTATTACCTGGCTTCTTCTGAAAGTTCTGGATATGGCTTTTTTAGCACATCTGTGCGCCCGCAGTTCTTAGAGTATCTGACTGTCACCGCCCATTGTTTGCTCACGCTTGATGGACTTCACTGCATATTGTATGGTTGTTATGCTTCCATTCCAATTTTATTTATCCTTTAATGATGATTGATGTCTGATGGCCTTATGCTACAGACATCGATGATATATCTGCCTTGTCAATAGGTGGTGGCCAGTTCCGCAGTTTGTGGCTATATAGTGGAACGTCTGCCTCTTTCAACTTCTATCTACCATCCTTCGTCTAACAATTATAGGTACACATGTATATTGCCAAATAGGATGGAAGAGTGCATGACGCTTATCGTTCCTGACTGTTTGGAAATGATGTTTGGCTGTGTCAATTCTTTGCCTTTGGCATGTTGGACTTCTCATGTAGCTTTCCCGTCGGGCTTTCGATTTTTCCCTTGCAAAGTTAGTGCAGGCGGCATTCTGCAAGTACTGGTCACTGGCTCCCGATTACTGTACAAAAATCATAGCAGCCTTCCGCATTTTCTTCTTCACGCCAAGTGGTGGCTAAACAAAATGTGGTATTCCATGATTTTTGCTGGTAATTCCTTGCATTTACATACCTTCTCCCTGCCTACTTCTGAAGCAATGTAAAAATTACAAAAGCTCCACGGAGCTACATTAACAAGAAGTCGAACAATTTAAAAATAAGAATTATGACACAGACAGTTCAAACATCGGTTTTCTCTCACAGCAGGTTATACAGCAAGCGCTATTATCCAGGCAATATCTACAATGTGGTTGTCAATTGTGAGGATGGTGAGTATTACGAATATGAGGTAGAGGCAGATACATTTGCCCAAGCCACAGAGCAAGCAGAGCAGATGGCCAATGATCTGATGGCAGATATTACTTACATCGAAGTTTATAAAGCAGCATAAATATAATTCATCAAATATAGTATTAACAATTTAAAAATTAAGTATTATGGAAGCAAAAGTTATTATCGTTTCAATCGTGAAGTCTAACAAGAGTGAGAACAATGTGTGGGCAGTAGGCATCACAGGTGAAGAACAGGAGCAGGCATACTGCAAGAGTGCATACAAGGCCATGAGGTTCGCTTTTTTACTGAAGAAGCAGACAGGTTTCTATATCGATGATGATTCCCTCAAAATGCTATCTGAGGAAATAGCCAAGCAAAAAGCTGAAGCAGCTGCCCAGGCAGAGCAGGAGCCACAGTCTGAAGTTCCAGCTGAAGAGTCCGCTGAGGTTCAGCAGCCTGAGGCTGAAGCGAAGCCAAAGAAGGCCCGCAAGCCTCGCGCTAAGAAAGCACAGGCACAGCCTGAGGCTGAAGCAGCCATAGCTCCGATTGCTCAGACAGCAGAATTGTTGGCCTTCGTTTAAGAAGGCTAACTTTTCTGTAACTGTTATTTCTTAACTCTTACCTATTACTCATCCATCTTCCATCTTACATCATACATCTTCCATCTCACCTCTTACCTCATACATCATACATCATACATCTTACCTCTTACATCATACATCATACATCATACATCATACATCTATTCCTGTCTTTTCCCCACCCACCGCCCTGAAGTATCTTTGCACCAAAAATGATACGCTATGGCTACAACAGTAAATACGAACTTTGAATCAACTTGTCTGACCGCCAATCTGCCGGAAGTGGTGGAAATCGAAACAGACGCCGCTCGTCTGGAGGTGAACATCTTCGTGGATAGCATGAAGGTGTTCAAGTCGGTGTATTATCCGTACAACAGTGTGGTGTCTGTAAGGGATATCCGCGCCATCGTAGAAGCATCTATGTTTGAGCGGCAGCTGGTGATGGCCTCACTGGAAATTAAGGTCTATGAACCAGCAAACTCGACTTCGGCATCTACCACGCCTATAGACGAGAACGGTAATTATGTGGTTACATTTGACTCGGATGGTTCGTCGAGTCCTCATGCAACTGTGAATAACGTCAAGCTGGTGTACTGTCGCTACAAGACGGGCTGCAGCTCTGGGGATTTTCTGAGTTCCCACTTCCTTACGTCGCGGAAAAGTTCTCTGCTGCCTCGAAACGGTAAGATAACCATCTGCAATCATACAAATGGGTATGTGATGGGTAGCAACTTCGCGAAGATATACTATAGCGTTCCCTGGACACCTGGGCAGATGCTTATCTATAATTGGGAATTTGGAAAGATGCAATCAACGTCTGAGGCAATAATCACTTCTAACTGGACGTATGATGACTTTAAGGAGGCGGTAAACGTTCCTGACTGTACTGTTCACATGGTGGAATACCAGATTGGTCCCCGAAGCTTTAATATATTCTTTACGGATGAAGAAGCAACGGATGTGTTTAAGTTTGTGAACGCTTTCAATATCGAGGAGAAGGCTTTTCTCTTTAATACGACGACTGTCAAGACGGAAGTGGACCGAAGTGAGGCTGTTTGTGGGAATAGGACGCAGTTCTACGACGAGACAATAAAGGTGAAACATGAAGTGGAAACGGCACTGCTGACATACGACGAGGCAATGTGGCTGAACCAAATGCTGACGTCAAAACTGGTAAAGCATCCCATGGAGAACGGCGAAGATGCCGAGGTGCTGATAAGTGACATCGCCTCTGAAATAACCGATGCGGATAAAGAACTGATTCGCCTGAAGTTCTCATGGAAGTATGCCGACGGTATCGAGTATTTATAAACTATCATCTAACTTCTTATGAATAATATCCATATTTCAACGGCCCGCCTGATTCTCAACCGTCCTGAGCCTGTAGATATCCGGCTCTGGACTTCCAAGGGGGAGATCCAGGAATGGAAACGATGCATCTGCATCAAGTACGACCACTATAAAGGTATCCGCAAATTCAAACTGTTGGGGAGCAACGAAATTCGGCAGACCAGGGAATGCCAGATTTTCATGCTGAACGGCATGATCGTGTTCATGTAGCGACTGAAAAAGCAATATTTTCAAGAGATTACGAACATTATAAGATTTTTTTCGTAACTTTGCACCGTGAATGCTGCTGTGCAGTGGTGCAGCCTTTCATACTGCCCAGTGCTTATGGCAACTCCGCAGTACTTTTGATGGATATTGAAGCGTTGCGCTTCTGTCTTGTACGTTCGAAACTGGAAACTTCAAAATAGGACAAGACGGGGTACGACGGTTCACGTATATACGTGGGCTTGTCGTCTCATGGTCTTTTCTAAGGGCCATTTCCAGAGCCTGAACGCAGAGACTTGGGATACGCAGGCTCACGTTCTTTGTGCCTGTACTGGAAAGCCTAAGCGCACGCCCCAAAAATAATTTGTATAGGATAAAGACGGCCTGTGAAGGTAGCTTTATCCCGGTGCCCATGCTTAGCATAATTTATCCAGCATGGAACACTGTTCTTAAAATATACAATGCGAGTGGCCCGCTGAGAAGCCCGCCACTCTTTCTATTCTGATTCGGAAATTAATAAATTCGCTATTGGTTGATATAATGGAGCGATACTTGTCGAATAAAAAATGGCGCGGCACCGAAGTTGGTGTCGCGCTAATGTTTTCAGGAGTACCAAATAGATGGCATAGGCTTCTTCACACTCGAATCAACTTTCTTCTGGTTGACCGTCATCTTCTCATCTTTTACTTCTGTCTTCATATACATAGTTGGTTGATTTTTGTTGATGCAAAAATAGGGAATATTTCATATTATTGTTCTTTTATCGAACAATTTTAGGGTAGTTTAACATAATTCTACAGATTGTTGTATTTCTATTCAAAGAATATCCAAAATATGTTGAATATCATTGTAAATGTGCTTCTGGATTTTTGTGTCTTTTCGTGAATAATACTCAGTTCATACCTTTGCAGAAAATTATCAAAGATATGATTCAACCAATAAACTATTGCTTCAATTCCGTCGAGGTAATACCTGATCTGCAAGCCAGCGCAGCTTTTACCGTCAAATCATCCGAGGTGTTCAAGGAACAGTCGGATATGAACCCAATCAAGATAGATGAAGGATATGAGTATATCCCGTGGGGAGCTGACAACGAGTTACCTTACAGAATCCTGGAACTAATCGATTCGGACGAGACACTGTCAACTTGCCAGATGTTCAATGCCGAGGTATGCTATGGCTCCGGCTTGGTATATGACACAACGGAAGCGAAACGGAACGTGCAGCTGGAGGTCAAGGACTATCTGATGGATAACGACTTGGCAAGCTATTTCCTCGGCGTGTGCCAGGACTTCAAGCATTTCGCTTTCTGTGTGTCGGTCATCATCCTGAATGGTGACGGTTCCCGTATCGTGCGTATTCTCCGCAAGGAGGCATGCTACTGTCGTTTTGCTCCGGCTGATAAGGAAGGAAATATCCCGTATGTGCTCTATGGCAACTGGAGAAAGTCAATCTCCTCAAAAAATGATGTGGAGAAGATTGAACTCCTCGATATGCATTCGCCTTGGTCGGACCTGCAGGAACGTATGCAGGTTGTTAAGGGTAAGAAACCGAAGACGTCAACTCGTAAGTTTGCGGTGGTCAGCCGCGTACCGACGCCTGACAGCACATATTATCCGATCCCGTATTATGCGGCTTTATTCAAAGGCAACTGGTACAATATCAAGAAACTGATAGGTATGGCAAAGGAGGCGAAACTGAAGAACTCAGCGCCTATCAAGTACCACATCGAGATTGCCAACCGCTACTGGGACGGCATCTTTAAGGCGGAGGCAATCACCGACCGCAAAAAGCAGATGGAAAGGGTAGTGGAGGAAAAGGAGAAAATCATCAACTTCCTCACTGGCATGGAGAACTCGGGAAAAGCGCTGTTCTCAACGTTCTATGTGTCTCCAGACGGAAAAGAGCAGCACGACGTGGTCATTAACAAAGTGGAAACGGATAAGGAGGGCGGCGACTGGTCGACGGACATCATAGAGGCCGTTAACATGATGTGCTTCACGTTGCGCGTACATTCGAACCTTGTGGGTTCTGTGCCTGGCAAGAGTCAGACGAACAACAGCGGTAGCGACAAACGTGAACTGTACACCATCGCCCAAGCCCTCCAAAAACCATATCACGACTTGCTGTTCACCGTCCATTATATAATAATTAGGTATAACGGATGGGAAGGTGTCAAGCCTGATTGCCCGTTCATTATGCTTTCCACCTTGGACGAGAACCGTGATGCAAAGTTGGTGACTCCAAACAGATCTGGCAAACACACTGAATCAGATACGGGCGAAGCCTAATAATTGTCCAGTATGCTGTTATAGTATAACAGCCCATTAATCCCATCAAACCCATCAACCCCACACAAGAATGAAATTAATCACTACAGACGAGCAGCTCCGCTTGCTAATCCCCAACGTACTGGCCACCGTAGAAGGTGAGCCAAGCTTGATTGAAAAGCTATACCCATATCTCGAAACAGCCGAGCAATGGGCAATAGATACCTTCGTTCCTGAAGACATCTTTAATGAGATAGCTGAAGCCAACAGCTTCGGACTTAATGAGCGTTTCCGTTACCCTCTTGAAAAGCTCGTAGCATGTCATGCCTATATGACTGCCATCCCTTCATTGGATTTGGTCCTAACACCCAACGGCTTCGGTATCGTCTCGAATCAGAACATCGTTCCAGCTTCCCGTGAGCGCGTAGACGCTCTGATCACATCTTTGGAGTCTCAGCGTGACACCGCCATAGAAGCGTTCATTCTCCGTCTCTCCAGCCGTGCCGACTGGCGGGAATCAGCCCAAGGCAAATACTTTGCCGCTACGATGTTCCCATTCCTGAACCTCTGCCGTCGCCTCGCCATCCGCGAACATTTGTGGGATAGCTATCAGCAGCTGCACGAACGTCTCATAAAGATAGAGAACGTTCTTGCCGACACTTACTTTTCGCAAGAGCAGATGCAGGTATTCCGGCAGCATGTCATCACTCATGGGCGCAGCGCCTCACCGCTTGAAAACCAGATTATCCGCTCCCTGCAGTCCTACGAACTCCAGTTATTGACGGACATCCAAGTAAGCAATCAATGCTACTATGACCTAGTCACCATCATCCGTGAACATCCAGATGTATTCCCCGACTGGCATTCGTCCACAGTTGCCGAACTATACACCCCAAAAATCTTCGAAAATAAAAAAAAGTCATCCGCCTATTGGTTTTAGGCGGATTTTTTTGTATATTTGCCCCCACAATTAATATAGTAAGTATGAAAGAAAGTTCATATCCAGCTTTTCTAAAAAAAGAACCAACGGTTGACAGTGAAATCATGAATAAAATTCGTGAAATTGGTGTTCTTTGGAAAAAATCCCCAAATAAACCTCAATTATCAAAACAAGTCCTAGATAAATGGGAAAGCGTAATTGGAGAATGGCTGGAAGATAAAAGCATGCCCTTAATAGCACGAAAAAAAACAAAAACAGAAGGTCGAGGCAAAGTAATCTCTCATCCATCTGGCAGAAAGATTATTATTTCAGATAACACTTTTCCAGACTGGATGTTTAGCAATATCTTGCGCGGCAAAATATATGAACTTTCAGAATTGAAGGAGATGCTCGAGAATAACGAATTGCCCATTGCTTTCTCGTTTGAAAAGTGGGAGAAAACAGAGGCAACTTATACAAAAACATTCAGCGAAAACCTACAATTCTGGAAAGTCTGTCATATCAAGGCTGTGGGTTTCAATTCAAGAAAAAGCATAAAAGAAATTCCTATTGAATTGATAGAAGAACATTTTAGGAAATTAGCTAATCCTAAAAATATCTTCTTACTACCTAAGCAAATAGGAGCATTGGGAGAGATTCAACAATTCATAGATGAACAATAATATTTAAGTTATATATGGACTACCAATATCCATTTGGTCAAAAGGTCAAGGCTTTAGTTCAGCAAGACCGCACGCCCAAGAAAGTTTTCGTTCTTGGTGTCTATGCAAGTGCCGTTCATGCTCGCTGGAAGAAAGACGGCAAAACTGTTTGTACGGCTCTAGCCGTAGCAAGTGAGCCACGTATCTTCTGGGATGGCAACATCGAAGAAGCAAAAGAAATCATCAGTTCGATTTCCATTCCGAAAGAAGTTGGCACATTGGAACCTGCAGGCAGTCATCTCAATGGGCCATCTGCTAAAGTCCTCGATGAGCATATCCTTGGCACACTGGGGTACACAAGAAAAGATGCATGGCTTTGCGACCTCCTTCCTGAAACACGACTGAACTCTGGTCAAGTCAAGGTTATCACCGAACGCTACAATCCACTGATTGAGCAATACGGTCTGAATAAAGTGACCATCCCTGAGCGCCCAACTGTATTCTGCGACGCTCAGCGATGCCAGAAGATTTTATCCGAACTAAAAGAGTCAAAGGCTAGCCTTTTAGTTCTGCTTGGTGACATTCCCATCGCACAATTTCTGAATTTTGTGACAGACGTTCCTTATAAGTCACTCCAGGAATACGTCGAACTGTATGGTTATGGCAAAGCCACTGCAGCTACCATTGACGGTCACACCATAAATGTTCTCCCATTGGCACACCCGCGCCAAATCGGTGCATTGGGTGCTCATAGCGAGAAATGGAAGAATCTTCATAATGAATGGAAAATTAAAACAAAAATTATATGAAAAAACTTCTTTTATCATTTATTTTCTGCAGCATTCTCACGTTTGCTTATGCAGAAGATATTCCATACAAGCAGTTGACTCCAAGAATTGTTGAGAAATTGCAAGTTTTAGGAATAAGATCAATTAATTACTATTCTTTAAATTTGTTTGGTTCAGATGATAAAGAGTCACTTATAAAAACCAGAGGTATTATTGACTCTTTTAAATCCAACAAAGATAATTGTGGAAACTTTATCTATTTTTGGTGGTATAATTGGGCTCCTATGTCAGAAAGAGGTTTTATAGAGAATGCTTATATGACTCCCTCTGAGGCTTACGTGTATTGTGAGATAGGAAATGCTATTCACAAAATTAAAAAGATAAAAGAACAACAGGAAAGCAATAAGCGTAAAGAATTTAAAGCGAAAGAAGAATTAGATATATATGACAAATGGATGAAAGAAGGAGTTCCTGCATCAGTAGCTCCAAATCAAAATGCAAAAATAAAAATATCAGGTAATAAAGAATTCATTCAATACATTTCTAAATTACGTAGTAAGGAGTTGTTTAAAGATACTATTCGTGTCAAGATAGAAAAAGATGGTCATATAACATGTATTTCTAATGATGAAAACGATAGGAAAATATTAGAGTTACTAAACATTAGAATTACCTCACCTGCATTGTATGTATTTGAAGAAATAGACAAATCCATTCCAATGGAATCTTATGTTTCAATCCATCTGTTTGAAGAGAGAGACCAAGTAAGAACAAAATTGATTACAGGAGAATACGAAGCTTCTGTAAAATTTAACAAAGAAAATTCCAAATGGGATGTGAAACTTACAAAAGATTATATTGAAAGGTTCAAAAATGATACTGGCGAGAAATACGGAGTTTATTTAGAAGCTGTATCAAATGCTATTATTTCATCTGGCATCAAACCTAAAAAATATATCAAATTCTGTATTTACAATTCTAAACTCTATATTAAATCCTCGTTAGAAATGAAAGGTTATGTTAGTGACATGACGGAATTACCACCAATCGCTATCATTAAAAGCCAAAGAAGTGCTTTTGCAAGAATGAATAATTGGTAATCTGTTATTGTCTTTTCTAAGAGGGAATCACGGGACGGTTCTTTGATCCGCTGAAGATGGCTGAGGTAAGAGGGCTGATGTTTGATGTATGAAGGCTGATAGTATTACGGAGGCACGAAATAAGGACAGAATAAAAACGTTATA
>JAEEGH010026997.1_pt1 | contig 11394 bp, 12 predicted proteins | sample 9134181 | NCBI WGS metagenome assembly JAEEGH01 (sample SAMN16246544, study PRJNA631951) | gut metagenome | biome: gut microbiome; feature: rumen; material: DP-attached | host: Bos | place: Iran: Karaj | collected 2018-10 | reverse complement strand
CTATCTACCTTGAGACACTCGGTAACCCTAACAGTGATATTCCCGATATCGATGCAATAGCAGCGATCGCGCACAAGCACGGACTTCCGCTCGTAATAGACAACACATTCGGAACACCTTTCCTTATCAGACCCATCGAACACGGAGCTGATATCGTGGTTCACTCAGCAACAAAGTTTATAGGCGGTCACGGAACCACTCTCGGCGGTATCATCGTTGAATCCGGAAAGTTTGACTGGAAGGCAAGCGGCAAATACCCCAACATTGCCGAGGCAAATCCGAGCTACCACGGTGTTTCTTTTGCAGACGTTGCGGGACCTGCGGCATTTGTTACATATATCCGTGCGATACTGTTAAGAGATACCGGCGCAACGCTTGCTCCCTTCAGCGCATTCCTGCTGTTACAGGGTATTGAAACTCTTTCGCTCCGACTTGAAAGACATGCGGAAAACACCAAGAAGGTTGTTGAATTCTTAGCAAACCATCCCAAGGTTGCCAAGGTAAATCATCCTTCGCTTGCAGATCATCCCGATCATGAACTTTATAAAAGATACTTCCCCAACGGCGGAGCATCGATCTTTACCTTTGAGATCAAGGGTGGCAAGGAAGCAGCCTGGAAGTTTATTGATAACCTTGAGATATTCTCACTATTGGCTAACGTTGCCGATGTTAAGAGTCTTGTTATCCATCCTGCAACCACTACTCATTCACAGCTCAACGATGAGGAGCTTGCAGATCAGGGCATTACACAGAGCACAATCAGACTCTCAATCGGTACTGAGCATATAGATGATATCATTGCAGATCTTGAGAAAGGCTTTGCAGCAGCAAAATAAATGAAGTTTTTTAAACCAAGGATAAGAATACTATGGCTGGGGCTGACAGTAATCTGTTTACTGTACTCAGCCATGGTATATATGGTTGGGAGCGGAACATTCTCTTTTACCATATGGCTGGCGGGAGGTGCATTTTTTGCACTGTGTTTTTACCTGGCAGGTAAGGGAAGATGGGAAAGAGTTCCCAAAGGTCTAAAATGCGGCGCAGTAGCTGTGATTACAGCGGTTGTAGCCGTGTTTTTGGTGTGCTTTATAGCTATTTTTTCGCATTTCTTTGATGAAGGAGAAGCGGGACTGGATTATATAATTGTTCTGGGTGCCCAGATGAGGGCAAGCGGGCCCAGTGTTGTGTACAGATACAGGCTTGAGAAGGCCGGAAGTTATCTGACAGAGAACGGAGACACTGTATGTATCACAACAGGAGCTCAGGGATTCAATGAATCCATAAGTGAAGGCGCAGGAGGAAAAGAGTATCTTATAGCCAAAGGGATAAAGGCTGACAGGATAATTGCAGAGGAACAGTCACTTGATACAGATGATAATATATCCAATGCTCTCGCGATAATAAATGAACGCGAAGGCTCAACAGATGGTCTGCGCATAGGAATTGTAACAAACGGATTTCATGTTTTCAGGGGAGTCCATATAGCACAAAAGTTGACAACTGCTGAAGTTTACGGTATTGCAGCCTATATGGAGCCGCAGTATGTGCCTAATAATGTGGTAAGAGAGTGTTTTGGTATACTAAGAGATCTGAAAAATGGGCTATTGGAATTGTGAGTATAGGCCAGTTTGAGGTATAATCAGGATAAAGATAATATTCTCACACAATCCCGAGAGGTGCCTCATGCGTTCAGAAGAAGATATCAGAAAAAAACTGTTGGATGAGATAGACACATATCTTACATGCCCTAAGTTTTCTGTGGAAGAGCATGCCCATAATATAACCATGCTGGCCTGGGTCATAGATCTGACAGATCAGGAACTCAGCAATATGATCAGAGAGGCAGAAAATGCCTTTACGTAAGTTATTATTGGAATCATTTATGATTCTTTTAGTTTGTGTGATATTTCTGTGATAAACCGGATGCTAGTATTTTCTCATAATAAATCACGTCAGGATATTAAGGAGAATAGTTATGAGAAAGAGTTTTATTGGCACCGCAACAACATTTTTTGGAATAATGTTAGTAATATTCCTTATTTTCCACTTTGCATTTATTCACATCTTTGCAGCTGCACCCGATACAGGCGCTGCAAACCCTCAGATGATGAATATAGCTTGCCATGAGTGTGGAGAAGTAATTACAGTAGATATAAGTCAGCCTGAAGCAACTTGTTCACATTGTGGTGAGATAAATCATTTCTCAGGCTGAAAATTTCAGTCAGGGGGAGAATATGAGAGCAGTAATCACAAGAGTTCTGTCTGCGTCAGTAACGATTGACGGGCAAAAGAAATCGGAGATCGATAAAGGGTTTCTGGTTCTTTTGGGGGTCAAAACAACCGATACTCAGGAACAGGCCAAGAAGATTGCAGACAAGATATGCGGACTTAGGATATTTGAGGATGAAAATGGAAAGATGAACATTTCCCCGAAGGATGCCGGTGCAGAACTGCTCATAGTCAGTCAGTTTACACTTTATGCAGATTGCAGTTCCAGAAGACCCGGATTTACAGATGCAGCAAGACCTGATATTTCAGAACCGCTATATGAGATGGTAGTTTCTGAATGCAGAAGCCGTGGATTTAATGTACAAACCGGTGAATTCGGAGCAGATATGAAGGTGGAATCGATAAACGATGGACCTGTAACTATAGTACTTGATATATGACGAGAATATAAAACCTCTCACTGCTGGTCGGTGGGAGGTTTTATTATTGATCATATTCTGTTGTTTTGGTCTTACAATCAGCCGCCGATCTGTGAGAGTCTGCTACAGATTGTCTGAATTCCTTCTTTTTGACCGGTGACCTTAGAGCCGAGCATTATCTTGGTCATGGCTATCTTAATTTTCTCGCCGCTGCAAGTAAGTGTCGCAGAAGGTCTGATGCCTCCGGCATTTACCTTGGTTTTCTCAATCTTCTCAAGTGGAATCTTGATTGCACCTTCCATTTTGCTGACGTTTATGCTGTTAATAAGGGCCATATTCAGACTCTTTTCAGTGATGCCAATGTAGCAGTAGGTGTTAGCGAGTGCGCCGGCAGCGCCTCCACCGATTGCTGAAAACAAAAGTAAAGTCTTGGCTGAAGGAAGTATTGTGCCGAGAGCTGTGCCCTGATAGCTTTCGCCTTCATCAAGTATTGAGTTCAGCATTTCCATTTTATCGTTGTCATTTGTAAGATTCATTTCTTTTACTCCTTTGCAGATAAGTCCTTGATATTATATACACAAACCCGGATTCGTAAAAGTTGCAAATTGCACTTTATTTTTTTATCATGGTTAATGTCTAAAAATTAAGTCAGAATGAAGAGGAGAAAAGTGTTATGAAAAAAAGGTTTGCAGTAGCTGCTGTCGGCTCGGTGCTGATGACAGCTCTTCTTGCGGGATGCGCGGGAAATGCATCCGAGTCGAATAATGAGGGATCTATGTTTGAGCAGGTTTCCGGAACTTCAGAGCAGGCAACTACTTCAGAGCAGTCTTCAGAAAATCAGGATAACGGTAAAAGCGAAGAGCAAAAGCCTCAGGCAGATACAGCATCATCAGGATATGATGGATTCAAGGCCGGAACCGCCAAGGCTAAATACACAGGAGCAGGAGACAGAACAGCCTATCTGGAGACATCTCTTTGCCTTGAAAAAGGCAAGTCTTACACAATGGACGAGATCATAAGCGCTCTTGAAGGAGCTACTGATTATAAAAAGTCTTCAGAGCCTACTTATACAATGATCGATTGCGGAAGTGACGGAGTCCAGGAGCTTCTTGTACAGACATCATTTGATCCTGAATTTACTCTTTACATGATAATCAAGGATATCAACGGAGAGCTTACTATCTGCTTTGATCAGGATGGATGGTCCAGAAGTGATGTGCAGGTTGAGACTGACGGAACTGTTATGTCAAGTGGTTCAGGCGGAGCCAATGTTCATGTCTGGGATCAGGCCTTTGTTGATGCAAACGGAGAGTATCATTTTTACTACGGATGTGAGGAAACATTAACGCTATACGATAGCTATTATCTGTATAACAAGGCTGATTATAAGGAAATGTCTGTAGATGGCCTGGATGTAGACCATATCGGAATCAGAGATTATTATTTTGAGCCAAACTACGAAGACAGAACTCATTACTACGAGTATTTCATGTTGGATGACAACTACAATGATGTAACTACCGATGCGGATTATGATGACTCAAATCCGGTGAAGGCAAGATTTAAAGAGTATGGTGTTGATACATATTCAGCAGCACAGATTAAAGACATGTTAGATTCAAGAGCTGCTGAGATAGGATATAAAAAGTAAGGAAACAGTTTAGATGAGTGGATTAAAAAAGTTTTTGAAGAGCGAGTTCACAGGTTGGAAGCCCTTTGATGTAATATGGCTTGTGCTCGCCACAGCAGTTATTCTCGGGCTTTCCATATACTGGAAGGACACATGGATCAGCCTTGGGGCAGCTGTAACCGGTGTAATTTGCGTTATACTTACCGGTAAGGGTAAAAGATCATCGTTTATTTTTGGTGTCGTTAATACAGTCCTGTATGCGATAGTAGCTATGGAAGCCAAGTATTACGGAGAGGTAATGCTTAACCTCATTTATTACCTTCCGCTGAATTTTGTAGGTTTTGTTGCCTGGAAGAAACACATGAACGATGAGAGCGGAGAAGTGATAAAAGAGAGGCTTAACCTTAAGCAGAGCGCGGTAATTTACGCAATCACAGCAATAGCAATTGTTATTTATGGCTACATACTCAAGCGTCTTGGCGGAAATCTTCCATATATCGACAGTATGAGCACAGTTATTTCTGTAGTGGCACAGATACTTTGCTTAAAGCGTCTGATGGAACAGTGGGTTTTATGGATAGTAGTCGACGTTGTTACAGTCATCATGTGGGCCATAAACTTCATTAACGGCGGAGAATCAATAGCGACTCTTGCAATGTGGAGTATATATCTCGTAAATGCATTTATCATGTTTTTCCATTGGTATCGGGAGGCCAGGAATTATGCAGTATAACGTTGGAATGTATGGAGGCAGCTTTAATCCGCTTCATATGGGGCATGTGGACTGTATCATACAGGCAGCTAATATGTGTCGTGAATTGTATATCGTACTCAGTACCGGAGGCAACAGGGATGAGATTGATATGAGAGTCCGTTACAGGTGGATATATCAGCTTACGGCACATATAGGTAATGTTAAGATCATAGTTCTTGAAGATGACGCTCCGTCCAAGGAAGACTATACGGAAGAGTACTGGGACAGCGATGCACAAAAGGTAAAAGACCAGATCGGTAAGCCGATAGACATCGTATTTTGCGGAAGTGATTACGATGAAAACAGTTTTTGGAATAAATGCTACCCTGACAGTGAGATATATTTTTTCCAAAGAAACGGAATCAGCTCCACTGAGATCAGGAGAAATCCGTATAAGCACTGGGACTGGCTTCCAAACGTTGTAAGACCGTATTATGTAAAAAAGGTTTTGCTCATGGGCGGTGAAAGTACCGGGAAATCAACGCTTACCATTAATCTGGCCAACAGGTTTAACACCAATTATATCGATGAAGCCGGACGTGATATATCCGAGCGCAGCGGAACAGATATGATGATGCTTTCGGAGGATTTTACCGAGATACTGCTTCAGCATAAGCTTAATGAGATAAAAGCAATAAGCAGCAGTAATAAGATCCTGTTTGAGGATACAGATACACTTGTAACCCAGTTTTTCATGGGATTTTTAAATGACCCTGAGATTGCCAAAAACAAGGCACTTTCGGATGCTATTGATGCCATTAATGAGTATGATCTGATACTGTTTCTGGAGCCTGATGTGGAATTTGTTCAGGATGGAGACAGGAGCGAAGTCATCCGTGACAACAGGGAAAAGTACAGCAATGAGATAAAGAAACTTATCAGAGACCATGGGAAACAGTTTGTGACAATTAACGGATCATATCAGGAGAGGTATGAAAAAGCCGTTTCGGCAGTAGAGGAGCTTATGAAAAAGGAGGATATGAATGACTAACGAGAACTCAGCACAAAAGCCATCGATTTTCAAGAGAATACATAATGACGGATTTACATGGCATGACAGTATTTTTGTAATTACCCTTTTATTCTTTTTTTTGATGTTTGTTACTTCAGCGGTAAGTTCGACAGTATTGGTATTGGTGCAGCTCAGTATACCCAAGGTTCAGACAGATGGATTCTGGTCACTGTTTTTAATGTATGCAGCTACCATATTTTCCTGGCTGATATTTGCGTTGTATTGCAGCGTTATAAAGTATAACAGACCTATCATGAAGGCAATTACACCACAAGCCAAGGGAAACACGCTTAAGATGCTTCTTATTGGTTTTCTGGTAGGATTTGGAGAGAATGCGCTGGGTGTTTTGATGGCTGCTCTTGTTGGAGACATTCATCTTGTATACGACGGATTCCAGATTATCAAGCTCATTGCCATGTTTGTGGCCGTTTTCATTCAGTCATCCTCAGAAGAATTTCTGTGCAGGGCATTTTTATATCAACGACTGAGAAAAGGGTACAGATCTCCATGGGTAGCAATTATTGGCAACGCACTTATATTTATGGCACTGCATTTGTTTAATCCCGGAGTATCGATTATCCCTATCATTCATCTGGTAGTAATAGCTGTATTTTACTCATGCTTTGTATATTACTTTGACAGCATATGGCTTCCGATGATGGCGCACGCAGCGTGGAATTTCACTCAGAACATTATATTTGGTCTTCCCAACAGTGGAATCGTCAGCTCTTTCTCCATCGCTAAATTGGAGGCAGCAACCGGTCGTATTACATTCATCTATGATCCGGTATTTGGAGTTGAAGGCTCAGCGTTTTTGCTGATTGCATCAATAGTAGCAACGGTTGTGGTTATTGTAATCGGGGAAAAGAGAGGTGCCAGATCCCTCAATGTATGGAAAACCGAGACAGAAACAGATAATTAACCGTATATTTGGCTATAAATGTATGTTATAATGAATATCACTCACTCTGATACAAAAAAGGAGGATTCTCTAATGCGTTTAAAAACAGCTTTTGCGATGGTGTTGAGCGTGGTACTGACATTTATGTTGCCAACAACTGTCTATGCAGCAACCAATGAACTGACGGGACTTGAGGTAAGTGATGAGATCGCAGGCCAAAGACCTGTGGCTATCATGGTAGATAACGAAAAGAAGGCACTCCAGCACTACGGAACTGCTGAAGCTGACGTTGTCTATGAGATGATGAACAGCACGGCGAACGGACGCGTCACAAGATTGATGTGCCTTTATAAGGACTGGACAAACCTTCAGCAGACAGGAAGCATCCGCAGTACAAGAACAACAAATGTTATGATTGCCGGAGAATATAATGCTGTTCTGATACATGACGGTGGACCGTTCTATATAAAACCTTATTTGGCACAGCCTTATGCAGCACATCTTAGCGGCGGATTTTCAAGGATTAAGAATGGTAAGCCTACCGAGTTTACAGAGTATGTATTTGGACAGGAGATGCTTGGAAGATTTGCAAAGGCAGGACTTCCTACAACATATACTGCAGGCTTGGAAAGAGGAACTCACTTCGTATTTAACGGTGCTGATACTGATCTTGCAAGCGAGCTTGTGGCTAACAACGTAGAACTTGGAAACGTGTTCCCGCACAATAAGAGCAGACTTGCTTTTAATGCGGCAACAAGGACTTACGATTATTATGAGTACGGATCTCTTCATACAGACGCAGAAGATGGCCAGGCGCTTACTTTCAAGAATGTGATCCTGCAGAATGTGTCTTTTAACCAGCTGGATAGTCATGGTTATCTTACATACAACGTAGTGGGATCCGGAAGCGGTTATTATGTTACTAACGGAAAAGCAATTCCGATCACTTGGTCAAAGGGCAGTGAGGCCGGCATGACTCATTTTTATGACGCTGCAGGGCAGGAGATTTCCATTAACAGAGGAAAGACCTATATAGGCCTTGTACCCGCTGATACATGGGGAAGTGTAGTGCTCAACTGATCAGGAATATTCATAAGGTATTATAAAAGGGAAGGCTCAGATGCCCAATGTCATTAAGTTAAGGGTGACGGAAATAAGACTCTTATACCAGAAATGGTATAGGGGTCTTTTTTTTCTGCGAAAATAGTTGACAGAATGAATGAAAAGTGCGGCCGCTTTCGCTACTGATTTTATTTAGAGGTAGCGAAAGCGGCCCTTGAAATTGTAAGCATAATTCTCGATTTCAAGGAGGTGCACATGAAACCCAAACAACTAAAAAATCTTTTGATGTCAAATATTCGTAGAGTAGTGAAAAACTCTAAATTGTATTGCATCAATCCAGAAAAGGATTTTTCACGCAAAAGGAAACTTACTATGGAGAAATTGATCACAGGCATAATCGGAATGCAAAGTGGAAGTCTGACTAATGAATTGATAGATTTTTTTAATGCATCGTCTGATGTTCCTACTGCTTCAGCGTTTTCGCAACAACGTTGTAAGATCAGTCCTAATGCTTTTCTGAAAGTATTCCGCGAGTTTTCTCATGAAATAACCAGTACATTTAAAGAAGAGATTCATTTATTAGCGGTTGATGGTTCCAGAATTCAAATAGCTACCGACCCAGAAGATACCGACTCATTTTATCTTGGCTCAAATGGCCAAAAACCATACAACTTACTACATTTGAATGCGCTGTATGATCTTAAGCATTGTATCTATAGTGATGCTATTATCCAAAAAGATAGAATAGCCAACGAACATAAAGCTTTTGCAGAAATGATAGATAGATCAAATATACCAAAAGCCATTGTAATTGCTGATAGAGGCTATGAATCTTATAACAACATGGCTCACGTTCAAGAAAAAGGATGGTATTTTCTTATTCGTATAAAAGATGGAAAAACAGGAATGAAAGAGGGTTATGACCTTCCAAAGAAACCAGAATACGATGTACCTATATCCATGAATTTGATACGCCGACAAAACAAAGAAACCAAAGAGTTATACAAGGACAGGAATCATTATAAATTTATACCAGCCACTTCGACATTTGATTATCTTCCATCAAAATCAAGAAAAGCAGATCCAACACTTAGTTATAATCTTAGATTCCGGATTGTTCGATTTAAGATCTCAGAAAATGGCTATGAAACGGTACTCACTAATCTTGAACCAGATACATATCCGCCAGAAAAGCTAAAAGAATTATATGCAGTTCGCTGGGGAATAGAAACATCTTTCAGAGACCTGAAATATACAACAGGAATGCTGGATTTTCATTCAAAAAAGGTGATGTGCATCCAACAAGAAATCTACGCACATCTTATAATGTATAACTTTGCTGAAATGATTACCTCGCACGTAGTCATTGATAAAAAGCAAAGGAAACATACATATAAAGCGAATTTTTCGGTTGCAGTGCATATGTGTAGATTGTTCTATCGAGGAAAGGCATCATCACCTGATTTGGAAACCATTATATCAAAAAATCTAGTTCCTATAAGGCCAGATAGACATCGGGAAAGAAAACTAACTGGCAAGATATATCATAGTTTCCTATACAGAGTAGCATAAAAACAATAAGCTGCATAATTTTATTTTGGCGGAAAAAATCCGTCTATTTGCTATGCCCTAAAAAGAAGAAACTGAGGATGAAGAGTAAAATACTTCATCCTCAGTCTGTTGCCATTTTTGTATTGTCATACTAACTTAATGACATTGGACTTAACGTCTCCTCTTTATGTTTGGTTTAAACAGTGGTGTCCAGATTTGTTCCGGCAGCTGCTTCAGATGCGGCCGGCTGCGAATTTTCTTCTTCTTTCAGCTTCTTAAGAAGCTCTGACTTGGTATAGGTTCCTGAGTTCTTGATGCTGCTGAAATGGTTGTCCAGGAAATTTGACTTGGAGGTCGAACTTTTCTTGGAGCTTGCAGCGGTGGTAGCACTTGAAGAAGAGTCAGCAGCTGTGGTTGTAGAACCTGTCTCCTGATAAGCTTTCAGAGCAGATTTGTTACCGACTTTTTTGACATATGATTTCATAAGAGAGCCATAAGCACCGCTCTTTATCTGGTTATAGTCACCGTAGAGACTGCTCATGCTGCTGTTGAGATCAAACTTGCCGTTTAAACTGCTGAAAAAGTTTGTGCTCACTATAATCACCTCCTTGATGAAGTGTTTGCCTGTAGGGCAAACGCCGCGCCATCCGTGTCACGGCATAAACATAATATCTTACGATTATTATGCATTAGAGCAAATTCAAATGCAATTTAGTAACTATTAAAAGAGTATAAACTATTTATATGAAACTATATTTGTATAAATATCTTAAAAGTAGTAGAATTTCTTGGCTGAATAAATGATTATTAGAGGATGTATTAAGTAATGACAGAAGGTTCAATAACCAAAAAACTTATAAGCTTTGCAATACCGCTGTTTTTCGGACAGCTCCTGCAGCAGACCTACAATGTGGTGGATTCTGTTGTTGTTGGTAATGTTTTGGGAAAAGAGGCACTTGCAGCAGTCAGTACGACCGGAAGTCTTATCTTTTTGATGGTTGGATTTATAAACGGACTGTTTATGGGAAGCAACGTTATCGTCGGTAAAAGATACGGCGCCAAAGACTATGAAGGCGTTTCGATTGCCGTCCATACAGGTATCGCATTCGCGTTTATAATGGGATTGGTTTTGACTGTTGGCGGATATTTTATAACTCCGCAGCTGTTAAAGCTCATGGGCACTCCGGAAGATGTTCTTCCCAATTCGATTACATATTTTAAGATATTTTTCCTTGGTGGACTTGGAAATGTTATTTATAATGCGTGTTGCGGTGTTTTCCAGGCAATGGGGGATTCCAAGAGACCTCTCTATTACCTTATGGCCAGTACCTGCATAAATACAGTGCTTGATATTCTGTTTGTGAAATTCCTTGGATTCGGTATAGGAGGCGCAGCAGGAGCTACCATAATCGCACAATTTGTCAGCGCATTTCTGGCATTTTCCAAGCTTACCAAAGTTGACGGCCCCCACAGGATATATATTTCCAAATTGGCAATGGATAAAGAAACCATTGCAAAAGAGCTTAAGATCGGTTTTCCTACCGGAATACAGAACAGCGTTATTGCTATCGGAAATGTTGTAGTCCAGTCCAATATCAATGCTTTTGGGGCAGTGGCCATGGCCGGATGCGGAAGTTACTTTAAGCTTGAGGGATTTGTCTTTTTACCGATTGTATGTATGACGATGGCGCTGACTACATTTGTAAGTCAGAATCTCGGAGCCGGCAATTATGACAGAGTCAGGAAGGGCTCGGTTATCGGAACTCTGATAAGCGCAGGTGCAGCAGAGGTTATCGGTGTTATAACCATTGTCTTTGCGCCAATACTTCTCAGAAT
>JAEEGH010026996.1_pt1 | contig 11394 bp, 7 predicted proteins | sample 9134181 | NCBI WGS metagenome assembly JAEEGH01 (sample SAMN16246544, study PRJNA631951) | gut metagenome | biome: gut microbiome; feature: rumen; material: DP-attached | host: Bos | place: Iran: Karaj | collected 2018-10 | reverse complement strand
CAGCAAGGCTCATCGTCGAGTCGCTGGTAGGCACACATCACCTCCCTTACTTTCGCATCCTGCACGAGCGCCTTGAAAGCCGGCATGTAGGTTTCCCAAAGGTCGCGCGGCTCGATATCGGTGAGGTTGGCGGTGTGGCGGGTGTACTCTGGTCCGCTGTGCACGGCATAATGCTTGGCGCATGCCCAGAGCTTGCGGTATTTGGCATCCTCTGGTCCCTGAAGGCCTCTAACCACGGCACATCCCATCACAGAAGTGAGGTAAGGGTCTTCGCCGTAGGTTTCCTGTCCGCGTCCCCACCGTGGGGGGCGGAGGATGTTGACGTTAGGGGTCCACACCGAGAGACTGTGGAATTTCTCGTCCTCGCCTCCGTTGAGCATGCGTTTGTTGTATTGTGCGCGGAATTCGGTGCTGGTTGCGTCAAAAACTTTGTACAAGAGTTCTGGATTGAAAGAGGCTGCCATGCCGATTGGTTCCGGAAACACGGTCACGTTGCCTTGGTTGGCGGCACCGTGGAGCGCCTCGCTCCACCAGAAGAATTTCTTGATACCAAGCCTTGGGATGGCAGGACTCTCGTCTTGCATGAGCTTGGCTTTCTCCTCGAGGGTGAGTCGTGAGCACAAGTCGGCAGCGCGCTCTTTTGCACTCAGAGCCGGATTCTGGTAGGGCAGCATTTGTGCTGTTGCGCTCATCGCAGCCATGCAGGCGATGATGAGCGTGGAAAGGTGTCTGCTTGTTCTTGTCATAAAAAAATACAGGTGTTATGGTTCTTTTGCAAAGATACTCATAACACCTGTATTTTATTGGTGTTTTTGTTTCAAATACTATTGAAGAAGTAACAAATCTTCCAAAAAGTGGTGCCTACCTTTGTTACTCCTCCGTTGGAAATGGTGCCCCGCTATGCGTTGTAGAACTGGGTGAAGGCTTTCACGCAGAAGATGTGGTCGTTCACGCTTCCGGTCTCCCTGCAGCTGTGCATGGCGAGGATGGCATTGCCCATATCGACACCCCTCAGAGGAATCGACGAAGCAAGGATATTGCCTAATGTGCTGCCTCCTGCCACATCGGAGTGGTTGACAAACCGCTGGCAGGGAACTACTGCCTCCCTGCAGATTTCAGCAAAGACGGCAGCCGACACAGCATCGCTGGCATATTTCTGAGCGGCGTTAAACTTGATGACAGGGCCACCGCCCAGAACGGGATGGTTCGTGGGGTCGTACTTCTCGCTATAGTTGGGATGCCAGGCATGGGCATTGTCGGCAGAAATCATAAATGCCCGCTCGACGGCCTGATAGAAGGCTTCCTCACTTCCACTCTGAGCCAGGGCTATCCGTTTCAGCATCATCGAGAGGAACGGGCTCCCCGCTCCCTGCTTGGTTTGCGAACCAGTTTCTTCGTTGTCGAAGATGGCCAGCACCTTTGTAGCATCAACGGTCTCAGTGGCAATCATCGCCTCCAGGCCAGCAAAGCACATCGAGAGGTCGTCCAAGCGTCCTGACGAGATAAACTCATTGTGAACGCCGAAGGTGCATGCTGGTGTGGCGTCGGCCAGATAGAGGTCGAAGTCGAGGATGTCCTCCTGACTGATTCCCAGCTCCGTGCAGATGACGTTCATCAGCAGATTGCCTTTCTCGAGTTCACTCGTTACGATGCCCAGTATCGGCAGCATATCTTTCTGCTTGCTCAGTTTCACGCCATCGTTCACCTGCCTGTTGAAGTGAATGGCCAGATTGCTGATCTGAAGCAGAGGACGTTTGACATGAAGCAGCAGCGTCTTGGGATTCAGCGCATCCTCGCCACGGACTATCACTCGTCCGGCTATCGTCAGCGGACGGTCGAACCATGTTGACAAGATAGGCCCGCCATACACCTCGGTATTCAATTTCACGATGCCGCCCTCGCAAAGCATTTCGGCATTGGGCTTGATACGGAACGTAGGAGAGTCGCAGTGGGCGCAAATCATCTTGAAGCCGGCTTCAGCCATCGGCTTGCGTCCGATGTGGAAGGCATAGACGGAAGAGTCGTTCTTCGTCACATAGAGTTTGTCGCCTGCCTTCACTTCTCCGAGCGTCTCACGCGGGTCAAAGTGACGATAGCCAGCCTGCTCCAGATAGCTGGCAATGTTCCTTGCTGCCAGGAAGTTTACTGGCGAAGCATCCAAGAAATGTAATAATCGTTGTACCATATCATTTTCAGTATTATAAATCCATCTTAATAGAAACTCTCCATATCTTTTATTGCTATTTTGCTTGCTTCATCATTTGGCGCATGTCCTTATCGCTGACAGCGTAGGTGAAGATACGAAAGTCGGCGACATCGGTCTGCGTCAGGTATTTGTCGCCACGGAAGGGGGCACGGCCGAGGTCATCCTGGCTGTAATCCTGCGGATATGGTCTTTCAGTATCTTGTAGGCGGGCTGCGGCATGGCACCGTGGTCGTAGCCCTGCATCTCGTAGAGCGTCACGTCCTTGTGGCCCACGAGCTTCAGCATGCGCCAGAAGTAGGCCTGCTCCTCGTAGCGTCCGAAGAGTTCTAACTCGCGGTCGCCTGAGATAATGACGATGGGTGGTGCGTCGGCGCGGACGTAGGTGAGCGGGGCGTACTGGTCGATGGTGGCCTGGAGGGGCGGTATGCCCTGCTGCTTACGTATATTATAATGTGTGACGCACTGTCCGCTGAACGGCACAAGGGCGGCCAGCGAGTCGGCATCGACGCCATACTTCGCGAGCCAGCGCTTGTCGAGTCCGATGATGTCGAGCAGATAGCCGCCGGCAGAGTGCCCAGCGACGAATATCTTGCGGCGGCTGCCATTGTACTTCGCAATGTTCTTGTACGTCCAGGCCACGGCTGCCGCAGCATCGTCGAGGATGTCGTCGATAGGAGCCTTGGGCAGCAGGCGGTAGTTGGCAGCCACGACCACGAGGCCGCTGTTTCTGAGCTGCGGGTCGATGTGCTTCTCGCCACCCTCGATACCGCCGCCGTGGAACCATACCACCACAGGCGCATCCTCGGCGTTCGTTGGATAATACACGTCGAGCTTGCAGCGTTCCTGGGCATAACCCTCTGCCGCATCGCGATAAGGGATGTCGTTCACTTGATTGTACTGTGCCCGTACAAAAGCCGTGCAAAGCAGAAGGGCGAGAGTGAGGAAAAAGCTTTTATTCGTCATGTCGCTTAGTCTTTATTGTTATTCCTTATTAATATATTACAAAACTTGGGGCAAATATAGCAATAATTCCGCAATTATTCGTATCTTTGCAAATAAAATTTGCGAAAACAGTCTTCACTTCGGTAAAAAGCGAGCTTCCTGCACTCGGTTTGCACGGTCTTTGCCGATAGATTTAGTAAGAAATAGACTATAACAAAACTTATGGACAGAAGAAATTTTATCAAGAAAGCAACGGTGGCAGCCGTGGGAGCGGCGGTCGTTTCGCCTGTGTCGGCTATAATAAACGGCGTGACTGATGTCAAGACACCGAAAGTTTTACTAATATGCTGACGGCCATCCCGCTCCCCAGCGCGACGAGCGTCCGACGTTCATGAACTTTATCAGATAACTAAACCAGACGGATGATGAAATATCCGACTGCTATCCGACTTCTCAACCAACAGCTTTTGGCGCCTCAGTTCAGTTGTCCTGCCGAGGTGGTCGGCTACATGGGTGCCATTCAGGCGCAGGAGTACCGTATGATGCGATGGGCCGTGGAGATGCGTACCAGGAAACCGTCGGCCAAGGCTTTCAAGAAGGCTTTCGACAGCGGGCAGATTATCCGTCTGCACCTGATGCGAGGTACTTGGCAACTGGTGAGTGCCGAGGACTATTGGATGATGATCGGCCTCTGTGCACCCAAGGCTATTGCCGTCACCAAGGGCTGGATGAGCAGCAACAAAATCTCAATCCCTGACGATGAAATCTATCGAGTCCGCGAGATACTGGCCCAGACGGCTGCCGACTTGGGGAGTGCAACGAAAGAGGCCTTCGTTCAGGCTCTGGCAGAGAAAGAGATAAAGATGGACGACCACCGGCTGTCGTACCATATTCGTATGGCCGAGATGTCAGGAACACTCTGCAGCGGAGAACTGTTGCCACTCAAAGCCTCCTACGCACTTACAGCCAATAAAGTGAAGCCGGCGGAGCAGATGGACCGTGACGAAGCCTTGATGCGCTTCACCCGCAGGTACTTCCAGAGCCGTCAGCCTGCCACGCTGGAGGATCTTGTCTGGTGGTCAGGCCTGAACGTCAGCGACTGTCGTAAGGGGATTGCGCTCTTGGGCGATTCCATCCACGTTGAAAAGTGGAAGGGTAGGGAGTTCTACCTGACCGACGGGTGCCGTACACGCGGCTTCCGAAAAGGCAAGTTCCTGCTGATTCCTCCCTACGACGAATATCTCATCAGCTATAAGTCCCGTGATATCGTACTCCCTCATGAGCACCGGCATCACGCCCACAACAACAGCGGCATCTTCCAACCCGTCATCGCCTACGACGGCACCATCTGCGGCAACTGGTCACCCTTCAAGGACGACTGCCAGGCGACGTTTTTTTCTGAGACCGACGCGAAGGACATCACTGGGGCGTGGCAATCGTACATGAATTATCTTAAGAACTAAGATAAGCGTGTAACACAGTAAGTCACTCTTGCTGTGGCAAGCGGGCATAGCTCGAGCGCTGCTGATGCGAAAAAAAATAATCCGATAAGTTTGGTTTTTTCACAATTTTTTTCGTATCTTTGCACCCGAATAAGTTGTCAATTCCTATTTTTTAAGCAATGAAAATGTATAGACTTTGGATGCTTGCCGTCATCCTGACCTGCGGCCTTCAAGTGTTGACACTCACTTCGTGTGTTGATTCAGTGGACAATCCCGTAACGCCCGTTGGCCCCGGCGAACAGACGGCGTTCACGACGAAGCAGTTGCCAGTAAACCGCTATGGCGAGGCCAGCGGCACCGTCAACGTGCGCTTCTACAACGACATGCCCTCTGTGCCCTATATCTCTGTGGCTGATTTCCAGAGTCTGGTGAAGCCGGGGACGACCATCAGCGTGACGAAGACCGGCGACGGCCTGTATCAGCTGCAGAATGCCGGGGGCAGCGCCTCCGTCAACACCACGAGCGACACGATGGCCTTCGACGACTACATGGCCTTCACCAACCTGATGGACCTGCTGCAGCCGGGTATGGACAACGTCTATTATGACGGCGGACCGTTCGTGCGCTACAACCACCAGACGCTGACCGGAGGCTCGTCGGCAGTCACCTTCGACTATGGCAAGTACGCCATCGACCTGCGGGGCGACGATACGGCCGTGTACTTCCCCTTCACGACGCTTGCCGACCTCTATGCCGACCTGTCCTATCATAACGCTGCCTGCAACGGCGAGAAAGTGGTGGTGGCCAAGTGCGATGACGACAGCTGGGGCATCGAAGCCTTAGACCCTGACTTCACGGCCCAGAGCATCATGGAGGCTGGCACCCGCACGGCCGATATGGCGGCCTACAGCTATGGTGAGCTGTGCTTTGTCCTTGACCACTTCTACGGTTTGCCTGGACGAGCCATCATCGAGCGCATGAACTATCAGGAGGGTCTCGACAAGTTCCTCGCCTCTACCGCCGATGGCCAGCAGGTCAAGCAGCTGCTGCTGTCGACCGACATGACGGAATATGCTTACGGTCTCGAAATGCTGAACGCCATCTTCAGCGATGGTGGCCATACCGCTTTATGGGCAGCTGAGTCGCTGATTTCGGCCGACGGCAGCACTTTTGAAGACACATATCCCTCACTCGCCGAGTTATACAATGAGAATTACTATAGCAGCCTAGTGGAGGGAGGCGGCGTCTATTACGCTAACAAGCCCCTGCGTTCGTTGCTCTTTGGCGACCTTGCTGGTTCCGGCGATGAGGGCGATGACGACGATGACGACGATGACGACGAGGAAGACAACACCCCTGTCGTCACCTACCATAAGAAAGGCAATACCGCCATCTGCCACTTCGACTCGTTCAACCGAATCAACTTCGAGGCTTGGAACAAATTCTACGCCGGCACAGGCCCTCTGCCCACCCTGGAAAATACGGAGAACGACGATCTGGTCGTCTTCCTCGATGCCCTGAAGAAGGCCGACGAAGACCCGGAGGTGAAGAATCTCGTCATCGACCTGACCCTGAACACCGGCGGTTCGCTCGATGTGGTCGTGGCTATGACATCGCTCATGTATGGTGAGAGCCTCTGCCGCTGCTTCAATGTGCTGACGGGACAGCAGATGACGTGGTACTACGATGTGGACCGCAACTTTGACGGGAAGTTCGACGACCGCGACAACGATGTGCACTACGACCTGAACTTCTGTATCCTGGCCAGCCGTCTGTCCTTCTCTTGCGGCAACCTGTTCCCCTCACTCTGTCAGGATTCCGGCTTGCTCGTCGTCGGTGAAAAGAGTGGCGGCGGCAGTTGCGCAGTAGGCACTTATCGTACGGCTGAAGGGTTAAAATACAGCATTTCCTCTGCCCGTGCGCGCCTCGTCAACAAGCTGGGACAGAACATCGACGGTGGTGTCGTACCGCAGGTTCCCATTGCCCTCGGACCCGACATGACCTGGCAGGAGTTCACCGTCGCCAACTTTTCCAACTTCTACGATATTGACAACCTGAGCAGCATCATCGGCAACCGGTAGCTGTCTTCTTTCCTGTATTTAAGATATGTACTGACCCCACCACCGGAACCGCCCAAGTGAGGTGAGAACCGCAGAAAGCCCGCTGCTTTGCAAAGCAAAGAACCGTCTGTTGCACTTTACCTCCGCCGCTCGACCTTGGTCGCTTGCCTAAGCAAGAACTCCTTACTCCTCAACTCCTTTACCAGATTACCGGCCGTTCCTCGGGAGCGACGTAGAGCTTGTCGCCGGGCTTCACGTTGAACAGGTCGTACCAGTCGCCCTCTGTTATAAGCACCGTGGCCAACGAACTGCTCTGGGCGCTGGAGGGCCTGGTAGAAGAAGAGTGAAAAGGTAAAACTTGAATAGTAGTACAACCGAACAGATGAACAGTTGAACAGTTGAACAATTAAAAAAACAGGGGTATGTACTTCCTTATATTATTATATAACTTATTGATATATAAATAGTTATATATATAATAAAGAAAAGCACACCCCTCAAAAAAGAACTGTTCAACTGTTCAACTGTTCGGACTGACATTAAAGCATCAATTAATTTTCATCTAAAAAGCAGATAATCAATGAAATACGACATTACAAAAAACAAAGCACCTGAGATGCCTAACCTCGGAAAGGGTACAGAATGCATCAAATTGCTGCTCTCACAGGCCTCAAAAGACATGCACGAACCCCTGGTTCCGATGCTTTTCCCCTCACTTGGCGCACATATCAGCTGCGCAGAATTTCAGTATCCTGACCGCAGTTGGAAGGAAATGTGCGGATTAATGGCCCAACTGGTGGGCGATTCGGGGTGTAACAAGGGCCAATTGACCGATTTAGTGAAAGCTATTTGTCGGGATTTTCAGCAACACGACGATCAGGAATTCAAGAAGTTGGAGGAATGGGCCAAGCTTTACCACTCGAAGTCGAAGGACAAACCTGTCAAGCCGGCCATTGCCATTTTCTTCCCTCCGTCGGACACCACGAACGCGGCCTTTATCGAGAACGCCATGAATCTGATGAAGATAGGCGGCCGTACGCAGTACTTCAACCTGCCTGAGGTGGAGATGGCCGATAAGCTCTGCGGCGGTCATCGCCAGGTGAGCCACCTGCTGCGCAACGTCTATGACATGGCTCGCGCTGGTGCTCTCCGTGCTACAGCCGACGGCATCAGCGGCAACCCCGTGCTGCGTGTAGGCATCACACTCTCTGCCGTACCTGTCACGGCTCGCACCTTCTATCAGAACGAGCTGCACAACGGCACCTTCGGCCGTATGGTCTTCTCCTACAAGCCACGCGGCAGCCGCAACGGACGCATACCGCGAAAGGGTGAGTTTACTGACGATTTCCTACAGAAACTCGACACTTATCTGGCACGTCTCGACATCTGCAAGGGCCGCTTCATCATCCGTCCGCTGAACAAGCTCATTGACCATCTGGCGGCCGACATGGCCACGCTGGCCGACTTGGTAGATGACGACGTGCTGTGGGATGTGTCGAAACGTGCCCTGGTCTCGGCATGGAAGGCTGGCTGCATCCTCTGGGTGCTCAACAACCAGACGTGGACGAAGTCGATGGGCGACCTCGTAGAGTGGCTGGTGTACCACGATCTGTGGAGCAAGATGCAACTCTTCGCCGACATGCTGGGCAAGGATGCCGACGTGGTGAGCGAGGCTCAGAAGCGCGGCCCGAAGAATATGCTCCAGCAGTTGCCCAACACATTTAGCCAAGCTCAGCTGGAAGCCCTTCGCACCACACTCGGAAAGAATCCTGAAGGGGCAAAAGCGCAGCTATACCAATGGGTGTTCCGCAAGTTCATCACCTACTCGGAACTGACAGGACTTTATACGAAGACAGAGGAATATCTTCGTAATTGATAATTGACAATTGATAATTGACAATTATGGATAAGTTTGAACTTCAGAAGCTTCGCGACCTGCCCATTGAGGGGGTCGCGGAGCGGCTTGGAATGCGGGTGGTGAGGCACAAAGCCTTGTGTCCGTTCCACGACGACCACCACGCCTCGCTCTCGTTCAAGGTGAGCAAGAACACCTTCCGCTGCTTCGTTTGTGGGGCAAGCGGAGGCACCATTGACTTGGTGATGAAATATCTGAATAAGGATTTCAAGGAAGCTTGCCGATGGTTGGGAGCCCCCTCCCACCTCCCCCCACTGGGGGAGGCTATTCGCGCACCAGAAGCCTCCCCCAGTGGGGGAAGGTGGGAGGGCGCCCGCTATGAACGTTTCTTCGAGCATCCTTTCTTGAACGACGAGGCTCGGCGGTTTCTGTTCGAGGAGCGCAGGCTCGACCCAAGGGTGGTGCGCTGGTGCCGACTCACGTCGTGGCGCGACCGCGAGGGCACGCCCTGGCTGCAGATTCCCTACTACAGCCGCGAGTGCCGTCTGGTAGGCGTTCAGAACCGCAACCTAAGCCTCCCCCAGTCGGGGGAGGTTGGAGGGGGCTCCACGCCCCGTTTCCGCTTCCCCAGCGGCTCGCAATGCAGCATCTACAACCTGCCCGTGCTGAACCTGCTGCAGCCCGGCGACGCGCTCTACATTACCGAAGGCTGCTCCGACTGCTGGGCCATGCTCTCGGCCGGCCACAAGGCCATAGCCATCCCCTCCGCCACGCTGCTGCGACCGAAGGACATAGAACTGCTGAAAAGCCTTGACTCCTCCCCCAGTAGGGGGAGGCCGGGAGGGGGCTTCTCCTTCCACATGTACCCCGACCGCGACGAGCCCGGCGAGCGCCTGTTCCTGCAGCTGAAAGAGGTGCTGCCCAATCTGGAACGTCACCAGCTACCACCAGGGTACAAGGACTTTAGTGAATACTACATGAGCTGCCTTTAGGGTAACTTCTAATGAATTATGTTTACATTCAAAGCTATCAAAAACCGCCACGGAACTTTCCTCTGGGCAAACTCCGGGTTTAGGTAGGGTAAACTGGGGGTTTAGGTAGGGTAAACTCCCAGTTTACTTACGGTAAACTCCAAGCCCCGTTTTTGGGGCGTTTCAGAGCACTTTTCGCAATTAAAAAGGAATACGAAAATAATTAACAATAGTATTAGGGGTATATTATTATGCTTATTTGTTTTCTTTATCCTTCCAGAAGCGGTAGGTGATGTCCTCGAAATCGCCGTTCAGCGTCTGGCGGTACAGATGCTGGTTGGTGGTGGGCTGACTCAGGGGGCCGAGGTGACGGATGTAGGGACCCACCTTGATATAGTCGAAGTCGGTCTTGCACACCGTCGAGGGGATGCGGAGCCTACCGCTGTACCAAGCTACCTTCAGCTGCGGATACTCTTCGTGGATGTACTGCGCCAGCAGGTTCACTCCCTTCGGGTCGGCATCGCCTCCCATCATGGCGATGCAGGTGATGTCATTTGCGAACTTGCCGACAAACTCGTCAATGGCATCGGTGTCCAGGGGAAGCCCGATGTCCTCCCACAGATAGTGGCTGTGACAGCCTGGGCAGTGGCAGGGGCAATTGCTGATGTTGATGGCCAGCGTCACCTCGTCGGGTATCTCCTGGAACACGATGCCAGTGTTTACGTACTTTAGCATAGTCTATGCCATCGCATAATACCGCCTTGCTGCTTCCTCCTGGCGGGCCTGCGAGAAGTTCGAGACGCGCTTCAGGTAACCGATGATGCGGGTCATGTAATCCACGTTCTTAGAGTGGCAGTGGGGGCACTCCTTCAGGTAGCGCTTGTCGATGGTGCCGCAATCGTTGCACACGGTATTAGGGATATTGAACGTGAAGTAGTTGCAACCCTCCTGTGCAGCCACCTTCAGCAGTTTCAAGTACTGCTGCTTGCTGAGGTGCTCTTCGAGGTTCATGTGCAGGGCCGAACCACCCGTCAGGTGCTCGATGTAGGGACGTCCGTGGAGCTTGAACTTGTCGATGACGCTCAGCGAATCGTCCTCGACGACGTAGAAATAGGAATTGTAGCAGTCGCGGGGCACGAAGTAGCCGTCCTCACGGTCCCACTTGGCATGCTTCACGCCGACGTTCTCAGCAGGAATCATCTCGCAGTTGAACATCACGTCCTTCGTGCGGTACTGCTTGTTGTACTTCTCGATGAGGCCGAGGATGCCCTGTACGAAATGCAGGTAGTCGTCATTGGGCGTAATCTTCAGGCCCATGAACTCAGCAGCCTCCACAAGTCCGTTGATACCAATGGTGAGGTACTGACGGCCGATGTTGATATAGCCTGCATCGAACAGGGGCAGCATACCGTGCGACTGTAGCTCTTTCAGGTTCTCGTTATAGGCCAGCTGCACCTTGTGGCAGAGGTCGATGACATGACCCAGATAGTCGAGATAGTTAATCTCGTGGTTCACGGCGAATTGGATGCAGCGGTTCAGGTTGATGGTGAGCACGCTCTTCGAACCTGTCGACACTCCACCGGCACCGAGGGTATAGCTGAATCCGTTGTCGGTGATCTCGTTGCGCAGACGACAGCAGGAGCTCAGAGAGTCGGCGTTGTTGCTCATATAGGTGAAGAATGAGTGTCCCTCTGAGTACATCTGAGCCGTGAACTCTCCCCACTCGGGATCCTTGCAGTCGCCGTTCTCGTCGGTGAGCAGGGCCATCGTCTCTACGGGGAAAGTCAGCATAGTCTTCGTGCGCTCCTTGTTGAACCACTTCATAAAGCGCTTCTGCAGCCAGCTGAGGCTCTCCCAATCGGGCTTCGAACCGTCGGGGAAGTAGAAGTCGCCGAAGATCGACTCGAAGTAGTACTTG
>JAEEGH010026993.1_pt1 | contig 11395 bp, 7 predicted proteins | sample 9134181 | NCBI WGS metagenome assembly JAEEGH01 (sample SAMN16246544, study PRJNA631951) | gut metagenome | biome: gut microbiome; feature: rumen; material: DP-attached | host: Bos | place: Iran: Karaj | collected 2018-10 | reverse complement strand
CTTCCTTATTAAGTTCAATGAACTCACGCTTGTCGCGGCCGATTGTCAAGGTTGAATGAGGCTGTACAAAACGGTGAATGGAAATTGCAGCCTTTTTACCGGCAGCAATTGCGTCGATAGCAAACTTAGGACCTGTGTAAACATCACCACCTGCAAAAATATCAGGTTCTGCAGTCTGATATGTGAGGGCATCTGCAAGTACTCCGTTTCCACGGCCAAGCTCAACCTTCGAACCAGCAAGCATGTCGCCCCATACAATTGCCTGTCCAATAGAAAGGAAAACATTATCGCATTCAACAGTAAGAGTATCAGCTTCATCATATTTTGGATTAAAACGGCCTGTTTCGTCTTTTACAGAAACGCACTTCTTAAATACGATTCCGCAAACCTTACCTTCCTTTGTCAGAATCTCTTTTGGACCCCAGCCGCAGTTTATCTTAATTCCTTCTTCTTCGGCTTCTTCAATTTCTTCTACAGTAGCAGGCATTTCATTGCGCTGCTCAAGACAGAACTGCTGAACATCAGTTCCACCGCAGCGCCATGCTGTACGGTTCACATCAATTGCAACGTTACCACCACCAACAACAACAGTCTTGCCGCTTACCTTAAAGTCGTGATCATCTGCAACCGTGCGCAGGAAGTCTACAGCAGTCATTACTCCTTCTGCATCTTCACCAGGAACGCCAGCCTTGCGGCCACCCTGACATCCGATTGCAATATAGAAGGCTTTGTAGCCCTGCTCACGAAGCTGTGCGATTGTTACGTCTTTTCCAACTTCTACGCCGGTCTTAATTTCAACGCCCATTTCTTTCATTACGTCGATTTCAGCTGCTACTACATCTTTTTCAAGTTTGAATGATGGAATACCGTAAACAAGCATACCACCGGCAACCTTGTTCTTTTCGAATACTGTAGGACGGTAACCTTTTTCTGCAAGATAGAAAGCACATGAAAGACCTGCCGGTCCACCACCGATAATTGCAATCTTCTGGCTGAACTCGCCGCGGTTCGAAGGAATAACCTTCTTAGGAATAAAGCGAACCTTAGCATCAAGATCTTTCTGAGCAATAAATTTCTTTACTTCATCAATAGCAATTGCTTCGTCGATTGTTCCGCGTGTACATGCAGCCTCGCAGCGCTTGTTACAGATGCGTCCGCAAACTGCAGGGAAAGGATTTTCCTTTTTGATGAGCTCAAGAGCTTCTGTGTAGCGGCCTTCACTAGCCATCTTTAAGTAGCCCTGAATACCAATGTGTGCAGGACACGCAGTTTTACAAGGAGCGGTACCTGTTGAGTAACAGTTGATACGTGCTGTATCGCGGTAGTTTTCATCCCAGTTTGCTTCGCTCCATTTATGATTATCAGGAAGGATATGTTTTGGATAGCTTACATGACTTCCGTCTTTTTTAGCCAGCTTCTGACCAAGCTTAACCGCGCCGGCAGGACAGTATTCTACACAACGTCCGCAGGCAACACACTTGTCACTTTCAGTTCTGGCAACATAAGCCGAGCGTGACATATTTGGAGTATTAAAAAGCTGAGAAGTACGGAGAGCATAGCAGACATTTACGTTACAGTTACAGATAGCGAAAATCTTATTTTCACCATCAATATTTGTAATCTGATGAACAAAGCCGTTGTCTTCTGCACGCTGTAAAATCTCATAAACCTGTTCGCGGGTAATATAATGTCCGCGCTTTGTTTCTACAAGGTAGTCAGCCATATCGCCGACACCAATACACCAGTCTTCAGGATCATCGGCACAGCCTTCTTCGTAAGTGCGGCGGCTAAGGCGGCATGAACAAGGTGATGCAGCATATTTTCCATCATATTTATCGAGCCAGTGAGAAATGTGCTCTACACTTACGCTGGCATTTTCTGCTTCAATTGCCTTTTCAACAGGAATTACGTGCATACCTATACCAGCCCCTCCCTCCGGTACCATTGGGGTAACCTTAGTAAGAGGTTCAAAGGTCATGCGATCAAAGAAGCGTCCGAGCTTTGGATGCTCTTCGAGCTGCTTCTGATTCATGTTTGTAAACTCAGCACTTCCTGGAACGAACATCGGCAGAATGTACTGCTTTTCGCGTTTTGGATTTTCCCAGTTATATTCGATAAGACCGGCAATTGCCATATCCATCATGATTTTTTCAAGATATTCTTCTGACTTACCTGTAAGTTTTACAAGCTGAGGAAGAGTTACAGGTTTACGCACATCCATTTTGAGCGCAACTTCTGCCATCTCATCTGTTACGATTTCATTTAATCCCCAGTACTCAGGGTCGTTTTCGTTGATTTTTCTGCCGAGACGGTCTGTAATTTTCTGACCGAGCTCCAGAATTAAAGATCTAACTTCTGCCATGTTTGATTTCCTCATTATTTACGTCATTGCGAACCGAAGGTGAAGCAATGACGTAAGTTTTTTACTTGTTATGAGCATTTACCTCATCAAGTAACCACTGACACCACTCTTCGACACCTTCCCCAGTCTTTGCAGAAATCGGGAAGATTTTTACATTTTTGTTGAGTTTGAGCACATATTCACGCAGTTTGTTCATATCAAAATCAAAATAAGGTGCTACATCAATTTTGTTGATAATAAGGGCATCAACCTTGCTGAACATTAAAGGATATTTAAGCGGCTTATCATGACCTTCCGGAACAGAAAGAATCATCACATTTTTAGCTGCCCCTGTATCAAATTCTGCCGGACAGATAAGATTTCCTACGTTTTCAAGCACAACAAGATCAAGGCCATCATAATTCAGTTCATTCAAGCCCTGCTCTGTCATTGCAGCATCAAGATGGCACATACCACCCGTATGAAGCTGAATAGACTTTACGCCGGCACTGGCCATAGTCTTTGCGTCAACATCAGAATCAATATCTGCTTCCATTATTCCTATTTTGATTTTGTCTTTTAGCTGTTCAACAGTACGCAGAAGCGTAGTTGTTTTTCCACTCCCCGGAGACGACATCAGATTCATAAGAAAGGTCTTTTTAGATTTGAGTTTATCACGAAGAATCTGAGCTTCTTTGTCGTTGTCGGCAAGGATATTTTCCTTTACCTCGATAACACGAACATCATTCATAAAAAGAGACTCCTGTGATAGTGATACTACTGATAGTATTACTATCAGACATCTATTATATCACAGAAACAGAACTAAAGCAAAGAAATTAACAAGTTGTTAATAAAAGCACATAAACAGAAAAACTTTATTTTGTAAAATTCATAAAAGGTGGTTTATAATAGTAATAAGAGTAATCTAAATATGGATCCGAATTATACAGTTACAATAATAATCTGTGTTCTCAGTATGATTATCCTTGCTATCGATGTCGGCAAGAATACTATTCTAAATAAAGATGACATAAAATGGTTCAGAATTACTTTTATTCTTGCAGCTATCGGAGCATGTTTTGAATACTGCGGTGTATTATCAGATAAGACAAATCTTTTTTCTCAAAAGATTCACTGGTTTATAACCTTTACAGAATTCTGTATTTCCCCTTACCTTGGAATCTGTCTTGCACGAAGCAGCGGAATGAGAAAGTCTGTAAAACCAATGCTGATAATTATGACACTCAATGTCATTATAGAGGTTATCTCTCTTTTCACTGGAATTGTTTTCTATATTGATTCTGACAGTGTTTTTCACAGAGGCAGTGCATACTGGTCATATCTTTTATTTTGCGTCTTAGATTTTATATATGTACTTTTTGTTTTTATTCTGAATGGTATCCGAGCAAAAATTCGATACCTTATAAACATTCTTTTAATTACTTCTATTATGATTGTTGGACAGGCAGCAAATACAATAAATGGGGAAATCAATTCCGGATACATGAGTATTTGTGTTACCGCAGTATTATTATATATCTGTATTCAGAATATGCTGCGCCATGTTATGATTGAAACAATCAACGTAGAAAAAAAGATTTCTCATCATGATGCCCTGACTAAAGTTCATAGCCGTGTTTCATATAATGATATTGTTGAAGATTTTAACAAAATGATAGAATGCAAGGCAGAAGGCATAAAATTCGCAGTCTGTGAATGTGATCTTAATAATCTCAAAATTGTAAATGATAGTTTTGGCCATGAAGTGGGAGATAAATACTTAATCTCCTGTTGTAAAACAATCTGCAATATTTTTAAGCATAGTCCGGTTTTCAGAATCGGCGGCGATGAATTTGTAATTATTCTGCAGAATGACGATTACGAAAAAATTGATAAACTTAAACAGACTGTAGATGATTTATCTATAAGAGAAATTAACAAAGATGTTCCACTTTTTGAAAAGAAATCATTTGCATCCGGCTTTGCAGTTTATGACCACAGACGCGATACCAGCTTCTGTGATGTATTCAAACGTGCCGATCAGGCAATGTATGAAAACAAGAAGATGTTGAAGTCTTTAAAATAAAAAGACCTTCGGGACAAGCCTGAAGGTCACTCATCAGTTCACTTTACTTTGCATGAACAATTACATGCAGAACCTTTGTTTTCTGATTATTTAAAATTCGTGAGAACTCAAAGTTTATGATCTTCTTAACAATCTTTCCATCTGCGCCACCTGTGCGTATTGAAACAGGAATCTCTCGAATAGGATTCAAAGACTCTACCCCAATCTGAGTAAAATCTGTTGAAAAAAGATTTCCCAGATATCTCTGTAAAGCCTGAGTCTTATCACGCGGAAGAATTCTTGCCATAAGAAGCAGGAAGTTGTAATTTTCAGGGTTAGGACATCCAAGAATACGCGGAGTAGATTCAGAATACTGAGGACTAATATTCCATTCAGCATCAAGCATAAAAAGCGCATATGGAATTGACTTCATAAGAATTCCAAAACTTTCTTCTGTCATTGAAGATTCTTCCAGCTTTTCCATAACACTGTTATATAATGAAGAAATCTGTCCTATTTCTGTGAAAGGTTCAACAGGCAATCTTACCGAAAGATCTCCAGTCTTAGCCTGCTCCTGCATTTTTGCATACACGTCAAAAATTTCTGTAGAAGCTCCATGCTCAACAATATTAAGTCCCTTATCTTCATCTTCAGAAGAAACACGAAGAGGAAGAATCTTATTCAAAATATTAAAACCAATAAAAGCAAGACCAAAAGCCCAGACTCCACAAGCAGCAACTCCTATAAGCTGGGCAAGGAACTGACTTCCAAAAATAGGATTTGTCCCCAGCAGTTCCGGCTGACCAAAGATACCTACGGCCAGAGTTCCCCAGATACCGGCACAAAGATGAACAGGTACCGCACCTACAGCATCATCTAACTTAAACTTTTCAAGAAGGAAAGAACCGGCAAGCATCACAAGCCCACCGACAGCACCAATTATTGCAGCTGTACCAGGTGTAACACAATGACAGTTTGCTGTAATTGCAACAAGACCTGCAAGAGTTCCGTTAATTACAAAGTTTACATCAGGAATCTTCTTAAATGCCCAGCCTGTAAATAAAGCAGAAAGCATACCGGTTGCAGCTCCGATACAGGTATTCAAAAGAACCTGAGGAACTATATCATTGAAGGCAAGTGTTGAACCACCGTTAAAGCCAAGCCAGCCGAACCATAAAATAAATACACCGGCAACTGTCATCGGAACATCACAGCCCTGGATATTACGAGGCTTTTCACCTTTTGGGAAACGTCCCTTTCTTGCGCCAAGAACAATAATTCCGGCAAGTCCGACATAACCACCAACCGAGTGAACTACAGTAGAACCAGCAAAATCAACAAATCCGATTTTATTAAGCCAGCCCTGAGCATCAGAAATAAATGAAGGCTGAATACCTGCCCAAGCCCAGTGACCAAAAATCGGATAAATAATCAGTGACATCAGAAAAGTTGAAATGATATAAGAAGAATACTTCATTCGTTCTGCAACAGCACCAGAAACAATTGTTGCACTTGTTGAACAGAACATTGCCTGGAAAAATAAGAATGTACCAGTATTAAAATCAATATTTCCGCTTGCACCAGGAATAAATCCAGTGAGACCTAAGAATCCTCCGGCAGATTTACCAAACATCAATGCAAAACCTACAAGCCAGTAAACAAAAAGAGATATACCGATATCTGTCAGATTTTTTATTGCGACATTTATGCTGTTTTTTTCACGGGTAAGACCAGATTCCACCATTGAAAATCCCGGTTGCATAAAAAATACCAGTGCCCCCGACACTGCTACCCACAATGCGTCAACAATACCATTCATAAGAAGCCTCCACAAGCTAAGGAAATTTTTGTTAAATAAAAAAAGGCAGAGACGCCAGAACTGGCGTCTCTGCCTTTTGCTTTATGCACTATTTATATTATTTTACAGCCAAAATAGCAATACCTTTAAGCCTGATTAAAACTCCACATCTTCATCAAAAAGCGGAGTACTGAAGTATCGTTCTGCAGTATCAGGAAGTACAGTAACAACAGTTTTACCAGGACCAAGAGCTTTTGCAAGCTCAAGCGCAGCAGCAACATTTGTTCCGCTGGAAATGCCGCACATAATTCCTTCCTTGCGTGAAAGCTCGCGGCTTGTTCTGATTGCCTGACTATCTGTTACGATAAAAATATCATCATAAATTTCCTGATTCAAAATCGGCGGAATAAGTCCGTCACCAATGCCCATCTGAAGGTGTGTACCTACACTACCTCCACTAAGAATTGCTGCATGTGCAGGCTCAACAGCCCATATTGTAATTTCCGGATTTTTCTCTTTTAATACTTCGCCAATTCCTGTAAGAGTTCCGCCCGTACCGATTCCAGAGCAGAAACCATCTATAGGACCATTTACATCTTCAAGAATTTCTATTGCAGTCTGCTCACGCTGAATCTGCGGGTTAGCAGGATTTTCAAACTGCTGAGGAATAAAAACATGAGGATCCATATGCTGCATGTAAAAAGCAGTATCAATACATTCCTGAATACATTTACCAATATCGCCGTTGTCATGAACAAGTTTAACCTCTGCTCCATAATGCTTAACCAGCTTACGGCGTTCTTCTGAAACACTGTCCGGCATAATGATTACAGTTTTATAACCACGAACCGCACCAATAAGTGCAAGACCGATTCCCTGGTTACCGCTTGTCGGTTCCACGATTACTGTGTTTTTATCTATAAGGCCGTGGCGTTCGGCATCAAGAATCATATTAAAAGCAGTACGGGTTTTAATAGAACCGCCTACATTAAGTCCTTCAAATTTAACGAGGACACGTGCCATATCAGGCGTAACCATTTTCTGTAATTGAATAAGAGGTGTGTGTCCAATTGCTTCAAGAATGTTGTTGTAGATCATAGTGTAATCTCAAAAAAAAAGATTGCCGCATCAAGTGCGGCAATGACATTATTTGTCATATGATTTGATACGCAGCGAAGCTGTCGTGTCGAAATTGATTTCTCCTGCAGGCGAGTTGCCGAAGGCATGGAGCCTGTCGGGAGATTAAATGTTTTACACGGCAGTCAGCTTGACTGACTGTCCGTGTGCAAACTATTTTGTTGCCAAAATAGCAATACCAGGGAGTGTTTTTCCTTCGAGGAATTCGAGAGAAGCACCACCACCAGTAGAAACGTGGCTCATCTTGTCTGCAAGATTGAACTTGTTTACAGCAGCAACAGAGTCACCACCGCCAACTACAGTCATAGCACCCTTTGATGTTGCTTCAGCAACGAGGCGAGCTACAGCTTCAGTTCCCTTTGCGAAGTTTTCGAACTCGAATACTCCAACAGGTCCGTTCCATACGATAGACTTTGAAGCAAGAATTGCATTCTTGTAAAGTTCAACAGTCTTAGGACCAACATCCATACCCATAAGGTTATCTGGAAGATCAACTGCATCAACTGCAACTGGATCCTTATCAGCAAATTCAGCACCACCAACATGGTCAACTGGGAGAAGAATCTTTACACCAGCTTTTTCAGCCTTTGCAAGAAGATCTTTTGCTGTATCAAGGAAGTCATCTTCAACAAGTGACTTACCGATAGCGTGTCCCTGTGCCTTGAGGAATGTATAAGCCATACCACCACCAACGATGAGTGTAGAAGCGTTCTTCATAAGGCTTTCAAGAACAGCGATCTTTGAAGAAACCTTAGCACCACCGATGATTGCAGTCATTGGTTTCTCTGGATTTGTTACCATTGGCTGAATGTATTTAACTTCTTTTTCCATGAGGAAGCCGCCAACGCTTTCTACTGGCATGAACTTTGCGATAGAAGCTGTAGAAGCCTGATCGCGGTGAGCTGTACCGAATGCATCGTTTACAAAGATGTCTCCGTATGTAGCAAGTTCTTTTGCCATTACATCGCGTTCTGCAGGGTCCTTAGATGTTTCTTCCTTGTGGAAGCGAACGTTTTCGAGCATTGCAACAGCGCCTTCTGGAAGAGCATCAATAGCAGCCTTCTGTCCAAGTGCATCTGGAAGGAAGGTAACAGGCTTTCCGAGCTTTGAAGCAAAGTATTCTACAACTGGCTTCATGCGATTCTTACCGTTGATGAACTTTTCTGCATCTGCATCTGTCCATGTTTTTCCAGCCTTTTCAGCCTTTTCCTGAGCTTTTTTTACGTCCTTTTTAGGGTCACCAAGGTGGCTCATAAGAACGAGTGAGCGTGGGCTCTGTTCAAGAATGTATTTGATTGTAGGAAGAGCAGCCATGATACGAGTATCATCCTGAACTACTCCGTCCTTCATTGGTACGTTGAAGTCAACGCGCATGATGATGCGTTTGCCTTTCAAGTCTACGTCTTTTACGGTTTTAATCATACAATATCTCCTGTATATATTATTAATATAGAATATAATGAAATTTTAAGGGAAATTCAATAAAAGAACGTACAAACATGTGGAAAACAGATTGCTCCCGCGGAATCGTGTCCACAAACTGCGGCTAGGGCTGTAAGGAAAGATTTTTCTCGCTTCGCTCGGCAGCCCTAGAAGCAGTTTGCGGCCCCGATTTCGCTCCGCAACCTGTTTTCTAATTACTTCCAGTTGTTTTTATTTTTTTAATTTTTTCTATTTATAAAAACAGTCTTTATGTGTTATGATTAAAACCGTGAAAGGTCGTGCCTTCTTACCTACAGAAATTATTTTCGCGTGTACGAGTGGCTGCAATTTACATTGTGCACATTGTTTTGTTGACAGGAATCCGCGCAAATTGGAGATTTCACAGGCTCTGGCACTTCTGGATAACTGTGTAGCAACAGGTAGTCCTATTGAGCGCGTTGGATTTAGTGGCGGGGAGCCATTTCTTTATAAGGGTTTTTTGCTGGAAGTTACTAAAGCTGTCGTTGCGCACGATCTTCTTTTTGATCAGATAATGACTAACGGAGACTGGTGGCGTGATGAGGTGGAACTTCGCAATACACTGCAGTCTCTTTATGATGCCGGCTACGACGGAAAAATAGGGCTCAGCTGGGATGAATATCACGGGCAGTCTGAAGAAAGAATGATTACTTTTATAAAAACTGTGCAAGATATTTTTGGAGAAGAAGCGATAACTATTCAGACTGTAGGAGAAAGCCTTCCCCTCGACCGCACTAATATAACTATATATAACCTTCCCCGCACCTACCCAAGCGACAATCCTTTGGCATGGAAGGCAAAACACTGGTTTAAAGAAGATTATTGCGAAGGACCTGGAAACATCCTTTATGTTCATTCAGATGGTAACATTGCACCATGCTGCGGTTTTGCAAATGAAAATCCACAGCTTTTTATTGGAACAATCACAGACAGCTTTGAAAAAATAATGGAAAACGCCTCTGGGAATAAAATGGTTCAGCTTTGCTTTACAAAAGGACTTTCAAAATACAGACGATTCAAAAAGTTACCGGGAAAGACAGATGATATATGTACTTTTTGCGATTACGTTTGCAAAAGGCTGTAGAATAAAAAAAGACCGTACCAGTTTTCTGATACGGTCTTTTTTATATTTAAGGATTGTAAAAAATCAGTATTTATTTTTCATCACTTGATTCAACAGGAACGTAAGCGAACGAAATGTCTTCAACTTCTGGCAAAAGGATTGTAGACATAAGCTTTTCAGAAAGAACATCCTTAAGGAATACTGTCTGATCATCATTGTCCTGAACATCGTCCATAGCCTGGCGAACCTGACGCTCGTACAAATCTTTATCAAGTGTATAAACTACGTAGTATGTATATTCATAGTTGTAATCTGTAGCAAGCTTTGGTGTTTTTACGTCAACCTTAGGTGTACGTGTTTTAATCCAGTAGTAATCTTCTTTTGAAAGACCATTCAATGTAACGTTTGTCATTGTTGCAGAATAAATCTTTGCAGCTTTAACCTTCTGCTGATCATCAGTCTGGCGTACTTCCATTTCTGACTGAACAGTCTGTGCAATTGTCTGTTCTACAGAAGATGCAATTTCGGCACGAGCATCAACCTGATCTGTCCATGCCTTCAAGAAGTCAAGGTCAGTACCCTTGTTCTGAAGAATGAAAATCTGCTTGCTGTTAGGAATATCAAGCGATTTACGCACACGTCTTTCTGAACCATCACCAATAGCAATTACCCACTCTGGAACAGCAGAACCAAGGGCAAGTCCCTGATAATCAATTACTTCTGGTCTTCCAGTGTTCATAATTGGTTCTTCACCCTTAAGTTTCAAAGTTGAACCACAAGAAGCGAGCATGGTTCCCATAGCCAAAACTGTCATAACTGATAAAATAAATCTTTTCATTTACAAACTCCTGACAAGGCCGTTTCCAGCCGTATTTTTAGTGTTTATCTATATAAATAAAAACGCAGAAGTAAAAAGGTAACAAAAAAAATGCAAAAAAAAGCCACCCGATCAACACCGGGCGGCCTTATATCAAATGATATTAACTAAAACTTAGCAGTTTTCGCTGAAGTATTTAATTGTTCTTACCATCTGTGATGTATAGCTGTTTTCATTGTCGTACCAAGAAACAACTTCTACCTGATATGTGTCATCGTCAATCTTAGATACCATAGTCTGTGTAGCATCAAAGAGAGAACCGAAGCGCATACCGATGATGTCGCTAGATACGATCTGATCTTCGTTGTATCCGAAAGATTCTGTAACAGCCTTCTTCATAGCAGCGTTTACAGATTCCTTAGTGATGTCCTTACCCTTTACAACTGCGAAAAGCATTGTTGTAGAACCTGTAGGTGTTGGAACACGCTGAGCAGATCCAATGAGCTTTCCGTTCAATTCAGGAATTACAAGACCAATAGCCTTAGCAGCACCTGTTGAGTTAGGAACGATGTTAGCAGCACCAGCACGTGCACGGCGGAGGTCACCCTTGCGGTGTGGACCATCAAGAATCATCTGGTCACCAGTGTAAGCGTGGATTGTAGACATAATTCCAGACTGGATTGGATAAGCATCATTCAAAGCCTTAGCCA
>JAEEGH010026988.1_pt1 | contig 11398 bp, 9 predicted proteins | sample 9134181 | NCBI WGS metagenome assembly JAEEGH01 (sample SAMN16246544, study PRJNA631951) | gut metagenome | biome: gut microbiome; feature: rumen; material: DP-attached | host: Bos | place: Iran: Karaj | collected 2018-10 | reverse complement strand
CCAAGAACCTGACAAAACCCGTCTCTCCGTGCAGGACTGCATCGACATGGCCTTGGAGAACAACATTGAGCTGAAAAACAGCCAGTTGGAAATCGACAAGGCAAAAGTGACGAAAAACGAAGCCAGAGCAGAATATTTCCCCACCGTGTCGGCACAAGCCTTGGCTTTCGATGCCTTGAATCCAATGATTTCCTTTGGCATTGAAGACATTGACAACGCGCAATTGAGGCAAATCCTTTACACCCTTTATTCGGAATACGGTGCCAATATGGGCATTGACAAAGAGTATTCTTTTGTGCAAAACGGCGTGATGCTCAACGCGATGGCGACCGAACCCATTTACGCGGGTGGCCGTATCCGCAACGGTAACAAACTCGCCAAGTTGGGCATTGATGCCGCTGTGACACAAGCAAAAGTGAAGGAAGACGAGGTATGCCTGCAAACGGAGACGCTCTATTGGCAAATCGTGGCCCTACAAGAAAAGTTGGCCACCTTGGACCAGCTCGACCGACTTTTGGATACTTTGGATAAAGACTTGTCTGGAGCCATCGAAGCGGGCTTGGCCATGCCCACCGACCAGTTCAAGCTGAAGGTGAAGCAAAACGAAAGCCAACTCAACCGAAAGAAAGTCACTGACGGCATCACCCTGCTCAAGATGGCCTTGGCGCAATACATTGGTGCCGACTGGCAGACGATGACCCTCTCCGACACTTTGGGTTTGGAGACTGAACCTACAGCCTATTACCAACAACCCAATGAGGCGGTGTCGTTGCGCAACGAAAGCCATCTCCTCGACCTTTCAATAGAAGCCGAGAAGCTGAAAAAGAAAATGACACTTGGCGAGGCCTTGCCTTCCTTGTTGGTAGGTGGCAGTACAAGCTATCACACCATCTTCGAGAACACCAAGCCCAACGCAATGGTTTTTGCTGTGTTGCAAGTGCCTATCACCGACTGGCACAAGACCTCCATCAAGCTGAAGAAGCACAACCTTGACACCGAAATGGCCGAAAACACTCGCCGCGACCTCACAGAGAAGATGGAGATGCAGACCAACCAAGCCTGGTTCAACCTCGAACAGAGCTGGTTGCGCATCACCATGGCACAAACCGCTCTGAATGATGCCGAGGCTAACCTGAAAGTCACGCAAGACTATTACGAGGCTGGTTTGGTGGCTCTCTCCGACCTTTTGGAGGCCCAGACCTTACTCAAGCAGAGCTGCGACGAGCTCACTGACAGCCGCGTGGAGTATCGGATTAATCTGGTAACTTATAAATCTTTAGTGAAAGAATAAGCTAAAATTGTTGTAGTTTTGCGGTGCTAATCAAACTAAGTAGAAACTATAAATTTATTACAAATGAATAAGCAAGTCTCTTGGCGTATTTGGGGAATGACGATAGTTCTTTCCTTGTTGATATTATCTAGTACTTCGAACGGCTGGGCGCAACATCCTCTCCTTAAAACCGTGGAAATTCCTGATGCGGCCACTTCTTCGCTTCGTGCGGATGGCTTTCTGGGTTCGCACTGGACGCAGGATTATCCCTACAATCAACTATGTCCAAGAGACCCAGTGAACGGCAATGCATACAGTTATGCTGGATGCCCCGCTATTGCCATGGGGCAGATTATCAATTATTTGCGAACAACAGAAGGTACCCGCTTTTCCGACGATGACGACTATGCCCATCATTATGCTGGTCGCAATTACATTATTGATGACGATTGGGCAACTTTGAAATTCCCGTCGTTCCCGCAGTTGAATGATTTGTTGGATTCCGTTGATGTTGCTTTCGAGAGTGGTGAAAATCTTTCCGACTTGTTGGCCGCTGCCGTGGTTTTTGCTTGCGGCACAGCCCTCACGCAGGTTTATACTTCAGAAGGTTCCGGCACCTTTTATGTGGATCAGGCGTTTGAAGCCTACCAACGCTTTGGTTTTAGGGACTGTCTGCTGTTTCGTGAACCCGATACAGTGATGTATGCCACATTAATCTCCAACTTGAAAGCCGGTTATCCCGCCCATCTGGCCGTTGAGAATCCTGTAGGAACGGTTGGACACAACGTCGTGGTCGATGGCTATCGCGAAGAGGACGGCAAATTCCATATCAACTTTGGTTACGGCGGTACTTTGGACAACTGGTACGACATCCCTGACCCGAATTTCTATTACGGAATGACCAAGATGGAAGGCATCGTTTTGAATATCTTTCCCACCTCTGGACCTATGGCTGTTCACGAGTCCGCCCACCAACAGCCATTGGAAGTTTATCCCAACCCTGCTTCTGATGTACTCTACCTGAATAACCTTCCTTGCGAACGGGTGAATTATTCCGTTTTCAATATTTTGGGGCAAGAGGTAGCAAAAGGTTCCTCTTGTGGAACCATTTCCGTTGCAGGATTGGAAAAGGGACTGTATTTCTTGCAGACTAAAGGGGAAGGATTTTGTAATACAGCTAAGTTCATTGTAAAGTGAACGATTATTTGCTATTGCTACGTGCTTGATATTTCAGGACGCTTTTCTTATCTAGCACGATTTTTGTATTTTTGCCTCCGCTAAACAAAACACACTATGATGAAAAAACTCCTCTTTTTAGTCCTTTTCATGGCTACTGCCATGCTCGGACAGGCTCAAGTCAGCAAGATGCTCGGACAATGGAATACCTTTGACGACAAGACGGGCGATATGCGCTCGTGCGTCAACATCACGGAAAAAAACGGCACGTATTATTGTGAAGTCATTAAGCTTTATGAGAAAGATGCCAACGGGAAATACAAGGTGATGCAACCGCCTTATGCAAAAGACTACGAAGGCGTGGTGGGCACCCAACTATTCAGCGAGATGAAAGTCAACGGTGACCAGCTGAAAGGCAAGGTCTATGATCCCGAGAGCAAAAAGACCTATAATGGCAAAGTGTCGTACAAAGCCGACACCGATGAAATCGTCCTCCGTGGCTCGTTGGACAAAGCCGGCTTGCTGGGACGTTCACAAACCTGGAAGCGGAATAAATAGAATTTTTCTCACGCAGAATACGCAGAACTATGTGAATTGGCTCGGCCATTCCCAATAATTCCATAATTCTGCGTGAGAAACAAATTCTTTATACGTCAAATTTGAATTCGGCATCAAACCAACCGGTGTCTTCCTTCAAAAGGTCATATTCTTCGCCCGTCTGGTGGTCAACCACGTGCACGGTGCCTTTGATGTCGTCATAGGTGAAAGTAAACTGTGAGTTTACGTCGTCGTCTTTAGGTACGTCCATATAAGATGTTTCTATTGTTTTGCGGCTGCAAAAATACACATTTTTTCAATTCGGATTGTAGGGCTGTCATATTATGGCATCCGTTTGTCGTTTTGTGCGGCAGCCACGGTGTGACAGCCCTACAACCAAATTAAAGGCCTAACCGTATATTCAGCGCCGCCGTCTGCTCCTCAAAGCCTTTCTTGCCCAAGAGTGCGAACATGTTCTTCTTGTAAGCTTCCACGCCAGGCTGGTCGAAGGGATTCACATCGAGCATGTAACCGCTGACGGCACAAGCCATCTCAAAGAAATAGATCAGCTCGCCAAGGACCTTTTCGGAAACCTCGGGAATGACGATGCGCAGGTTCGGCACGCCACCGTCTTCGTGGGCCAACACGGTGCCCAATTCAGCCTTGTGGTTCACCTCAGAGATGCGCTTGCCAGCGATGTAGTTGAGCTGGTCGAGGTCTTCGTTCTCCATCGGGATGCACAGCTTGTGGTTCGAGTTCTCCACCGAAATCACGGTCTCGAAGAGGTTGCGCAGACCGTCTTGGATGTACTGTCCCATCGAGTGGAGGTCGGTACTGAAGGTGACCGAAGCGGGGAAGATGCCTTTGTGCTGCTTGCCGTGGCTTTCGCCGTAGAGTTGCTTCCACCATTCGCTGAAGTAAACCAGACGCGGCTCATAGTTGACCATGATCTCGTTGGTCTTGCCCATGGCATACAGCACCTGACGGGCGACAGCATATTGCGTGACAGGATTGTCAACCGTTGGTTGGGCCTTGCACAATTTCTCCATCTCAACGGCACCCTTGACGAGTTGACGGATGTCGATACCCGCCATGGCAATAGGCAGCAGACCAACAGGAGTCAGCACTGAGAAACGGCCACCCACATCATCGGGAACGATATAAGTCTTGTAGCCTTTCACGTTGGCCAATTGTTTCAAAGCGCCACGGGCCTTGTCGGTGATGGCGATGATGCGCGAAGCGGCTTCCTTTTCGCCGTACTTATTAATAATGTGCTGCTTCAAAATGCGGAAGGCAATGGCAGGCTCGGTCGTCGTGCCCGACTTGGAGATGACCGCCAAGGAATAGTCTTTCTTGTCGAGAATGGCCATCAGGTCGTGGAGGTAGTCTTCGCTCATGTTGTGGCCGGCATACACGATAAGCGGTTTCTCGCCAGTGAGCGGTGCAAAGTGGTTCTGCAAGGCTTCGATGACCGCACGGGCACCCAGATAGGAGCCGCCGATGCCGATGACCACGAAGAGGTCTGACTTCTTGCGCAAGTCGGCAGCGGTTTTTTCGATGTCGGCCAACAAACTTTCATCGATTTCCGAAGGCAGGTTCACCCAACCGAGGAAGTCGTTTCCGGCACCTGTTTTATGAAAGATGGTATCATAAACACCCGAAACCTTTGTTTCTAATTCATTCTTGATTTTTTCGTCCAAAAAAGGTTGGACATGAGAGAGGTCGATTTTCATGATTTCTGAATATTAGGATGCTGCGAAGATAAGAAAAAAAGAAAACTAAGAGTGGATTAAAAGGCAAAAACAAAAATTTTTTATTTGCTTAACAATTTTTTTGAAGTATTTTGGTTAATGTTTCAGTGAATTTCATACTTTTGCGCAACTTTTTTAGGACTAAACGAGCAACTATTATTACACATTCAGAAACTCAATTTTATTTTTGTTTTTAACTATGTCACAAATCAGAATTTTATTAGCGGAAGACGACAAAAACCTGGGTATGATCCTTAAGGCTTTTCTCGATTCCAAAGGTTTTTTTACCACTTTATGCTCCAACGGACAAGAAGCATTGAACAGTTTTAAGGCATCCGAATTTGATTTATGTTTGCTTGATGTCATGATGCCCGTGATGGATGGTTTCACTTTGGCCAAACAAATCAAACTCACCAATCCCTCGATGCCCCTCATTTTCCTTACAGCCAAATCAGAACAGGAAGATATTCTGGAAGGTTTCCGCATTGGTGCCGACGATTATGTCACCAAGCCTTTCAGCATGGACGAGTTACAGGCACGTATCTTGGCCGTCCATCGCAGATGTGCTTTTGTGCAGACTAAACCCTCGGTGTATCGCTTGGGCAGCTTCACCTTCGATTCTCCCCGACACATTTTAACAAAAGGCAACGAGACCCAAAAACTGACCTCAAAAGAGTCTGACCTGCTTTTGATGCTTTGCGAAAACATGGGCAACACCCTTGAACGCTCTAAGGCATTGCTTCAGATTTGGGAAGAAGACAATTACCTTAACGCCCGCTCGATGGACGTCTACATCACCAAGCTGCGCAAGTACTTCAAGGACGACCCCGATGTCGACATCCAGAACGTACATGGCGTAGGTTTCAAACTGGTGATAAAATAATCTGAAACCAACAAAACGGAACGCGGGGGGGAGCTTCTCTCCGCGTTTTTGTGTTACTCATGAAGCGCTTCCGCCTCGGGTAGCTGCACCGTGGTGTCGCAAATGAATTCCCAAAGTAATTCGGGTGGGAAATTGTAGGTAGTGTTGGTCAGCAAAGCGAGAAAGCGGTTTTTGTGTACATCGCGGATGATGGCACTGCGGTAGCCCTTCCACCAACCATAATGGAAAAACATATTGGGGTGTTCCTTACTCATGCGCCAGCCGAAACCGTAGTTCTCGTCGTTTTTCCACTCGGGTGAGCCAGGCACAAAAGCCTCAGCCTGTAGACTGTCGGGCAGCAAGGCATTGCGGTCCAAAGCCTGGTTGAAAATCCAGAGGTCTTCCACCGTCGAGAACATGATTTTGTCGCCCATCACCCCGTTCAGATAGTCGTTTTGCATCTTCACGGGACCGCTGCGATACAGCTCGTGGCCGTGCGCCTCAACAGGCATATACATCGAAACAGACGTTTCGTCACGCATCGAATAGATATAGGAATGCTCCATTCCCAAAGGCTCGAAGATACGCTCACGCATGAAGTCCTCGAAGTGCATCCCACTCACGCGCTCCACCACCGAGGCCAGCAAGGCATAGTTGATGTTGTTGTAAAAAAAGCAGGCGTCAGGCGCGCCATAGACCTCCGGCTTTTTCTCGGCCAGCATCTTGATCATCGCCTCGTTGGAGAAAGGTTTCTTGCGGTCGGGCCAATGCTTGTCGGCCATGGCATCATAGCGCGGCAAGCCCGAGCGATGGTTGAGCAAATGCCGAATGGTAATGCCTTCGTAAGGCAATTGGGGTATGTATTTCCGCACGTCGTCGTCGTAATCAAGCTTGCCGTCGGCCTTCAACAGCATGATGGCTTCGGCGGTGAACATTTTCGAGTCGGACGAAAGCTGAAAAGCATCCTCGATGCGCAAGGAGTCTTTCTGTCGTTTGTTCAGGTCGCGCCAACCCAAAGCGTTTTCATAAACGACTTGACCTTGTTCGGCATACAGCATCACGCCGTTCAAACCTGCTCGGTTGAGGTCTTTAAAAACCTTGTCGGCCTGCTTGGCACGTTTGGCGATAATCTTTTCGTTGAGATTGACGAAGACGCTGTCGACATTGATGTCAGGTACATCATGACTGCACCGTCTCCCACAAAAGAAGACCGTACCCGCCACGAGCAGCAATAACAATATGATGAAAACCTTTCTCCGTCTCATAATTAAGGGGCAAATTTACGCAAAAACCTGTATTGTCTGGCTTTTTTGAGGCAATTTCAAGATAAATTCCCGCTAATCCACTAATAATTACTACTTTTGCAGCCCAAAACATAACTATACATTATTTTTCATGTCACAATTTACCGATTTTGGATTGAATCCCGCTCTGTTGAGGGCTATAAAGGAGCTGGGGTTCGAGAATCCTATGCCCATCCAGGAAAAGACCATTCCTGTGCTCCTGGAGAAAGATGTTGACTTTGTGGGTCTTGCACAGACGGGAACGGGTAAGACTGCCGCATTCGGCTTGCCCTTGTTGAACAAAATCGACGAGACGCAACGTTGCGTCCAAGCGTTGATCCTTTGTCCGACGCGTGAGCTTTGTATGCAGATCACCCGTGACTTGCGCAACTATGCCAAGTACATCCCCGAAATCCTGATTGTGCCCGTCTATGGCGGCGCCAGCATCGAACTCCAGTTTAAAGACTTAGCCAAGAAACCGCAGATTATCGTGGCCACGCCCGGCCGTCTGCGCGATATGATCCGCCGCAACCGCGTCGACTTCAGCAACGTGAAGACGATGATTCTCGACGAGGCCGACGAGATGCTCAACATGGGCTTCCAAGAGGAAGTCGACGACATCCTCGAGTACATGCCCAAGGAAGGACGCCACACCATGCTCTTCTCGGCCACCATGCCGAAGGAGGTGGAGGCCATCCTCAACAAGTACATGACCGACCCCGTGAAGGTGGCCGTGGGCGAACGCAACAGTGGCACCGCCAACGTCGACCACATCTACTACATGATGGCCGCCAAGGATCGCTATTCAGTGCTGAAACGCATCATCGACTACACACCGTCCATCTATGGCATCATCTTCTGCCGCACCAAGCTGGAGACCCAAGAGATTGCCGACAACCTCATCCAAGACGGCTACAACGCCGCCGCATTGCATGGCGACCTCTCGCAAGGCATGCGCGACAATGTGATGGACCACTTCCGCAAACGTAGCCTGCAACTGCTGGTGGCTACCGACGTGGCCGCCCGTGGCATCGACGTGAAGGAGCTGACCCATATCATCAACTACAACCTGCCTGACGACATCGAGACCTACGTGCACCGCAGTGGTCGTACGGGTCGTGCCGACAAGCGCGGTATCTGTTTGAGCCTCATTAATTTACGTGAAAAGAGCAAAATCAAGAGGATTGAGAAGATTGTGGGCCGTCCCTTCGAAAAGGCCATGATCCCGACGGGTAAGGAAGTGTGCGAGAAGCAACTCTTCAACCACATCGACCGCATCGAGCATGTTGACATCAACCGCGAGGAGATCGACGACTACCTGCCTGTGGTCTTCCGCAAGCTCGACTGGATGAGCCGCGAGGAACTCATCACCCGCATGGTGGCACTCAACTTTAACCGTTTCTTGGATTACTACAAAGACGCTGTCGACCTCAACGTCAACGAACGCGACGAGAAGAAAGACCGTAAGGAACTCAAGAAGGAGCGTGAGCACCGCGACGAGACCATGATGCGCCTTTACTTCGGCATGGGCAAGAACGACCACATCCTGCCGCAGAAGATCATCGGCAAAATCAACGACGTCACCCGTTCGAAGAACATCCCAATTGGCCGCATCGACCTCTATGGCGATTATTCCTACGTCGACGTGGAGGAGAGCTTCGTCCCGCTGATTCTCGACTGCTTCGCCGACCCGCACAACAATCCGCGCGGCATCGTGGTGGAGGTGGCCAAAGACCAGCCCGAACGCAAGAAGAGCAGCGGCGAGAAGAAAGACTTCGGCGAGAAGAAAGAACGCAAGGAACGTCGCGACCGCGACGAGTTCCGTGAGAGCCGCAAGGAGCGTGACGACTTCCGCGAGAAACGTGAACGTCATGACGACGACTTCTTCGAGAAGAAATCGAAGAAGAAAAAGAAGGACTTCGATGACGACAGGACTTACTACAAGTCGGAGCGTTCGCGCGATGGCCGCGAGTGGCTCGATCCTGACTGGAAAAACCACTTGGACGACATTGATGTTTTCATCGACGATGACGACCGCCCGAGCCGCAAGCAGCGCAACGCTGAGCGTGGTTTTGGTGCCAAGAAGAGTGGCGGTGCTTCGAGAAGCTCCAGCTCAAGAGGTGGCAGCTCGAGAGGTAGTTCTTCGCGCAGCAGTTCTTCCTCAAGGGAATCGAACCGTGGTCGCCGTGGCGCCAGCCGTTATGACGACAACGATTACTATTCGCCTCGCCGCCGTGGCGGAGGCAGAAGGAGATAATTTTCTTTGTCACAAAACCGACAAAACCTTCAAAACTAAAGTCGTGGGAATAAGCAACGGCTCGCAACCGCTTGCCGTTGCCACCCCGACTAAAGTCGGGCATTAAAACTCAATTGATATGATAGATGTTGAGGCTTTAAAGGCTTATGCTTACGATACGATAGGGGCGATTCACGAAGTCCATAAGGAACTTGGGCCTGGGCTGAATGAAAAAGTCTATCAAGAAGGACTTCAACTGGAGTTGTCGGAAAGAAATATCCCTTTTCAGAAAGAGTTGACGTTTCATCCCTTGTATCACGGCAAGGAAATGGAAACTACATATCGGTTGGATTTCTTGGTAAATGATGATATCATTGTTGAGTTGAAGTCAGTCGAAAGTTTAAGTAATGAACATAAAGCTCAGCTGTTCAACTATATGAGACTATTAAAGGCTTCTGTCGGCATACTAGTGAATTTCTATCCAAGGTTTGCTGAAATCGAACGTTATTTCTTTGATTCAGAAAGCAATGAAGTATACGCCTCCGATGGCTTCCCCATCAGAAAATACAGTTAAAACCCAAGAGGCATCCGTAAGGATGCGTAGGAAAGCATGCCGGTTGGCTGCTTTCCTTGTCTAATAAAAGCGGTTTTGTGAGTTTTGTAGGTTTTGTGAAATAAACAACTATGGCAAAGTTTAAGACATGGATAAAAGCAGCCCGTCCGAGGACGGTGCTGCTCTCTTTTTCAGGGGTGCTACTAGGAGGTTTTTTGGCAGCTCGCCTGGCCATCAACGGAGAGTTTTTTTATCCCTTCCCCATCCTTTTCGCTGCTATCACAGCCGTGTTGCTTCAAATTCTCTCCAACCTCGCCAACGACTACGGCGACTTCAAGAAAGACACCGATAACATGAAGCGCGTTGGCCCGCAGCGCGAGATGCAAAGTGGTGCCATTACTGAACAAGAGATGAAACGAGGCTTGGCTCTTACGGCTATGTTATGCCTGATTTCAGGCGCTTTGTTGATTTTCGTTTTCTCGGGTTTGACATGGCAAGAATTAGCGGTTTTTGCCGTTTTGGGGTTAGGGGCAGTGTTGGCAGCATTATTGTATACCTTGGGCAAACGTCCTTATGGCTATCGCGGCCTGGGCGACCTGTTCTGCTTCCTCTTCTTTGGTTGGGCAGCCGTGGCAGGTACCTATTATTTGTCCGCTCCTTGGTTCGATTTCAGCGTCTTTCTTCCGGCAACGGCCATGGGTTTCCTCTCCAATGCCGTGCTGAATATCAACAACATGCGCGACTATGAGAACGACAAGGCCTCGGGCAAGAACAGCCTCGTGGTAAAATTGGGGTTGAAAAAGGCTTTTGTCTACCATTGCCTGCTCATCGGTGGGGCTTTCGTCTGCCTTACCATTTATCTCGTTTTGCACCATGCGGCATGGTATTCCTACCTGTTCTTATTGCTTGCCATCCTATTCATCAAAGACTTGATCGCCATCAAGAAGACAAAGCCCGAGTTGCTTGACCCGTTTTTGGGCCGACAGGTCAAGCACAGTTTCTTGTTAGTGGTGGTATATGGGATATTGCTGATGTTATAAAAACACGAAAGGAGCCTCGATTGAGGCTCCTTTCATTATTAATATCATCGGACTATTAGTCGCCCAGCGTGGCCACCATAACGGCCTTGATGGTGTGCATGCGGTTCTCGGCTTCGTCGAAGACGATGCTGTTCTCGCTTTCGAATACGTCCTCGGTGACCTCGATACCGTTCAAGCCGAACTTCTCATAAACATCGCGGCCGGCCTTGGTCTCCAGATTGTGATACGAAGGAAGGCAGTGCATGAACTTGCACTTGGGGTTGCCTGTCTTTTTCATCAGTTCTGCATTGACCTGATAGGGCATCAGCATATTGATGCGCTCTTTCCACACGCTGTCGGGTTCGCCCATCGATACCCAAATGTCGGTGTAGATGAAGTCAAGACCCTTCACGCCCTTCTCAACGTCGTCGGTGACGGTGAGCTTGGCACCGGTTTCCTTGGCGATTTCCTGGCACTTCTTGACCAGATCTTTGGCTGGCTGCAGTTTCTTGGGGGCGATAATGCGGATGTCCATACCCATCTTCACACCACCGACCATCAGGCTGTTGCCCATATTGTAACGAGCATCGCCGATATAAGCGAACTTCACCTGGTTGAGGGGCTTGTCGGTATGCTCCTGAATGGTGAGGAAGTCAGCCAGAATCTGAGTGGGGTGAGCTTCGGCGGTAAGACCGTTCCACACGGGGACGC
>JAEEGH010026986.1_pt1 | contig 11398 bp, 9 predicted proteins | sample 9134181 | NCBI WGS metagenome assembly JAEEGH01 (sample SAMN16246544, study PRJNA631951) | gut metagenome | biome: gut microbiome; feature: rumen; material: DP-attached | host: Bos | place: Iran: Karaj | collected 2018-10 | reverse complement strand
AAAACAGCCACCCGTTCTGATATGAGAAAAAGATAATTACAATCTACCAAAGAAAAATACCGACTCGATTTATCATATTCTAGGGACGCAAAAGCTTTGGACCATCACCCGGGATGGTATATTAAAGGCGGCTGGTTCGTACCATAATACTGGATTCAGTGCGACTGTATTTTGACTGCACTTGACTGAATTTTGACTGTACAATACTTGAGCAAGCTGATGCAGAGTTAGCTGAATTCTCATAGTGAACAATCCCGGTTTTTTCCTAAGCAAAAGGCCGTGCGTTCGTTTGCGCAGCGTTGTGTCCTCGATCTGATTCTACGATTCGGACGGCTTGCAGGACTCGGGCTTTTGTTTTTGGAACAGATTCGTCGGCCATACCGGTTCGTACGCACGGCAGAGCCTGCGCATCAGGCGGATCGCGTCATACTCCGAACGGCAGCCGTTCCCGGAACGGATCTCGCATGCGATCAGGCTGCTGTCGTTCTGACGGAGCAGCTGCATCAGATGCTCCTTTGCATGCTGCATATCCGCATGCGCCGCATAGAAGTACAGACCGAAGCTGTCCTTCAATCCCGCTTGTTCCCGGACGACCGCGCGCAGCTTCATCTTTTCAAACGCGGACTGCAGCTGGCTCTGGATCTGTTCCAGATCCTTCCGTTTTCCGTGGATCTTCAGATATACGACGTCCGCTACGGGAAAATGGTCGTCTTCAAGATAATACCGGTACGGCGAACGCTTCAGGTATTGATAGGCGGCGCTTTCCTCTTCGGTCAGTTCTCCGTGGTGGAAAATGCAGTTCCTGTCGCGATGCACCGTGAAGATGAAATAGCTGAGGTTCATTCCGTCCAGCCGCTTCATCAGCCAACGGCAGGAATTGGGATCGATCGCCGTGATCGCACGATACACGTTCTCGTTGGGATCATAGATCGCGGCGCCGTCCATGACGATCATCGGCACCGCGCTTTGCAGTTCCCCGAGCTGCAGAGCCGAAGCGCCCGGCGCATGCTCGGACATCAGACAGATCTTCGCACCGTCGGCAAGCAGGTTCCTCAGCCGATACAGGATTGTCGTCGGAAGCTGCGGCTGTTCGTTCACCGTCAGGTCTTTCTGCTGAACGAAGAAGACGCGGCCTTTCCGTCTGACTCTCGGCAGCCGGAGCGCGTTGATGCCGATTGCGATCGCCGTTCCCACAAGCACGTCCAGAATCCGGTGGAACGCCTGCCCCATCGGGCTTTCGACGTCCGGATAACTCACCACGACGCAGATGAACACGATTGCGGCAAGGCCCGCCGCTTCCGGCTTTTTCACCAGAACGGCGGTGTATAAGGCAAGCAGCGTCCAGAGCCCCATCAGCAGGTATAAAACCGGCAGGGTTTCCGTGACAGCGGGGATCAGCGGAACGACAACAAGGAACACAAATCCCCAGAATGCGCCGATTAAGGTTCCGAAAATGCGGGACAGCGCATTGTCCCTCGTTCCGCGCAGATTCGTATCCATGCAGATGATGGCGGTGATCGCCGCTTCCGCAGGCATGTCCGCTCCGCGGTATCCGCGCAGCATATAATACAGCAGACACAGCGTAACCGCCACACAGGTTTTCAAAATCCGCTGGCCGATCGGCTGCCAATGAAAGATATTCGATAGTTTACGGTTCAATCGTCTCTTCCTTTCTTTGAAAAGAGCGTTTCCTCTTTTCGGAAAACGGATTATATCACCTTTCCCGAAAATGCAAGCCCCGTATTTCCGGCTCTTTTCTTCCGCCGTATGCCGGTCTGCCGGTGTGTGATGGTTTATTTTATCATACTTCCGTCCGATTGTCCAACGATTCCGCATGCCGAAGCTCCGCTCCCGCCCCGTCCTGCACATCCGTCGGCAGGCGAAAAGTCCCGCAATTCCGGGGCTTTTCAATTCGGCTTACAGGTGATATACTATATAATCAACCGCGAAAGGACAGCCCATGATCATCGATTATCTGGGACACAGCGGATTTCTGTTCGAAACCGCCCGCGCGCTTCTGCTGTTTGACAATGCGCGCAAAGATTGCCCGCCGCTGCGGCACAAGCCTGTGGAGAAACCGCTGTTTGTGTTTGTCAGCCATGCGCATGCGGATCACTTCAACCCGGCGATCTTTTCGCTGGCAGACGGGAGCCGACGTGTCCGCTTTCTTCTGTCGTTTGACCTGAAAGGAACCGCAAACGTGCCGAAAGGCTGCGCTGTGTCCTTCCTCAATGCGGACGAATCCTATGCCGTCGAAGGGCTCGGCACGGTGCAGACGCTGCGTTCCACCGACGAGGGCGTTGCCTTTCTTGTCAAAACGCCGGACGAAACGTTGTTCCATGCGGGCGATCTGCATTGGTGGGACTGGCCCGGCGAGGATCCGGACTGGCTTGCTGCGCAGAAAACCCTGTTTCAGGCCGAGATCCGGAAGCTAGCAGGGATACGGATCGACGCCGCCTGTGTCGTTCTGGACGACCGGCTGGAGGAACACTTTGCCGAAGGCATGACGTTCTTCCTCTCCGTCTGTCAGCCGCGGTACGTGCTGCCAATGCATTTCTGGAAGGACAAAACCGTGACGGATCGATTCCTGGCGCTGCCCGGCGCCTGCAATCCGGATACGGTGCTGATCAACACCGCAAAAGAAACCCATTGGGAAATCTGAAAAGGAGGCTTTCGCCATGCAATTCAAAATGATTCACGAAAACTACAACGTCACGGATCTGGACCGGTCGCTGGCATTCTATGAGCAGGCGCTGGGGCTGAAAGAGAAACGCCGCAAGACCGCGCAAGACGGATCGTTCATCATCGTATATATCGGGAATGAAGCCGGTGAATTCGAACTGGAACTGACGTGGCTGAAGGATCATCCGCAGCCGTATGACATCGGCGAAGAGGAGTTTCATCTCGCGTTCCGCACGGACGATTATGCAGCGGCGCATGCGCTGCATGAACAGATGGACTGCATCTGCTTTGAAAACCCGTCCATGGGGATCTATTTCATTCAGGACCCGGACGGATACTGGCTGGAGATCATCCCGACCAGATAACGACGCGGAAGAAAACAGGAGGAAAAGCAATGGAACGGGAATTCAATCTTGCCCGGGCTAAGGAGCTGAACGATTCGCAGGTAAAGGAAGCGCATCTGATTCTGCACGCAAAGAACGTGATGTACGCGATGGGCGCGATGGCGGATCATTTCGGCGAAGACCGCGAACGCTGGATGGCGGTCGGATACCTGCACGACTATGACTATGAGCAATACCCTGATGCGCATCTTCAGCACACGGAGCAGCCGCTGACGGAAGCCGGGGTCCCGCGCGACGTCATCCGCGCCATCCTCAGCCACGGGTACGGACACTGCACCGACGTCAAGCCGGAAACCAATCTGGAGAAGAGTCTGTTCACCGTCGACGAACTGACGGGGATTATTCAGGCGTGCGCAAGGATGCGGCCGCTCGGCATCACCGATCTGGAGGTGAGAAGCTTTATGAAGAAGTTCAAGGACAAGCGTTTTGCCGCCAAATGCGATCGGGAGCTGATCCAGCGCGGCTGTGAAATGCTCGGCCTGCCCGTCAGCGCGGTTGCGGAAATCTGCATCGAAGGCATGAAACCGTATGCCGAAGATCTCGGGCTGACCGGAACGGAACAGTAACGACATAAGAAAGGAGCAAGTATGCCGACGGTTCACGAAACGAACCCGAAAAAGCTCGGTTTCGGGTTGATGCGTCTGCCGAGAAAAGGGCTGTTCATCGACGTGGAACAGGTCAAGACCATGGTGGACCTGTTTATGGAAGCGGGCTTTACCTATTATGACACGGCGTTTCTGTATCCGGGATCGGAAACCGCCGTTCGCAAGGCGTTGGTGGAACGCTACCCGCGCGATTCCTTTACATTGGCGACAAAGCTGAATGCAATGGTCGCGCCGACCGAGAAATCGGCGAGAAAGCAGTTCTCGACCAGTCTGGAACGTACCGGCGCCGGGTATTTCGACTATTATCTGCTCCATGCGCTGATGGAAAACAACTATTCGAAATACGATCGGTTCCGCATCTGGGAGTTCGTCAACGAACAGAAGGCAAACGGAATCCTCCGGAACATCGGCTTCTCCTTTCATGCGGGACCGAAGCTTTTGGATCAGCTTCTCACGGAACACCCGGAGATCGACTTCGTGCAGCTGCAGATCAACTACGCGGACTGGGAAAACCCGAGAGTCACTTCGAGAGCGAATTACGAAGTTGCAAGGAAGCACAGCAAGCCGATCGTAATCATGGAGCCTGTCAAGGGCGGGAACCTTGCCAATCCGCCCGCCGAAGTGAAAAAGCTGTTTTCGGCCGTTCACCCGGAGATGTCCTGCGCGTCGTGGGCAATTCGTTTCGCAGCTTCGCTGGACGGCATTCTGACGGTTCTGTCAGGCATGTCGAACGTGGCGCAGATGCAGGATAATCTGTCGTACATGAAGGACTTCCGCCCGCTCGACGCGGAAGAGCAGCAGGCGATCCGCGAAGCGCAGCGCATTCTCGGAAACTCGTCCGCCATTCCCTGCACTGCATGCAGGTACTGTACGGAGGGGTGCCCGAAGCAGATCCCGATCCCGGAGATCTTTGCCGCCATGAATCTGCATCTCGGAAACGGGCAGATGGCGGAAGCGAAAGCGGCGTACCGGAACGCGGTATCCGAAGGACATGCGGCTTCCGACTGCATCGAATGCCGCCAATGCGAGCGCGCGTGCCCGCAGCATCTGGAGATCACGTCCTTCCTGAAACAGGCGGCGGACCTGTTCCCCGAATCCTGAAAAAGCGAAAAGCCCCTGAATCAGGGGCTTTTCTGTTCTATGAATCACTCGATAACGATTTCGAACGGCTTTGAAATGACTACAAACTAGACTACATTTTTGACTACATTTTGACTGCACCGGATCACGATTCGCATTGCAGATACAGCATTTTGACTACATTTTTGACCGCAAACAGCCTCGAAAGGTTACTCGAAATGATTTGAAAAAATCAAAAATACAAAATGAACATAGCCAAAAAATCCCTAAATTACTGGGTTTTTTGGATTTTTGCAGGTGTAGTCTGGGTTTGTTGATCATCGCAAAAATGAGAGCTCCTAAGCGGAACGCCGCGCGTTCGAATCGCGCCGGGGACGCCAAAAGTCCCGAAAACACTACGTTTTCGGGACTTTTCTTTTTACTCTTTTTTCTTTCAGCTTTACTACACAAGAGGAAATATACCTAGGGTAGAAACGCATAAACGATTGCCATATGCAGTGCTCTTCTTGCGTTTTTTGGTTTAGAGAACAGGGTTTTACTACATTTTACTACATTTTTTTAGAAACTCATTGAACAGATGGTGTATTATTGACCATTTTCATGGTCCGATATCTGAGCTGCGCACCATAAAATAAACTCTTCTGGGGAGGGTCTCCTTCCCTCAAATGGTGATGTTTCCCAACTCATTCTTATGGCTGGATCGGGATGGAAAAACCTGCTTCGATCGCCATTTCCATTTCTGCACGCATTTCTTTTTCATCTATTCCCTTTGCGTATGCTAGTTCCCGGATAACTTTTTTCGCACGATACAAATCAAATTCGTTGATACAGTCTCGATCTTCTCTAGTGCTTCATCTGACAGCACCGACTCTTCCACGACCTCGATGTGATCAATGCGGTCTATTCTGTAGTTTGCCGTCTTTCCTGGGTGTCTGGCCATATACCCCATGAGGTAGTAGTTGTCTTCGTTGAAGATCAACGCAACCGGCTCGACGTAATAGCGTTTCTTCCTGCCAGCTGCGGTTAGCACGTACTCGCGTTCGGCCTTCTCGTTGAGATGGAAATAATTGAACGCGATCTTCTTCTTGCGAATGATCGCGTCCTCAATACTATCAACCGTGTACAACACGGCCTCATTGGTGTGCTTTCTGGTGTTGAAGCAGACCATATTCTTTTTCAGCAGTTCTGCGCTATGTGAGCCTGCGAGTGCAGCAACCTTCTCAACGAGCTCAGCAGTCTTTTTCTCCGTAACAAAACTCGCCGCCTGCACAGCATCAATAAGGATCTTGATTTCGGGAATGGTGAGCTCGCGTTCAGGGATATAATAGAATCTTTCTCTATGGAAGATTTTGAAAAATACCCAGATTATAATAGAAATTATGTAAAACACCTACCAAAATGAACGTATAAACGGCAATTTAAAAGAAGTCGGTCCCTCCTAACTTTCAAGCGATAGATGCGAATTGCGCGTACCCAAAAATGCCAAAAAACCCAGTAATTTAGGGCTTTTTTGAGCATAAAAGCGCATGTTAATGCCGTTTTTGGTGCTTCCAGGGGAAAACTCTATCCTGTACTAAGGGAACACTCTATCCTGCGTTCCGGGGGAAAGGTCTATCTCAAACAGCTTCTGTATCTTTTATATTGTTTTCAAAGGGAAAAGCCTAATGAATTTTCAGCATTATCCAATATCTGGACTTGTTCGGCAGGCCATCGAGCCACGTCAGAATGTCCTCGACGATAGGATTGTTAAGCGAAAGGCCGCGCGTTCGAATCACGTCTTGGCTGCCACTCTCTTCAGAATTTCTAAAACTGCTGATGATCCATATAATCCGAGGCGTTGATTATCCCGTGCTGTTATGGTAAACTTGTACCAACAATTCTGGATACGGGGGTAGTTCCAATGGCAAAGATACTTATACTCAACGGCTCGCCGAGGAAGAACGGCGCAACAGCTTCGCTTATGAAAGCGCTTATCGAAGGCGCAAAGGAAAACGGCAATGAGATCAAAGAGGATTATATCACCTCGATGAATATTAAATCCTGCATCGGCTGCGATTCCTGCATGCGCACTCACGCTGGATGCGTACAGAAAAACGATGATATGGCGATCATCTATGATGACCTTTCGTGGGCGGACGTTGTCGTGTTCGTTTCTCCTCAGTTCTGGGGAACAATTACCGGACAACTTAAAGTTGTTTTTGACCGTATGTTCGCTTGGTTCAACAAGGTTGGCTGGGAAAACGGGCGTAAGAAAAGCGCCCTGCTCATGACAGCCCGCGGAGATGATTATTCCATGGCGCTTGATTTCTACGGTATCCTTGAAAAGTATCTTGGATGGGAAAACCTCGGGACTGTGCTCGGAGCCGGAAAGGAAACAGAAGCCAGAACGCTTGGTGCAAGCATCAAATAGACAAAGCAGAAGATCAAAACAAACGGGCACATCATTCAGGTGTGATGCGGCTAAAAGCATTATTAGCAAAGAGGAAAATGAGCATGATATTCTTTCAGGACACGAAACGCCTTACGAACGAAGTGATAGGTTCATGGACGGAGGAAGCTGTCAAGGCGTATCAGGAGAACGCGGGCAAGCGGGCGGAAAGCACGGTAAAGCTTAGGCTTACGATCGAGGAACTGCTCCTGCGCTATCGGGACCTCTACGGAACGGATGAACCATGCAGTATTAAAGGCGTTCGCAGATTCGGAGGATGCTCGTTCGAACTGTCGCAAAAGGGCATGCAGCAAAACCCTCTGGATATCGATACGGAATCGAGCATTTCATATAACTTGCTTGCAAGGCTGAATCTCAATCCGCATTATGCCTATCGCCAGAACCGCGGCCTGAACGTCGTTACGATCCCTGCACCTCTCAAAAAACGTAAAAACGCGACGTTGATCGGAATACTGCTAGCAGCTGTGCTGTCGGTCGTTACATGGCTCGTATCGGGGATTCTCCCCGAGGCTGTGCGAAATGATTACATGATCCAGCTTGTCTCGGGGCTGTTTTCCAAGCTGTCCTCGATCTTTTCCGCTATAGCGACGCCGCTGGTGTTCTGCGCGGTCATGTCAGGGATCAGCGGTATCGGGGACGTATCTTCTTTCGGAAAGCTCGGCGGAAGGCTTCTGAAAAGAATGATGGCGAGCTATGGGATCTGTATGCTCGCAATGCTTGCTATCGGTCTGCCGATGGGTCTTGTTTCATCGACCTCGGCTACAAACGGCGGGAATGTGTTCAGCGATCTCCTTAATCTCGTACTCGATATCATCCCGGGAAACCTCATCGAGCCCTTCCGTATAGACAACGATCTGCAGGTGATCGTTATCGCCGTCTTCGCAGGTGTGATCATGCTGGGCCTTGGTGACAAGGTCGGTCGTTTGCGCACATTCATCGACGAAGTGGGAACGCTCATTAACCGTATGATGATGGCGGTCTGCAAGACGCTTCCGCTGTTCGTTTACCTCGGTTTTACAAATCTTCTTCTGAGCGGAAAGCTTTCGGAGCTTGGCGGTGTTTCCAAGATCGTCATCATTTGCCTTGGCGCATCCGCTGTTTTCGTCACAGTAACCATAGTCCGGGCACTGATAGTAACAAAGCGCACGTTTAAGGAGCTGTTTTCCGCCCAGCTTCCGGCGCTTATCATAAACCTTACTACTAGCTCACAGGTTTCAGCTCTTCCTGAGAGCATGAAATGCTGCAAACAAAAATGGAGTATCGATGAGAAATTCGTCGATTTCGGACTGCCGCTCGGTATTGTGATCTATATGCCATGCGGAGCGATAATGCTCGGCTCGATCGTTTGGGTGCTCACGAATATGTCCGCGGGAACGGTCGATCCGATCACTCTTGCGAAGCTTGTGTTCGTATCGGTCATTGTTGCGATCGCCGCTCCGCCGATCCCCGGCTCGGCTTTTGCGGTTTTACCGATCATGTTCTCCGCTTGCGGAACGGATCTTTCCATGATGCCGCTCGCAGTCATCATCGGTTCCACGGTGGGATATCTGATGCCCGCACTGAACGGCTATTGCATGCAGCTCGAGCTGCTTATGAGCGCGCATAAATCGGGATGCATCGGGAAGGGCCAAGTGTCGGAAAAGGGCATCAAATCAAACGATCCGGATCCGGGATAATCAGCAGCTCCCATTGGAACTGATAAGAGACTTTTCTAGCATGAAAAAATGCTGTGAAAAAACAAACCTATAACCCAAAAAATCCATCAATCAGGGTGCCAAACTTTGGCACCTTTTTGGCACCCTGCTCGTTTTTTACCGAATAAACAATACTTTTCACTATGAAAGATACTGATAATTCTCAAAATATTATAGTAAATTACGGAAGTTATTCAACCTAATGATCGTATAACCGGTAATTTGACTGAAGTCCGACGCTCCTAAGCGAAAGGCCGCGCGTTCGAATCGCGCCGGGGACGCCAAAGCCACCCTCAACGGGTGGCTTTTTGTGTCCCTCGTCGGCGCGATGAGAACGCAGTTCGTATACGCGGCTTTAGCCGCGTCGCCGACATCGCTTCCTATGTCTTTACAATAAATGCGATGCCGTAACGCGCCGGGGACGCCACGTCGCCGCGAACGTCGCATCGTTCGCGGCGACATTTTTATTTTCATGGATTAACATCCTATTTGCAGGAAATGTCACCGCTCGCCCGCTCCGTCGCGGCTCCTTTCCGCAAAAGGTCACGCTCCATTCGCCTGTTCGCTTGCAAGCGCGCTCACGACGGCTCTCTGTCTCTGCCAACCTTTTGCGGGGCGCCTCCGGCGCAATCATGTGACGTTTTTTTGCACGCTTGCGTGCTGATTCGAACGCAGTTCGTATACGCGTGAAGGTTTTGTGCATGTCGGTCCGAAGCATCGATGATTTCTTGTCAGATGATATTGTCAATCACAGACAAAACCGTTATAATTCATTTGAATACAGCGATATCGGAGGAAGAACAATGGATTATTCGAGTTTGCAAAACGGCAGCGATATCCGCGGCGTTGCAATGGAAGGGATCGCCGGTCAAAGCGTGAACCTCGGAGAGCAGGCGTGCCGGGATATCGCGCGCGGCTTTGCGTTATGGCTTAGAGAGCGTTTGGGAAAGGACACGCTGCGCGTGGCGATCGGACGCGACTCGCGCCTGTCCGGTCCGGCGCTGTCCGCCCGGTTCGGCGAAGCGCTTGCTGCAGAAGGCGTCGCGGTGACGGATATGGGAATGGCTTCGACGCCCGCGATGTTCATGGCAACGGTTACGGAAGGCTTCCGTTTCGACGCGTCCGTAATGATCACGGCAAGTCATCTGCCCTTCAACCGCAACGGCTTCAAGTTCTTTACGCAGCAAGGCGGTCTGGAAAAGCAGGACATCAAGGCGATCCTTGCGCTTGCGGCGTCCGACAAGCATACCGGGCTTCCCGCCGCACAGGCGTCAAGCGGCAGCTTTATGCCGGTATACTGTGATATTCTGTGCCGCAAGGTACGGGAAGCGACCGGTCTTGACCGTCCGTTGGAAGGCTTGCGGATCGTTGTGGACGCAGGCAACGGAGCAGGCGGATTCTACGCCGCCGAAGTGCTGGAACCGCTCGGCGCGGATACGACGGGCTCCCGCTATCTCGGTCCCGACGGCACGTTCCCGAATCACATTCCGAACCCCGAAAACGAAGCGGCGATGGCGGCGATCACGGAAGCGGTCGTTGAAAACAAGGCGGATCTCGGCATCATCTTTGACACCGATGTGGACCGCGCCGGCGCGGTGCTGTCGGACGGCAGCGAGCTGAACCGCAACCGCCTCATTGCCATGACGGCAGCGATCCTTTTGCGGGAGCATCCCGGTACGACGATCGTCACCGATTCCATCACCTCCACGGGGCTTGCGGCGTTCATCGCGGCGCACGGCGGCGTACACCGCCGGTTCAAGCGCGGCTACCGGAATGTCATCAACGAGTCCATCCGGCTCAATGCAGAGGGACACGACAGCCAGCTTGCCATGGAAACCTCCGGTCACGGCGCCATGAAAGAAAACTATTTCCTCGACGACGGCGCATACCTTGTCACGCGGCTGCTGATCGAGCTGTCGAAGGCTCGCAAAGAAGGGTACACGCTTGAGTCCCTGATCGCCGATCTCAAGGAGCCTGCCGAAAGCCGCGAATTCCGCATGAATCTTCTGCTGCCGGATTTCCAAACCTACGGCGGAGACGTCATCGAAAAGCTGCATGCCTTTACCGCGGCGCAGCCCGGCTGGGCGCTTGCGCCCGACAATTACGAGGGCGTGCGCGTCAGTCTTGACGCGGATCACGGCAACGGCTGGTTCCTGCTGCGCATGAGCCTGCACGATCCGCTGATGCCGCTGAACATTGAATCCGACAGCATCGGCGGCGGAAAGGTCATTGCGCGGGAGCTTTATCCGTTCCTTGCACAGTTCGACAAGCTCGACACAACGGCTTTGGCGGCATTTATCCGCTGAATGCAGGTTAACGCGTCGGTATCCGCAGATATGAAAAGTCCCCGAAAGCAACTGGACCGTTCCCCGGGGAACGGACATGAAAAAAAGCACCCAATCGTAGAAATTCAACAAATTACGCGGCTTTACTCCTGATTTCATCGGGAGTAAGGCCGTTTTTCAGATTAATGCGTTCATAATT
>JAEEGH010026984.1_pt1 | contig 11399 bp, 8 predicted proteins | sample 9134181 | NCBI WGS metagenome assembly JAEEGH01 (sample SAMN16246544, study PRJNA631951) | gut metagenome | biome: gut microbiome; feature: rumen; material: DP-attached | host: Bos | place: Iran: Karaj | collected 2018-10 | reverse complement strand
AGCACTCCGCTGAGGGTCTGCAAGAACCAGCGCATCCACATACACAAGACGTTTGTTGTACCTTTGCTAGCCAGATTGGCAAAGAGGGACGTCATTACTGCTGACACCCCTACCCCGGAACCAATACGGAACAGTTGTGATGCAGTCGATGACGTATGTCGACGAGGCTAACCTCTACCATGAGAAATGAATGCAAAAAAAGAGAGTTGCGATTTCTCGCAACTCCTTGTTCCTTAGGCGCTTCAGGATGGGCTTGAACCAACGACCCCCTGATTAACAGTCAGGTGCTCTAACCAACTGAGCTACTGAAGCAGGATGTTTTGCTCGTCATTTCTGATTTGCGGGTGCAAAGGTACAACGTTTTTTTGAATTGTGCAAACTTTTTCCTGTTTTTTTTACTCAGATCCTATAATTTGTGTTAAATGAACACCGCTGACTATGGTTTGGAGCCATAGCCAGCGGCATTCTTAGTGGTTTTTGTTAGACAAAGCTCGGTTCGTCGCTCACTTAATCACGACCTTGAGCTTCGCTCGAGCTCGTTCACGTTGACTTCGTCTTCGTTTGTCACGACTCGGCCATTCAAGCAAGCTTGATGGCTCTCGCTGCTCCAAACGTTCGGAAATGAGAGCGAGCTCTCATTTCACTCACTTAATCACGACCTTGAGCTTCGCTCGAGCTCGTTCACGTTCGGACGACCTCGAGCAAGCTCGGTTCGTCGCTCACTTAATCACGACCTTCTTGCCATTGATGATGTAGAGACCCTTCGACGGGTTCTGCACCTGCTGGCCACGGAGGTTGAAGATGTTCTTGCCGGCAGCATCATTGCTGATGGTGCGGATGCCAGTGTCGTACCAAGACTTCTCGACCATGAACTTGATGTTGTCGAAGAAGAACTTCACAGCATTGGCCTTGTCCTTCGAGAGGTTGAAGGCGATGGACTGGAACTTGTTGCCATTGGGCACACCATCGGTCTTAGCCTCAGCCTGGTCGGCAGTGATCACGCCGCTGGCCTCGTAGTGCTGCCAGTCGGTGGTGAAGTTGGGAGAGCCGATCATCTGATAGTGGATATAGTTGCCGGGAGCGGCGTGAGCCTGCGTATCGGCAGAGCCGGCAACGTCGGAACGATAGTCGAACTCAACCTTATACTTCGTGCCTTCGGGCAGCGTGGTGGGCAGGTAGATCCAGAACTGTGTATCCCAGTCCTGACTTGCGCCGGCTGCGGACTCAACCTTGATACCGCGGCTGCCGTCCTTACCCATGCCGTCGAAGATGCGTGAGGGCAGTACCTCAGCGGAGGGAGCCTCCTTCGAGAAGAAGTTGGCCACCTCAGTGCCTTCCAGGCTGCCGTTGACGATGATGTCAGTCCACTCTACCTCAGCCTGCTTCTCAGCCCAGAACACGACGTTGTCGAATACATAGTCGGCGGCTTCCTTCAGCTCGGCGAGGTTGAAGGCGATGGTCTGTACGTTGCCGGTGATGGTGAAGTCCTTGCTCAGGCGCTGCCATTCAGAGGTGGCGTTGAGGTCGCCCACACCGTCGTTATTGACATACTGAGTAGGCTCGCTATGACCCTGTGAGGAGATCTTTGCATCCTTGCTGGCCATGTAGTCGAACTCCATGTGCACCTTAGTGCCGGGGGCAAGCATCTTGCTGGAGCGGATGAAGAACTGGGTATCCCAGGCGTTGGCTGGATTGTCCTGCGACTGAACCAGTATACCACGGCTGCCATTCTTGCCGACGCCATCGGTAATCGTGGCAGGCTGCAGGCCGGTGCCCGGCTCTACCTTGAAGAAGCTGCTTACGTCGTCGCCGGCCATGTTGCCGTTAGCAATCAGATTCTCCCAGCCCTCGGGAACGGCGGGCTCGGGATCGTCGGGAGCAGCACCCTCGTAGATGAAGTCAATCTCGACGAGCACAGCCTTCACCTCGTTGGCCAGTGCCCAGTAGCACTTGATGGTCTGAGGCTTCTGTCCGCCACGGTTATAGCAGAAGTAGGTCTTACCACCGTCGCCCTTGTCGCCTTCGATGATCTTCACGCAGGCAGGAGCCTGTGTGCCGTCGGCGTTCCAGTTGTGGAAGTCACCGTTAGCATCGCGCCAGCCGTCGTAGCCAGCGTGATTCTTCACGAGTTCCTTCGTAGTGGGGTTATAGCCGAAGATGGTGGCCTCGGTCAGAGCGCCGATGCCCAGCTCCTGGCAGATAGCAGCCACCTGGTCGTCGGTGATGGTGGTCTCCTTGTTGACATAGTCGCCCTCAGCGATATCGTAGGTGACGCTGGTAGCGATGCCCTTGTCGACGATCTCCATCTCCTGTACCTCAGGCTTGTTGAAGGTGACGTTGATGGTGTAGACGACGGACTTCTTGTCGTTCTTCAGGGCCCACTTCACGCTGTAGGTCTTGCCGGGCACGTCGGCACCGTTCATGTCGCAGATCTCGAACTGTCCCTCGGGGATAGCCTGGAAGAACTTGACGCAGATCTTGGTGTTGCTGCCCCAGTTCTCGGCTGCGCCTTCCTCATTGCACCAGCCGTCGTAGTTGGCAGTCTGATAAGCGGCATAGTCGATCTCGCTGCCGTCAGGATTGACGAACGAGAGCATGCTGGTAGCGAGCTGGTCGACGCCCAGATAAGCCTTGGCCTCGGTGAAGTCGACCTCGCCTACTGTGACGTTATAGCCCATACCCGTCTCACGCTTCACGTTGATGGTCTGCTCGAGCACCTCGGGCAGCGGCTCTGTTCCAAGATAGCAGAGGCGGAAGTTGTCCCAGATGACCCAGAGGTTGAGGTTGGCATCGTTCTTGGCGCCCAGGGTGATCTTGCCGTCGGCGACATAGAACTTGATGGGATTGATGGTGTAGAGGCCGTTGGCGAACTCAACGGATGCATCGCCCATGCTGTTGCCGCCATTGCCGTCGTGATCAGGCAGTTCGCCGATGACGGGGAAGGCAGCGGTCTTGTCGTTGACGAAGAAGTAAGGCAGGTTCTCGGCATCCTCGCCATCCTGGCGATAGAAGCCCTGAGCGGTCAGTGCATAGGAGCCGTTGGGCAGTCCCTCGATGACCTGCTCGAGTGAGAACTTAGCGTGATAGGACTCGGCGGCATTGTTCTCGTTGTTACCGCCGGAGATGTTGAAGTTGGTCTTGCCGTCGGCATTCTCCGACCAGATCTGCCAAGCGCTCTTACGCAGGTCGTTGCGGTTGAAGTTGGCATCCTTGATGGCGAAGGTGACATCGACGGGATCAGCGGCCGTTGCTCCTTCGAGGGTCTTCAGACGATCGGCATAGGTGACGACGCGCCACTGGGCAGCCTCTGTGACAGCTTCGACAAGAGCGGTCTCGTCGTTGTCGCCCACTGCGAGGAACTTCGAGCCGTCGCTCAGAGTAACGATGCCGTCGGCCACCTTCTCAGCTGCCCATCCGAATGCGGGCTGATCAACGAAGAGGTTGGAGCCGAGGAAGTGAGACTCTCCACCGTTGGACACCTGCGAGTCGATGGTGTAGGTTCCTTCGGGTGCCAGGGTGAATGTGAGGTCGAGACCGTCCTGATTGACAATCGAGCGTGTGCCCCAGCTATGACCGGCAGCCAGGAACTTGCCTGTAGCTACGTTCTGCAGATAGTAGGTGCCGTCGGCAATGACGGGCTGCGGCTCTGGAGCGGTGACAGGCATGTAGAACTTGGCAGCATTGGCGATAGTCTTGCTGGCCTTGTCGATGAGCAGTACCACCACAGCGACACGCTCCTTGGTGATGGCCTGGAGCAGGGTGCTCTTGGTAGGCATGCTGAGTGTGAAGGTATTCTCCACAACCTGGCCTGCTGTCAGTTTGCCAGGAGCAGTGGTCTGCGTCTGCTTGGCTACGGCGATGGCCACATCGTTGAAGACGGTGAAATAGCTCGAGCCGAGAGCAGGCAGGAATGCCAGGTCGGCAGGCAGCTGGTCGGGAGTGTACTGATAGTAGTAACTGCTCTGCTTCCAGGCATTGGTGGTGCCTGTGAGGCTATCGGCGATGAGCACGTACTCGATGGCATATTCACCATCGACAAGTGCCTCGATCTCAGCCTTAGCAGTGATCTTCGTGGAGTCGGCATTCCACTCGCCGCTGACTGTCACACCAGCCTTAGCCGGAATGGCCATTGCAGCCCGGAAATCGTCGAATACATCATTGCCGCTGCCATAGTACGGGTCAATCTCAGGACCGCGGTTGAGGCGGCAAGAGGGAGCTCCGCTGAAGCTGACCTGGTTGTAGGCGCTGATGTACATAGGATCTGTACTGTTGTAGTTATGGATGCCGATGCCCACGAAGTTGTCGCCAAACTCCTTACGCATCTTCTCCATGCCGACGAGTCCACGAGGACACCACCCGCAGCCTGTGCCAGTATACTCCTCGATAACGATGCCACGAGGCACAAGCTTCGACAGGGTGGTGAGGGTGAAGGTGGCGCTGTTGGCAGCAGCCTCGTTGGCCTGGCCGTTCACCTTGGTGATGGTCAGCGTCTTTTCTACCGAACCGACCTCAGAGCCTGCCTGAACGGGGATCTGGAATGTGGCAGAAGCGCCATAATAGGGGAATGCCTCAGGCAGGTCGTAGTGCTGCTCAGCACCTGTGCCCTGAGCGTCGCTCACGGTAAAGTCGATGCTGGTGATGGCAGCTGAACCCACATTGGTGAAGGGGACACTGACCTGAACTTCGCCACCCATCGCAGCGAAGACCTCGCCGGGTGAGCTGGGGCTGACGGCATTCTGGCTGAACTCTCCCTCGAGGAGCACCTTCAGGTCGAGGGGGCCGTAGGACTGGCCTGCCTCCCATTGGGAACTATACTTGAGGTATGAACTGCCAGTGACGCCTTCCTCATCGCACAGCACAATGGGATACTGACCAGACGAAGCATTGACAGAAGTGACGGTGAAAGAATAGCCCACATAGACGTTGCGGCTGGAAGTCATGGTGTAGGGCGTGCTCAGCTCCACCACATTGGGCAGACCATTGAAAGCTTCACCCTCGTCGCCTCCCTGCATGGTGCTGAGGTCGACGTCCTGCACAAGGATGTTGGCTTTGTCGGCCGAAGTAGGCAGCGTTGATGAAAGCCACACCTTCAAATCCTTGATGTCGGTGGTGCTGCGCAGATAGAAGCGAACGGCCTTGAGGGTCTTGCCCACAACAGCCGAGTTGGACTTCGACAGGAGGATGCACTGATTCATCGTTCCCACCGATCCTGTGCCCAGGCCGAAGCGATAGGAGTTGTCCTTGACATAGCCCCACCAAGCCTGGTTGGAGGCTGTCTCAGTCTCGTGACGGGGAGCCAAAGCTGCCGTCTTGCCCTTGACGCGAGAGCTGGCGGGATTCTTCATGAGCTTCCCCGTCTGGGCGCTGATGCCCATAGCGAATGCCAGGACACCAATCATAGTTAGTAATGTCTTTTTCATGTGTAAATCACTTATTAATAGTTTTAATGGTTTTTCCGTTAGCCAGCCTGATGATGTTCAGTCCCTTCTGAGGACCGTCGATGCGCTGTCCGCGAACATTAAAATACTCCTTAGGCTGATGATCGGCAGCAGTGCCGCTGATGTGTGCCGACTCGGAATTGTAGACGAAGTTGACGGTCACCTTCGGGCCATAGCCGATGATTTCTTCGCCTGCCACTTCCTGCTTCATTCCAAACACCGTCTTGGTGATGATGTTGAAGACATGAATCTGAAGGGTAGCCGACCAGGTGGCATACTTCCCCTGCTCGGGCATCCATTCGGTCTGGATATCGCTGGCGTCAGTACCCGAAATGATGTTCTTTGCCGAATAGCCTGTAGCGCTGAGCGTCATACAGTTGCCGAAGGCACAAGTCTGCCAGCCGCCGTTGGGCAGCGCGTCGATGGTCTCGTACATCGAGACGGCAGCACCGTCGCCTTCCACATTCTTAACTTTGAGGGGAACGACCATCTGTCCCTCGTCATTGATGGCAGCGACAGTGATCACCGATCCGTCAGGGACGATGTTTCCCTGATCGTCGACAAAGACGAAAGTCTGGTCGAGATCTTCGCCTTCATCCTGTGCCCATCCTGTAGCAGTAAGGGCGAAAACTGAAACTAAGAGTGTAAAAAATCTCTTCATAAGCATTATTTTTTAATTGTTTATTTGTTTGATGACTTGTCGCTGAACCTGCACTACGCCGTCATCGTTGTAGACGAAGGCCACGATGGCCAGGTTCTCAGGTTTCCATGCGGAAGACAGAGGGGCGTCGTAGTGGAACTCCTTGGTGCCGCCAAATCCGCTCACGCTGACATCCTCGCCCCAGGTGCCGTTGACCGATGCGCGCAGCACGTGGTTGTGAACATAGTTGCTGAGGTGCGTGCCCATGCTGTCCTGCTGGGCCACGATATTGTCCTCTGTAATCCAAACCTGCAGCTTTCCGCTGACGCTGGCATCGCTGGTGGAAATCACCTTCACACTGACAGAGGCCTGCTGAGGATTTCCAGCCTGCTGATCAGCCTTGATGCGAATGTCGAGGGGATCGGGAGTTTCGTCACTCAGCAGATATTGCACAGCCATCGTCCAGATGGTCTTGTCGAGCACGACACCGTCGCCACCGTCCATACGGTTGACGAGTCCAGCCGGCTTGAACTCCAGCTTCCAATTATTATAATAGGTGTTGCCCAGTTCATTGCCCAGGCCGCTGGGCTCCATGATGCCCTGCGCCTGCGAGTGGATGGCCACAGGCACGATGCGCGAGCCATAGACGCGCTGAAGGTTGTGGATGATGGTGGTGGCATCAGGGCAATTGGGACATTTCTGGCCGGTATGATCCTCGATGAGAACGCGCCGCTCCACTACTGCTACGGGCGCGTCGTAGACGCTGTCGGGCAGAACGGTGACAGGGTCGGTGACCTCTTCGATGTTCTGGTCAACCATGATCAGCCGCTCGTCCTCATCGATATGGGAACAGGCGGTGAAGGCGGCGAGAGCTGCTGTGATGCAACAGCATATAATGAGATGAGAGGGGATATGCTTTTTCATACGTCAGAAGTTGTAGTTATAACTAAGGGTGAAGCCCCTCTGAGCCGGAATCCATCGGCACACGCCACCCGAGCAGTTGTAGCCCGCACGTGTGCGCCCATAGCCCAGCTGGATGCGATGGGAACCGATGTTGTAAGTGACGAGTCCCTGGTAGTAGTGGTTATGAGTGTTCTCATCGTAGTAGGCAGGATCGCTGTCGCCACAGTTCCACATATCGCTCAGGGTAAACATCCAATGGGGAGCCAGCGAGAGCTCGGCCAGTGCGAACACCCAGTCGCCCTCATCCTGGCTGGTTGAGAGGTACTGTGCTTCCACGCGAAGTGTCGTCTTGGGGGTGAACTGGTACTTGCCGTCGGCCACGAAGATGTCGTTATGAATCATGCCTCCGTGCCCTTCAATCTGCGTCTTGTTGTAGAGCTGGTTCATATACATGAGGTTGAGCTTGAAGGCGCTTGACATCTTTCGCGACAGCTGAACGTCGAAGTCCTGATAATAAGTCTGACCGCCCCACTTGAAGAACTTAGACGTATAGCCTCCGGTGCCGGCCAGATCGGTAGTGCCTCCGATAGCATTGCGAGCCTTCCCGTCGACGAACTTGCGATCGATAGAACGCACGTAGCTGTAGTTCACCTTGACGTTCATGCCGTATTTTCCTCCCAGCGCAGTCTTACGCTTGAAGTTGTAGCCCAGCTCAGCCTGATAGGCCCACTCACCGTCGGCCAGCTGAGTAGCGTAGGGATAGAGTGCGGCAAGCGCATAGGTCTGATCCTGGGTAAAGGCTGGCAGATGATTGATGGCACTGGAGGTGCCAATGACGCGACGGGCACTCTTGAAGGCCATATTCTCGCTTCGCTTGGCCTGCAGCAGGAGGCTGAGACCCTTGCGTGAGTAACTGGTGGAGAGCATAGCCACGTTTCCGCGACGGAAGATATAGCCATTGGCAAACGACGGGTCGTCGGTCTTCTGAGCATACTCGCCCAAGAGCGAGAAGTTGCCTGTGTTAAGACTCAACCGTGCATCCCAGGCATTCACATATTTGGGCTGGTTGACCTGGTAGGTCGTAGTCGTCACGGTATGCGGCTGCAGCTTTTCATCGACGGTGATCTTGTACAGCTCGTCAGGGTCTTCATGCTTATTCACCCACGAGCCGCCCAGCATCAGCGTGGTGCCGCTCTGCTGCAAGGCAGGAATCCAGTCGCTGAGGGTCAGCTCCAGATCGGCTCCGCTAATCCAAGCCTTGTTGTGGTCCCAATAGCGGCGCTGCTTGCCTCCAAGGGCCTTCAGGGTAACGCCATTAGCGGGCTTCAGCACCAGTCGGCCGCCCAGCAGGGAGTTGTCGATGCCCAGCGAGCGCTCCTCATAAGTGCGAAGGATGAATCCTGAGCCAAACTGCTCATAGAACGTGCCTATGGTGAGCTCGGCCAGCGTGGGACGCTCAGGATTGCGCTGCGGCAGTCGGCCCGTCACGTAGAAGTTGGGCACGCCCCATCCCTTGAAATCGTTCTCGAAGCCTGGCAGCGGGTGCTCCAGATACTCCAGACGTGCGCCTGCCTCGACGAACTGATGCTGGAGGTGGAGGTCGACGTAGGTATTGGTGAGCACATCGTCGGTCTTCTTCGCTCCAATCTTGTCATCGTCCTCAGGCAGAAGGATGTCACTCTGGATGCTTCCGCTCAGAGTGACCTTCTTGCTATCGTCCTGCGCTGATGCCGTCAGGACGAACAGGCATGCTGAAATGAAAAGTAACGGTCGCCTCATGACTATTTCACCAGTTCGCGCACTTTTTCGATCAGCTCCTGCTCAGCGCCGTCAGTATATCCGTTGTGCTTGTAGACAATCTGGCCCTTGCCGTCGACGATGAGGACATAGGGAATCATCTGAATGCCCAAAGCACGCTTGAAGTCGCTGTTGGGGTCGAGCAGCACGTCATACTCCCATCCGTGATTATCGACGAGAGGCTTTACTTTATTGATGTTCTGAGCCTGGTCGATGCTGATGGCAAAGATCTTCACGCCAGTCTCTTCCTTCCACTCATCGTAGACTTCGGCAATGGCGTCGAGCTCGCGGTTGCAGGGCTTGCACCAGGTGGCGAAGAAATCGATGATGAAGGGCTTGCCGCCATTCTTCAACTCGGCAGTATTGACAGTCTTGCCATTCAGGTCTTTCAGGGTGACACTAGGTAGCTGTGCGCAGACGGTGCTGACGACGGCCAGCAAAGCTGCAATAATAAACACTCGTTTCATCTCTTTGTTGGTTTTAATTGTTATTTCGGCAGCAAAGGTACACATTTTACTCCGAACTTCCAAAAAAACTATGTGATAAAAAGATAACGATTTGTATGAACGCATTAAATAATGCTAATTCTTTCGACGAAAAAGGGGGAGGTTGGGAAATAATGCGTAATTTTGCGGCCATGATTCGCACGTTCATCATCCTGGTCATGCTAACGACAGGGCTGCTCTCAGCCTCGTCGCAGGATATTGACGACCCTACTTTCGTACCGATGGTGAAGCTGAGCAAGACCGTTGTCGACGGCGACACCATCCAGTATATGGAGATGCAGAACGTGTACGTCTATCCAGAGCCCACCTTCGAGAACAAGCGTCAGCAGCAGGCCTATACCCGCCTGATAAAGAACGTGAAGAAGGTGCTTCCCATCGCTAAGGAAGTGCGCCAGATGCTGATTGAGACAGCTGAATACGTAGAGACTCTTCCCACGAAGCATGAGCGCGATGAGCACCTGAAGCGCGTGGAAGAGTCGATAGTGAAAGAATATAAGCCTCGCATGAAGAAACTGACCTTCTCGCAGGGCAAGCTACTGATCAAGCTCGTGGACCGTGAGTGCAACTCTACGGCTTATGAAGCCATCCAGGCATTTATCGGTCCTGTGCGTGCTGGCATGTGGCAGGCTTTTGCCTGGATGTTCGGCGCTTCACTGAAGAAGGGCTATAACCCCGAGGGCGTAGACAAACTCACTGAGCGCGTTGTGCTGATGGTCGAGGCAGGACAGCTGTGAAGGTTGTGCTGATGGTCGAGGCAGGACAGCTGTGAAGCTCGATGGGCTATTTGTCGGCCGACAGCACCCAATCGCCGTCTTTCTTCAGCATTTTCATCTTGTTGTCCTCTGTGTCTCCGTTGCCATAGGTCACCTTGACGTTAACGGTAGCAGTGCCTTTCTCTTCGTCAATCTCCTGATCGACAATCTCATAGCTCTTCACCCCACCCTTCTCGTCGGTCTGCTGACCTACTTTCTGAAGCATAGCGGTCATAGCTTCTTTCTGCTCTTTGGTAGCACTGGTCAGATCCATGTAGCCTTTGTAGTCTTTGGCTTTCAGGCACTCAACGGCAGCCTTGGCCACACCCTCAGGCGTGTTGTCGTGACTGCTGCAACTTGAAAGCGCTGCCATCGTGATGAAGCAGATGGCGATTGCAAATAGTACTTTCTTCATCTTTTCTTTGTTTTAAGGGGTTAATAATTAGAATTGGCTCACTGATGTGAGGAAGTCGGAGACATAGATGTCGGAGGGAAACACGCAGTCGGCCTGCAGGATCGGCAGGTTGATGTGGTGTCCTCGTCCCTCCACAATATCGCACCCAGCACGACTGAAGGCATAGACGACGAGCTCTGTGCAATAGAGGCGTGTGGTGTCGGTATCGTCGTAGCTGTGGTCAAACAGCGTGTGGCGCTTATAAGCCTGCCAGGCTATACTTGCAGCCCGTTCTGCAACGATGGAGTCAGCAGGCCGGCAAACTTCGCCGATGCTGGTGAACTCTGTGGAGAAGAACCGCTCGGGCAGGTCGGCCTTCACGCGATCGACGTCGCCTTCGAAGTCGCGCTCGCCAGGTACTGCGTGCACAATGAGCTTAGTGCCACAGGAGTCGACAACGATGCCTACGTGCGAGTAGTTGCCCTCATGATCGGCCGCGAGCACCACATGACTGGTCAGCCCTCCTCCCCTGCGGAACACGACGTCGCCCGTCCGCAGTGTTGCATCGCCTGGTAGCAGACAACGGAAATGCTCCTTGCGGCTGGATGCCTCGCTGCTTCTGTCTGCTCGTCCTTTGCAACTGATAGCCGGGATGAGCAGCAGGATAGCGATGGGCAGGTATGAGAGCCGGTAGGGCATAGGCGTGTTGGTGTGGCAATTGTCAATTCTATTCTGACCAGAGCACCTGCACGAGCGTCTGCCCAACAGCCTTCAGCGTGTTACGGTCGATGTGCTGCATATCGTCGTTGACAGGGTGCCAGGTAGGTCCGAAGGAGCTTTGCTCGCAATCAGGATAATAGGGAATGATGTCGATGCAGGGAATCTTGGCTTCCTCGTTGACGGGTCCGTGATCATCGGTGATGTTGCCACCATCCTGTTTGGGGAAGAAACCGCTGTAGCCAGCAACCT
>JAEEGH010026981.1_pt1 | contig 11400 bp, 7 predicted proteins | sample 9134181 | NCBI WGS metagenome assembly JAEEGH01 (sample SAMN16246544, study PRJNA631951) | gut metagenome | biome: gut microbiome; feature: rumen; material: DP-attached | host: Bos | place: Iran: Karaj | collected 2018-10 | reverse complement strand
GATGATTTCCGTCCATTCCTTTTTGTAACACTCCTCCGATTCGGCGGTGCGCAACGACTCTGGCCCGACGAAATATTGGGTCGTCTGCCAGCCTGGGCCGCGACCACCGCTCGGCATGTCCTGCCAAACGATGAGGCCGATGCGGTCGCAATGGTAATACCAACGTGCCGGCTCCACCTTCACGTGCTTGCGAATCATGTTGAAGCCCAAGTCCTTGGTTTTCTGGACATCGTAGGCCAACGCCTCGTCTGTGGGAGCGGTGTAAAGACCATCAGGCCACCAGCCTTGGTCCAATGGGCCGAAATGGAAAATGGGAAGTCCGTTCAGCGTGAGGCGCATGATGCCACTCTCATCACGCATCGTGCCAAAACTGCGCATGGCAAAGTAGCTGTCCACCGCATCAACGATTTTCCCCTTCCGCAACACACTGACTTTCAAATCGTACAAAAACGGATGGTCGGGTGTCCAACGCAGGAAGTTTTCAGGCATGTTCACCTCCACGGCTTGCCCATTGATGGACTTGCCCGTGGCGACGGTCTTGCCTTCAAACGACACTTCCACCTGATAGAGGTCGTCCTTGGTCGGGTTCGTGAAATCGAGCTCCACCTTGACCATGGAACGGTCCACGTCAGGGACAATGACGAGGTTCTCGATGTAGTCCTCGGGAACATTCTCGAGCCATACGGTCTGCCAGATGCCCGTCACAGCGGTGTAAAAAATGCCATGCGGCTTGGCCACCTGCTTGCCATGCGGGATATAACTCTTGTCAGTAGGATCCCACACACGAACCGTCATCACATTGTTTTTCTGCTGAACGGCTTGGGTGACATCAAAGGTGAAAGGCGTGTAACCACCTGTGTGTGAACCAACTTTAATGCCATTCACCCACACATCGGTCATCCAGTCCACCGCACCGAAATGCAGCAAAATGCGGCCGTTTTTCCAGTTGGCTGGTACAGCAAACGTCTTTTGATACCAAAGTGCACTATCCTGTCCCACTTCTTTCTGCACGCCCGACAGCGACGACTCAATGCAGAACGGCACCAGAATATCGCCCTCATAACGAGCGGGTTGCCTCTCCCCTTTCGGCGTGATGGCATACTGCCACAATCCGTTGAGGTTTTTCCATTCGGGACGCACCATCTGAGGACGAGGATACTCGGGCAGTGCGTTTTCAGGGCTTACTTTCGAAGCCCATTCGGTCTTGATTTTGTCGCCAACGGGGGCGTATTGGGCCAAAGCCATGTTTGCTAACAGCATTGAAATTAGTAAGAATTTGATTTTCATATAGTTATGTTTTTATATCACAAAACTTTCAAAACCCTCAAAATCACTTGTTTTCTTTGGGGAAGCACACCAACTGGTTGCTTCCCGGCGGCGACACGGTTGTGAAGCCGCCTTTCACTACTCTTTAAGTTTTGCATTGTTTTGCAGGTTTTGTGATTCAGATTATATATTCAAAATGGTTAATCATCATTCATTTCTTTATTAAACGCTTCGGCAGCAGCGATGAGGCTGTGGACAGCACGTGGAATCAATTCCTCAATTTGTGGGGGGCCATCAAGTTGCTGCTCATAACACATCCACACCGACGCGCCGCGCTCGTGTTTGTCCTCGTAGTCGTAAAGCACAGCCTTCACCACTTTGTAGTTCCAATTGACGTTGTTGCAGGCCATGAGCGCCTCGGCATAGTTGTCATCGGTCACATCGAAGACACCCGGCAGGATGAGGCGGAAAAACATAGGATCTTCCTTGTCGTTCCACAACAAGAAGTTCCACCCATCATAAGTGAAATTGAGTCCCAATTCGCTCCGCTTCGCAGCAACGCCAATCGACTTCAAATAATTAGAAACCAATGTCTTAATTGTCATTTCAAGCTCTTGTTGAAACCGATACGGGTCTTGGTGGAATAAGTCGGATTCTTGTACTTCAGCACATCGACGAGAATCTTCTGCGAAATCGGCACGTCGTTGTAAGCGGCGGTCATGGCTGCCTCGTTGACGGCCTCGGTGATGTCGCCTGCGTTGAAATCGTCCGACATTTTGGCTAATTCGTCAAAGTCGAGTTCCTCGCAGGGACGGTCTTTCAGGTGATCCATAAAAATGTCTTTACGCGCCTCGAAGTCAGGTTGAGGCACGAAGAACACACGGTCGAAGCATCCGATACGCATGATGGACTGGTCGATGAGATCGGGACGGTTGGTCGTGGCCACCACGAGAATGCCCTTCTTGGAGCAATCGTTCATCATGCCGTACAAAGCCGAAATCTGTGGCGTGACATTCTCCTCCCCTTCGCCGTTGGGATTGGGTGCCAAGAATTCGAGTTCGTCGATGCAAATCACAAACGGAGCCTTGATTTCAGCCGCATCGAACATCCGTTGCAGGTTGTCCAACACACCTTCCTGATAGATATGACCCATTTCGGGGCCATGAATGATGGTGTAGTTGAAGCCCAATTCCTCAGCAAAGCTATTCAAAACCAAGCTTTTACCACATCCAGGAGGGCCATAAAGCAACACACCATTGATGACTGGAAGCTTATAGAGCTTTGCCTTTTCGGGATTCTGCAAGGCAAAAAGCACTTCCTTGCGCAGCTGTTCCTTCAGCTCGTCGCGACCCGTCACATTGTCGAAACCGTTGCCTGAGCCTTTTTTGAACGTAATCGTAGGGCCGCTGTTGTCATGCGTTTCGGCTTGAGGTTTCGCCTCTTCCTCTTCCATACGTTTCGCCAGCTCAGGCATCACCTGTTCAAACAAGGCTTGGGCAAAATCAGCTGCCGAAGCAAAACGGTCATCGGGCTTTTTGGCCAAGGCTTTCAATAGGATAGCCTTCATATAATCAGGAAGTTGCACATCTTCCGTCTCCAAAACGAGGTCTTGTTTCCTTGCTTTTTTCAGGGCATCGGCAATCTTTTGCTTGTCACCCTCAAAAACCCTCAAATCCATTCCTTCCCACGGCGACTTGCCGAAAATCAGGAAATAAAGGAGTGCGCCCGTGGAGAAGATGTCGCTCTTCACCGTGTAGACCGAACGGAAGGTTTCTGGAGCACGGAAATACGGCATCAAGTCCTCGTCGGCAAAGGTTGGGCGACCCTTGACCATGTAAGAGATGTGCCCTAAGTCAATAATGGTGGGCATCAACATGCCGTCCTCCAATTCTTGTAGCATGATGTTCGATGGACGTATATCATTGTGTATCAATGCACGAGAATGGATAAACGACAAACCGCTCAAAACACAAAGAGTGATTTGCACCGCGTCTTCAAGGTCGAAGCGGCCGTCAGTCCTAACGGCATCCAAAAGGAGGGTGCCACGGTAGAACTCAGTCACGAGGTAATGATAGACTGTGTTGCTTTTCTTCACCTCGCCATTGTCGACATAGCGGACGACGTTCTGGTTCTCATCCGTGTTCAACTCCTTGCAAAGTTGAATCTCATAGACCTCCTTGCCCTGAAACAACTGCTCATGGGGAATCTTGCCGAAGTCGTACACCTTCATGAAATACATCATATCGTCGGAGCCAAGCACCGTATATGACTCAGCCACAGCACCTTTCTTTACGAACGAATTGATGACATACTTGTCAATCTTCTCTCCTTTTTTGAACGTTTGCATAATCGAAAATTTATTGGGCAAAGGTCACGATTTAATTTGAAACATACAAGCAGAGAGGATGAAAAAATTCTTGTGCCATTTTTTCCAAAGAAAACATCGGGTGGAAAAATGACAAAAACAGACTAAAAATTGGGTGGAAAAATGACAAAAACAGACTAAAAATTGGGTGGAAAAATGACAAAAATTTCACCAATTATTCTTGTAATATACAAAAAATGAGTATTTTTGCATTCAAAAATAAGACACGAAAATGTTGAAGCGAAAAATAGAGGAAGAAATCACTCAATTCTTGTCTGCCCCATCGAACAAAATCCTACTGATTGACGGAGCCCGACAAATCGGAAAGACCTATATCATCCGACATGTGGGCAAGAAACTGTTCCCCAATTATGTGGAAATCAATCTACAGGCCGACAGTACAGGTAGCCGTATGTTTGCCAATGTACGGAGCATAATTGACTTTTACACCATGCTCGGCACTTTTGCGGGAAACAAACTGCGCAAAAAGGAAAACACACTCGTTTTTTTGGACGAAATCCAAACCTATCCCGTGTTCCTCACTTTGTTGAAGTTCCTGAAAGACGACGACAGATACACCTACATCTGTAGCGGTTCGCTGCTTGGCGTGACTTTGCTCCAAACGCCGAGCATTCCAATAGGAAGCATTGAAACCTTGCAGATGTATCCACTTGATTTCGAGGAGTTTCTTTGGGCAAATGGATTTAACGAGGAAACCATTTCGTTTGTGCGGGATAAATTTCTTGCGCAACAAAGCCTCGACGACTCCCTTCACCAAAGGATGATGACACTTTTCCGTGAATATCTTCTGACCGGCGGACTTCCCGATGCCATAAACTCCTATCTTTCGGAACGAAACATTATGAAACTGAGGCGCATACAAACCGAAATCCATCGTTATTATGGTGCCGATGCCTCGCGTTATGATGCCGAACACAAACTGAAAATCCAAAACGTGTTCCAAATGATTCCCTCGAACCTCGAAAACAAGAAAAAGCGTGTCGTAGTAAAGGATATAGAAAACAAGGCAGGGAAGCAATTCTCTGATTATCAAGACGAATTCGACTATCTGATTTCTTCTGGCATTGCGCTTGAAGTGAAAGCCATTTCCAATCCAAGATTCCCTTTGGTGGAATCGGCGCGGAAAAACTTGTTGAAACTCTACTTGAATGATGTCGGTCTACTGACCAACATTTTGTACAAAACCAACATCCTGCCCATACTCGAAGATACGCCAAGCATCAATTTAGGTTCTGTTTATGAGTCGGTGGTTGCCCAGGAACTGAAGGCACATGGCCACAATCTGTTTTATTACGACAACAAGCACCACGGCGAAGTGGATTTTCTCATCGACGACTTCGACAACCTCTCAGTGTTGCCTATCGAGGTGAAGTCTGGGAAAGACTATAAAATCCATGTCGCACTGACGCACTTCACCCAGACACCTGACTATCATATCAATAAGGGCATCGTTTTATCAAACGGCCAGAAATGGGAAACCAAGGGAACAATCATTTACATGCCTGTCTATTTCGTGATGTTTTTGTAGTTTTATGCAAATCATAAAAACCGATTTTCAGATTTGCATAAAACAAGAAGACAAAAAAGGAGAGCCGTCTGGTTCTCCTTTTCCGTATCATATTGAATTCCAATGATTACGCATCGATATTCGCGTATGTGGCATTCTGTTCAATGAACTCGCGGCGCGGGGCCACTTCGTCACCCATCAGCATGGAGAAGATGTGATCGGCCTCCATGGCGTTCTCAATAGTGACTTGACGCAGGGTGCGGTGAGCCGGGTCCATGGTGGTTTCCCAAAGCTGCTCAGGATTCATCTCACCCAAACCTTTGTAACGCTGCACGTCGTAACCGCTCACTGTGCCGTTCTTGGTCAACTCAGCCATACTGGCAAAGCGTTCCTCGTCGGTCCAACAGTAGCGGATCGGCTTGGTGCCACGCTTGATGAGATACAAAGGCGGCGTAGCGCAATACACATAACCATTCTCAATCAACTCGCGCATGTAACGGAAGAAGAAGGTCAGAATCAGCGTGGTGATGTGGCTACCGTCGACATCAGCATCGGTCATGATGATGACCTTGTGGTAACGCAACTTCTCGAGGTTCAGAGCCTTGCTATCCTCTTCGGTACCAATGGTCACGCCTAAAGCGGTGTAAATGTTCTTGATTTCCTCGCTGTCGAATACACGGTGCTCCATGGCTTTTTCAACGTTCAGAATCTTACCACGCAACGGCAGGATAGCCTGAAAGTTACGGTCACGGCCTTGCTTGGCGGAACCACCTGCAGAATCACCCTCGACGAGGTAAAGCTCGGTCTTGGCGGGGTCACGTTCGGAGCAGTCGGCCAGCTTGCCTGGCAAACTGAAGCCTGACAGAGCACCTTTGCGCTGCACTTTCTCGCGGGCGTTGCGCGCTGCTTGACGAGCTTGGGCTGCCAAAGTCACCTTATCAAAGATGGTCTTGGCCTCCTTGGGATGCTCTTCCAGATAATCAGACAATTGTTGGCCCACGATGGAGTTCACAATACCCATGACCTCGTCGTTGCCGAGTTTGGTCTTGGTCTGACCTTCAAATTGCGGCTCCGGCACCTTCACCGAAATAACGGCGGTGAGGCCTTCGCGGAAATCGTCAGGCGAAATCTTCACCTTCAGTTTCTCCAGCTTTTCAAGTAGACCGCTCTTCTCGGCATAGGCGTTGAACGAACGCGTTAAACCTGAACGGAAGCCTTGCAAGTGCGTACCACCTTCAATGGTATTGATATTGTTGACATACGAGTGTAAGTTTTCCTTGTACTCGTTGTTGTATTCCAAAGCGATCTCAACCGGCACATTGTTTCTCTCGCCTGAAATGTAAATCGGCTCGGGGATGAGTTTCTCGCGGTTGGCATCGAGGTAAGCGATAAAGTCAATAAGACCATTCTCGGAATAGAAAGTATCGCTGCGATACTCACCATCTTCTTCCTTTTGACGTTCGTCGGTGAGTTGGATAGTAATGCCATGGTTGAGGTAAGCCAATTCACGCATACGGTTGGCCAGCGTGCTGTAGTCGTATTCCGTAGTCTGGAAAATCGAGGCATCAGGCTGGAAGGTGATGCGGGTGCCGTTCATGTCGGTCGTACCCACCACTTTCACGTCATAAAGCGGCTTGCCACATTCATATTCCTGCTTAAAAATCTGGCCTTCACGATAAACCTCTGCAGTGAGATGCGTCGAAAGGGCATTCACGCAGCTGACACCCACACCGTGCAGACCGCCAGACACCTTATAGGAACCCTTGTCAAACTTACCGCCAGCGTGCAGCACGGTCAGAACCACTTCCAATGCGGAGCGATGCTCTTTGGGATGCATACCCGTGGGGATACCACGACCATTGTCCAATACGCTGATGGCGTTGCCGGGCAGTATGCGGACGTCAATCTTGTCGCAATAGCCTGCCATGGCTTCGTCGATGGAGTTATCGACTACCTCATATACTAGATGATGCAAGCCGCGAAAATGGACGTCGCCGATATACATGGCCGGACGCTTACGCACAGCCTCCAAGCCTTCCAAAACCTGAATCTTACTGGCACCATATTCTTCACTTGCCAATTCTCTTTTCTCTTCTTCAGTCATTTTCTGATTTTTAGGTTTTTTTAATTAAAGGTGCAAAGGTACGGATTTTTTCGGCACGACGCTCAAAAAAGTTGAAAAATTTGTTTTTTGTCCAAAACGGCTCTACGGGGCTGAAAATGGGCAAATTTTTGAAACACCAGAAAACCATCGCATGAGGAGAAAAGAAAAGCCCCATCCATAGGAAAGGGCTTTTCAGAGCGTTTTAGGCCGTTTTCGCTTTCATCAGAGGAAGCTACTGCCTCCAATAAACTGTCGCAACATGGAGGTTGACGGAATCTCCTTGTCGGAGACGGGGATGAAATAGTGCAGGAAGCGCAACAGACGGTGTGCCTCGGTGTACTCTGGGCAGTTGTGCGGTACCGTGGCCAAGATACTTTCGGCATGGTTGCGCATGACGGCGAACTCCAAGAGATAAGCCGAGTTGAACATCACATCGGCGTTTTCCTGATAGGGATTGATCCACTTCTCCTCCGCCTCACGCACGCTATGCCACTGGCTGATGGTTTGACGCGCAGTGAACGCACCTTTATTATAATCGCGCACGATACGGCGCAACAGGCGGTTGTCGTCGGTCGGGATGACATTGTGGTCGTCCAAAGCCGTGCTGGTCAAGGTGGAGATGAAGATGCGGAACTTGGTCGATTCGGGAATCTGTTCCGTCAGCATGGGATTCAAGGCATGAATGCCTTCCAGCAACAAGACGGAACCTTTCTTCAGCTGCAACTTCTTCCCGTTGTACTCACGCATGCCTGTGACAAAATTATACTCTGGCACTTCGATTTCCTTGCCATTCAGCAAGGCAATCAAATCGCGCTCAAGTGCGGCATGGTCGACGGTCTCGAAGTTGTCGAAGTCGTATTTGCCATCAGGCAGTTTGGGCGTGTCCTCGCGGTTGACGAAATAGTCGTCCGTCGAAAACGAAATAGGCTTCAATCCGCAGGCTTTCAGTTGGATGCTGACACGGCTACAGAACGTGGTCTTGCCGCTGCTGCTCGGTCCGGTAATCAACACCAAGCGGACAGGGTTCTCGCTATGATAGCGGTGGTCTATCTCTTCGGCAATCTGCACAATCTTCTTTTCCTGCAAAGCCTCGGCCACCTGCACCAACTCGCGTGCCATCCCGTTTTGGCAGGCATGGTTGACATCGCCCACCGTACTCAGGCCCATAAAGTCGTTCCACTTCAGACTCTCCGAAAACACTTCGAAAGTCTTGGGCTGGTCTTGCATTTCGGCCAGACGGTCGGGATGGTCGCGGTCGGGAATGCGTATCAGGATGCCGTCGCGATAGGTTTCGATGTCCCAAATGTTCAGGTAGCCCGTCGAGGGCACCAAGCGGCCGTAATAATAGTCTGTTGTGTCATCCAAGGTGTAGTAATCGGTATAGGCTCTGCCGCTGGTTTCCAGCAGTTTTACCTTATCTTCAAGTCCCAACCCACTGAACATACTGATGGCATCCTCAATGCGGGCTTCATGACGGTGAAACTGGATATCGTCGGCCACAATGGTTCTCATCCGCAACCTTAGTGCGGCGATGTCGTTGCCATCAAGGACCTTGCCGTCGCTTTTCTTGATACGACAATAAAAGCCTTTGGAGATGGGATGCTCCATGTTCAGTTTGCTTCCAGGAAAGAGGTCCTGTGCTGCCTTGTAAAGCAAGAAACCCAGCGACCGGAAATACACCAGACGCGCCGTATGATGCGTCAGGTCGAGAAATTCGACGTCGCGGCTGTTGTAGACGCGGAACTTCAATCCCTGTGAGACGTTGTTCACCTTTGCAGAAACGATGGGATAAGGCCTGTCAAATTCAAACTCAGGCAGCATTTCAAGCAAGGTCATGCCTTCAGCGAACTCCTTGGTAGTCTTGGTATTGACGCAATAGACTTGAATCATAAGATATTGGTTTTTAGGTTATTCTAATTCCTGATTCTGGATGCGGTTGATGGCATCGATAGCCAAACGGTAGTCAGGTTGGGTGGCAAGGACATCCTTGTAAATCTCAGCCGCCTGAGAATAATTGCCCATCTGTTCCAATACACGGCCTTTATTGTATTTGGCATCCAAATACTTCGGGTTGACCTCCAGGGCCTGGTTGAAATACTTCAAGGCTTCCTCGTTGTTTTCGAGATACACATAGTTGACGTAGCCTTTGTTGAACAGCACGATGTAATTCTCGGGCTGCTGCATCAGCAAGGTGTCATAGTGCAACAAAGCCTCTTCTGGTGCGCCGTGACTTTGCAGGTAAAGCGCCAACTCGTAGCGTGCTGTAGGAATGTCTGGGAACTGTTGCTGCGCCTTGCGGATGTAGTCGAGCGCATACGGGGGCTGCTGCACGGCATAAATGCGGCTGATTTGTTCGACAGGGTCATAGAAACTGGCATCCTGTTCCGAAGCCAATTGGAAGTTCTTCAGCGCATTGACAGTATCTTGTTTGGCCGCCATGAAGCACATGCCTTTCACAAAATAGGCCCTCGGATTGTAAGAGGACAAGCCCAAAGCCTTGTCGACATAGCCGATGGCGAGATTGAAGTTCTGCTGCAACAAGTTCAGCTCGGCCAACTTCACTAAAGGACGTGCATCCAATGCGTTGATTTCTATGGCACGATTAAGCGTGGAAGCAATGTTATCTTGGTCGCCCAAGGCATAATACACATCAGCAAGCAAGAGATAGGTGTCCATGTCGTTGGGGTCGAGTTGCAGCGACTTGTTGATGTCAATCATCGCCTGCCCGATTTGTTCGTTGGCGAAATAGGCCTTGGCCCTGGTGAAATATAGGCGGGCGTTGGTGCTGTCCATGGCGATGGAATCAGAGAGCAGGCGGATGGCCTCAGTCACCGTAACGGGCGCCTTAGGCTCTTGGGGGTTATCGTTCGTTTCAGGTTTCGGCGTATTGTTGCAGGCAAAGAGGGCGAGCAGCAGGCCGAGGAATAGGAGGTTTTTCTTCATTGTCAATTGGTTTATCATTATTATTGCCGCTTTGCGTCATTGCGAGGAACGAAGCAGTCCAGGAAACAAGTCTTCTGGATTGCTTCGTCGTACCTCCTCGCAATGACGGCAACAATTGGGATTACTCTTCACTCTTTTCCAAAGCCTCAAAAATCTTGGCCGTCAGTTCGTCGGCGAGTTCCGGGTTGTCTTCGATGAGTTTCTTCACGGAGTCACGGCCCTGGGCAAGCTTGGAGTCGCCATAGCTGAACCACGAGCCGCTCTTCTTGATGATGCCCATCTCCACACCGAGGTCGACGATTTCGCCCGAGCGAGAGATGCCTTCACCATAGAGGATGTCGAATTCGGCCTTGCGGAACGGAGGGGCCACCTTGTTTTTGACGACCTTCACCTTGACGCGGCTACCCAACACGTTCTCACCGTCTTTGATTTGGCTGATCTTGCGGATGTCGATACGCACGGAGCTGTAGAACTTCAAGGCATTGCCGCCCGTGGTGGTCTCGGGGTTGCCGAACATCACGCCGATCTTCTCACGCAGCTGGTTGATGAAGATACAGACGCAGCCCGTCTTGTTGATGGTGGCGGTGAGCTTACGCATGGCTTGGCTCATCAAACGGGCCTGGAGGCCCATCTTGCTGTCGCCCATCTCGCCTTCGATTTCGCTCTTGGGGGTCAGGGCAGCGACGGAGTCGACGACGATGACGTCGATGGCACCGGAGCGGATGAGGTTCTCTGCGATTTCGAGGGCTTGCTCGCCATAGTCAGGTTGTGAGATAAGGAGGTTCTCAACGTCCACGCCGAGTTTGGCGGCATAGAAACGGTCGAAGGCATGTTCCGCATCGATGAAGGCGGCGATGCCACCCTTCTTCTGGGCTTCGGCCACCACGTGGAGGGCCAGTGTCGTCTTACCCGAGCTTTCGGGGCCGTAGATTTCGATGATACGGCCTTTGGGCAGACCGCCCACGCCGAGGGCATAGTCCAGGCCGATGGAGCCGGTGGAGATGCTCTCCATCTTCTCGGCCTCAGCGCCAAGGCGCATGATGCTTCCCTTGCCAAAGCTCTTCTCGATGTTACCTAATGTGGCTTCCAAAGCCTTCAGTTTCTCCTGCCTCAGTTTTGCAGCTTCTTCTTGTGTTTTTTCTGTAGTCATGATTGTGGGGGTTTTTAGATTGTTGATTGTTTATTTGTTGAATT
>JAEEGH010026976.1_pt1 | contig 11401 bp, 5 predicted proteins | sample 9134181 | NCBI WGS metagenome assembly JAEEGH01 (sample SAMN16246544, study PRJNA631951) | gut metagenome | biome: gut microbiome; feature: rumen; material: DP-attached | host: Bos | place: Iran: Karaj | collected 2018-10 | reverse complement strand
GTCCTGAATAATGCATATTTATTACCGCATAAATTTATTATTATCCATTCACGCCTTTCAATTTTAGCGGTGTCGCCACAAATGTAATACCTGTTGTATGTCCTGGATTTGAGTCCGAGGCTTTTCTACATCAGTCTCTTACTTAAATTCAACCAGTAAATCGATGGTCAATTTTCCGTCTCGGGAGAATGCGACTTGAGCCTTTGTCGGGAATTCAGCCAGACGTTTACGCAGTATTTTTACCAGCTCCTGCCCGAAATCCGGTCGCAATCCGAAGTCCAGGTCGAACGAGATTTTTGCATAGGCGACCTTCCCCTTGAACAAGCCCCGCTCAACAGCGACCGCTTTTTTCTTGGCATCGAGAAATTCGATTTTGCACAGGCCTTTGGTTCCAAAGACATTTTTCCAGGCACTGTTAAATTTTTCGGCAAAATCCTGCACGTCGCCAAAGACCTTGCGGTACTTTGCGCCCACGTTTTTCACAAGGCCGTAGCTGTTGTATTTCGTAGTATCCACGAAGACGACGCGGTCCATTTTCTCGACAACCGCCGCAACGTTTTTGACAGCCTCGCCAATGGAATCCGCCGTCGTCGAACCTTCCACATGGTTGCGCAACTCACGCAGGGCGTTCTCGACGGCATAGACATGGGCTAGCAAATCTTCGCCAGTGAACGAGGTAAAACGTTTTAAAGGAGCGGGTACATTCCATTCGCCACGGTTAAAATCGTAAGTAAACTTTTCCCTGCCGCCTTTGTTCTTCATGGGCAAAACAACAGAATAGCCAACCTTGAACGAGAGGGAATCAAAATCCACGACCATAGACGGATGAGCCCTCATCACAGAATCTGCATCTTTCGCATTTATACTCGCATTATAGCGGAGCTTTCCATAATTTTCCTCATGACCATCTCCGAACTTGGTATCAAACATTCCGACCCCCATGGAATAAACATGGTTGGACAACGACAAATCCACCTTGTCAAGAATTATAGCGTCATAGACTAGAGTGCCCCCTTTCGCGAGATAAATCAGAATTTTAACATAGACATCGACTTCGGCTTCAAAACGTTGTGTATTTTTCATATCCACATCGAATTTCGGGAGATACATCAGCTTTTGGGGCGAAATTTTAAGAACAATATAATTCTTCCCTTCATGCAACGGGACACTCCCCGTAACAGCTTGCAAAGAATCTCCATACAACTTCACAAAATCGCGTTCGTCATATTCCTTCCGCACATCTCGTAGAGTGCGGTTCAATATGGACACTCCGCCCAACGGGATTTTTTTCACGAAAATGCTATCCATTACTTTTTTCGCATCAGAGAGATTTATCTTGTTGTCATCTCCAATAGCACAATCCACTCCATATTGAACAATGTGGAGATACTCATCGAGATTTTCGACAATCTCCCTTATGCTGTATTTACTCTTTCCATAGGAGAATTCCTTTTTTTCAAGAAATGGGATTTCGACAATGTCCAAAGCCCAATAATAACCCTTCAGCGAAAAATACACCTCCCCTATTTCATCTATCAACTCCAGGTTATCCTTCGCCCCATCCTTGGACAGGAAAATCTTGTAATTGCCTTCCTTGATCCGAGCCGGCCAGCCTTTCGTATCCTCGGACGTCAATCCTGGCATTTCCAGGACAAATGACTTGAAATTTGTATTCAGTTCAGGATTCTCCTTGAATTTCGAAATTTTAAAATCGAACGAAACAACAGCATTGAGGGGAGAATCTTTTTTCAGGGGTCCCAAATCCAGATATACGCTATCCGTATTGAGATTGAAATCGATGCCCGACAATTTGGCATACGTGTTCGACATGCAAGAATCTTCTTTCAGCGTCAGGAGATCAATGGACTCCACCTTGGAATCGGCATCATGCATCAAGTTGAGATTGATAGACGAAAAGAAATCGGAATACCGTCGAGAACCCATCTTCGAATTCAAGGAATCCATCGTCTTTTTGAGGCCAGGCAAGTCCAACAACAGCGTGTCCTTGTATTCTCTCATATTGCCCTTCATGGCAAGCATGATGTTTGTCCTCACGGCATCGACCTTACCGATTATTTCAGAAACACTATACCAATAATCGCCTACTTTCAAATTTGCACTAGGCCCCCCCAAATAATAAGAGTAAATGGAGAACGTCAAGGAATGACCGCTTACGACATGCGGAATTTCAAAATTTTCATCAAATCGGGGAATGCTCGAATCCGCACTGGCGACTTCAAGTTTCAAGGCTGTCGAAGGATCGTTGAACTTCGCATTATTCTTGCAACAGACAATTTTCGGAGTGTACAAATAGCGGTTACTGGACGAATAGAAATGGTCCAAATTGGGCCTTGCCATGGACGCATGCGCATTGCCAAAGCAGAGTGCAAGGACCAACGCACCCAAAAGGCGGTGTGCAAGAAGCGTTGTCGTATTCATGATTCCTTCCTTATAACTTTTATTCTTGACGGATAAAATAGCAAAATAAAGGACGCGAAAGCAAATGCAAATCGCGTCTAAAATAATCGACTGGTGTAAAAATTTTAATTTCAGCGGTTCAGGAGAATGCGTAGCGACCGCTTGCTATGCGGGTTACGGACGATATAGACACCGTTATTGAATCCGGCTGCAACGAGGGAAGATTTTAAATCATCCGTCGAGAGAATCGTACCAAGCTTTTTACCGGAGAAATCGAAAACCTGAAGACTTGCGTGCACGAAATTCAAATTGGCTTCGCGTGGCAATACCGGAATTGCGGTTCTCGACGTATCGCCCGAAGCAATCGAATCATCCGCAACGGCGTACCACTTGGCATTTTCTATGCTTGCGGTCGCATCGGTCGGGGGCGTCGTGAGGTTTGCACCGTAATTTGCATTGCCAAGCATTCCGTTATCGACCATGCCGTAGAAAATTCCCTTTGAGATTTCCTTATCGAAGTTGTTTTCGAGGTCGCCGCGAAGCTGAGCCGTGCCGGAAAGTTTCTTGCCATTTACCGCCCACATCACGCCATAGACCTGTGCGTTGTCGGTCACGGTCGTATTCACGATAATCGAAATCGCACCGACTTTAGCCTTGCCGCTAATCGTGCCGCTTACGAGCCAAGCATCCTCTTCGAGCACGGCATCGCCGCTGATGTTTCCCGCAGTCACGAGCGCTCGCCCGCGAACTACGGCGTTATCGCTAATTGTTCCGCCATTCACGACTGCAAAATCTTCAATGCGGGCATTCCCAGAAATCGTACCGCCGTTCACGACCGCATCGGGCCCCACATAAGCCGTTGCTGCCACTTTCGCCTTGCTGCTCACGAGACCGCCACCGTTTGCATGCTTAGAGTAGCCGCTTGCATTCGAAGGCTTCCAAAAGTCCTTGTTATAACCTTCAGGAGAGCCGTTCACGACTTCAATCATGTACGGGTAGCGCACAATGCTGTAGTAGAACTGGTCCCAGAGAATCGTCTGCATTTCGGTCGGAGTCGCCGTTACCACAAGCCACAAAGCCTTGTCATTTGACTTCGTCTCGATTTCAAGATTGAAACCCGTTCCATGCTTCATTTCGCTGTATCGCGGCGTACCGTCCGCACCTTCCGCCACAAGGCCAACCGTCCAGCCCGAAGCCGGGTCCGGCAATTTGTCCGGGGCGTAATTGCACCAGTTGTACGTTTTTCCTTTGTAGTAGTCGGTATTGTCGCCAAAGCATTTATATCCGCTAACAGTCGGCTTGTCCTGCACGATGCCACGGAACTTGACCGTCACCTTCCCCGCCGTTTCCGGATAAATGCGCACAAGGTTATACCCCCAACGCTGCGGAGCCCAGTAGGAGGGCGAAATGTAACGGTCCGTGCAATTCTCGGCCCCCGCAACGTTCCCATCCGAATTACCAGAACCATCACACTCCATCTTGTTCAGCATGGTCACACGCGTATGCCTACGGTAATTGTCGCCCCAGCTTGCGTCACGACGCGTCTTAAATTCATAATCGCCATAGGATTTTTTGTACAAACTCTTTTTTGCTGGAGCGTATTCAAGCGTCGCGTTTTTCATGGCGAACTTTCCGAACTGTTCATTCAACTGTTCCAGCGACCAGCCATAGACCATCATCATCGCGCTAAACGGAGTCTGCTCCATGCGGCCATCTTCCCCGTCGCGAATCGATTCCATCCAGATACGGTTGACTTCGTGCGCCCCTTTGTAACCACCTCCAAATTCTTCTTTGAGGTGTTCCAAAAATTGCCAGTTGCAATAACGGTCGCGCGTCGAACCGTAATACAAATACGGATAATTTATCAGATATTCCGAGCAATGAGCGTCATTTGGATTGTACTGGTGCGCCATCCAATTCGCGTGGCTCTCGGCGAACCATCCCGAATGGCTGTTGTTGCCCATCCAGCCGGCAACACCCTGCAAGCCGTGAGCGAATTCGTGCGACGTTCCCCAGTAATCCTTGAGGGAGCCAACGCCAATCCACATGCCGGGGCCAAATTCGTTATTCAGTCCCTTCACGTAATCCTGGCCGCCGTAAAGTGCCGCCATCACAGAGTTGTCGAACACGTAAATGTTGCTTTTGAGTTTTCGGTCCGGGCTTTTCGGGAACGGGAGCATCCAGCCGAGCGAATCGATATAGAATGAATAGACTTTTTCAAGCGACTGGAGCACGCCCTCTGCATCCGATGTCGGAATGGCAACATTATTCGCCTTGCCATCATCGCTCGTCGGCTTTTTGCAAACCTCGAAATGTTCCGAAGAACGAATCAGCGTAAAGCCATTGCTTTCACACTGCGGAATCCAGTTTATGTCTGCGAATGCGACAACGGCGGCAACGCATACAATTTGCGGAAATAGTCTCATATCACAACCCATCAACAACCCTAGAACATTCTAGGTATTACTAATATATACTCTCACGCTCTCAAGAGCAAGATTTAATTAACGCATAGTAGTCTTGAGACAACGAAAAAAGTCAATTTTTCGACGATGACGAAACTAATGGATGATGTAGTAAAAAAATGACACACCGTTTTTCTTCGATGTTGCCTCAGAAATCCGATAACAAAAAAATGGCGGCTCATGCTTCGACATTGCTCAGCCCAGGAGTCCGCCATGAAAAAGTCAAAAAAAGACAAGAATTTACAGGATTCTACTACTGTTTCTTGCCACTTACGCGGTAGCGGTGTTCAACACCGTTTTTCTTGAAACGTACAAACAACGTTTGTTCGCGAGAATCAAAATAAAGTCTTGGCGACTCCGATTCTACAGAACGTACGCTCGGCAGGTTTCGAATTGCATCTGAGCTATCCTTCGCGGTCGTGTCTGTTTTGACCGAATCGACCTTGGAGGTATCCGTTTTGGATGTATCCGTCACGACCGTATCTTTCTTGCTCGTGTCAGGAGGCGGTTCCTGCGACTTGAGGATTTCAAGCATTTTTTCGGCATAGCGTTCGCCAAATTTTTCATACCCTTCACGAGTGAAATGCAGCGTGTAGCTCGCTTCTTTAAGCGCCGGGCAACCCTGGGCCGAAATCAAGTGACCGTTCGGAATGAGGTCCGCCGCCTGTTTCACGGCATCGTTACGCCAACCCAAATCACCCGTCGGTGCAAGTTCGCCAATGAGAATCGGGGTCTTTTCCGGGTCCAGCTCCAGTTCCTTGATCAAGTCATCATAAACTTTCTTGACGCGTTTCGGCCAGTCGTTCATCTGGTAGTCCGCTTCGCCTTGGTGGAACAAGAAGCCCTTGATGACGCCTTTCTGCTTCGCGATTTTGCCCATTTCGACAATGCGTTTGTACAAATCGCCACCATATTCGTCCAAGTACTGGATCCACCACGTATCGCCCTTGTTCTTTGCACTTTGAACGTAAGACTTGTTGCGGTCCTTGTCGAACAAGTCGATGCTCTGCCCGCCAATCGCCACATTCGCGACAGCGACCTTGATGCTGTCCGGGAGTTCCTTCACCATCTTGCGTCCAAAGATATCGACAATTCCCACCTTGGACTGGCTATGCCCCATCGGAGGTGCCGCCGGATAGAACTCGCCTACCTTCTGGTTGGAATGGTTCGCGGCTCGCAGCACCAGGAATCGCGGGTCCTGCGCACGGTCTTTATCGGTTACTGTCGCCTGCCCGGACATGTTAGACTGTCCATAAGCAAGGTAAATATGCAGGTTTTTGTCCTGCGCAAAACTCGTCGTACAGAGCACAGCCCCGAGCACGACGCTAGAGATAAGGAATTTTTTGATCATTTTTACTCCAAACAAAATGCCGCCACTAGCCTCCGCCAAAGCGACAATGATTACAACCCTTGCTATTATTATAACAAAAAAGAAGCCTGCGCTGAAAAAAACACATTTAAATTTCATGTTTTTTTGTCAACAAGTAAACATTTTAAAACAGATAAATTATCGTTTATAAAATTGTTTTTCGGCCCGCAAGTTTTTGCGAAAAGAACTATAAAATGCATAGCCTCGATAATCAGCCTCGCCCACCCCAAAGCCCTTGTTATCAAGCTGGGGCGGTCGTGAGAGCGAGGCGTGGTTCGACAGGCTCACCAACCTTAATTCTGATTGCGTAAGAGCCGAGCGGTTATCCGTGAGCAAAAAAACGACCGGTATTAACCGGTCGTTTTTGCGAGAGTGAGCGTCGCTCACATATTTCTATAGATTCTGACGCGAACGGTCTTATTACGTATGAGCGTCAACCCATTCGGCGTTCTTCTTGCAGGCTTCGACGGACTTGTCGAATGCAGCCTTTTCTTCGGCGTTCATGGAGACTTCGAGAATCTTTTCGACACCGTTTGCACCGACGACAACCGGCACGCCGCAGTAGAGGCCCTTCACGCCGTATTCGCCGTTGAGCATGGCAGCGCAAGAGAACACGTTCTTCTTGTCGAGGAGGTAGGCTTCGGCCATGTGGATAGCAGAAGTTGCCGGGCTGTAGAAAGCGGAGCCGCGACCAAGGAGGTTCACGATTTCGCCACCTGCACCAGCGGTACGCTTTGCAAGTTCAGCAAACTTTTCCTTGCTCATGAGCTGAGAAACCGGGATACCGCCGACAGAGACGCATTCCATGATGGAAACCATCGTGTCACCGTGGCCGCCCATAACGAGAGCCTTCACGTCTTCGACGGAAACGCCGAGTTCGTCAGCGACGAAGCAAGCGAGACGAGCAGAGTCGAGCACGCCAGCCATACCGATAACCTTGTTAGCCGGGAGACCGGACTGCTTCTGCATGTTGTAGACCATGGCGTCGAGCGGGTTCGTAATCACGATCACGAATGCATCCGGAGCGTTTTCCTTGATGGCTTCGGCAACAGTCTTGATAACGCCGCAGTTCTTGTCGAGGAGGTCGTCACGGCTCATGCCCGGCATACGCGGGAAACCGGCGGTAACGATAACAACGTCAGCACCCTTAATAGCAGAGTAATCAGTAGAACCCTGAAGATCGACGGACGAATTGATGACGGAGCGGCCTTCCATAATGTCGAGAGCCTTACCCTTCGGCATGCCCTGAGTCATCGGGATGTCGATAAGGACGACGTCACCGAGGTTCTTCTGTGCGAGCACGAGAGCCATTGTACCACCAATTTGACCAGCACCAACGAGTGCAATCTTCTTTCTTGCCATGATTAACCTTCCTTTTAAGGTATTAAGAAATTTACGCAACAAATATAGACAAAATTTTGGTAACAGACAATGGAAAATCGCCCCTCGAAGCCGAAAAACGGAAAAAATAAGCTATGGCCGCCCCCACTTCCAAGGGGGGAAGTCTCCCCCTGGTTCGCACCTCGTTGCTCTCCACCCCCTCGCCTAAGGGGTTCCACCCCCTAACACCCCCGAATGAACGCAAACGAATCTAAAAAGCTATTTTTAGTTCACAATCTGGCCGTATTCTGTTTTTTTATCATCCTGATTGTCGAAGAATTCAATCATTATCGAGTAAAACTCACTTGCGCTTTCCTTATCGCCCTGTTTTGAACGCTCGTTTCCATAATAAGTTGCAATCTGGAATATTTCACGATTTACGCCTATAGGATAATTATAGTATTCAGAAGACTTTAAGATATCCTCAATGGTCACATCAGGAACATTTCCGTCAAGGGCTAAGGCAATCTCCGATAATTCTGATCGCATATATTCAGGACTATTTGCATAGCAGCGCCCTATTTTATAACAACACAAAGCGTCTTTATATTTTTGTTTCCGAGTAAATACATAAGCAAAGCCTCTATAACATTCTGCAAGATCCCTCTTTGTATAACAGTATTTATGAATATATTGCAAACGATCATAAAAAAGATCTATTTCTTCTGACGAAAACATTTCTGCTAATTTAAAAATTGTTCTTACAGAAATCGGATTCCATTTGCATGCAGTTTCAAACGCCTCGCGAGCATCCTTTTTTAGACCACATTGGAACAAAAGCCATCCATAACAACGATAGATATAGCCAACAGGCAAATAAGCACAACGGATTTCTTTTGTCCGACCTTCAAAATTGCGCCACAATCGCTCTTGAATAATATTTTCAAAATCATAAAACTCAAAATGCTCAGTTTCTTTAAAGTAATCCAAAGTTTCAATATCAGCAATTATAGGCTTTACAAGTTGTAATGCTTCCTGATAATGACGATTCTCATAAAGCTCATGCGCCTTAGACTCAAAATTTTCAATTCTTTTAGAAAGATCCATAATTTTCTTTGTTCTTTCATAAAAAATTTCTAAAAAAAGTTCCTTCGCGGCAGAAGATTTTTCCATCCATTCTTCACGCAATTGCTTGCAATCCATACGTTTCACCCATTCTACCCAAAGCATAATACCTTCAGGTTTAGCGACATAACGTAAAAGTTCAGGCTCATTGGCATTAACATACTCACGCCAATACGCAACATCCGCAACAAAGTCTTCCCAATCTTTCTTTAGCAAATTATAAGCCTGATAGAAGAAGCTACCCTTGCATTTCTGCGCATCATCATCGAGATCAGGAAGCACAAAATTTTGTGTTTGGTTGCTCATGGTTTTATCCTCCGTGATAATTTGTAGAATTCAGATTCTTCTTCATCAACAATATATATTTAATATACAGACAAATTTTGTCAAAAATCATTTTTCGTCCAATTTTTGCATCAATTTCTGGGTTTCGATAAGGATGGCGATGATCTTGCGGTAGTGCGAGATGTCGTCGTAGGTAAGGGTGCGGTTTTTGCGGTCCTTGAGCCACTTTTGGGCGGGTTGGTAGCCGCCGATGTAGAAGTTCCAGGCTAGTTCAGGAACATTCGCAAAATACTGCGTCTTGTTGATGTAGACCTTTTCCTTTTCAAAACGAATCTCGCTTACAGTATTGTCGCCTTCGATGTCGAAGGAAGTTTGCTGCGGAGGAATTTCTTCCATCAGGTGCAATTTGCGGAGTTTATTGCCGATGGAAACAATGCGTTCGAATTGTTCCTTATTTTCGGGATAAGGAATACGAGGGAAATCAATTTTCAGGAATTCCTTGTATTTTTCACGATAGGACGGTGTATGGAGAACGCCGTAGATGTAATCGAAGAGTTGTTCTGGAGTTGTTTTGAGTTTAGTACACTTGTCTATTTTGCGCCAGATTTTTTCGTCAAGGTTGGGCTTGCGAGTTTCACCGAGTTGTTCTTCACCATCTGTTGGGTAAAGGTAGAGCGGGAAAACCAAGCCCCCTCCCCGTCTATAAATGTTTTTATCAACAATTGTGTTAGTTGCAAAGATGCCATCCCATTTTCCTTCCCCAATAGCTTTTCCTTGAGGCGTCAATACAAGAGCTATATTTTCATGTAGAAGATGTCTCATCGTTTCTGCAGATGAACGGCGTAATAGCTGTTGATCATAATAACAGTATTCAGAATCTAATGGACGGTATGCTATTTTGCGTATTTTACTTTTGTCAAATTGAGCTTTGTTAAATCTATCTAACAAAGGATATCCCGATGTATTGTGAATATTGAACTTATTTATTGCAATGTTTTTTTCGGCGAACGATTTCTCTATTACATTAACGAAGTCTTGTTTATTCATTCCAATAAAGAAACAATCCATACCAGTTTCAACGCCAATTTTATTTATCTTCATCAATTCATCTATTTTAAAACCCTTCTCGTATTCAATCTGAACAGAAAAATCTTTAGGAACAAAGAAATACTGTGGTGCCTGGGGAGCGAGTTCTTTCCAAGGAATATCGTTGAATGATGTTTTACCTAGAAATGCGTATTTTTCAAAACGTTTGCCGAAGAGTTCGTAATGGTAAACTCTGGCTAAAGATTGCTTCCCCTCTGCAAGGCTCGCAATGACACTCTGTTTTTTCTTAACAAAGATATTGATGCTTACGCCCTGCATGATGTCGAAAACATTTTCATCTTTACTGCCATCAAGAGCTGTTTCTTGTTTTCGACAGTTCCCATGCAAATCAAAAATGTAGATTTCATCAAAAGTTTCCATCAATGCTTTTCGCATTTGTCGGTGGATGATTCCATCTATAAAACTGTTGTTTGAAATATATGCGAGAATTCCTTCGCCATTCTTTTCTACATAGTAATGGCCTAATCGAATGAATTTGATGTAATCATCCGAAAGCGGCTGGATATTTTTCTCGTTTAAATTTTTCTTATAGGTTTCCGATAATTCCTGAATCCAAGCGCTTTTATTGCTACTGCTCACGCTATACGGCGGGTTGCCAATCATCACCATTACGGGTGTATCGCGCTTGACAAGGTTTGCCTCGTTTGCTTCTTGCGCAAGCCATTGTGCAAACAATGTTCCCGTGTCGTGGTCACATTCTTCAAGGGAATTGGTAAGGAATATGCGGAGTCGCTTGTCCTGCTTTGCCTTGTAGCCCGTCTGCGCCAACACCATGTCCAATTTCAGGTGTGCAACGGCGTATGGAGCCATCATAAATTCAAAGCCGTTCAGGCGCGGAAGCAAATGTTCTTCCACATAGTTTTGCCAAGCGCCCTTCTGATTTTCCATACCAGAATATATCTTGCGGACCACTTCGGCAAGGAATGTTCCCGTTCCGGTAGCCGGGTCGAGGATTTGAACTTTGTGGTATTCCCGCGTTTCGTATCTCTTGTGGTCTTTGGTTCGATTGTCCGTATATAGGTTCGACGTTTGACGAATCATCACCTTGCTCGTGTCGGCAAGACCATCACTCAAATTGAAGCGGGTTTTCAGAATTTCGTCAACGGCATTGACGATAAAGTGGACAACGGGTTCGGGCGTGTAATAAACGCCACAGGCTTTTTTCTGCTTGGGGTCGTCATAGCGCAGAAAATCTTCGTAGTAGTGAATCATGGGATCGGCTTGACTCGTAGCCTTTCCAAAATTCTTGATGACCTTCGGCATGTCCGTCACCCGGAATGTTTCTGCCAGGTCATCTACAATCCATGCGATG
>JAEEGH010026975.1_pt1 | contig 11401 bp, 5 predicted proteins | sample 9134181 | NCBI WGS metagenome assembly JAEEGH01 (sample SAMN16246544, study PRJNA631951) | gut metagenome | biome: gut microbiome; feature: rumen; material: DP-attached | host: Bos | place: Iran: Karaj | collected 2018-10 | reverse complement strand
TGCCGAAGGCGATGGTGGCCACGATGACGTCGACTTCCTCCATGAGGAATTTGTCTTGGTTCTCCTTACGTGTCTGGCTGTCGAGGCCGGCGTGGTAGGGCAGGGCGCGGATGCCGTTGACGGCGAGCGTCTCGGCCAGTTCCTCCACCTTCTTGCGGCTGAGGCAGTACACGATGCCCGACTTGCCTGGGTTCTGCTTGATATATTTGATGATGTCCTTGATGACATCTTTGGTCTTGGGTCGTACTTCGTAATACAGATTCGGGCGGTCGAACGACGACTTGAAGACCTTGGCGTCCATGATCTCAAGGTTTTTCATGATGTCGTTCTGCACCTTCACCGTGGCGGTGGCGGTGAGGGCGATGATGGGGAGGTTGTCGCCGATAGCGTTGATGATGGGACGCAGACGGCGGTATTCAGGACGGAAGTCGTGGCCCCATTCCGAGATGCAGTGTGCCTCGTCGATGGCGACGAACGAGATCTTGAGGCCGCGCAGGAACTCGGTGGTCTCGTCTTTGGTGAGCGACTCGGGTGCCACATAGAGCAGCTTGGTCTTGCCGCTCTTCAGGTCTTCCTTCACCTCGAGCAGCTCGGCTTTCGAGAGCGACGAGTTCATCACATGCGCGATGCCCAGCTCCGTGCCGAAGTTGCGGATCATGTCGACCTGGTTTTTCATCAGGGCGATGAGCGGCGAGACGACGATAGCCGTGCCTTTCGACATCAACGCCGGCAGCTGGTAGCACAACGACTTACCACCACCCGTGGGCATCAAGACGAAGGTGTTGTTGCCGCCTAGGATGCTTTTGATAATCTCTTCCTGGTTCCCCTTGAACTGGTCGAAACCGAAAACATTCTTCAGTAGCTTGTGTATCTCAAGGTCTGCTTTTTTTGCCATGACGATCTCCTTTTGGTATTGTCCGATTTTTTGCGTTATTTTGCAATCTGAATTGAAAAACTACGTTATTGCCAGAGAGCATTTCCGCTCCCAAATCAGCAAACACAAAGTTATAGCATTTCACCTATACGGCGCAAGTAATTTTTGAGAAAAGATGACAAAAAATGGAGAAATAATTCAATTTGCGACTCAAATTATTGAGAATGAGGCAAATGCAATCAATAGTCTGAAAGCCAAACTTGACGACGACTTCGCCGAAACCGTGGCTTTGATTCTCGAGAACAAGGGCAACCTCGTGTTTTCGGGCATCGGGAAGAGCGCCCTCATCGCCCAGAAGATCGTGGCCACGATGAACTCGACGGGCACCACGGCCGTGTTTATGCACGCCGCCGATGCCATCCACGGCGATTTGGGCATCGTGCGCGAGGGCGACATCGTGGTCATCCTCTCGAAGAGTGGCGAGACGCCTGAGATCAAGATGCTGGTGCCGCTCATCAAGCTGAGGGGCAACAAGATCGTGGCCATGGTAGGCAACCGTCAGTCGTATCTCGCCGCGCAGGCCGACTTCGTCCTCGACGTGACCGTCGACGAAGAAGCCATCCCGGGCAGCCTGGCCCCGACGAGCAGCACCACTGCCCAACTCGTCATGGGCGACGCCTTGGCGCTGATATTGATGAAGTGTCGCGGCTTCTCCACCGACGACTTCGCCAAGTTCCATCCCGGCGGCGCCCTTGGCAAACAGCTATACCTGCGCGTAAAGGACCTCTACGTCAACAACGAACGCCCCGAGGTGGGTCCCGACGACAGCCTCACCCGCGTCATCATCGAGATGACCCACAAACGTTTGGGTGCCACCGTGGTGATGCAGGACGAACGCCTGTTGGGCATCATCACCGACGGCGACTTGCGCCGCATGCTGATGAAATACCCCAACATCGAGCAGGTGAAGGCTTCGCAGATCATGACCTCCAACCCTAAGACCATCGACACGGAGGCCCTGGTCGTCGACGCCCTGCACAAAATGCGCGAGAACAGCATCACCCAATTGCCTGTGGTGCATGAGGGGAGGTATTTGGGGATTATTCATTTGCATGATATTTTGAAAGAAGGAATTTTTTGAATTGATAATTGACAATTGACAATTGATAATTGAGGATTTCAAGATGAAGTTGAGAACAGAAGAATTGGTCAAGAAATACGGTCAGCGCACTGTGGTTAACCAGGTGAATGTTGAACTCGAGCAAGGCGAGATTGTCGGTCTGCTGGGCCCTAACGGGGCGGGCAAGACGACGACGTTCTATATGGTGGTGGGGCTCATCAAGCCGTATTCCGGCAAGGTGTACCTCGACGATCAGGACATCTCCGACCTGCCCATGTACCGCCGTGCGCAGATTGGCATCGGCTATCTGGCGCAGGAAGCCTCGGTGTTCCGTCAGATGACGGTGGAGGACAACATCGCCTCGGTGATGCAGTTCAAGAAAGGGCTCAGCAAGCAGCAGCAGGCCGAGAAGCTGGAAGGCTTGCTCGACGAGTTCGGTCTGCAGCATGTGCGCAAGAGCAAGGGCATACAACTCTCAGGTGGCGAGCGTCGCCGCACCGAGATTGCGCGTGCCTTGGCCGTCGACCCCAACTTCATCCTCTTGGACGAGCCTTTCGCCGGCGTCGACCCCATCGCCGTGGAGGACATCCAACGCATCATCTTCAAGCTGAAGCGCAAAAACATCGGCGTGCTCATCACCGACCACAACGTGCATGAGACGCTGAGCATCACCGACCGTGCCTACCTGCTCTTCGATGGCAAGGTGCTCATGTCGGGTTCGCCTGAGCAGCTGGCTGCCGACGAGCATGTCCGCGAGGTGTATCTGGGGCACAATTTCATCCTTCACAAGAAGGAGATGTAAAGAAGCTTTTTAAAGGGCGGCAAAGCATGCTTTGCCGCCCTTTAAAAATGCGAATCCCGCAGCAGATTGCTCTGCCGCGGGATTCTTGAAAAAAACTAATACTATTTGTTTCTTATTGCTCCTTGACGAAGCGCAATGTGGCGTTGCCGAAGTGTACCATGTAGAGACCCGCGGCAAGGTCGCGCACGTTGATCTCTTGGTTCTCGCTGGCGCTGACCACCTTCACCAATTCGCCGAGGCTGTTGTAGATCGCAACCGAGGTGTTGGCTTCGATGCCCAGGATGCGGATGCTCTCCTTGGCGGGGTTCGGGTAGACCACCAGGTTAGGCTGCTCGTTTTCGCCCACGCCAGTGGCGAAGAAGGCCACCAAGGTCATGTCGCTGTTCATCGTGATTATACGCGGATTCTGCGAGTTTTCATCGCTCCACTTCGAGAAGACGTGACCTGGGTTCGGGAAGGCTTGGATGATGGCCGTGGCGCCTGCCATATAGACACCACCACCGCTCACCGTACCTTCGGAGGTGTTGCAGATCAGCGTCAGCGTGTAGGTCGTCGTCGAGCTCTCGGCAAACTGTGCCGTGTAGGTGGCGTTGCCCGTTACTGTGATGGTACGCGGGTTGTCGGTGTTGCCGTCGTTCCAGCCAGTGAACATGTAGCCTTCGTAGGCAAGGGCGCTGATTTCAGTCGTACTGCCTTCGACGAAGGTGCCACCGCCGAAGACCTGGCCCATTTCCTCGTTGGAGCTCAACACCGTGATGGTGTAGGTCTGGGCTGCGCCAAACTCGGCCACAAACTCGAGGTCGCTGTTCATGATGACCGTGCGCGGGTTATCGGTGTTGCCGTCGTTCCATCTCAAGAAGGTGGCATAGGAAGCAGGAATGGCCCTGATTTCGGCTGGTGCACCGGCAGGATAGATGCCGCCGCCAGTCACTTGGCCTAAGATCGGGTTGCCAGAGGTCACCGTCAGCACGTAGGTTTCGCCGCCTGCTGCCATGAACAGAGCGGTGTAGGTGGCATTGCCCGTCACCGTAATGGTACGTACATTACTGGTGTTGCCGTCGTTCCAACGCAAGAAGCTGTAGCCGCTGTTGGCCGTGGCCGTCAACGTGACCGTGGCACCATAAGGATAGCTGCCGCCGCCCGTCACCGTGCCGCCAGCTGTGGGGTTGGCGTTCACCGTGATGGTGTACTGGTCGGAGTTGAAGTAAGCCGTGAAGCTCATGTTGTTGTTCACCGTGACCGTGCGTGGGTTGGTGGTGCTGCCGTCGTTCCAGTGGTCGAATGCATAGCCGCTGTTGGCAATGGCCGTCAGCGTGGTGGTGGAGCCGGCGGGGAAGGTACCCGTGCCGCTCACCGTGCCTGCGCCGGTGGGTGAGACATAGGCCGACACCGTGTAGTAGGTCGAGCCGCCTGCGGCGAAGGTAGCCGTGTAGGTGGCATTGCCCGTCACCATCACTGTGTGGTTGGGTTCATTCGAGCCGTCGCTCCAGCCGACAAACTCATAGCCGCTATTCGGAATGGCCGTCAGCGTGGTGTAGTCGCCGTAGTAGTAGGCACCGCCACCGCTGACGATACCGCCGTTGCTCGGGCTGGCCACCACGGTGATGATGTATTGGTTACGCGTGAAGTAAGCCGTGAAGCTCATGTTGTTGTTCACCGAGACGGTACGTGGGTTGGCCGTGATGCCGTCCTGCCAATGGTCGAAGGTGTAGCCTGCATTGGCTACGGCCTCCAGTGTGGTGACTGTGCCTGCAGGGAAGGTACCCGTACCGGTCACCGTGCCTGCGCCAACGGGGTTGACAGAGGCTGTCACCGCGTACATGGTGGTACCCACCTCATTGAAGAAGGCCGTATAGGTTTCGCTCTGCGTAACAGTGATAGCGCGCGGGTTGTCGGTGTTGCCGTCGTTCCAGCCAGCGAACTCATAGCCGCTGTTGGCTGTGGCTGTCAAGGTGGCCACGTTGCCGTAGTGGTAGGCACCGCCGCCTGTCACCGTACCAGCACCGGCGGGGCTGACGTTGGTGGTGATGACGTAGTTGTCCTGCGTGAAGGTGGCAGTATAGGTGGCGTCGCCCGTGACGGTGATGGTGCGCGGGTTGCTGGAGTTGTTGTCCTGCCAGTGGGCGAAGGTCCAACCTGGGCTGTTGACAGCCTCCAAGGTAATGCTAGAGCCTGCGGGATATGTGCCGCCGCCCGTGATGGTGCCTGCACCGGAAGGTGTCACCTCGGTAGTGATGGTGTAGTAGACGACAGGCGTCTCGGCGAAGTAAGCCGTGTAGGTGGCGTTTTCGGTGACGGTGAAGCTATATTGCGGAGAGTTGCTGACCACGGAGCCGTTCAACTTCCAGCAGTCGAACTGGTAGCCACTGGCCGGCGAGGCAAGCAACGTGCAGGTGGCGCCAGCGGGATAAGTGCCACCGCCGCTTACCGTACCCCAACTGTTGTTGTTGGCATTGACGTTGATGGTGTATTCGGCGGCAGCTTGTGAGATGGCGAAGTCATCGACGTTCCAATGGTGGCCGTTGGCGCCCATGTACTTGAAGGCGATGCTGATGGTGTGGCCCTTGTACGGGGTCAGGTCTATAGTGCGTTCGGTCCAGCTGTAAGAATAGTCAGGCTCCGTGTAGAGAAGGTTGTAGTCAGATGGGACGTAGGGCCCCGTCTTGTCGAGGGCAATCCATACGGTGTGCGACTCGCCCGTGCCGTTATTTCCAGAATTCTTGGACAAGTAGGTCAACGTGTAGTTGAAGTTGCCCGTAGGCAATGTCACTCTCCTACTATAGAGCCAGCCCACTTGAGCCGTGGAGCTAGGCTTGTGCCAAATATTCTTGGTTCCATCTGACCATTCGTATAGTTGCCAGTTCTCATCGCCACTCATGTCGGCATCATAACCAGTCCAGCAGGAGCCGTAGCCTGAGTCGAAATTCCAGCTGTACGGCGCCTCAGCCACAGAGCACGGCGTGAAGGACTCAGTAACGCTCACGTCGTCGATCATCCAAACACGGTCCGAGTTACCTGTGTACTTGAAGGCAATGTAAATTGCCTGTCCCATATAATCGTTAAGGTTGACGCTATAGGTTTGGGTGCCACTGTTTTGGTTCTCGTTAACCACTCGAGTCCATGAGCTTGAAGCAGTGGGGTTTTCATCAGTGGTAACCCACACACCTAAGGTGTAAGTACCATCAACATTACTCTTAAAGGACAACGTCGCGTTGTCTTGACCAGGTTGCAGGAAGAGTCTCGGAGTGACCAGCCAGCCTTTTTGATAGGTATCGGTATTAGGTTCGTGGCGCGCGCTATAGTTGCCAGAGATTTTACCAAGCCTGGAGCCACTCCTAAACCAATACGCCAATTTGGAATTGTTGTTACCGTCCTCGTCAATCACGGTCCAGCAGGGCCAACTGGTGGAACCGTTCTCGAAGTCTTCGGTGAAAGGCAGGCCGCGTACCTCGGTATTGTTGCAAGGAGGCGTGTCCATACGGATATTCTTGATTCTGTAAGCATCAGTGGGGGAGTAAAGCACGGAGCCATCTTTCCACACCTTACCTGCACCAGAGACTCCGCCCACATAGTAAACGCCGTTGGTGTTGGCAAGCACCGAAGTGAAATAATGATCTGTGGAGTAAAGCTGACTGCCGTTTTTCCACACCTTGTCTAAAGAGCCTTCCTGGCCCGTCACATAGATGTCACCAGCTTCGTCAACATAGATCTTGGTGCGATCACTACCATACGCATTTGAACTGGCAAGGGTATACAATACATGTGAGCCCGTAGAACCGTCGTCGGGGGTCTCCCATACTCTCAGCTTGGTTGCACCATCCTGCACGGCAGTACCCACGGCATAGAAATAGCCATTAAAGTGGGCGATATCATAAATCGCCGTGCCTTCAGGATAGCTGTGGAACACAGCATTTTCTTTCCAAATTACACCATGATAGTCGCTTGAACTCGTGTACTGAACACCACAAGTGTACAAATACAAATCGAGACCCGTGGCACCATAGGCACAACTCGAGTAGGTTCCGTCACCCATCTGACGGTGCACATCAGTGCCACTGTTTTTCCAAGCCACGGCGGTCTCCACTCCACCAATCGTCTTGCAGCCCGTAGCTATCAAAACACCACTAGGGAATCTGTACAAATCATAGATGTGGGCATTACCGCCATAGAACGAAGAATAATTCGATGAATTCTTCATGATTTTGGCATCATTAAAAGCATTATTGGAAGCTGTATAGGCATTACTCGCCCAATATACATCTCCATTGTACACATCCAAATCTGAACTCTCACCATAGTAGCCCTCAACATAGGTGGAATAATACTGTTTTGCAGCGTTTTTATAAACGGCTGCTTGCTGCCTGCCAGTATTCGCATCTGTGTAGTAGCCCGATGTCCAAACATCCTGGGCCACACTCATGCCGGCGAAAGCCATCACCGCCATGACAAATAGTACAATCTTTTTCATAACAATTTGATTTAGTGAAACATATTTTAATTAATAGATATTTTTTTTCGTGCTATTTTACACTTTTACCGCTTCAAAGTTAAGTATAAAAACAAAAATAGCCATAGGTAAAATTACCTATTTTTAGCTATTTTAGTAGAAAAATAATAAAAAATGGATGTTTTGGATCCCCTTTGCATGGAGGTTCCTCTTCGGTGAAATCTATTCCATTTTCTCAGCAAAAAACACCGAAAGCAACATGTAAAGCACCATGACGAAAGGTAGGGCAACCAGACGGAAGACGGCCACGGCGGCTACGACCACGATGAGGAAGATCCAGCGCACCTCGTTGCCTTTCCATTTTGCCGATTTCATCTTGAACGAGAAGAAACGCAGGCGGCTCACCATCATGAACGAGAACACCAAGGTGATGCCGAGGCAGGCCCAATAGCCCAAAGCGCCGTCGGTGAGATGCCCCACTTGGCTGAGCGCCAAAGGCAATGAGGCGACGAAAATGGCCATGCCCGGGGCAGGCAGGCCGCGGAATGACGTCTTTTGCGTGTCGTCGTTGTTAAACTTGGCCAAACGGATGGCCGAAAACACGGGCAACAGAAAAGCCAAGCATGGCAACACGCTGATACCCATCCAACTGACATCGGGAAGGTCGGCGGCATGCACCATCATCCAATACATGATGAAGCCAGGTGCCACGCCCGACGAGACCACATCGGCCAGCGAATCCAGGTCGGCCCCGATGGCCGACTTCGCATGGAGCAGCCTCGCGGCAAAGCCGTCGAAGAAGTCGAAGAGCCCAGCCACGAAGATCATCACAGCCGCCTTGATGGGCATGCCGCAAGCGATGAAAAGGATGCACATGCAGCCCGAAACTAGGTTGCCGCAGGTGATGGCGTTGGGGATGTGTTGCTTGATGGACATAACGTTTTATTTTGTGCAAAGGTACTGCTTTTTTCAAAAAAGCAGTACCTTTGCACAAAATCTAAAACAATTTATGCATCAGTATTATTCCTTGCTGAAGGTCGCTGAAGTCGTCAATGGGCAGCTTGTTGGAGCACAGGCCGACCGCCGAATCAGCGACTTGCTTATTGACAGTCGCCACTTGATGGACCCTACACAAACCTTGTTTTTTGCCTTGCAGAGCCACCGCAACGACGGCCACAAATATATCGAAGACCTATATGAAAAAGGTGTGCGCGCCTTTGTGGTGCGCCGCCAGCCCGACACGCCTTGCCCTGGCGCCTCCTTCGTCGTGGTGCCCGACACGCTCAAGGCCCTGCAGGCCTTGGCCTCCTACCATCGCCAGCAGTTCGACATCCCCGTCATCGGCATCACGGGCAGCAACGGCAAGACCATCGTCAAGGAATGGCTCTACCAGATGCTCAGCCCCGACTACAACATCGTGCGCAGCCCCAAGAGCTACAACTCGCAGGTGGGCGTGCCGCTGTCGGTGTGGCAGACCAACGAGAACAACGAGCTGGCCATCTTCGAGGCTGGCATCTCCGAACCTGACGAGATGATGGCGCTGCAAGACATCATCCGTCCCACCATCGGTGTGTTCACCAACATCGGGCAGGCCCACGAGGAGAACTTCATCAACCGTGCCCAGAAGGTGGGCGAGAAGATGAACCTTTTCACCAAGGCTGAGTCGCTGGTGTATTGCATGGATTATTCTGAAATACAGCAGGTTGTGATACGCTCGGGTATGGCGTCCAAGGTAAAACTCTTCACTTGGAGCCGTAAGTTCGACGACGCCGACCTCTTCGTCACCGAAGAGGCCATGGGCGACAAGCAGACGCAGATCCAATGCCGCTATCAAGGGGCAACGCATGCCTTCACCATCCCCTTCGCCGATGCAGCTTCCGTCGAGAACGCCATCCACTGCATCGCCGTCGGGCTGCTGCTGAAGATGAGTCCCGAGCTCATCGCCAGCCGTCTGCAGTCGCTGACCTCCATCGCCATGCGCCTCGAGATCAAGGCGGGCATGAACAACTGCACCATTATCAACGACTATTACAACTCCGACGTCAACTCACTCTCCATCGCCTTGGACGTCATGCGGCAGCAACACCAGCACCAGCGCAACGTGGTCATCCTGTCCGACATCCTGCAGAGCGGGCGCAACGAGATGGACCTCTACACCGAGGTGGCCCAGCTGCTCAAGACCAAGGGCGTCGACATGCTCATCGGCATCGGCGAAGGCATTTCGCGCCAAGCCAACAAGTTCGACATGGAGTGCCACTTCTATCCCAATGTGCCCGACTTTTTGGCGCGTTTCCCCTTCTCGAAGTTCAACAACCAAACCATCCTGCTGAAAGGCGCCCGTGCCTTCGAGTTCGAGCAGATCGGCATGGAGCTGCAGGAGAAGGCGCACGAGACCGTGCTGGAGATCAACTTCAACCATTTGGTCAACAACCTCAACCACTTCCGCTCCAAGATCAAGCCTGAGACCAAACTCATGGTGATGGTGAAAGCCTTCGGCTATGGCAGCGGTAACCTCGAGGTGTCGAATGTGCTTCAATTCCATAACGTTGACTATCTGACTGTTGCCTTTGCCGACGAAGGCGTGGAGCTACGCCGTGCGGGCATCAACCTGCCCATCATGGTGATGAGTCCCGAGGTGAACAGCTACGACAACATCATCAAATACCACCTGGAGCCCGAGGTGTTCAGCTTCCGCAACCTGGAGTTCATCGAACGGGCCATCGAGAACCTGGCCCTGCCTGAGGCGCATCCCCTGAATGTGCACATCAAGTTGGACACGGGCATGCACCGCTTGGGCTTCTCCAACCGCGAGCTGCCGGAGCTCATCCGTCGCATCCAGGCCAACCCCATGCTCCACGTGAGGAGCGTGTTCTCGCATTTGGCCACGGCCGACAATCCTGCCGAGGATGCGTTCACCTTAAGCCAGATTCATAACTTCGAGGAAGGCAGCCAGCTGATCGTGGAGGCTTTCCCGCACGTGTTGCGTCACATCCTCAACACGGCGGGCATCTCGCGTTTCCCGCAGTACCAGTTCGACATGGTGCGCTTGGGCATCGGTCTCTATGGCGTGCCCACCTGCGATGCCGACAAGGGCTTGCTGCAGCCTGTGGTGTCACTCAAGACCACCATCAACCAAATCAAGCACATCCCCGCAGGCGACAGCATCGGCTACAACCGCCACGGCCGCGCCGAACACGACATGCGCATCGGCATCGTGCCCATCGGCTACGCCGACGGCCTCTCACGGCTGCTGGGCAACGGCAACGGCACCTTCTATGTACACGAGAAACCCGTGAAAACCATTGGCGACATCTGCATGGACATGTGTATGCTCGACCTGACCGACGTGGAAGCCGCCGAAGGCGACACCGTCGTCATCTTCGACGCCGAGCACGACATCGACGACATCGCCCAAGCCTGCCAGACGATACCGTATGAAATCATGACACGCGTCTCGCAACGGGTGAAACGAGTGTATTATCAGGAGTAAAACAAAGTAGTTGTTCAGTTTGCAGTTGATAGTTTGCAGTTGTCGCTTCGCGTCTTTGCGAGCGCAGAGAAGCAATCCAGATAGCAGTTATCAGTTTGCAGTTACCAGTTTGCAGTTGAGAGTGTGGAGTTGCTATTGCTGATGGTTGGCCAATGGCTCATGGCTTATGGCCAATGGCCAGTCCCATGTGAAGCTGGAGTCTCAAGCTTCTCTTGGGACAGCCATAGGCAATGGGCCATAGTCGGGAGGTTCCCAAGGGAAATCGAAGATTCAACGGAGTTAATGGAGTATGTGGTGGGTTTAAAATAGCGGCGGCAAGCAGTGTCTACTGAGCGTAAACACCACAAGCCGCCGCTTTACAAATTACATCCTACTCCATTCCCCGCAAGGGGAACCTCAATTAGTCTTCCTTGCGCTTCTTGCCGACGAGGTAGGCTGCGCCAAGACCCACAAGCACGGCGATGCCGCTGCCCACGGGGGTAGCTCCCTCGTCACCAGTCAGTCCATGTCCGCCGGGAAGAATCAATGGGGAAGCTTCACCATCACGAGTCGGTTCTTCGCCGTCTCTGCCCAACAGGCTGGAGCCGAACCAAGGCTGGATACCGAACTTGTCTTCATCGTACTGTGCGAATGCGTTGAGTCCCATGGTGAGGACGATTGCGAGTGTC